>ERZ767310.18-NODE-18-length-91973-cov-6.276420_pt1 | contig 91973 bp, 84 predicted proteins | sample MGYA00374954_ERZ767310 | MGnify/ENA primary metagenome ERZ767310 (study PRJEB28948, sample SAMN06267188) | marine metagenome | isolation source: Columbia River Estuary | place: USA:Columbia River Estuary, USA | collected 2013-07-23 ...
CTTATCGCCGCAGGCCTCACTGCGCTCTCGGCCTATGGTATCTCGCAGCTGGAGGTAGAGAATCGCTTTATCGATTACTTCCGCAGCGACACCGAGATTTATCAGGGTATGGAGATTATAGATACGGCGCTGGGTGGTACCACGCCCCTGGATATTATTATTCAGGCCCCCACCTTTGCGGGCCTGCCCAGTGCGCTAGACTCCGAAGCCTCTGACAATGATGAGTACGATGAATATGCACAGGAATACGCAGACGACGAATACGGGTCTGATGAGTACGGAGAGGATGAATATGAAGACAATGAGTACTCAGACAGTTATAGCGACAGGGACTCAGAACTAAAAGACAGCTACTGGTTTTCCTCTGCCGGACTTGCCGATCTCAGCAAGCTGCAAGACTTTCTGGAAGCTCAACCGGAAATTGGCAAGGTCAGCTCACTGGTGCAAATCTATCAGGTGGCTGCCGACCTCAGCGGCCATAAATTGAACGATTTTGAACTGGCCTTTATGCGGCGGAGCCTCAGCGATGATATCTATCAACAGATGGTGGCACCCTATCTGCTCGAAGATATTGACGAGGCGCGCATTCAGTTGCGGGCCATGGAAACCGCTGGTCTGCGACGCGCCGACCTGCTGGCCAAGATCAATGATTTCGCTGTTAATGAAGTAGGCATTGCCCAGGAAGACATTCGCTACACTGGCCTGTTGGTGCTCTATAACAATATGCTGCAGAGCCTCTACAAATCTCAGATTCTTACCCTGGGTGCAGTGTTTATTGGCATTATGCTGATGTTTCTGGTGCTGTTCCGCTCGCTAAAGATATCCCTGATTGCCATGCTGCCAAACTTTCTGGCTGCGGCGGTTGTACTTGGAGGCATGGGCCTCTTTGCAATTCCGCTGGATATGATGACCATTACTATCGCCGCTATTACTGTGGGCATTGGTGTGGACCATTCGATTCATTACATCACCAGGTTTAGACGTGAATTTGCTCAGCAAAATAACTATCTGCTGTCTATGCATAGCGCCCATGCCAGCATTGGCCAGGCACTGTTTTACACAGCCATCACCATAATCGTGGGCTTCTCGATTCTGGCCCTGTCTAATTTTATCCCGTCCATTTACTTTGGCTTGCTCACTGGCCTGGCCATGACCGCTGCTCTGCTCGGCTCTATGACCCTGCTGCCCAAGTTAATTTTAATGACTAAGCCATTTGGAGAAGAAACTGTTTCTGATGCCCAAACAGCTTCAGGACAGTAATCTATGCCACTAGTCACACTGCAAGATATCTATTTAAGTTATGGCCAGCCGCCATTAATCGACCATATTAATCTGGTGATTGAGCGGGGTGAGCGGGTCTGTCTGATCGGTCGCAATGGCGCAGGTAAGTCGACTCTATTAAAGATTCTCACCGGTCAGATCACTGCCGACGACGGCGTATTAAAACGCGCCTCGGGGGTCAAAATTGCCCAGTTGGAACAGTCTGTGCCCGAGGATGCCCAGGGCAGCGTGTTTGATGTTATCACCCAGGGTCTGGGCGCAGAGGGTGAGCTGGCCAAGCGCTACCACCATCTTATTCTTGAACTGGGCACTAACCCCAGCGACCAAACCATGCGCGACCTGGAAGAATGTCAGAGCGAGCTGGACAGGGTCAATGGCTGGGATATTAACCAGCGCGTGGAATCCATTATCACCAAGATGGATCTGGACGCAGATGTGGATATCTCCAGCCTGTCCGGTGGCTACAAACGCCGCGTGCTTCTGGCTCGAGCTCTGGTCTGCGACCCCGACCTGCTGCTGCTGGACGAACCCACCAACCATCTGGATATAGATGCGATTCAATGGGTTGAGCAGTTTCTGCTCAAGTGGGAGGGCTCATTATTATTTATTAGTCACGATCGTCGCTTTATGAACAATCTGGCCACGCGCTTTATCGAGATAGATCGCGGACAGCTGGCTGAATTTAACTGCAACTACGCCACCTATCTGCAGCGCAAAGAAGAGATTCTGGAAGTTGAAGACAAGCAAAATGCGCTATTTGATAAGCGCCTTTCCCAGGAAGAGGTGTGGATTCGACAGGGCATTAAGGCTCGCCGTACCCGCAACGAAGGCAGAGTGCGCGCACTGGAGTCCATGCGCCGAGAATACGCCGATCGCCGCAAGCGCCAGGGCACAGCGCGCATGGATATTCAGCAGGCTGAGAGGTCCGGCAAGATTGTCGCCGAGGCGCAAAATATTAGCTTCGCCTTTGCGGGCGATCAGCAGCCTGTGGTGCGCGACTTCTCTACGCTAATCCAGCGGGGCGACAAGGTAGGCTTTATAGGTCGCAACGGTGTTGGCAAAACCACATTAATTAAATTGTTGCTCAGTGAGTTGGTGCCGCAACAGGGGTCCATTAAAACTGGTACCAACTTAAATGTGGCTTATTTTGATCAGTACCGGTCGGCGCTGGATGAAGAAAAATCTGTTCAGGACAATGTTTCCGGCGGTCGCGATATGCTGGAGATTGGCGGCAAGCCAAAACATGTTATCAGCTACCTACAGGATTTTCTGTTTGCGCCTGAACGCTGCCGGCAGCCGGTCAAAGCGCTGTCTGGCGGGGAACGCAATCGGCTTTTATTGGCCAAGCTATTCACCCAACCGTCCAATGTGCTGGTACTGGACGAACCGACCAATGATCTGGACATAGATACACTGGATCTGCTGGAAGAGCTGCTGATCGACTATAAGGGCACCATTATTCTAGTCAGTCATGATCGCGCCTTTCTCAATAATGTAGTTACCAGTACCCTAGTGTTTGAGGGTAATGGTAGTATTAACCAGTATATTGGAGGCTACGACGATTGGCTGCGTCAGCGCAAAACCGAACAGCCCGCCAGCTCCCAACAGCCTGCCAAGGCCCAGACCAAAGCATCTTCGGCCAGCAAAAAGCTGTCCTACAAAGATCAGCGAGAGCTGGATAATCTGCCCCAGGAAATTGAGAACCTAGAGACGCAGATTGCCGAGCTCTCAGAGCAGATCAGTCAGCCAGATTTTTATAGAGGCGACCGCAATGACATAGCCGAAACCGAAACCCGCCTGTCCGAACTTCAGCAACAGCTCAGCCACTGCTATGACCGCTGGGAATCGCTGGAGAATCTATAGGCCATTTAATTGCAGGGCTACCATGGCGAAACACCGCCGTTAGCTTTAAAATCGCTACCCTGTTGATCAGTTTAATAACCGGATACCCATAGAGCCCTATGACCACAGAGAAATCTCCCCTAGTACTGTTAATACTCGATGGCTTTGGCTACAGCGATGACCCAAAATATAACGCAATTGCCAGTGCTAATGCTCCAGTCTGGGAAAAGCTGTGGGGCAATAATCCCAAGACATTGATTCATACCTCTGGCCTGGCGGTGGGATTGCCCGATGGGCAGATGGGCAACTCCGAAGTAGGCCATATGACGCTGGGTGCCGGCCGGGTTGTCTATCAAAACTTTACCCGCATCAACAAAGCTATTAGCGATGGTGATTTCTATACCAATCCGGTGTTTTGCGATGCCATAGATAAAGCTGTAGCCAGCGACAAGGCTGTGCATATACTGGGCTTGCTGTCTCCCGGCGGTGTTCACAGTCACGAAGACCATATCAATGCCATGCTGGAACTGGCCGCTCAGCGTGGGGCCAACAAAATCTATATTCACGCCTCTCTGGATGGTCGCGACTGCCCTCCACGCAGCGCCAAACCCTCATTGGAAAAAACTCAGGCACTCTGTGCAAAGCTTGGCGTAGGTCGCATTGCCTCTGTGATCGGCCGCTTCTATTCCATGGACAGGGACAATCGCTGGGACCGGGTAGAACAGGCCTATCGCCTCATAACTGAAGGCCTGGGAACCCAGAGTGCCACTGACCCAGTAAGCGCACTGGAGGCTGCCTATGCCAGAGGTGAAAACGATGAGTTTGTGCAGGCCACCACTATTGCTGGCCCTGGTGAGAGCCCGGTAGCAATCGAAGATGGCGATGCAGTTATCTTTATGAATTTCCGCCCAGACCGCGCCAGAGAGATCACCCATGCACTGGTCGACAGCGACTTTGCCGGCTTTGAGCGCGCTGTGGTACCAGCTATGTCCACCTTTGTTATGGCCACCGAGTACGAGGCCAATATTCAGGTGCCCTGCGCCTATCCGCCAGAGACGCTGGTTAATTCCCTGGGCGAATATCTGGCCGCAAATAATAAACAGCAACTGCGTATTGCCGAGACAGAGAAATATGCCCATGTCACCTTCTTCTTTAGCGGCGGGCGAGAGTCCCTGTACCAGGGCGAAGAGCGACTGCTCATTCCATCACCAGATGTAAGCACCTATGATCAGATGCCAGAGATGAGCGCGCCAGAGGTCACAGAAAAACTGGTGGAGGCTATTGGCAGCGGCAAGTTTGATGCCATTATCTGCAACTATGCCAACTGCGATCAGGTGGGCCACACAGGTGATTTGTCGGCCTCGATCAAAGCAGTGGAGGCTGTAGACGCCTGCCTGGCAAAGGTTTTAGAGGCTGTGACCCAGGCTGGTGGCGAACTGTTGATCACCGCCGATCACGGCAACGTTGAGGAAATGTTCGACGAGTTCAATAATCAGCCCCATACCCAGCACACCACCTTGCCAGTGCCACTGGTTTATGCCGGGCACCGCCAGCTCAGTCTGGACAGCGATGGCTCACTGGCCGATATAGCGCCCACCATGCTGGCACTGATGGGCTTGCAGCAACCGGTCGAGATGACCGGCCGCTCCCTGGTTCTCTGATGACCAGACCGGCAGCAAGGCAGAATTGGACATGGCGATTGCGCGCTGTGTTCAATGGCTTGCTGCTTACCTTCCTGCTGTCTCTAGGTGCACTGGCCAGTGCCGATGAGGAGCAGGAGTTAGACAACCTCAAACGCTCCATCTCCAGCCTGGAAAAACAGCTCGAAAGTCGCGACAAAGAGCGCAATAGCCTGCAGGGCGAACTCAAAAAAGTCGAATTAGAGGCCAGTAAGATCAACAGCAATGTGCGCCGCCTGCGCAGCAAAATAAATAAACTGGAAAACGAGCTAAAAGATCTCAGCGGTCAGGAGAGAGATTTGCAACTGGGCATCAGGGGGCAGAGCGCCGCTATTGTCGAGCAAATTGCCGCCGCCTATAAGCTGGGTAATCAGGAGCCGGTTAAACTGCTACTTAACCAAGAGGACCCTCAAAAAATTGCTCGGGTGTTTAAATACTATGATTATTTTCTGCAGGCGCGCACAGAGAAAATTCAACGCTACAAAAAAGATGTCGACGAACTGGCCGCGGTCATTGCCGATATCGAGAGTCAAAAACTTCGCCTTACCCGCTCTCGCGCAGAATTAGAGGCAGATAAAACCAAACTGGCCCGCCAGGCCAAGAAACGCAAAAAGACCCTCAGCAATCTGCAGTCTTCACTGCGCACCGATAAAAAGAAACTCAGCAAACTCAAGAAAGAGCGAAGCAAATTGGAAGAGCTGCTGGCTGCCGTTAAACAGGCTGCCGCAGAGCTGACACTGCCCTCTAACTATGAGTCTTTTCTGTCTCGCAAAGGCCAGCTCGACTGGCCCTTGAAAGGGCCTGTTGCCCATAGCTACGGCAGCAGGAGAAGCGGCGAACTGCGCTGGGAGGGCTGGCTGATTGGCGCCAAGGCCGGCGGCGAGGTCAAAGCTGTACATCAGGGCCGCGTGGTCTTCTCCAACTATCTGCGCGGGTTTGGCCTGCTGGTGATTGTAGATCACAGCGATGGCTTCCTGACCCTCTACGCCCATAATCAGGAACTACTCAAGGATACCGGTGACTGGGTGCAGAACAATGAGATTCTATCCCGCGCCGGAGATACCGGCGGCCTGGATAAACCAGCACTGTATTTTGAGATTCGCAAAGACGGCAATCCGGCAGACCCAAAATCCTGGCTGGGCAAGCGCTAGGGTTTGTGCCTATAGTTGGAGCATTGCATTCAACAAACTTTATGGGCATAAAGCCCTATGCAACCAAGCGGCAGTTTTAGACTCCAAGCTAGGTCAGTTTAAGGAAATCATCTATGTTAAGAATACTATTCAGCCTGGCCCTGGGGTTTATTTCTCTCTCTTCGCTAGCCCAGGCCAGCGAACCGTCCAGTGAATCAACCAGTGAGGCGTCGGCCTCAGAAGCAGCAGTCACCACCGAACAGGATCAGCGCCTACCCCTGCGTGAACTGCGCCTGTTTACCCAGGTATTTGAACAGATCCGCCAGGGCTATGTTGAGGAGGTCAGTGATACCCAGCTACTGGAAAATGCTATCGCCGGACTGCTCACCGAACTGGATCCCCATTCGGTCTATCTCAATGAAGAGAGCTATGGCGATCTGGAAGAAAACTCCTCCGGCGAGTACGGTGGCCTGGGTCTGGAAGTAGCCACCCAGGATGGTGTAATTCGCGTGGTATCACCTATTGATGACAGCCCTGCAGCTGAGGCTGGCATTGAGGCAGGCGATCTGATCGTCAAGATGAATGGCAACCCGGTGCGCGGCATGAGCCTGCAGAAAGCCATAGAAAAAATGCGTGGCGAGAAGGGCACCAGTATCAAACTCACCGTCTATCGCGAAGGCGAAGATGACACCATAGATATAGATGTGGTGCGCGATATTATTCAGGTTAGTGCTGTGCGCAACCGACTGCTTGAGCCCGGTTTTGGTTATGTGCGCGTTGCCCAATTCCAGCGCAAATCTGGCAGTGACTTTGTCGAAGCACTGCAAGAACTCAAACAGCAGAGCGACGAGGAGAGCCCATTAAAGGGGCTGGTGATTGATCTGCGCAATAATCCCGGCGGCCTAGTGCCCGCCTCGGTAGAGATTGCCGATGCCCTGTTGGACAGCGGCACTATAGTCTATACCCAGGGGCGTCTGCCCAGCGCCAACCAGAGCTTTGAGGCCAGTCCAGGCGATATGCTTGAAGGGCTGCCTGTAGTGGTGCTGATCAATGGCGGCAGCGCCTCAGCCTCAGAAATTGTGGCAGGTGCGCTGCAAGACCATGGCCGTGCAGCTATTCTGGGTACCCAGAGTTTCGGCAAGGGCTCGGTGCAAACTGTGGTTCCCCTGGGCGATGGTCGCGCCGTTAAATTGACCACCGCAAGATACTTCACCCCCAATGGTCGCTCAATTCAGGCAGAGGGTATCGTGCCCGACATCAGTGTAGAGCGCGCAGAAATACGGCCCTATAACCTTCGTCAGCGGGTACGTGAATCTGATCTGGAGGGCCATTTAGAAACCATGGATGAGGACAATCCACCCCCAGACAGTGCCAGCGACAACCAGGCTAAAGAAGACTTGAGCACAGACAATCAACTCTATGAAGCTGTTAACCTGCTCAAAGGGTTTTATCTGCTGGGGTCCAAGTCCTGAGTATCGGCTGTCCAATTTCCCAGCTGCAGGCCGATCTATTCTAGATGCTCACAGCTGAGGGGGATGGCAGGTCTGCATTATGTATATGGATATCACGCTGGGGAAATGGAATGGAAATCCCCTGGGCATCCAGCGCCTTCTTAGCCGCCTCGGTAATATTAAAATATACATCCCAGTAGTCTGCTGTATTCACCCAGGGGCGGCAGACTAGGTTGACCGAGCTATCCGCCAACTCCACCACCGCAATTGTAGGCGCGGGCTCCCCGAGAACTCTGGGTTCAGAGGCCACGACAGATTGCAGTACGGCTTTGGCAGCATCTATATCGTCGCTGTAACCTATGCCAAAAACCATATCCACCCGGCGAGTTTCATTGGCGGAATAGTTAGTGATATTGCCACTGATCACACCACCATTGGGGACGATAATTTTTTTGTTATCCGGAGAATGAAGCTCTGTGGTAAATATTTGAATTTTCTGCACCACACCAGAGACGCCGGCGACTTCAATAAAATCACCAACCTTAAAGGGGCGGAAAATAAGAATAAGTACACCTGCCGCAAAATTGGCCAGAGAACCCTGCAGTGCCAGCCCAACCGCCAAACCAGCGGCACCCAGAATAGCCACAAAAGAAGCGGTCTGAATTCCCAGCTGCCCAAGAGAGGCAATCACCACAAAGAACAACAATGTCCAGGAGACCAGACTGCTGACAAAGTGCTCAATCGCAGGATCAACATTATTTTTTGCCAGTATCCTCTGCACAATACTGGCGATTCTTTTGACCACCCACTTACCCACAATAAAGATTGCCAGGGCCAAAATCAGCTGAACCCCATAGAGCATTGCTAGCTCTTGCAACATCTCAATCGACTCACCCATAGTAAAAATCCTTTTAACAATTACAGTTCGGCCCAATCCTATGGATTGGGCGTTCCTATTAAGGGTAGTCGATTAACGACCTACAGGTGCGCAAAAAGTCTTTTGACCGCAGGTTTTAGGCTGTCTCAGCTGCTCTCGATATCCAGCCTGTCCACCTTCTGGAATCCGCGGGGCAACTTGTGTCCGCGACGTCCGCGCTCACCGCGGTAATGCTCCAGGTCCTTTTCTTTCATCACTAGATAACGCTTGCCTGAGTGCACCACCAGGGAACCTCCCTCGGGGATAATGCCATAGTCGATCACAAACTCTTCGCGGGACTGCAGACGGGAGCCGGGAATATTAATAATCTTATTGCCTTTGCCCCGGGCCAGTTCAGGTAGATCGGCAATTGGGAACACCAACATGCGCCCCTCATTACTTACGGCGGCAATTAGTGCGTTATCCGTATTGACCATCTGTGGCGACAGTATGCGCGCGCCCTTGGGTATTGAAACCACGGCCTTACCTGCCTTGTTCTTGGTAAATAGATCGCCAACTTTGGCAATAAAACCATAGCCCGCATCTGTGCCCATCAGAATCTTCTGCTCATCAGCTCCCATTAGCACATCGGTAAAGAGCGCGCCCGGTGGCATTTTGAGACGACCGGTGGCAGGTTCGCCCTGACCGCGGGCCGAGGGTAATGTGTGTCCCGGCAAGGCGTAGTAACGGCCTGTGGTGTCCTGCAAAAACACATTTTGATTGCTTTTGCCTTTGGCCGCTGAGAGAAATTTATCACCAGATTTGTAACTGAGACTGGTTGGGTCAATGTCATGGCCTTTGGCTGCACGCAGCCAACCTTTATCTGACAGCACTGCGGTGATGGGCTCTGCGGTCATCAGGTCTTTTTCGTTAAAGGCCTGGGCTTCACCGCGCTCTGTCAGTGGGGAGCGGCGCTCGTCACCAAATTCTTCGGCTGTGGCCTTGAGCTCTTTTTTAACCAGTGTTTTCAAGCGAGCCTCGGAACCCAGCAACAATTCAAGCTCAGCTTTTTCGCGAGCCAATTCGTCTTGCTCGGCGCGAATTTTGACTTCCTCAAGACGCGCTAACTGGCGCAACTTGGTATCTAGGATATATTCGGCCTGGGTGTCGGAGAGACCAAAGCGAGCGATTAATGCGGGCTTGGGTTCGTCCTCAGTACGAATAATATGAATCACTTCGTCGATATTTAAGAATGCGATCAGCAAACCATCTAAGAGGTGAAGTCGCTTATCGACCTTTTGCAGGCGATAATCTAGACGGCGCCTGGTGACATCGGTGCGGAAGCTTAGCCAGTCCTTAAGAATACGGCGCAGATCCATCACTGCGGGGCGCCCATCTATACCAATAATATTCATATTGATTCGGTAGCTGCGCTCAAGATCAGTGGTGGCAAATAGGTGATCCATTAATGCGCTGATATCAACTCGGTTAGAGCGCGGGGTGATCACCAGTCTAGTGGGGTTCTCATGGTCCGACTCATCCCGCAAGTCCTCGACCATAGGCAGCTTTTTATTGCGCATCTGTGCGGCAATCTGCTCGAGAATCTTGGAGCCAGAGGCCTGGAATGGCAGCGCGGTGACAATCACATCGCCATCTTCTTTATTCCAGATGGCGCGCATCTTGACTGAGCCGCGGCCAGTCTCATAGGTATTTAGAATATCTGCCTGGGGGGTAATAATTTCCGCATCGGTGGGAAAGTCTGGCGCCTTAATATATTCCATTAGCTCAGGCACAGAGGCCTTGGGGCTGTCGAGTAGGTGCAGGCAGGCACTGACTACTTCATTGAGGTTGTGGGGTGGAATATCCGTTGCCATGCCCACAGCAATACCAGTGGTGCCATTGAGTAATACATTGGGCACTCGCGCCGGCAAAATCTCTGGTTCATCCATGGTGGCATCAAAGTTAGGCCGCCAGTTGGCTGTGCCCTGACCCAGCTCCGATAGCAGTACATCTGCGTATTTCGACAGCTTGGACTCGGTGTAACGCATGGCAGCAAAGGATTTGGGATCATCAGGAGAGCCCCAGTTGCCCTGGCCATCAACCAGCGGATAGCGATATGAGAATGGCTGCGCCATCAATACCATGGCCTCATAGGCGGCACTGTCGCCATGGGGATGATACTTACCTATCACATCACCCACGGTACGGGCAGATTTTTTGTATTTGGCATTGGCTTTGAGGCCCAACTCACTCATCGCAAAGACAATACGTCTCTGTACGGGCTTGAGCCCATCGCCTATATGGGGCAGTGCGCGGTCGAGAATTACGTACATGGAATAATCCAGGTAGGCCTGCTCGGCATAGTCGCTTAGGGGCCGACTCTCCAACCCCTGATCATTAAAGGTGACTATATCGTTCATCGTTTTTCCTGTCTCTCAATTTAGCTTGGGTAAATATTTAAAGATTGGCTGCATCAGCCAGGTTGCCTTTGGTTTCTAGCCACTGGCGACGATCCGAGGCGCGCTTTTTGGCCAGCAACATATCCAGAATGCCATTGGTGTCATCGCCGGGCTCAAGGGTCAGCTGCACCAGCCGCCGCGTGTCTGGATCCATAGTGGTCTCGCGCAGCTGCAGTGGGTTCATTTCACCCAGCCCTTTAAAGCGCTGCACATTGACCTTGCCGCGCTTGCCCTCGGCCTGAATACGGTCGAGTATGCCCTGACGCTCAGCATCATCCAGTGCGTAATAGACCTCTTTACCCACATCAATTCTAAACAGCGGTGGCATGGCGACATAGACATGACCGGCGCTGACCAGCGGGCGGAAGTGGCGAACAAACAGCGCGCACAGCAGCGTAGCAATATGCAGGCCATCGGAGTCCGCATCAGCGAGGATGCAAACCTTGTGGTAACGCAGGGAATCTGTACTTTCCAGGGCGGGATCAACCCCCAGTGCCACAGAGATATCATGCACTTCTTGGGAGGCGAGAATCTCCTGAGAGTCCACTTCCCAGGTATTTAGAATCTTACCTCGCAGCGGCATTATCGCCTGATGCTCTCGATTGCGAGCCTGCTTGGCGGAACCACCAGCAGAGTCACCCTCAACCAAAAAGATTTCACATTGCTCTGGCTCGCCACTGGAACAGTCGGCCAGCTTGCCCGGCAGCGCCGGACCCTGGGTAATCTTTTTGCGCACCACCTTTTTGCTGGCACGCATGCGTCGCTGGGCATTAAAAATACACAGCTCGGCAAGCTTCTCTGCTTCTTCGGTATGCTGATTGAGCCACAGACTAAAGGCATCTTTAACCACGCCAGAGACAAAGGCCGCCACTTCGCGGGAGGAAAGTCGATCTTTGGTCTGTCCCGAGAACTGCGGATCAGCCAGCTTTGAACTGAGTACAAAGCTACAGCGATCCCAGATATCGTCCGGAGTCAGTTTTACGCCTCTGGGCAGTAGATTGCGAAATTCGCAGAACTCGCGCATGGCGTCGAGCAGACCACTGCGCAAACCGTTCACATGGGTGCCGCCCTGGGGTGTGGGGATCAGGTTGACATAACTTTCCTGAACCAGCTCACCACCCTCTGGCATCCATTGCACCGCCCAGTCAGCCGCCTCGTTGTCAGAGGCAAAGGCACCTATAAACGGCTCTGCTGGCACCACTTCCCAGCCGTGGAGAGCACCGGCTAAATAATCTTTTAAACCATCTTCGTAGTACCACTCTTCGCTTTCACCTGTATTCTCATCGTGAAAGCTCATGGTCAGGCCACCGCAGAGTACCGCTTTGGCGCGCAGCACATGGCGCAGTCTGGAGACGCTGAATTTCACCGAATCAAAGTAAGAGGCATCGGGCCAGAAACGCAGAATAGTCCCTGTGTTGCGCTGACCGCAGGTATCTATCACTGCCAGATCAGAGGTTTTATCACCATGGGCAAACAGAATCTGGTGTACCTTTCCATCGCGCTTGACTATTACATCGAGCTTGTTGGACAGGGCATTAACCACAGACACACCCACACCATGCAAACCACCAGAGAACTGGTAGTTGTCATTGGAGAACTTGCCGCCCGCATGCAGGGTAGACAGAATGACTTCCACACCGGGCAGGCCTTGCTCTGGGTGAATATCTACTGGCATTCCGCGGCCATCGTCGCACACCGACAGAGACCCATCTTTGTGTAAGCTAACATCAATACGGCTGGCGTGGCCCGCCAGGGCTTCATCCACACTGTTATCAATGACCTCCTGGGCCAAGTGATTGGGGCGACTGGTATCTGTGTACATGCCCGGGCGCTTGCGCACCGGATCCAGGCCAGTCAGGACTTCAATATCTTTTGCGTCGTAGTTGCTCATCTGCTCACGGGGTCAATTTAGTTATTGTCGGGGTGGCCATCAGAAACTGGACAATACTGGCCAGGTGCTGGTGGTAATTTATAAAGCTGTGGTCTCCCTGCTGTTCGATACTCATATCAGATCCCTGATAACGGCTCTGGGCATCGCGATAATCCAGAACTTCATCACCGGTTTGCAACAGCACCTTATAATTATTTTTATACTTAATTTCGTCTGGATCCAGCGCCATATACTGGTCTATATGCCGGGGTTCAAAAACCCATTTCTCACCGGTTATATAGTTGCTGTTCTCGCCCAGCCATCTGTGCAATCCGCGTCCCGGGCTTACCGCCGGATTTATCAACACTGCGCGCAGATTGTATTGCTCTGCAAGACAGGTGGCGAAAAAACCTCCCATAGAGCTGCCTATCAGATAGACCGACTCAGGCAATTGCTGCTCGATCAAAGAGCGCAAAATATCCATCGCAGGTTCGGCAAAGGGCGGCAGCGCTGGGCATACAAAGGTTAAATCCGGTGCTTTTTCAGCACACCAATCCCTGGTCTGCAGAGCCTTTTTAGACTCCGGCGAGCTATTAAACCCGTGAAGATACAGCAGCATTGGCATAGCCAGTTAACCTATAAATCAGGCCCCATTATAGCCAATGCTGACCGCTTGTCAGGCACTGATTTGCACTGAGCCTAAACCCTAATAGCTGGCGCAATCGAGATTGGGGTGCGGGGCAAAGCCGCGCAGAAACTCTACCCCGGTGTGAACTGTTCCATCGCTGTGCAAATCGAGCCAGCGATAGCCCGGAGGCTGCTCAGAGAGCGCAAAGTCTTCACTGTGCTGCTTAAACTGCACGCAGCTGGAAGGTGTGGAATAAATCGGCAACTGCCCCCAGTGACCATCGAACTGCTGGTGAACATGGCCGGTAATAACCGCCCGCACATTACCCTGGCGAGATAGCAACTCTTGGAGCTGCTGCTGATTGTCGATCTGTTGCTTATCCAGCCAGGCACAGCCAACAGGCAGAGGGCTGTGATGCATAGCTAATAAAATATACTTGCCCGCCAGAGTCTGCAGCCCCTGCTCAACATGCTGCAACTGCAGATCACTAATATGACCGCCGGGCTTATTGGGCTGAGAGCTGTCTAGGGTCAACAGTCCCCAGGCGCCCAGATCCACTACTGACCGGGGTGGGAAATTCACTAAATTGGCTGCCATTAGCTGACTGTCGTCATGATTGCCGGGCAGCCAGATGGCCTGCTTCTGATGGGCGTTTAATGTGCTATTGAGCAGTCTGTAGGCCTCGGGCTGGCAGTGGCTGGCTAGATCACCGGTAAGCAGCAATGTATCTGTGCCCCGACCCTGATCGGCTACAGCCTGCAAAACCGCCTCAAAACTGGCCAGTGTGGGAACACCACCCAGAGTAGCGCTGGCATCAGTGCCCAGATGTAAGTCGGTGATTTGAGTGAGGTGGATAGTATCCATCGGCGCCTAGGCTTCCAGTTCGGTCATCCCGTGCCGCAGCCCATGGGATAACAGCTCGCTGAGAAAGATATTCCACTGCCACTTCTCGTCTCTGGCCTGCATACCTTTGGTTTCGGTCAGTGCCCAGGGGATGGTGCGATCGGTACACCATTCGATCACCTCGGCCATACGTGCATCGCGATAAACTCTCACTTTGATCTCAATTTCTGGCAACCATTGGGGTCCGGCTCCATCCGCTATCATAAGCAATGTGCTGGTATATTTGGTTACCTCAATAACCTGTATTTTTATTCCTGAGCTGGGGCGATCATTGTATTGCAGTGAAAACCTGGCATTCAGGGTAGAGCTATGGGGGATAATACGATGCAGGCGCTGATAGTTGAGCTCGCATTCTTCGTGCAAGCGGGCCAGATCCTGTTGCCGTTTTCGCCTTTCATACAGTGACACGTCTATTTTTCCCTATCCGCTCTTGATACTCAGTTTTAATTGCTCAATTTACTTGAGCCTGTGGGTTTAGTTTAGCCTTTCGGCGATATATTGGCATGCAAATCTTTAATATTCAGCTGCAGCCAGAATAGCGCGATAGTTAGCGCAGCGCTATTAAGCAGTCCCTCAGACTGGGCCTGCATGACCTGGTCGTAGGGCCAGACCTGAAATAAAATATCCTCACCCTCGTGTTCAGCGCCAAATATCCCGCCGCGGTTTTGCAAGTCGCAAAGGCCACAGAACATATGCATTTTTTCATCTGAGCCTCCAGCACTGACCAAATAATCAGTGATCGGCAGCAATTTTTCAACACTGATGCCCGCCTCTTCCTTTAACTCTTTGACCGCCACCTGCTCCGGTGTCATGCCCGGATCTATCATTCCGGCAACTACCTCATACTGCCAGGGGCCGTGCTGATCATTTTGAGCCCCGGCACGAAACTGCTCTACCAGGCCAATGGTATGCTGCTCTGGGTCATACAGTAAAACGCCGACCGCATCACCGCGCTGAAACAGCTCTCGCTGCACAGGCCGACTCCAGCCACCGGCAAACAGGCGATGCCTAAGCACCTGCTTGCTGACACGGAAGAACCCCTGGAAGACTGTTTCCTCAGATTCTATGCGGTAATCTTGCGCACCAAAGCGATGTGGTTTAACCATGTTATTAATCTTATCCAGAATTAAGCGCCGATGGGTTAACCAATTGTACACAGGTCAGGGCTTTTTGGGATGAGGTAGATCGCCAGCAGTAGAGCAGGCTTAGCCCTTAGCAAAGGTTAATTTATTGATGAACTTTACCCAAAAAGCAAAACATAGAGGGAATCAGTAGCAATGCAAGTAGAGCAGACCCCATCACGCCAAAACACATGGCCCAGGCTAAGGTTTCAAAAAACTTGTCAAACAGTAAAGGCAGTAATCCACCCATGGTTGTCAGCGAAGTAGTCACAATATGACGCGTTGATCTAATGGTTGTCTCAATCAACTTGTGTTTAGAAATCTTGCCGGTTCCAGCATCTTCATTGAGATGAGAGAGAACAACAATAGAATCATTAATCGCCAATCCTGCCAGGCCAACAATACCCACCAAGCCAATAAAGCCGAAGTTTTGGAAGCCGACAAACATACCTAAAAAGCCAAGGCCAATACAGAGAGTACCCACAAATAAAATAATACTCGCCTGGCGAAAACTATTTAATATCATGACCAGTGCGACTACGATTAAACCCATAAAAAAGAAAAAGGTACTAAATATTTGCCCAAAGGATTCAGCTCTCTCTTCCGCATCACCAAATTGTTTGAGGCTGTAACCTGTGGGCAGAGAGTCCTCAAACGCCCTTAGCTCATCTGCCACGTCGGTCAACACATTGGAACCCAGGGTTCCGGGATAGACAGCCGCCTTTACAGCGTTATTTCTAGAGCCCTGATAGCGATTGATTTGATTAATTTCACTGCTGTATGAAATATCAGAAAAACTCTCCACATAATCAAATCCCTCGGCACTGTTTATCGCCAAAAATGCCGCTTGATTGAGTTCAGAAGATTCGCGATTTTTATTTTTGATACGTATAGGAATCTCTTTATTGCCATCCAACATAGAGGCAACATAGAGGCCTCTTGTGGAGGATGAAATCTCGTTGATAATATCTTTCGACGATTTAGAAGAAAAAGCCAAATTTACTTCATCAAAGTTAATTTGCAACCCAGTGACACTGGCTGACTGATCTGCCAATACATCAACCACCTGGGGAGACTTAGCCAGGATGGATTTTAACTCTTCACCCAGGGACTTTAAGATTTGGATATCCTCACCAAACACGGCTATAACCACTGGGAATTCAACCGGGGGACCATTGGTAAATTTGCTGACTCTCACTCTTATATCCGCATGATCCTTTTCCAGGCGCTTGGCCAGATCAGCCAGGTTTGAGTCCATTTCTTCAAAAGATGAGGTGAAGAACACCCCTGTAGCCAGATTGTCCGAACCCTCGCCCGAGGAGCCACCAATCACATTGTATAGTAGCCTGGGAAGACGCCGTCCAACCCACCACATATCGGTTTCTATATACTCTTCGAGCAACACCTGGTCTCGAATGCTGGCAATCCTTTCATTAGTGGCATAAATAGAAGCGTTAGCATCCAGCTCCACATCTACCCTAAACATAGCCTTACCCTGATTGGGGAAAAAATCTGTGTCCAAAAAGCCGAAGGATACAAAGCCCAGCATTGGAAGGATTAACGACAGGATCAGTGCCCGACTCGGTTTATAAAAGGCCCAGGCCAAAAATTTTCTGTATTGATCGCGCATCCCAGGGTGGCTAAATCCACTGTTTTGTGACTTATTCAAATTTAAGAAATTTGAATCTTCCATGGTTTTTAACAATACGGGAACCACAGTCAGAGCCAAAAATAGCGATGAAGTTACAGCTAATATAATGGTAATGGCCATATCGCCAACAAATTCAGGGCTTGCCCCCTTGCCTGCCGCCATGGGCATAAAGGCTAATCCAGTGGTTACCGTAGCCGCCAGCAATGGTAGAGACAGATGTCTGATCGAGGCGTAAATAGCCTGTCTATTTACTAAATTTAACGATTTACGATATTTATAATCTTCAACAACAATAATTGAATTATCGATCAATAAACCCAGTGATAAAATAATGCCGGTCACAGAGGTCTGGTGCAGTGGTACATCTAAAATAGTGCAGCCAATAAGCACCAATAAAATAGTTAAGGGAACCACAGCACTGACAATAACAGCAGAGCGCGGGCCCAGAAGCAGGTAACTTAAAAATAAAACTATAAACGTAGCCAGTAGAATACTTTGCATCAGAAAAGAAAACTTTTCTTCTACATAGTCAGATTCGTTGTAGATGACCTCCAGCCCAATTTCATCGGGCAGACCAGCTTTAAAACTATCAGCAACGCGCAGCACTGCACTGGAATACAGATCAGTTCTCTGGGAGAACTTGCCGCGCACATCCACAAATACTGAGGGTTTTCCGTTATAGCTAACAATCTCAATAGGGGGGTCCACTGGTAACTTTTCTACAGTTGCCACATCCTCCAGTCTAATGATTTGGTTCGCATCCAGTGTTTTTAAGGGTAGCTTTCTTAAATCATTAACCAATCTGATGTTGTCTTGAGCTTTTATTCTAAATTCAGAGCCCTGCCCAACAATATTACCTATGGCCCTTTTGCTGTCATAGCGATCTATGGCAGTGGCGATTGACTGGATATTCATTCCAGCGTCAGTCAGTAAATCCAGGTCAGCCCCGACAAAAATTTCTTCTTGAGTATCGCCGAAAATCAATGCTTTTTCTGAATTGACAATATTGGCTAATTTTCTTTTAAGCTGGCTGGCTAATCTAGATAGGATAACCGGCTGGGGATCACCATCCCCCCGCCACTGTAGGGCAAATAGCACAGTTGTAGGTGGGCCGCTGTGGCTGAGAGTCATGCTAGTGCCAGGGGGAACTAACGCAGCACTCTCGCTTACCATGTCCTGAACCTTGGCCCAGACTTCATCGGTTTCACCTTTGCCAACATCTTCTTTGAATTCTAAACCAACGCTGACCATGCCAGAAAAAGACCTGGACTCTATGGTCTTAATTTCGTCAATTTCTCGAAGCTGGGTCTCCAGAACATCCGCTACCTGAGTCTCCATTCTCTGGGGCGTAGCGCCCGGCAAAACCGCTGTGATATCACCCCAGCGCTCTGCTAGCTGCGGGTTTTCCTGACGAGGCAGTGAATCATAGGACAGCAGTCCACCGGCAATAATAAATAGCATTGCAAGAAGAAAAAGCCTCGGGCGGTCCAGGTAGAGATCGACAATTTTCTTCATTGGCTATCTCGCACAGCTTGGCCTTCCACGACTTTCGAGGCCCCGCCGACAATTACCCTGTCGCCGGTTTTTAAAGTGCCTGACACATAGGCCATGGTATTTTCAATATGGATTAACTCTACATAATCTTTCTGGGTAGTACTGTCATCGGCTACAGTAAAGACATTCCAAAGACCCTGCTCCGCCTGGGATAAAGCATTGAGCGGAACCCATGCTCCTGAGGTAAATTCTTTAATACTTACAACCAGTCTGGCTGTAGCTCCAGGGCTAAAAAATTCGTCAAAGGCAAATATGCCCAAGCGGTTGTTTGAGCCCATTGATGACATTGGCGCCAGTCGCATTAATCTGGCATCAAACTTTTTATCTCCAACCAGGAATACATATTGCTGGCCTAAACTCATCTGTCCAATAATGGATTTTGGCAGAGAGACTTTGGCTTCAACATAATTAGAATCTAAAACTTCCAGAACCGGGACACTGGGGTTAACAATGGATCCCTCGTCTAGGAGACGTCTCTGGATAATGCCGTCATAGGGGGCAATAATTTTGGTTTGCTGGAATTTAGTTGCGGCTATCTCGTACTGAGCCTGGGCGATTTGAGCCCTAAACTCTTCATTTTCAAGTCGCTGCTCTGAAACATAACTGGATTCATCTAATGCCTGGGATCGCTTAAATGTGTTTTTAGCCATCAGCACATTAGCCTCAGCTTCATTTAAGCGCGCCAATGCTTCAGCATCCTCTAACTCTGCCAGTACCTGACCTTTTTTTACCCGGTCGCCAATATCAACTTGGATTATTTTTACTTTTCCCGGCACTTCAAATCCCAGCACCGATTGCCTTTTGGGAACAACTTTGGCCGGCAACATCTTATCCACAGCATATTCTTCGACTATGGTCACTTCATGCAAATCAACATATTTCTGCGCAAAAACAGGCATTGCTAGAGATATGAGTAATGTTATTGTTATTTTTTTCATGGGACCCTTAGAATTTAGATTAAAGATGTTTACAGTGATCACATTATAGTTTAAAGTTTACGCTGTCAACATCAAGCTGGATCAGCAAAAAGATGCAATATCATCATGGCAATTTAAAACAGCAACTGATTATTTGCGCCTATGACTGGATATCAGCAAATGGTATCGACAACATTAGCCTGCGAAAAATTGCCAAAATTGCCAAGGTATCTCAGACCGCACCCTACCGACATTTTGATTCTAAGGAACATCTTCTCGCGGACGTAGCCACACTGGGCTTTGAGAATTTTTCCTTAGAAATGAGTAAGAATAAAGAGACCGATAATCCAGCGGATGACCTTGTAAGATGCGGGGTTACTTATATCGAATTTGGATTAAACAATGAGCATGTGATAGATCTGATGTTTAACTATCCGATAAAAAAGACCGATTACCCTGAGCTTTTAGCATCCGCTAACAGGGCCTTCGATATGCTTTTGCAGAGATCCAAGTATCTACATCAGAGCAATGTAGACTCAGCGTCAGCATCGCTATCTGCTCCACTAATTAGCATTTCTCTTCATGCCTATGTGCACGGATTGCTGTCCATTCTGCAGATGAATCAAAAAATCGACAATCCAGATGAATCGGAGTTTGCCAAAGCTTCCTCAATGCTAAGGGCTAATCTTGAGAAAGTGCTGGGGACTTTTATTAATAATCTAAACCTTTCATCCCAGCAATATGTTCAGGAAACGGGGTGGGAGTTGCCGGGCAAATTTACTTCTACATAGAGGCGAATCTGCTAAACTGTGGGCCCCTAAGTAGGGGCCAAATTTAATCGATGCTCAGTGCTGAGCCTCACTAACAACAAGAATTCTAACGGAGATACTATGCGTTTGGTCAAACAAGGACTATTTGCCATCAGCACCACTTTATTGGTTGCTCAAATCAGCTGGGCTGACTCCCTAAAAGATATTTATGAGACCGCTCTGCAGAATGACCCAGTCTTGAGCGCAGCCCGCGCCAGTTTTAACGCCGACCGCGAGATACAGAATATTAGCCGCGCCGCGCTGTTACCTCAAATTTCAATCAGTGGAGAATACACCGAGGCTGAGAGCAACGAGAACTCTCAGCAAATTGTTGTGATTCAGGATCAGGCTATTCCATCCATTCGCAATGGCCTGATTGATAGCAACCAAACTCGCTACAGCGCAACTCTAACCCAGGCTATTTTCGATATGTCATCCTGGTATAGATTTAGAGGCGGTAAAGCACTGAGTCAGAGTGCCAAGGCGCAGTTTGCTGCGGATCAGCAGTCGCTAATTATTCGGGTTAGCCAGGCCTACTTTAATGCCCTGCGAGCCCATGACAATATGGAGACGCGCAAGGCCGAAGAGCGCGCGATTCAGCGCCAGCTTGAGCAGACCAGAGAGCGCTTTGAAGTGGGGCTACTGCCAGTGACCGATGTTCACGAAGCTCAGGCGGTATTTGATGATGCCGCGGTTAACAGTCTTGAAGCCAGAGGCGCACTGAATATCGCTTTTGAGGCGCTCGAAGTACTCACAGGCAAGAGCCATTCAGTGCTGGCCGGCCTGATGGATAATTTTGCAGCTACCAATCCTACGCCGGAAGTCAGTGAGGCCTGGGTTGATCTTGCCATGGGTAATAATTTCCAGCTAAAGGTTGCTGAACTGGGCAAAGATGCGGCTTATAACGAAGCCAAAGCGGCTGCCGCTGCCCGGCTGCCAAAAATAACTGGGCGGGCCTCCTACTTTGACTCGGATTCCGATGGGGTAAGCTTTGGCTCGCCTTTTGAGTCTGTCCAGGATGGGCATCAGTTTGCAGTCTCTATCAGTATGCCAATTATGGGTGGGGGTGTGGATGCCCAGCGCCGCCAGGCGAAACAGCGCGCTATTCAATCTGGCGAAGGCTATACCGCAGCTAAGCGCAATACGGTGCAATCGGCTCGCTCGAGACATCAGCTGGTAATTACCAATGCCGCTCGCGTCAAGGCGAGAAAACAGGCGATCACCTCTGCCAATAGCGCTCTGGAAGCTACCCAGGCAGGCTACGAAGTGGGCACCAGAAATATCGTGGATGTATTAGTCGCTCAGCGCACTGTTTATCAGGCTCGTCGCAATTACGCCAATGCTCGCTACGACTATATTTTATCTATGATGAGTCTTAAAGAAGTGGCTGGGCAGTTGTCGCCAGATGATGTTTTTACTCTGAATGCCTGGTTAGATCCGCAGCTGGTCATTGCCCGATAGCCAACAGCTACAGCTGGTGGTCAATCACCGCCAGTAGTCTTTCCAGTGCGCCTCGATTGGCCTCGGCTATATGGCGCGCTGCAGCCCCCATCTGGGTTCGACGCTGAGGGTTGGTCAATAGGCCAATAGATTGCTGGGCAAGGCTCTGTGCATCTTCACAGACAACCATTGCATCGCCCTCAATCAGCAGCCGCGATGCCTCAGCGAAGTTAAATAGCTGGGGACCGCTGATAATGGGAACCCCCCAGGCGGCGGGCTCAATCATATTGTGCCCGCCAACAGGTACCAGACTGCCGCCCACAAAAGCCAGATCACAGGCGCCATAAAAAGCCATAAGCTCACCCATGGTATCTCCCAGCAGTATATCGGCCTCAGCAGTTGACTGCTCTGCGCTGCGCCTTGCCAGCCTGCAACCTGCCTGCTCACAGAGTTGAGCTACGTCATTAAAGCGCTCCGGGTGTCTGGGGACTAAAACCAGTAATGGCTTCACCGCTAGGGCGGCTTTAATCTGTCCGAAAGCTTGCAGGATCAATTCGTCCTCGCCAGGATGAGTGCTGGCAGCCAGCAACACAGGCCGCTGGTTGTCACCCCGCCACTGCACCGCCAGAGACTGAGCTTTGGCCTGCACCTCTGAATTCAGGTGCAAATCAAACTTAATATTGCCGCTGATAGTCAACGCCTTATCAGGCAAACCCAGCTGGGTAAATCTGGCGCCATCATCAGCATGCTGGGCTACCACAGCAGACATTGACCACAGCATAGGCCTGACCAGTCGGGAAATTTTGCTGTAGGCGGCGGCAGACTTAGCAGACAGGCGTCCATTGGCCAGTATTACCGGAATATTGCGACTACAGCAGGCAGCAATGGTATTGGGCCACAGCTCTGTCTCCATAATAATCAATATACTGGGCTGCACTCGGTTTAAAAACCGCGCCACTGAATCGGGCATATCGTAGGGCGCATAGCTATGGTTAACAGTATCCCCGAAGGCCGCTCGAATTCGCTCAGAGCCTGTGACTGTCATACAGGTGACCATCAGGCGATGGTCGGGATAGCGCTGCTGCAGCGCCTTCACCAGTGGCACAGCTGCCAACGTCTCGCCCACAGAGACAGAGTGCAGCCAAATAGTTTTATTGCCAGTTGCCTCTGCCACAAAGCCAAATCGCTCGGCCCAGCGGCGAGCATAGGCCGGTGCTCTGCGAGCTCGGTAGAGCAGTCGCAATAAAATAATCGGGCTCAGTAGATAGAAACTTACTGAATAAAAAAACCTGCTGAATGTCATTCACAATTCCAGTGGTAATGATCTTGGCGTCAGAGCTCGGATAAGTTAACAAAGACGCTATGGGATTGACAGAGTATTCTCTGCGGGGCGAAAAAAGCTAAATAACATTATGCTCTTTACTATAGGTGTTTTAAAATGCTGACTCGCCTTAGTATTTATAATAATAAGAGCATCTCAATGCCGTATTTCAGTGTCGCTGACAGCAATAAGCTGGTTGTCACCAATTTTAAAGTTATGTTTTCATCGTTTAAGAAAACTCCTAACTTCAATAAAATCAAACGCTATAAAGCCAAGTTGATTATTAATTACTCCGACCCACAGGTGTATTTTACGGTTAGAGACCCCTATCAAAAGGCTATTTCATTCTACAAAGACAAGTTTCAGAAAATTCCTCAGAATGCAGATCTGAGCCAGCCGTTTAAATGGGAAAGGCCCCAGCGAGTGTTTTTTCCAATGATGGGTCTATCTGTAAAAAACAACAGCAACCAAGAGATTCAGCAGGCACTGCTCAATACCAGTTTTGATGATTTTGTAAGCCTGCTGGCCAGCTGTTACCAACTGGATGAGCATATTCATCCGCAACACTGGATTCTCAACAATCCCAATTACTTTATGCTTAAAGATCTGGGTATCAAACCTCAGCGGTTGTCGATCTATAAAATGGACAGGCCCGAGGAGATGGAGACCTTTGCCGGCGCAACTGGGTTTGACTTTGCCCAGCGAGCCAACAGCACAGGTAAAATCAAGACGCCCCAGACAATCAGCAGCCAGTCGCTGGACAGTCTAAACCAGATTTATCAGCGTGACTTCGCCGCCTTTGGCTACGAGATGCGCCAGTCCTAAATCTACTCTTTCCAGTACTGCTCTACCCAGGGTGTGGGCAGTATAAAGTGGCGAAGATGAGCCATCAACGAACGATTGCGCTGCCCCCTAAACCCGGCCTTTAGATGTTCCGCCGCAGTTAATACATCGTCTCCAGCATGGTAGCGCCCTTCAATAGCATCCATAGGGTTTAAATCACCAGGGAAGATAACCAGCTTGCTGTTGTCCGGCAGTTTAGAGACTTTAAAATAGTTAAACGGAAATGTGCGGCGGCACTGCTGCCGAAAATGCAACACCCAGGACTTGGGCCAAAATTTTACTCCGCCCGGAGCGTTGCGCGTTACATAGCGCTGCTCATATTTATACTGTTCAGCAATCTCCAGGGGAGACTTGGCAAATCTCTCCAGCAATGGCAGCAACTTACCCACTGGAAACCGATAAACCGAAGTCTGGCCCAGTTTTTCCAGTGGATTACTGGGATTGCGCGCCAGAATTACATCCTCCGGGTCGCCGTACTCAAAGAAGCTGTCGAGATTGCCAGTCACCACCAGATCCAGATCGAGAAATAATACAGGCCCAGATAAATGGGCGAGTTTCTCACTCCACAGGCGACACTTTGGCCAAATACCTTTTTTGGTTTTGGGCAACTCAAAGCTGAGTTCCGGCAGAGGCACAGCATCCACCTCCGGGCGGAAGTTATCGCTGTTGTCGGTAAAACAGGTAAAGGTAAATGGCGGTGTGGTATTGCGGGCCACCATGCCATACAGACGATTGACATAGTCAGCCCCGTACTTGGTGCCCCAATTGATGCAGATAAATTGTTTCACTGAATTTGTCATCACTGTCTCCCTGTTTCAATATCCTTATTGAGACTAACTTAGTGCCAGTGTTTGCTCACCCAGGTTGCGGGTTTAAAGCGTCGGTACCATTTACCGCTGACACCGGCGATGGCCTCATGGGGATCGGGCTTGCCATGGAACACCAGTACGCGACAATCCTCTGGCATCTCGGTTTCCCTGGCCATAAAAAATGATAATGGTTTGATACAGTGGCGCTTAAAGCTGCGGCACCAGTGATCGGGCCAGTAGACCAGGGCATTTTTAGCCATCATTGCGGCAGACAGGTACTCCTGCTCATTGCGATGGGTTTTTTTAATTGTGTCAAAGGACTTTTCAAACTCGGCCAGCACCTCAGCATGGGCGCCCACTTCAAAGCGGTACACAGAGGAGTTGCCTGTGCCGTCTTTTTTAATCCAGTCTTTGATAATCATGACTTCGCCCGGACAGTCAAATAGGTCATCCAGGCTGCCGGTAATAATAAGATCAAGATCCAGGCAGAGTACCTTGCCACTGAGGTCGTAGAGGGTCTCGGCGAACACAGCCAATTTGTTCCAGCCGCGCTCTGGCCCGCCCAGGTCAACAGATAGCTCCGGCAGGGGAAATACCTCTACATTCTCATGTAACCCGACACCATCTTCAGTAAGGCACACAAAGCGAAAGTCTCTGCTCATATTGCGAGCCACCATGGAATACAGGGTATTCACATAGTCAGCGGAATACTTGGTTCCCCACTTCATACAGAGAACATTGACCATTTCTTGTGCTGCCATTGAATTGATTCCGGAGACTATAAACTATTCGGCAACCGGCGCCAGCCAGTCCCGATACTTGTCACTTTTGCCGCGCACCAGATCAAAATAAGCGGCTTGCAAAGTGGTTGCCACAGGCCCGCGCTTTCCAGTACCAATAATGCGACTGTCGTATTCACGAATAGGCACTACCTCTGCCGCTGTGCCTGTGAAAAATGCCTCGTCGGCAATATAGACTTCATCGCGGGAAATACGCTTCTCACGCACTTCTATGCCATGGTCTGCAGCCAGTTTAAATACGGTGTCTCTGGTTAAACCATCAAGACAGGAGGTCAGGTCCGGCGTATAGATAACGCCGTCGCGCACCATAAAGAAGTTCTCCGCACTACCCTCGGATACATAGCCTTCTGGGTCGAGCATAATGGCTTCGTCGCAGCCTGAGTCCAGCGCCTCTCTCAGTGCCAGCATGGAATTAACATAGTTACCGCTGGCCTTGGCTTTTACCATGGTGATATTCACATGGTGTCTGGTGTAGGAGGCGGTGCGTACTTTTAGCCCTGCCTCTAAAGTCTCGGGCGACATATAGGAGGGCCAGTCCCAGGCGGCTATGCCCACATGCACTTTCAGCCCCTCAGCGCGCAGACCCATACCTTCTGAACCCAAAAATACCAGAGGACGAATATAGGCAGCATCTAGGTTGTTGTCGCGAATCACCTGGCGGTGGGCAGCGCAGATTTCTTCCTGGGTAAAAGGAATCTGCATATGCAGAATTTTGGCCGAGTTAAACAGGCGTTTAATATGGTCTTCTAACCGAAAAATACAGGTGCCAGCACTGGCCGTCTCGTAGGCGCGAATACCTTCGAAGACTGCATTTCCATAGTGCAGTGAAGAGGTCAGAAAATGCGTCTGCGCATCTCGCCAATCGACCATTTTTCCGTCCATCCAAATAAAACCATCGCGGTCTGAAAACGACATCGACCTGTTCCTCTCTAAAATTAACTTTTAAACAATTTTCGCCACTGTTGAGCCACATGTTCTCGCTCCACCACAAACTCTGACAATGCTATTTCAGCCAGCTGATTGTGCAGCTGGGCGCGATGCCCTGCGGAACGGAATCTCTTGTAGGCGTCTATCAACCTGAGTGCGTCCTGTTCTGAGAACAGCCCGCATTGAGCCAGAGACTCCAGAATGCGGATGGTATCACTCCAGCGGACTAGCTGGGGATGGTCATGGGACCAAGCCAGAACTGCAAATTGAACCATAAATTCAATATCGACGATACCTCCACTGCCTTGCTTCAGGGAGAATTTGCCATCTTTCGCGTCTTTACCCAGATGTTTGCGCATTTTTTCACGCATTTCCCTGACCTCAGCGCTCAGTAGTTGCGTGTCGCGTTTTTGCTGCAGGGTGTTTTTACGCACCAATTCATAGGCTGCTGCCAGTTCAGTATCTCCAGCCACTACACGAGAGCGCACCAGGGCCTGATGCTCCCAGGTCCAGGCGTCCTCGCGCTGATACTTTTCAAAGGCGGCGAGGCTGGACACCAGCATCCCGGAATTGCCCGAGGGGCGCAGACGCATATCTATCTCGTAGGCCATACCTGAGGCTGTAGACGTAGCTAACAAATGAATAATACGCTGACCCAGGCGCATAAAAAATGTGCTGCTATCTATGCTGCGAGGGCCATCGGTTTGGCGTCTGGGATCGCCACTGTGTAAAAACACCAGGTCTAAATCTGATTTGTAGCCCATCTCGATGCCGCCCATTTTACCGTAGGCCACAACAATAAAACCTGGGGTGTGGCTGTTGGTTGCGCCAGCTGTTATCAATGCAGGTAATCCATGGCTGGCCACCAGCTGATCCCAGGCTATATTGACCACATGCTCCACCACTGCCTCGGCAATCCAGGTGAGGTAGTCGCTAACCTGCATTAGGGGCAACATATCTGTGACTTCACAGGCTGCGACGCGCAGGGCGTAAGACCGACAAAAATAGCGAATCACCTCCATCTGCTGCTCCATATCATCACTGGCAATACGCATGGTTTGCTGGCGCAGTTGGTCGCGAAGAAGCTGCTTGTCAGGAGCTGTATACAATGTACGCGAGTCGAGCAGCTCATCGAGCAGTGCCGGGTAGGCCACCAACTCATCGGCAATCCAGCTGCTGCGCTCGCAGAGTATGCATAGCTGCTGCAGTGCCTGGCTGTTTTCTACCAGCAGTGCCAGATAGGCGCTGCGGCGCAGTATCCGCTGCACAAGGCCCAGTACGCGCAAAAACGTTTGCTGATTGTTTTCGAGATCGGCGCAGGCCTCCAGCAACCTTGGCATCAGACTCTCCAGGCGGGTGCGCGGCAGGTTTGCCAGTGCCTGAACTGCGCGGCTCTGGTAGAAATCATCCAGCACAGCTGCCAGCTCCTGGGGCTGCTGATAGCTCAGCTTATGCAGATAGGGCAGTATGTCTGAGGAGCGCAAGTCGGTGGACCAGGACTGTTCAGGACGTAACTCTGAATTGGGGTCGGCAGTCTCAGCAGAATCAGAAATAATCGCCTTAAAGCTATTGCTCACCTGGTGTCGATGAGACTGCAACTGCTCATAGAACTGCTGCCAATCACTTTGCTCCATGAGCCGCGCCAGCCGCTGCTGACCTAAATCATCAATCGGTAGCCGCTGAGTTTGTTTGTCGGCCATACCCTGTAAGGCATGTTCAGTATTGCGCAGAAACTCATAGGCGCTCCATAGACTCTGTTGCTCCGCCCTGTCCAGTACATTGTCCTCAGCCAGCTGGTTTAACACCTGATACAGAGACTGGGTCTGTAGCCGTTTATTGCGGCCACCGCGAATAAGTTGGAAGGTCTGGGCGATAAATTCAACCTCGCGAATACCTCCTGAGCCTAGCTTGATATTGTCCTGCATACCTTTGCGGCTAACTTCGCGGTTGATGCTGCGCTTGGTCTCGCGCAGAGATTCAATGGCGCCGAAATCCAAATATTTGCGGTAGGTAAAGGGCTGCAGCATTTGCTGCAGGGCTTGGGCCTCAGCTGGGTCTCCACTTACCACCCGAGCTTTGACCATGGCGTAGCGCTCCCAGTCGCGACCCTGAGACAGGTAGTATTCCTCCAGCGCATCGAAGTTAAGCACCAGAGCGCCACTCTGACCATAGGGGCGCAGGCGCATATCCACCCGGAATACAAAGCCATCGGCAGTCTGTCGATCTAGGGCGGCGATCAGCTTCTGACCCAGACGAACGAAGAACTCTTGATTGGAGACTGATCTTCTGCCTCCCTGGGTCTCTCCGGACTCAGGGTAGACAAAAATTAGGTCTATATCCGAGGAAATATTTAACTCATAGGCGCCCATTTTACCCATGGCAATAACCAACAGCTGCTGCTCAGTGCCGCTGGATCGGCCTATGGGCGCGCCCAGTTCTTCTCTGGTAATAGGGTGCAGGTACTTGAGGGCGATATTGATGCAAGCTTCGGCCAATAATGTGGTGTCTCTGGTGGTGCCGAGCATAGGGGTCTGACGGCTAAAGTCGCGCCAGATAATACGCATCATCTCCCTGCGTCTAAACAGACGCAGCTCGCGGCCCAGATTATCTTCGCAGCAGTTAGCCAGCTGCTCAATCCTAGCCTGCAGCCCGTCCATGTAGTCATTGTCGGAGTAGTTGCGCTGAAGATCACCGCTCTCCACCAGTTGCCGAAAGCTCTGGGGATCGGCTGCGGCCTGCTCAGCAACAAAGTCACTGCAGCCCCAGAGCAGCTTTAACTGGGCGCTAAAGTTATGATTTTCGAGTTGGCTGTGCAGCCACTGGGGATCTGGGTCGACCCTGAGATAATGTTCAAGATGACGCTGATAGGATTTCTCTAGTAATTCTAGTTGCTCTGTATTCATCGTCTCTTTGCTATGGTTGATTTAACTCTCAGGTTCGGGCGTCACACGCATTACCTCCTCAATCGACGTAATACCTTTGATAACCTTTTCCGCGCCAGCTAGGCGCAGCGGCACCATGCCTATTTTAACCGCTGTTGCACGCAGAGATTGTATATCGCTGTTGGCGCCAATAGTTTTTATTAGTGGCTTGCTGAGGGGCATTATTTCATAAACACCCTGTCTACCTGAATAGCCGGTATTGCGACATTCCAAACAGCCCCCTGGTTGGTATATTTTGCTTGGCATTGGTAGTTGATGGGACTGCACCAGTTCCTGCCAGGCCTGTTGCTCTGGAGCCACTTCTACGCGGCAACTCACACAGAGGGTACGCAGCAGGCGCTGGGCCATAATTCCATTGACCGTTGCCTTGAGCAGATGGGCCGGTATGCCCAGATCCAGCAGCCGGCTTATGGCGGCGGGGGCATCATTGGTATGCAGAGTGGATAGCACTAGATGCCCGGTCAGCGCGGCCTGGACCGCCATCTCGGCGGTCTCGCGATCACGTATTTCACCCACCATAATAATATCCGGATCCTGGCGCATCAGGGTGCGAATACCTGCGGCAAAATTAAAGTCTATAGCAGGTTGTATCTGACTCTGGTTAAACGCATCGACCACCATTTCGATGGGGTCCTCAATAGTACTCACATTGACGGTTTCCTCAGCCAGGCTCTTTAATGTGGAATACAGGGTAGTGGTCTTACCTGAACCGGTGGGGCCTGTGACCAGCACAATCCCATGGGAGCGCAGAGTCATAGCTCGCCAGTGGATATAGTCCTGATCCACCAGACCCAGCTGAGTAAAGTTGCGCAGCAATACCTCTGGATCAAATATGCGCATCACCAGTTTCTCTCCAAAGGCGGTGGGCATGGTAGACAGCCGCAGCTCGACCTCGTTGCCATTGGGCGCTACAGTTTTAATGCGGCCATCCTGGGGGCGGCGCTTTTCCGCTAAGTCCATGCGCCCAAGAATCTTTAGACGGCTGACCATAGCAGTCATTACATTGTCGGGCAGCTCGTACACCAGATGGAGAATACCGTCGATACGAAAGCGTACCTTGCCCTTGTCTCGGCGGGGCTCCAGATGAATATCGCTGGCCCGCTGCTCAAAGGCATACTGCAACAGCCAGTCGACAATATTGACTATGTGTTGGTCCTGGGCATCCGCATTCTTTAATCCGCCCACCTCGAGCAGCTGCTCAAAGTCGGCCATCTGAACGCCGGTCTTGGCCGAGCCAGCACCAAACACAGACTTGGCCAGTGAATAGAACTCCAGGCTATATTTTTTGATCTCCTGGGGCTTGGCGAGCACTGGGCGCACGGTTTTTTTCGAGGTCTGCTCCAGGCTTTCAATCCAGCTGAGATCAAAAGGCTCCGAGGTGGCAACCACCAGCTCAGTGGGATGAACCTGTATACAGAGAATGCCGTAGCGCTGGGCATAGGCAAAGGACATCTCTGCGGTAACCACCGGAACATTGATCTTTAACGGGTCAAGAACAACAAACTCTAACTCAACCTTGGTCGCCAACCACTGACAGAGCACCACAATACCCAGCGACTCGCTGGTTTGTGCATGGCTGCACTGTCTGGCGGCGATAATATCCAAGGGATGCAACTGGGCCTCATCTGCACTGCGCTGCTTGGCGGCAATACTGGTGGCATCGGCCTGAGTTAACAGCCCGTCACGGACTAATTCCTTGAGTAGCCAGCCAAGATGCAGCCTTTCGCCGCGAGTTTTGAGTTGATGCATAGTTGATCTCCATTTGTATCACTGTCCTTTAACATTAGTATGAATCAGCGCTATCCGCCCAGCATCCGTAACTCCAGGGCTGTATACCGGCCGGCTCATGCTATAATCGCGGAATGAAATCAAACGGCTATGTAGAGTTCTTTCGCCAGACCTCACCCTATATCCATGCCCACAGAGGCAAGACCTTTGTCATTGCATTTGGCGGTGATGCGGTTTTGCATGGCAACTTCCACAGTACTGTGCACGATATAGCCCTGCTGCAGAGTCTGGGTATTCGCGTGGTTTTAGTGCACGGTGCGCGCCCGCAGACCGAGCAGCGCATTGCCCTGAGTGGTCTTGAAAGCGAATTTAGCCATGGTTTGCGAGTTACCCATAGCCATGCCATACAGTGTGTCAAAGAAGCGGTGGGAGCCACCAGGCTGCAGATCGAATCGGAGCTGTCGATGGGCCTGCCTAATTCGCCTATGCATGGTGCAGCTATCCGAGTTATAGGCGGCAACTTTATTACCGCCAAACCTGTAGGCGTGCGCGATGGTATCGACTTCCAGCGCACCGGCGAAGTCCGTCGCGTCGATGGCGTGGCGATTGATTCCCAGCTACAACAGGGCTCTCTGGTATTGATTTCACCTATTGGTTTCTCACCCACAGGCGAAGCCTTTAATCTCAGCTATCAGGATTTAGCCTCGCAGGTTGCGGTGGCACTGAATGCCGAAAAACTGATTCTTCTCAATCAGGCCAGAGGCGTTGTGCGAGATAACAGCCTGGTGCGCGCCCTGTCACTGCCGGAACTCGAAAGCATCAGGCAGGCGTCTACCGATGATGCCGAACAGCAGATGTTGGGCGCGGCCTATCAGGCCTGTGGCAACGGCGTCGATAGGGTGCATCTGGTGAGTTGCGCCGAAGATGGCAGCTTGCTGACAGAATTATTTACCCGCGATGGCAGCGGCACTCTGGTGATGAAAGATCACTCAGAAGTCATTCGCCCAGCGACCATTGATGATGTGGGCGGTATTATTGAACTGATAGCACCACTGGAAGAACAGCAGGTGCTGGTTAAACGCTCCCGCGAGTTACTGGAAACTGAGATTTCTCGCTTTATGCTGGTAGTGCATCCAGAGGGTGTGCTGTTAGGCTGTGCCGCACTCTATCCAACCGCAGATAGCCATGTGGGCGAGCTGGCCTGTGTGGCCACTCACCCGGAGTTTCATGATCAGGGTATAGCAACCAGGCTCTTTGATACCATTGTGCAGGATGCCAAAAAGAAGGGTTTAACCCAGCTATTTGTACTTACTACCCAAACCGCTCACTGGTTTTTGGAGCGAGGCTTTGTGGAAGCGCAGGTCGCCGACCTTCCCGCGCAAAAACAGTCTCTGTATAATTATCAGCGCAACTCAAGAATTTTTAGCAAAGCTATTTAACAAGAGAATCACCATGCCCAAGTATCGCTCTCACACTACAACCCAAGGTCGCAACATGGCCGGCGCCCGTGCCCTATGGCGCGCCACGGGCATGAAAGACGACGACTTTAACAAGCCGATGATTGCCATTGCCAACTCCTACACCCAGTTTGTGCCCGGCCATGTGCATCTAAAAGATATGGGTGACCTGGTTGCAGCTGAGATTGCCAAAGTGGGCGGTATTGCCCGGGAGTTTCATACTATTGCGGTGGATGACGGCATTGCCATGGGCCACGACGGTATGCTCTATTCTCTGCCATCGCGGGATATTATCGCTGACTCTGTGGAATATATGGTCAATGCCCACTGTGCCGATGCACTGGTATGTATTTCCAACTGCGACAAGATTACTCCCGGAATGTTAATGGCGGCTATGCGCCTTAATATCCCGGTTATCTTCGTCTCCGGTGGCCCCATGGAAGCAGGCAAGACAAAGCTGGCCGATCATAAGCTTGATCTGGTGGATGCTATGGTGATTGCGGTAGACGATAAAGCCAGTGACGAGAAAGTCGCCGAATACGAGCGCTCGGCCTGTCCGACCTGTGGGTCTTGCTCCGGGATGTTTACCGCCAACTCAATGAACTGCCTAACTGAGGCCCTGGGTCTTTCACTGCCTGGCAATGGCACCGTCCTGGCAACTCATTCCGATCGCCGCGAGCTATTTCAGGAAGCGGGCCGCACTATAGTCAAGATGGCCCGCCAGCATTATGAGCAGGATGACTACTCTGTGCTGCCGCGCTCAATCGCCAACTTTAAGGCCTTTGAAAACGCTATGACATTGGATATCTGCATGGGCGGATCAACCAATACTATTCTGCATCTGCTGGCTGCGGTTCAGGAAGCCGGCATCGAATTTGATATGGCGGATATTGATCGCCTGTCGCGGGTGGTGCCGCAGCTGTGCAAAGTGGCCCCCAGTACGCCAGAGTACCATGTTGAAGATGTGCACCGCGCCGGTGGCATTATGGGTATTCTCGCTGAGTTGAATCGCGCCGGGTTAATTCATGGCGATCTGCCAACCGTACATTCGTCCAGTCTGCAAGAGGCATTGGATAAATGGGATATTGTCAGCGGCCATGTTAGCGAAGAGGTTAAGACTTTTTATAAGGCAGGTCCTGCGGGCATACCCACCCAGACTGCCTTTAGCCAGAGTACCAGATGGCCCTCTCTGGATGCAGATCGCGAGCACGGCTGTATTCGCAATCTTGAGAATGCCTTCAGTCTAGAGGGTGGGCTTGCGGTATTAACCGGCAATCTGGCGCCAGATGGCTGTGTGGTCAAAACCTCTGGTGTGGATGAGTCGATCCATGTCTTTGAGGGACCTGCATTTATCACTGAAAGTCAGGACGAGGCCGTAGCCTGCATTCTCAATGACCAGGTCAAAGCCGGTGATGTGGTGATTGTTCGCTACGAGGGCCCGCGCGGCGGACCAGGCATGCAGGAGATGCTCTATCCGACCAGCTATATTAAATCCAAGGATCTGGGCAAGGCCTGTGCTCTTATTACTGATGGCCGCTTCTCTGGAGGCACCTCTGGGCTATCCATTGGACATGTTTCACCAGAGGCCGGGGCTGGCGGCAATATTGGCCTGGTGCGCCCGGGCGATACCATCCGCATTGATATTCCCGCACGCAGCATAGATGTACTGATCTCTGACGCAGAGCTTGAGGCTCGCCGTGCAGAGCAGGATAAGCTGGGCTGGAAGCCGGTTGAAGATCGCCCGCGCAAGGTAACCGCATCACTTAGAGCCTATGCCAAGCTGGCCACCAGTGCCGACAAAGGTGCAGTGCGAGATTTATCTCAGCTTTAAAACCCTGAGCTAATCTGTCAGACAAAAAAAAGCCCAGCATAATAATGCTGGGCTTTTTTGTTTTTTGAGCGCTTAAGCCTTACTGCAGCTTGGTACCTTGGCGCCCACATCGCGGAGCTTGCTAAGTCGAGTGCCCTCGGTATCCGCGTAGCGGATCCACTGCTGAGGATATTTCTTACTCTTCTTGTCTTTAGCCGCTTTGAGTGACTTTTGGAAAGCCTTGATCGCATCTTTGTAACAGTGCAGATTGATCAGGGCATTACCCATCACCAGATAGTTTGCGTCTGGGCGTTTGACACCGCCCTTCTTCGCCGCCCGCTGAGATGCGCGATAAGCTTCTTTGTCGCGGCCCAGGTCCAGATAAATACCTGCCAGACGTGACTGCAAATTACCTGTGTCCGAGTACTTTGAAGCACTTTCCAGCGCATTGAGCGCTCGCTTCAGGTCTTTTGACTGATACCAGGCAGTACCCAGAACCTCGAGGTTCTTAGCATTGCGCTCAATAATTTCGTCGTTGATACCCTTCTCGATAATTCGTGCTGCACGGTAGGGAACTTCAGCCCCCAGGAACATGTAGGCCATACTCATAACCTGGCTCTCTTTATCGAACTGGTTATTCATATACACCACTTCGGTGGCAACCAGGCGATCATCTTCACGCTCCAGCTCACCGTACATGCCACCCAACTGCTTCCAGTAGCTCCACTTGGGATAGTGGGTTACCAGCTGCTCAAGAATACTGACAACACGCTTGTAATTGTTCTTCTCGTAGTAGAGAACACGCTGCAATCCCCACCAGCCCTCTTTAGGCAAAATGCCTTTGGACTCCACATCACTGATGGCAGCCTCAAGCATTTCTAGAGACTCGCTTTTGCGATCTAACTGGTAATAAATTTGCGCCAGTAATACCCGGGCATCATTACCAATAATGGTTGCTTCCTTCATCCAAGCCTCTAGCTCTTTCGCTGCCAGAGCGTATTGCTCTTCGACAGTGTAAAGCTGAGCCAGAGTATAGCGAGTGTCCAGACGCAGTTCCGGAGGAGTTCCGACACCGTTAATAACTTGACGGTAAGCGCGGATAGCCCCATTAAAATCATCCAGAGAATAGTAGACGTAGCCCTTAAACTTCCAGATCTGAGTCTGCTCGTAATCAGTCTTACAGGTCTTGGCACTGTTTTCGATATCGACCAGCATGCGCAGGGACTCAGCCCAGTTCTCTTCTTCCAGAACTACCTGTACCTTTTCCAGCCCCTTGGCACATTTGGCACCAACAGACTGACGCTGACGGGTCTTAACATCTTTATACTTTGGCTCTTTCTTTTCCTCAGCAGCCACAGCACTGGTACTGAGTACCGACTGAGGGTCTGCGACTGTTACCATCAAAGGCAATAGGAAGGCAGCGCCAAATACAGCTAAGAATTTTGTGCTTTTAAACATCTGATTCCCCTATTTGGCCATCTGGAAGGTGAATTTATAGAGCACACCCTGAACTTCCTGGGCCTGTCCATCAATCACTCTCGGGTTATATTTGAGCTTGGTCGCCGCTTTGATTGCCGCGCGACCAAAACCCCATCCCTCTGGCCATTCTTCGACCATAATTGGGTCACGAACACCACCGGTGGTGGTAATAATGACCTCTACCACCGCGTAACCCTCTTTGCCGCGAGTTTGAGCGCGACGGGGATACTGGGGCTGAGGAACATAAACCGGAATATAGTCCGAATCTCGCGCAAAGCCTGAATTACCTATGCTGAGATTTCCGCCAGCCGAAGGTGCCGCCATGCTCACTGCATTGTCTGGCACTTCAAACTCTAGGTTTTCTTCCGGAATTTCTGGTGGAGGCGTCTCTGGGTCTTCTGGTTTTTCAACCTCAGTATTCTTCGCGTTTTCGGTTAATTGTCTATCGACATGAAGAAAGTCTGGAATTTTAAAGGCTTCTTTTTCGTCTAGGTCTTTGTTGCCTGAGTCGATCAGCTTATACATCAAGATAATCAACGCAAAGGTCACCAAGACTCCTAGCGCGGCAGAAACACTAATTCTAATTGCAGCCATACTATTAACTCAGTCGTTTTCTACGGAAATAGCTACCGGAGCTATGCCAATATCGCGTGCGATATCAGCTACTTTGGCAACTGTTTCAATATCAGATTCATTGTCGGCCTGGATAACCATGCCACCCTTTGGATTCTCATTAAACAACCTAGTTAGATTGAGTTTTAGCGCAGTAGTTTCAACACGCTTTTTATCAATCCAGTATTCATTGTTGTCGCTAATAGCCACCAGAATTCCTACCTTCTTGTAGGAGCTCGCCGTGTTTGCATCAATTTTATTGACATCAACACCGGGCAGCTTAATAAACGATGCTGTCACGATAAAGAAGATCAGCATAATGAAAACCACGTCAAGCATTGGGGTCAGATCAATTGTCTCACCCTGCGGTTTTGCTTTGTTTGTTCTGTTGCGCATAGTTCTCTCTCACAGGACGCCCACCTAGCAACTAGGCGGGCTCCAATTAGTGATCCATGGTCAAATGGTCTTCCAGGAGATGCTTCTCCCGCTCGGCAGAGCGCTCGACATAAGTCAGGCCAAATACGCCTGAGAGCGCAGCGACCATGCCAGACATTGTCGGAACAGTTGCCTGAGAAACACCGCCAGCCATCGCCTTAGCATCGCCACCACCAGTAAAGGCCATAACGTCAAAGACCACGATCATGCCAGTTACTGTACCCAGCAACCCGAAGAGGGGCGCCAGAGCAACCAGTGTTTTGATCATCATTAGGTTCTCGTCGATCTTGATGCTGACTTCGGAAATCAGTTTCTCCCGAATCTGGTGAGCGCGCTTTGATGTGCGCTCACCGCGGCCTTCCCAAGTATCAATTGCTCCTTGGACATCAGTGCCTACACTGGATCGGAGATACCACATGCGTTCGAAGATGAGAGTCCACATAACGAATAGCAGGACGACAATAGCCCAAAGGACCATGCCGCCTGAATCCATAAACTTCCCAACTTCCGCCATCGTATCAGCGAAAAACATCTTATTTGCCCTCTACGGAACCAGCAACAATACCTGCGCTTTGCTCTTCCAGTACATGCAAGATGCGCTGCGCTTTGCCGTTCACCAATGTGTGCATCAGAACGGTAGGAATAGCTACTACCAGACCCAGTACAGTAGTGATCAGAGCCTGCGAGATACCGCCAGCCATTGCCTTGGGATCGCCCGCACCAAACAGGGTGATCATCTGGAAGGTAATAATCATACCGGTTACCGTACCCAGTAGACCCAGCAGAGGCGCTACCATGGCGATAATCTTCAGCAGATCCAGACCTGATTCAATCTGTGGACGCTCTTTAAGCACAGCTTCGTGCAACTTGAGCTCCAGAGATTCGGGGTCGAGGCCAGCATTATTGCTCGCGACTGTCAGTACACGGCCCAGGGGATTATCTTCGCTAGCCGAGCCAGTCTTGAGCTGTGAAGATACCTTGCTGGACATGCCGCTCAGCACAATAAAGCGCCAGATAGCCAGCATAATGGCCACAGCAAATACTGCAGTAATAACATAACCAACGATGCCACCATAGTGCCAGCGCTCAACCAGAGTTGGAGTGTTGATCAGTGCGCGCAGCAGTCCGCCACCCAGAGGGCCTGTAGGATCTAGGCCAACTTTGGTGAAGCCAGAAGTAGCTTCTTGCAGATCTTCGGCGCTGCCCTGGTGGGCTGAAGGCTGACGAGCCAGCTCAGAAACCAAGCCGCTCTCTGGGCTATATTCCAGATACATGCCGTCGGCCACCAGGTTATAGGTACCAATGCGCACAACTTCCATCTCAGCCTGATCGCCATTGGCCAACAATACTGAACGGTTAAACTTCACAACCCGTGCACTTTCAACCATTTCACGCTGCTGCTCATACCAAAGTTTCTCGATATCTTCGATTGAAGGCAGGCGAGTATCGCTGCTCATCTTTTCGATTAGTTCATCGAGGAACTCAGTACGACCAGAAATCTGGGCACTAACAATCGACTGATTGAGATTGGCGCGAATATCGCCAGCAGCACCAGTCAGGTGACCAAACAGCTCTTTAAGAGAACCCAGACGCTTGTCACGTTGCTCACGCAGCCCGGCAAGAACAACATCGTTATCACGGATGTTCTGCTCAAGGCGGTCGGAGCGACGCTCTTCGGCGGTTTTAGTATTTTGAGCCTGCTTTAGAAGCTGAGCCTGCTTGCGCTGGTCGCTTTTAAAGGCAGCTTCGCGCTTGCGGTACTCTGATGACTCAGAGATCTTGGCGCTCTCGATCATTTGCAGAAGCTCATCTAGAGTCTTTGCGTCCTGTGCCAGCGCTGGTGTGCTGAAAGCAGCAGCGGCTACAAAAGCGGCACAAACTTTTACAAATTTATTCATTGTGCTGTCTCCGGTGCAGTAATTGGCATTTCCATAACATCCTGGGGCGATAGCTTCTTAGCTATGCGTAGGCCCTGATCGACTGGTCTGCGGTACTCAGAACCCAAAGTCTCCCAAGAACCAGTTTCTTTGTTCCAGGCTCCGGTTTGAGACTTGTCTTTGGTCTGATACATCAGAGCAACACGGCCGATACGCAGAACTTCTACCTCTACCTCAGAACCGTCGCCATTGATATCGATCAGATCGCGATAGGCTTCCAAAGACTGGCTGTATTCAGCTTCAATATCGTAGACTTCAAGAATCTGGCGGAATTTTTCTGCAGCTGAGAACTTGGCGCTATCCATGTTCACATATAGATCGGCAATGGCCGCTTCACGCATATCTTTCTTAAAGGGGACATCCAGGGCAATAAAGTCTTCGATACCTTTGAGCATGCTCAGCATCAATGGAGAGATACCACGCTCAATAATAGTAGCGTTCTCAATCGACTCTTTAAGCTCAGCCATCATTTGCTTTTGGCTAGCGATCTGGCGCTCCAACTGAGAGTTATAAACTCGCAGCGACTCGATCTGCTTATTGACCTGTTTGAATTCTTGCAAAAGACCATCAGTTTGATCAGCGATGCGATCAACCTTGGTTTGCGAATTTTTGGCGATCTGGACCTTGGCGGCTCCAGCTTTTAGCACGTCATTTACCTCTGAAGCCTGAGCTGCACCAACAGTCAGACCACTGGCAAGAACGGCGGCAAAGGCCAGTACTTTTAGTGGTTGCTTATTCATAGTTCCCTCAATTTGGGTCTACCGGTTTAATTATCTTTCACTGCCTAAAATCGAAAAACAAGACCATCAACGTCAGACATACTTTGTTTCGGGGCATCTTTGTAACAGTCTCTAGTTCAAGAAGCAATTTGGCCGCGGCGAAATAAGCAGATAAAAGAGAGAACTTAGATGACTGTTACCTAACGTAACATTTGAGTCCTGGTTTTAAAATTTATGCCAACTCAATTCGATCTAGCTGGAGAAACCTGTAGGGATGACTATCAGTTAGTTCTGGTAGCTGCTCTCTGACTTGCTTCCACTGGCTAAAATCCACCTCGGGAAAGAAAGCATCGCCCTGGACATCGGCATCCACCTGGGTGAGATAGAGCCTGTCTGCCGCTGGCAATGTCATGCGATATATCTGCTCGCCACCAATCACCATAATCTCGTCGGCGCCAGCCGTCTCGCAGGCGCTGTGGCCCAGCTGCAATGCAGCCTCCAGAGACTGCGCCACCTCTACTCCCGGGGCCTGCCAGGCTGGGTCCCTGGTCACCACAATATTAGTTCTGCCCGGCAATGGCCGGCCGATACTGTCATAGGTTTTGCGCCCCATAATCAGAGGCTTGCCCATGGTCACTGATTTGAAGTACTTGAGATCTTCGGGCAGATGCCAAGGCAGCTGGTTATCGACGCCGATTACGCCGTTGCGGCTGACTGCAACTATTAATGAAAGCTTCATAATAAGTCCTTATCAAACTGCCACTGGCGCAGAGATAGGGCCATGGGATTCATAGTTTAGTAGCTCGAAATCGTCGAATACAAAATCAAACAGATTATCTACATTGGGGTTCAGTGCCAGCTTGGGCAGAGCAAAGGTTGATCGAGACAGCTGCTCCTCTACCTGGTCCATGTGATTGGTATAGAGATGGGCATCGCCAAAGGTGTGCACAAAATCACCTGGTTCAAGGCCGGTGACCTGCGCGATCATCATGGTCAAAATAGCGTAGGAGGCTATATTGAAAGGCACCCCCAAAAACACATCGGCACTGCGCTGGTATAACTGACAAGATAGCCGGCCATTGATCACATAGAACTGAAACAGACTGTGGCAGGGAGGCAACCCAGACTTGACCATCACTGGTATATCCTTTGGGTTCCAAGCTGAGACAATTAATCGCCGGGAGTCTGGGTTAGTTTTTATATCATCGACCAGCTGAGCAAGCTGATCCACACCTTCAAAGTTGCGCCACTGATGACCATAGACAGGCCCCAGATCACCATATTGCGCCGCAAAATCTGCATCGGTTTTGATGCGCTCGATAAATTCCTTCATTTTTGCCTTCCACTCGGGCGAGTACATCACATAGTCCTGGTCCTGCCCGGTTTCTCGCAGCCAGCTCTGATAGGGCCAGTCATTCCAGATACCAACGCCGTTCTCTACCAGGTAGCGAATATTGGTGTCGCCGCGGATAAACCAGAGCAACTCGTGGAGAATTGACTTGAGATGCACCTTCTTGCTGGTGACCAGCGGAAACCCCTCAGCCAGGTCGAAGCGCATCTGATAGCCAAACACACTCAGGGTGCCAGTGCCGGTGCGATCTTCCTTTTTAACACCGGTGTCGCGAATATGACGCATTAGGTCCAGGTACTGTTTCATTGCCGGAGTCCAGTCTTAGTTAGTTGCAGATTTTGCCATTAGGCGTTGCATCGTTTTGCGCATAAACCACAGCCCCAATAAAACCATAGGAATGCACAGGGCCTGACCGCGGGTCATCCAGTTGAGTGACTCTATCATTGCGGTTTGACCGGCAAACTGGGCATCCGGCTCGCGAACAAACTCAACCATAAAGCGGAAACAGCCATAGAGTACTAGGAATAGGCCTGTGATCTCACCGGCCAGCCGCGGCTTGCGTGCAAACCAACTAATAATCAGGAACAGCACTAGCCCCTCGAGCAGAGCCTCATAGAGCTGCGACGGGTGCCGGGGCAGCTGAGTGGGGTCTGAGGGAAACAACATACCCCAGGGCACATCTGTGGGGCGCCCGTAGAGCTCCTGACCAATAAAATTGCCCATACGACCAAAGAACAATCCTGTGGGCACCAGCGGCACTGCAAAGTCTGTCAGAGTAAGAAAAGATACCCTGTGTTTACGGGCATAGATAAAAATAGCTATGGCCACACCAATCAGCCCGCCATGGAAGGACATACCGCCCTCCCAAATTCGCAACAACATGGCGGGATCGGCCAGCCATTTGTCGGTATTGTAGAAAAACATATAACCCAGACGCCCGCCAGCTATCACTCCCCAGGCACCGAAGACAACCAGGTCTTCGACTTGATTTTCACCCAGGGGTGACCAGGGTCGTCTGGCATTGCGTCTGGCCAGATACCAGGCAGTAGCAAAGGCTAGCAAATAGCTTATGCCATACCAGTGAATCTGCAGCGGTCCCAGTGAAATCGCAATTGGGTCTATGGCTGGATGATTGAGCATGGCTTTGAATACCCCTAAAAATTCAAGCGCAGATCATAGCGGTTTCTGAGCTAGTGCGCCAAGCGGGATGTCGCTGGGAGAGATAAATAGTTACACTGCCGGGCATGTGTCTACTCGCCTTTGCCTATAAAACCCAAACTGACAGCCCGCTGATTGTCACCTCTAACCGCGATGAGTTTTATCCGCGCCCTACACTACCTATGCACTGGTGGTCAGATGCTCCTATTCTGGCAGGCAAAGATCTAAACGCTGGCGGCACCTGGCTGGGGTTATCCCGCAATGGCCGCTTTGCAGCTGTAACCAACTATCGCTACCTGGACGAAAACGGGGAGATGGAGTCACAGCCCCTCTCTCGAGGTCAACTGGTCACCGACTTTTTACTCTCAGAATTAGCAGCCTCAGATTGGGCCAGCGCCATAGAGCCAACCGCATCTGAGTACGGTGGTTTTAATCTTCTGCTCTACGACGGCAGCAATCTGGTATACCTAAATAATTATGAGAATCTGGCGCCACAAAAACTCCAGCCGGGAGTCTATGCCCTGAGCAATAACACTTTGGATAGCCCCTGGCCCAAGGTTGACCATGCCAGAGAACAGCTCGAACAGCTGATTGACGGCGCTGAAGTAGGAGAACAGCACCTGGATAGCCTTATGGCGACCCTGTCACTGCAAAAAACCTATGCTCGGGAATTGCTTCCCAACACAGGCGTCCCCCAGGAGTGGGAAACATTACTCTCTTCGCCATTTATAGTTGCAGATGGCTATGGCACCAGAGCCTCCACCGCCTTGATTATCTCTGAATCTGCCAATATTACAGTGGCGGAGCAAACCTATGAAGCAGGCGAAACCCTGAACTCTCAGACTTTTAGCTTTAGGGCTTCCGAGCGATGACTGGCTCTGGAGGGACGAATCAATTTGGCCACTTCTGGCTGATTCAATGAGTCAGACATAAACTGCGCCACAGAGCCCGCATCGGATAAGCGCAGGGCACGTTTAACCATCTCACGCGCCTCTTTGCGGCTGACATTGAGCAACATGGACTTCACCCGCAGCAAGGTGCTGGCACTCATAGAGAAATTCTCATAGCCAAGACCGAGTAGAACCACTGCACTCAGCGGGTCACCGGCCATCTCACCACAGACACTGAGCTGGCAGTTGACCGAGGAAGCCTGCTCATAAATAGCCTTGAGTGCTCGCAGAACTGATGGATGCAATGTGTGATAGAGATCGGCGACCCGCGGGTTATTGCGATCCACAGCCAAAAGATACTGGGTAAGGTCATTGGTGCCCACAGACAAAAAGTCGACTCGACGACCAATTTCCTTGACCTGATAAACCGCAGCGGGCACCTCAATCATGGCTCCCACTGGCGGCCGCTCTATGGCGTAGCCCTCTTCCTGAGTCAGCTCGTCAAAGGCGCGATCAATCAGCTCCAGCGCGCGGTCCAGCTCTGGGATATTGCTAATCATGGGCAGCATAATGCGCAGATTATTGACCCCCTGACTGGCACGCAGCAGAGCGCGAATCTGCACCAGAAAAATCTCCGGATGGTCTAGAGAGATACGAATACCGCGCCAGCCTAAAAACGGGTTTTCCTCTTCAATCGGGAAATAGGGCAGATCCTTGTCACCACCAATATCCAGAGTTCTCATGGTCACCGGCCGCGGCGAGAATGCCACCAGCTGCTCGCGATAAATGGCGACCTGCTCATCCTCAGTGGGAAAACTCGAGCGCATTAAAAAGGGCATCTCAGTGCGGAATAGGCCTACAGCCTCGGCACCACTTTTGAGCGACATCATAGTGTCCTGGCGCAGGCCTGTATTTACCCAGAGTGAAAAGCGGAAGCCATCAGGTGTAATACAGGGAATATCCCGCAGTTTTTCCAGGTCTTTGGTGAGTATTTTTTCTTCCCGCTGACGCTGCAAATAGTAGCGCCGCAACGTCCGCGTGGCACTGCTGATTACATCACCGGTAAAACCGTCGACAATTAATTCCTGACCTTCCAGCTCGGCCCAGGGCAGATCTACAGCACCCATCACAGTGGGTATGCCCAGGGCACGACCCACAATGGCCATATGGGAATTGCTGGAACCTTTGAGCGAGATAATGCCCACCAGGCGATTGACCGGAATATCCGCCAGAGCTGTAGCCGATAAATCTTCGCCCACCAGCACCACTCGGCGCGGCATAGGCAGTTCTTTTTTATGACTGGTTTGCAGATAGCCCAGCACCCGCTTGCCCAGATCGTTGACATCTGCCGCGCGCTCACGCAGATAGGGGTCGTCCATCTGCCGGAAGGTACGCACATGTTTTAGAATCACCGAACTCCAGGCACTCTGGGCAGTCTGGCCGGCGGTAATAGAGGCGATCACCTCGCCACCCAGCGAGCTGTCGTCCAGCATGCGAATATAGACATCAAACAGGGCCAGCTCTTCGGAGCTCAGCTTGTTGACCAGACCATCCCCCAGATTGCGCATATCTTTTTTGGCCGCAGTCAGGGCGCGGCGAAAGATTTCCACTTCAGCTGCTGGGTTATTGGTGAATCGCTCAGGCACAGCAGCCAGATCTGTATTGGTGGCCACCAACACCACCCGGCCAATACCTATACCTGGGGCGCTGGGAATACCTCTAAACATAGCTTCGCGGCTTTTGCCACGCCCAGCTGAAGCCAGCTTACGCAGCGCACCTGTGGCCTCAGCATGAGCTATGGCGCCAGATAATTGGGCACAGACCGTGACTACAAAAGCCTCTTCTTCCGAGGCAAAGCGACGCTGAGTTTGCTGCTGCAATACCAAAACGCCCAGCACCTTGCGGTGATGAATAATGGGGACGCCGAGAAAAGAATGGAACGGCGCTTCACCTGTCTCTTCAAAGTAGGCGAAATTGGGGTGCTGATCGGCATTCTCAAGATTGAGGGGCTCCTCCTTGGCCGCCACCAAACCCACCAAGCCCTCGCGCATTGACAGGCGAACCTTGCCAATAGATTCTTTCCGCAACCCCTCAGTGGCCATAAGCACATAGCGCTCGTCCGAGTCATCAAACAGATAGACCGAGCACACACCAGCCTGCATCGCATCGCGCACTTCCTTGACGATAATGCTCAGTACCTGGGGCAAATTGCGGGCGCTATTAACCTCTTGAACTATGGTTCGCAGGGAGTGGAGCATGGCTACCTTCCGCGACTGCGCTTTTCAAAGCGCGCATTGGCAGGAGCAAACTCCATCAGAGCATTGCGGTAGACATTGCGCTTGAAGGGCACAACAGATTCAATAGGGTACCAATAGTTGACCCATTCCCAACCATCAAACTCTGGCGTGCCTGTGGCATCGAAACGCACCTTGGCGCTATCGCCGGTCAACTGCAGATAAAACCATTTTTGTTTTTGCCCTATACACAGAGGCTTGGAGTTTTTGCGCTGCATTTGCGGAGGAATATGGTAGCGCAGCCATTTTTTGGTGTGCTGGATAATTTTTACATCGCCGGATTCAAGGCCCACTTCCTCGTAGAGTTCTCTGTAGAGCGCCTGCTCTGCAGACTCACCGGCACTGACGCCTCCCTGAGGAAACTGCCAGGCCTGCTGTCCCAGCCTTTTCGCCCAAAATAGCTTGCCGAGACCATCACTGATGACCATAGCGACATTTGCACGAAAACCGTCCTTATCAACCACTTGCAGTATTCCTTATTTATTGTTGAGCAGCTTGCCATTGTTCCACAGACTCGGAAGGCCAGCAATTTTCTCTTGAGACCATCTTACATCATCGCTATCCTGCGTCTGCGTTTATTTAACCTTTCCTAAACTGCGAGAACAGTTCTATGGCCCTGGCCATCTTTGATTTAGATAACACCTTAATTGCCGGCGACAGCGACCATGGCTGGGGCGAATTTTTGGTGGCCAATAACCGAGTAGATGTTGATCACTACCGCGCCATGAACGATCGCTTTTATGCCGACTATGAAGCCGGATGCATGGATATTCAGGCCTACCTGAATTTTTCACTGGCGCCACTGGCTCAGATTCCCAGCGACGACCTTCGGCAGCTACACAGAGAGTTTATGCAAACTGTTATCGCGCCTATGCGTTTAGACAGGGCCGATCACCTAATTCAGCAGCATAGAGAGGCCGGCGATCGCCTGCTGGTGATTACCTCGACCAACCGCTTTATTGTGGAGCCCATCTGCAGGTCTCTGGGCATTGATGAGCTACTGGCGACCGATTTAGAGATAATTGACGGACGCTACACCGGCAAGATTGTCGGCACCCCCACCTACCGGGAGGGCAAGGTGGAGCGCTTTAATCAATGGTTGGCGGAAAATAATGAGCAGTCCGAGGGCAGCTATTTCTATTCGGACTCAATCAATGATTTACCACTGCTGTTGCAGGTCAGCCATCCAGTGGCCGTAGACCCAGATGCGCCACTGCGAGAAGAAGCGACGACCAGAGGCTGGGATATTATTTCCCTGCGCCACTGAACCGGTGCCTTTAAAAGGGGGCTGTTAAACCAGCAGCCATTAAACCAGCAGCCACAAAAAAGCCCCGACAGATGGCGAGGCCTTTTTGCTGGTTTTTTTAGCTGGGCTGTAAGAGATTAGGACTCGTCGACCGCTATCTGATAGGCATCTGCATCCATCATATCTTCTAGCTCTTCGGGGCCAGATACCTTGACTCGGAACAACCAGCCATCCGCGTAGGGGCTGCCATTGACGGTCTCAGGCTCATCCTCCAGGGCAGGGTTGATCTCGACCACTTCGCCGGTCACCGGCGAGTAAATATCTGATGCCGCTTTTACTGATTCAACAACAGCCACTTCAGCACCGGCATCCACAGAGGCACCAGCTTCTGGAAGCTCAATATAGACAATATCACCCAGGGCCTCCTGAGCATGGTCGGTAATACCCACCACCACAGTCCCATCGCTGTCCAGTCTCGCCCATTCATGGCTGCTGGCATACTTCAATTCAGTTGGAAGGTCGCTCATTAATTTCTCCTTAACTCGGCTTCTTGGCCATACAGACTGAGGGCAAAACGCACCGCCCGGTTGATTGGCGATCATTCTACTGATGATTAGATTAAAAGTTAAAGTAATTTTCGCCGACTAATGAACAATCAGCTTAAATCTGTAAAATACGCTCTGCCTGAATTCCAGCCACCATTTTTTGAGGACATTATGCGATACGGATCATGCGCAATTCTTTTTATAACTCTAGTTTCAACAGCCCTCTGCGCCGAGGAGCTTATGCTTAAAAATGGCGATTTGATCAAGGGCAGCCTTATTGACCAGACAGCTGATCAAATTGTCTGGGCCTCAGAGAATTTTGGCCCCCTGACTATAGCTTCTGACAGGGTCTCCACAGTCAATGGTCTGACACCCAAAGCCAGCTTCGACTCTATGGCCAGCCCTGTGTTCGGCTCAACCTACGCAGGCACTGTGAGTGCGACGGGCGCCTATGCCAGTGGCAATGAAGAGCGCGAAGACTGGGATATTGAGGGCTCAGTGCAGTGGCGCGAGGGAGATTTCCGCCATCACAGTGGCATCAATTACGAGAGCCACAGCTTGAATGATGTTCCCGCCAAGGAAGAGTATCGCCTGGACTACGGGGTTGACTGGTTCTTTCGCGAACAGTGGTTTTGGAACAATGGACTAGTCTGGGGCGCCAACGATAATCGCGCCATAGATCAGTACTTTAGTGTGGGCAGCGCCATAGGCCGGCAGTTTTGGGACTCTGAGAAAACCGCATTATCTGCAGAAACCGGTCTACTGTGGATAACTGAGGAATATCAAGACGGCACTGAGGATGGCCGCCTTACCTGGAGCTGGGCTGCCGACTATCGTCGAATGATCACATCCAGTTTAGAGCTGTTTCACAGCCACAGCCTGAGAGCCTCAATCTCTGATTTAGATGATTCCGTGATCAGGGCTAACCTGGGGCTAAAGGCGCCGCTTATCAGAGATATTTTTGCCGAGTTAAAATTTGAATGGATCTATGACAATCAGCCTGTTCAGGGCACAGACCCCAGCGATAGCCAGCTGACCATGGGCGTTAGTTACAGCTGGTAAATACTAGGGAATAACTTGCAGAGGTGGCTCATTGAGAGCTGCCAGCTGTTCACGCAGCATTAGAATATGGTCACTCCAGTAACGCGGGGAGTCAAACCAGGAAAAGGCGCGGGGAAAAGCCGGATCTGACCAGCGCCGGGCAATCCAGGCGCTGTGATGCATAATGCGCAGGGTTCTCAATACCTCGATCAGCCGAAGCTCTCGGTAGTCAAAATCGTGGAATTCACTGTAGCCCTCAATTAGCTCGGCCATCTGTGCGGTTTGCTCCTGGCGATCACCAGATAGCAACATCCACAAATCCTGCACTGCTGGCGCCATGCGCGCATCGTCAAAGTCGACAAAATGCGGGTTGTCGTCGCGCCACAGAATATTGCCTGAATGGCAATCTCCATGGACGCGGATTCTGTTGATCGGGCCAAACTCCGAGAGAATTTCATCTATTCTCGCCAGCACATCCAGGGCCAGAGAGTCATAGGCCGGGCTGAGCTCCCTGGGTATAAACTCAGAACTGAGCAGTTGGTAAGAGCGGCGGCCAAATGACTCCACATCCAGACTGGGTCTATGAATAAAGGGCCGGGTTGCGCCAATGGCATGGAAGCGTCCCAGCAGCCGACCGAGAATAAATAGATTATCCAGATTATCTAACTCCGGCGCATGGCCGCCTTTGCGAGGGTACAGGGCAAAGCTAAAATCCGCGTAATGATTAATGGTCTGGCCCGCGCCATTAATCCAAGGGCAGACCACCGGCAGTTCTTGGGCCTGTAGATCAAAACAAAAATCATGCTCTTCCTGAATCTGTTGATCACTCCAGCGTTGGGGCCGGTAAAACTTAGCAATCATAGGCACCTGGTCTTCAATACCTATCTGATAGACTCGGTTCTCATAGCTGTTTAACACAATAAATCGACCGTCGGACACAAACCCCTGGGCCTCTACCGCGTCAATCAGTAAGTCCGGCGTTAAAATATCGAAGGGATGCTTGCTGTTATATTCCATGGAGAGCCTTTTGCAGCCTCTAATCGAGGCTTGGTTTAGAACGCATGATTTTCTTTTTACCCTGCTGGGCTTTCTTATCCATACGTCTCAACTGGGATCCGCGGGTCGGTTTGGTCGGCCGGCGTATTTTAGGGTTGTGGGTCACCGACTGTAACAAAGCCTGCAAACGCTGCAGCGCCTCGGCTCGATTTTTATCCTGACTGCGGTAGCGCTGTGCCTTAATCACCACCACCGCCTCTTTGGTAATGCGGTGATCAGACAATTGTAACAGTCGCTGCTGATAAATTTCTGGAAAAGAGGAAGCGCGGATATCAAAGCGCAGATGAATCGCCGAAGACACCTTGTTGACGTTCTGACCGCCCGGGCCCTGAGAGCGTACCGCTGAAAACTCGATCTCGGAATCTGCAATAGAAATATTGCTGGTGATAAACAGCATTAGAGATCGGCCTCGGCCGCCTCTATAAATGCAAACCGCGGCACTTGCTCAGCTCCAACCTCAACCAGCTCGGTGAACATACTCAGGGGTCTAACCCAGAGACTGTAGTCGCCGTAGAGGGTTTTGTACACCACATGTGCCTCCTCTGTTTCACTGTGTCGGGCCACGCCCAGCACCTGATAGAGGTTGCCTTTGTAATGCTTATAGATGCCGTTTGCCAGGCTCATAAAACTTCCTTAAATCGCGGCGCAAATCTGCGTCTGACATTGAATCAGATCAGAGAGGGACAGCTGTAACTGATCGCCAATCGCCAGGGGGCCAACACCAGCGGGCGTGCCGGTCAGCAACATATCGCCGGGCAGCAGGGTAAAAAACTGACTGATATAAACCAACAGTGGCAGCACAGGCGTCAGCATATCAGCACTGTTGCCATCCTGCCGCAGCTGTTGATTCTGGTACATCTGAATCTGCTGGTCCTGTAGGTCGCCTGCTCTATTTACGGACACAAAATCTGATACCGGACAGGCACCGTCGAAGGCCTTGGCTTTTTCCCAGGGCAGGCTTTTGTCTTTGAGCTGTTGCTGCAGATCGCGAAGGGTTAGATCCAGTGCCAGGCCAACCCCAGCAATAGCTTGCTGGGCTTGCTGCTCATCACAGCCCGCTTTTAGCTCCTCGGCAATCAGGATGCTCATCTCAGCTTCAAAATGACACTGGCCAAGGTGGCTGGGGATAGCTACAGGATCGGCAAGGCGGACAATGGACGTATTGGGCTTAATAAACAGCACCGGCTCAGAGGGCACAGGATTATTGAGCTCTCGCGCATGGGCAGCATAATTTCTACCAACACAGACCACCTTGCCCACCGGCAAGTCAACCTCAGCGCCATCAATTCTGTGACGGTAGTTCAACTATTCCCTCTCCTCTAACCATGGCTGCTTTTTTATATGTAAAGCCGTGGCATAAAAATTTTCTTGGCAAAATATTCCCGTTAGAAAATAATTGGCTTGCTGTCATTTAAATACAACAGGCCTTTAATAATGCGGTATAGCAACCAGACTGTGACCAAGCCGCCAGCTAACCAGCCCAGCAACACCAACCAAAACAATGCCGCCACAAACGACCACAGCAACCCATACCAAAAGGTGTTGAGCTGCCAGCGAAAATGGCTCTCCAGCCAGGTTCCACGCACCTCTGACATTTTTAAATAGTTAACCAGAAGTGCTGCCAACCAGGTCAACCCGCCAGTGACAAAACCAAAGCCCTGCAACACATAGACTAGCAGTGCCAAATTTCGATGCTGGGTCTCTGCCGTGCTGTCTGCTGCCTCATTGGCCTCAGCAATATGTTCACTCATAACAATCTCCTACCAAAATGTACCCATCTTGGATACGCAACTAGTCAAACAGTTTCCCTGGGTTAAGAATAGCATTGGGATCAGACAGACGCTGACCCATCCAACATCTGCACACCCCAGTTATTCCGGTGATATCTAGCTTAGATCAAGATTGGGCTATGGTACCATAGCATCCTGAGATCGGGTTTCCGCCTGACGCATTTCCCAGGGGGTCATTGGCTGTTACCTGCCAATTTGAAACTCCGATAAAGGCCTAAAAGCGCCAGAAACCGAAGAAAAGCAACTTTTTTGCGGAAAATTCACACAAAATTGGCTAATTGCTGAAAAAACCAATACACTCCGGTGTGCTAAAGCGTCTACAGCCTCATTGAGAGGATTTTCGCCTTAGTGGTGCACTTGAGTTTAGTTGATTCAAGCGTATAGGCTAGCCCCGTTATGAGGCTGGATATTTTTAACGCCTTAAACGGTATACAATTTTTTAAAGTGAGGTTAGTTATGTCGGAGAGAGTTTCTGGCACTGTAAAGTGGTTCAACGACAGCAAAGGTTTTGGTTTTATTGAGCAGGAAGGCGGCGGTGACGTATTTGTACACCACAGCGCAATCCAAGCTGATGGTTTCAAATCTTTGAAAGAAGGCCAAAAAGTAACTATGGAAGTTACTGCTGGCGCTAAAGGCGATCAGGCTGAAGGCGTAATCGCTGAATAATTTCTGTCGCTGTCACTAGATAGCAGTACAAAAATTAGCGGAGAGCCCCGATAAGAAATTATCGGGGCTTTCTTTTATGTGCGCTTTCTCGCTTATGTGCGCTTTCTCGCTTATGTGCGCTTTCTCGCTTATGTGCGCTTTCTGGTCTAGTTGCGCTTTGTTGCTCAGCTGATTTTTGGGCAAAAAAAATCCCACCAGACGGCGGGATTCTCCAGCACTACGCTTAAGCCAGATTACTTGATTTTGGCTTCTTTGTAGATAACGTGCTGACGAATAGTGGGATCGTACTTCTTGATCTCCATCTTCTCAGGCATGTTGCGCTTGTTCTTGTCTGTGGTGTAGAAATGTCCTGTTCCTGCACTGGACACTAAACGAATTTTTTCTCTCGCTGATTTAGCCATTAGTAGTCTCCTTAGACCTTATCGCCACTGGCACGCAGACCAGCCAAGACTTGTTCAATACCATTTTTGTCAATGATACGCATACCTTTAGTGGATACACGCAGCTTCACAAAACGCTTCTCTGACTCAACCCAAAAACGGTGAGTGTGGAGATTTGGCTCAAAGCGACGACGTGTTCTGTTCTTCGCGTGGGATACATTATTTCCAGCCATTGGGCGCTTGCCTGTGACCTGACATACTCTGGACATTGTTGCTGCCTCTAATTCCAATATTTGCCTTGGGAAAAGCCCCAAAAAGCAAAACAATTCTATGATTTATCAATCCATTGACGGGACCGTCCCGCAAGGAGGCGCGTTTTATACCAGAAAGCCAATGTTGAATCAAACGAAAACCGCAGAATCACTACAAAACTCTCTAGTTTAAGCCTATAACTGCCCTCGGTCTGCCAGGGAGACAACCTCGCCGCGCCCGACTACAAAATGATCTAGCAGGCGTATCTCCATGAGTTGCAGTGCTGTTTTCAAGCGGCGGGTAATACCGATATCCGATTTACTGGGCTCTGCATTCCCGGATGGGTGGTTGTGGGCGACAATAACCGCTGCAGCATTTTTTATCAGCGCCAGTTTAACCACCTCTCTGGGGTGCACGGTGGCGCCATTGATAGTGCCTTGAAATAACTCGCGATACTCCAACAGCTGGTGACGGGCATCCAGCAGTAACACTACAAACACTTCACGCTGATAATCCCGCATCTGCACCGCCAGATAATCTTTTACCTGAGAGGGGCTGGTAAAAATAGGGTTACTGAGTAACTGCTCCTGAAGATACCTGGTGGTTAATTCCAGGGTAGCCTGAACCTGACAAAATTTTGCCGGCCCTAAACCTTTGGCACTGCAGAAGGCTTGTTGGTCGGCGCCCAAGAGGGGCCCCAGCCCGCCAAAATGCGCCAGAAGCTCCCTGGCCAAGTCGATGGCCGTGACCCCTGGTAATCCGGTACGTAAAAATATAGCCAGTAATTCGGCGTCGGACAGAACCGTCGCGCCCTGGGCCAAAAGCTTCTCTCTGGGCCGCTCTTCCAGTGGCCAGTGGCTTATAGCCATAGTGAGTCCTTATTTATAGCTACAGATGTGGCTGACAAAATGTTATCTTAACCCCCTTCCAATGGCCTGTCTGGACGATTAATGAGCAGCCTGTCAAACAAACGAATAATTCTTGGTGTTACCGGTGGTATCGCCGCCTATAAAAGTGCCGAGATTATTCGACGCCTGCAGGACCAGGGTGCCGAGGTGCGCGTTGTTATGACCGCCGCGGCTGAAGAATTTATTCGCCCGCTTACCATGCAGGCCCTGTCTGGCAATCCAGTCCACAGCCAGCTTTTAGACTCTGAGGCCGAGGCTGGCATGGGTCATATTGAACTGGCTCGCTGGGCCGACCTGCTATTGATAGCGCCAGCCAGCGCCGACTTTATCGCCAATATGGTTCACGGCAGAGCCGACAGTTTGCTCAGCGCCATCCATCTGGCCACTCCGGCCATAGTGGCAGTTGCTCCGGCGATGAACCAGGCGATGTGGGCACATGCTGCCAGCGTTGCCAATATCTCTATGTTGCAAGAGCGCGGTGTGCGCATTATTGGTCCAGATGAGGGCATTCAAGCCTGCGGTGATGTGGGTCCCGGCAGAATGCAGCAGCCAGATGCCATAGTGCATAACCTGGGCAGCCTTTTTCAGACAGGCCGACTGGCGGGCAAAAAACTGGTGATTACCGCCGGGCCGACTCGCGAAGCTCTCGATCCAGTGCGCTATATCAGCAATCACAGCTCAGGGAAAATGGGCTATGCCCTGGCCGAAGCTGCAATTGAGGCCGGCGCTAATGTCAGTCTAATCTCCGGACCAGTGGCTATTGCACCCCCGGAGCGCTGTCAGTTTACTGCGGTTGAATCTGCGCAACAGATGCTCAACGCCTCATTGGAGGCCGCCGCAGATGCCGATATCTTTATTGCCGCAGCTGCAGTTGCAGACTACAGAGCCAGCTCTGTGGCCGAGCAAAAAATCAAAAAGCAGGGCGAGCAGATAAGTATCAGTCTTGAAAAAAACCCAGATATTGTGGCCACTGTTGCCCAGCAGACGGATTGCTTTGTTGTGGGGTTTGCCGCGGAGACTCAGGATGTTGAGTCCTACGCGAGAGATAAGTTAGCCCGTAAAAATTTACATGCCATTATTGCCAATGATGTCTCTCGTGGAGATGTGGGTTTTAATGCAGAGGACAATGAGGTCAGCTGGATTGATGCCGACTCAACTAAGGTATTTAGCAAAAGGAGCAAGGCCCAGTTAGCGAGGGATATTCTTGAGCATATGGTTAATCACCATAAACTCTAGTCACAGCCTTCAGCGCCAGGCTATTTATTTCAGTGAATGTAAAGCACGCAATCTCTGCCATCCATGAAGACCAGGTTATCCTGCGCAGTATTGCGCTGGGCCTGATTGGAATGGCGATCGCTACCGCTGTGATGTGGCAGCAGCTGGTGGTAGAGCCTAGACTCCAGGCCGCAGAAAAACACTATGGCATAAATATCAGTGCAGTCGCCGACCGTGTGGATCTGTATATGGCGGCATACCTAAAGCAGCTGGGCACTGTTGCCAACCAGCCCGGAGTTATCCAGAGTTTTGCTGAGGGCAATCAAACCGCGCTAGATCAGCTGGAATCACAACTTGCCGAAAACCTCTCCAGCCGCAGCCTTTCAGAAGACACCAGGGCCATCTACTTTATCGACCCTGAGCAGAGGCGTCACACTGACCAGCTGGGCTATGCCGCCAAACAGATGGTCAGTCAGTCGCTGGCCGGCAATCCAGCGATGCCCAGAGCAGCAAAAATAAATGGTCAGTGGCAACTGCTGATTGCTAGACCAGTGCCAGACCAGAGCGCAACTAATGCCGTGGGTGGCGTGATTTTACTGCGGCTGTCTATGAAGGGCCTGACCTCAGCTCTGAGCATTGCAGATACTACTAACGGCACTTTGGAGTTTTTACAGCTAGTGCCCAATCGCGGCAATATTGCGCTAATCTCACTGGGCGAAAGGTCTGTGCCTGCAGATGCCTCGATACCAGAACCACAGCCGCAGCTATTTAACACCGCCAACAAGCTGTGGAAAATTGCCTTTACCCCTTCCCAGACATTGGCTCAGACCATTGACCGAAGTCTGCCGCCGTTTTGGGGATTATTTGCTGGCACATTGGCAGTTGCAATTCTATTAACCCTGATACTGATCAATGTGCGGGTTAAAGCTAAGGCCAGGCAGACCGCTATCTTTATTGAAACAGACAGTGATGAAGACGCCCTGTTTGCTCCAGACCTGAGGGAAGACAAAGCGGCTGCCCAGACCAGTCAGCTGGACAGTCCCCAGATTCAGCCAAGCAGTAGGCTCAGCAGCTCCGAGCCTTTAGCCAGTAACCAAGAGAGCTTTAAAGAGGAAAGGTTTTCCGCGCCAGATGTGGTGTTCCGGGATTACGATATCCGCGGTTTAGCAGGCTCAGAGCTCACTCCAGAATTTGCCTCTAGACTGGGGAAAACTCTAGGCACCATTATTTTAAAAAATAATCACAGCGCCATGTATGTTGGTCGCGATGGCCGTCTGAGTTCGCCGGAATTGGCGACAGCGCTAAAATCCGGGCTGCAGTCCACCGGCTGCAAAGTGATAGATCTGGGTGAGGTGACCACGCCAATCTTAAATTTTGCGATTCACAACGATGGTCAATCCAGCTGCGGCATTATGGTCACCGCCAGCCATAACCCTGCCCGCTACAACGGCTTTAAGATTATTATTCAGGGCCAGGTAATTGCAGGCAGAACTTTGCAACTGTTAAAACCTATGCTTCAGGAGCATAGTTTTACCACAGGCGAGCTGCAGCCCATTAGCTCCCACAATATTGTTTCCCACTATGTGCAGCAGATAGTGGCCGACACCGCTGTAGACCAATCATTTCGAATTGTGGTCGACGCAGGTAATGCGGTGCCCGGCCCCATAGCCATGCAACTATTCGACAGCCTCGGCTGTCTAGCCTTCCCCATGCACTGTGAGATCGATGGCGCATTTCCCAACCATGAACCCAACCCGGCCGATGAACGCAACCTTCAGGGGCTGATAGCCAAGGTTAAGGAGCTCAACGCTGACCTGGGGTTTGCTCTGGATGGCGACGGCGATCGGCTGGTGGCAATTACCAGCAGCGGTGAGATTGTCTGGCCGGATCGCCTGATGATGATTTTTGCCCGGGATATTCTCCGTCGCAACCCAGGCGCAGATATTGTGTTTGATGTTAAGAGCAGCAAGCGTCTGGCTGAAATTGTGCGTCAGTACTCTGGCAGGCCAGTGATGTGCAAAACCGGACACTCCCATGTCAGAAAGGCAGTGCATCAAAATCGGGCGCCCCTGGGTGGAGAGTACAGCGGGCATATTTTCTTTAATGATCGCTGGAGCGGATTTGATGACGGCCTCTATGCGGCGGTGCGACTATTGGAAATCCTCTGCTCAGAGCAACAGAACCGTACCCTGGACAGCATAATCAGTGAGTTTGAAGCCAGTTGCTATACGCCGGAGATATTGATTCCCATAGATGAAACCGAAAAGTTCAGTCTAATGGCCACTCTGGAGGCTGGCTGTCTGTTTAAGGGGGGAGAGATTATTACTCTGGACGGCTTGAGGGTAGAATATCCCAAAGGCTGGGGTTTAATAAGGGCCTCCAATACCTCGGCCAATTTAACCCTTCGCTTTGAGGCAGACGATCCCCAGAGCCTGACGGAAATTAAGCAGAGATTCAGCAATGAATTGTCACCTTTTATCAACAACATGGAAAACTACATATAACTATGTCACTCAGTCGTAAAGAAGCACAGACCACTGCACAGGTTATCTCACGTGCGCTGCCCTACATACAGCGCTTTGCCGGTAAAACCGTAGTGGTGAAATATGGTGGCAATGCCATGGTAGATGATCGCCTTAAAGAGAGCTTTGCCCGGGATATAGTGCTGATGAAAGCCGTGGGTATCAACCCTGTGGTAGTGCATGGTGGCGGCCCGCAAATAGGCAGCCTGCTGGAACAGCTGTCTATTGAGTCGAGGTTTGTCGATGGTATGCGCGTGACCGACAGCCAGACCATGGATGTAGTGGAAATGGTGCTGGGCGCCACCATCAACAAAGAAATCGTCAATCTTATTGGCAGTGCCGGCGGCAGAGCCTTTGGTGTTACCGGAAAAGACGGACAGCTTATTCGCGCCAAAAAACTCAAGGTATCTCACCAGACGCCAGAGATGTCGGTACCGGAGATTATTGATATTGGCCATGTGGGTGAGGTGGAATCTATCAATAAATCAGTTATTGATATGCTGGTGCAGGGAGACTTTATCCCGGTGATCGCGCCCATTGGTGTGGGTGCTGATGGCGCGTCCTACAATATTAATGCTGACCTGGTGGCGGGCAAAGTCGCTGAAGTGCTAGAGGCAGAAAAGCTTATCCTGCTAACCAATGTCGCAGGCCTGCAAGACAAACAGGGTGAAATTTTAACCGGCCTCAGCGTGAGTCGCGTCGATCAGCTGATAGAGGACGGCACCATATACGGCGGCATGTTGCCAAAAATTCGCTGTGCACTGGACGCAGTCAAGTCTGGCGTACCCTGTGCCCATATTATCGATGGGCGCGTGGATCATGCGGTAATGCTAGAAATATTTACCGACGAAGGCGTCGGAACATTAATCACCAATCAAGAAGATAACGGAGCACTGTGATGGCGGGCAAAAGAGGTTCTCGAGCACAGGAAATACTACAGGCACTGGCGCGCATGCTGGAATCGTCGCGGGGAGGGCGCATTACCACTGCAGCCTTGGCCGCAGAAATCGGCGTATCTGAGGCTGCCCTGTACCGCCATTTCCCCAGCAAGACACGCATGTATGAGGGGCTGATTGATTTTATAGAAGAGACCATTTTTGCGCGGGTGCGCACCATTGTGGCGGATGAGCCAGATGCTGTTAATCAGTGCTATCGGATACTCAGCCTAGTGCTGGCCTTCAGTGAAAAGAACCCCGGCATCACCAGAATTCTTAATGGTGACGCCCTGACCGGTGAAACCGACCGACTCCATGATCGCATGGCGCAGTTTTTTGATCGCTTGGAGTCACAGCTCAAGCAGACATTGCGGGAAGCAGAAATAAGAGATGGCCTAAAGCTAACTGTGCCTGTGACTGTTGCCGCCAATCTAATGCTGGTTACCGCAGAGGGTAAGATCAGTCAGTTTGTGCGCAGCGGATTTAAGCAGTTACCAACCGAGCACTGGCTAGACCATTGGTCATTGCTGACCGCGCAGATGTTTGATTAATTTGAGCTGCTTGCTGACTGCTTGGCCAGCAGCTGAGTCAAGCGCCGTTCATAGCTGATATACAGATCTTCAATAGCGGCCAGATCAAGCTGTCGCTCTGCCAGTATTCTGTCCAGTTTTGTTCGCTCCAGCTGAGCCCGCTGAATCTTTTTGCGCAGGTCTGCAGAGACCGATTCACCAGCCATTTCGCTGCTGGCCGCCTCAGCCAATAATTGCTCTTGCCTGTCGACCAGGCTCTTTAAACTGTTTTGTAAATTGGCAATATCTCTGTCCAGCAGCTGCAGCTTTCGCTGTTTGCGCTGACTGACCTCATCGACTCGCCTAAAGCTGGCCAACAGATACTGGTCCAGAGCGCTGGACTTGGCATCCGTAGCTATTGGAGCCTGTGCCTTAACAACCTTGAGCACCTGGCCCTGGGTATTGACGATTTCATAGCCATCGGCGGCAGCCAGCGGCGGGATAGTATCTGCAGTCACCAGAATGCCTGCGCTGTCATGGTAGCGGTAGAGCTCTGTTGCCATGGCCTCGCCGGCCAATAGCACTGTCAGAACCAGTCTCGCTCCAATCATACGCCGTACTCTTTCCTGTACTCTTTAATCTGCTCAACCAGTTCCTGCATATCGGCCTTGGCCTCCAAGTAGGTCAAAATATCATCGATATCAATAATGCTGACCACGGGAATCTCAAACTGCTGCTCAACTTCCTGTATCGCCGAAGACTGTCCATTGCCCCGCTCTTTGCGATCTACGCCAATCACAACACCAGCTGCTTTGGCACCAGCCTGCTCTACCATGGCCATCACTTCTCTGATAGCCGTACCAGCTGTGATCACGTCATCAATAATTAAAACCCGGCCTTCCAGCGGAGCGCCGACAATAGTGCCGCCCTCGCCATGGGACTTGGCCTCTTTCCTGTTAAAACAGTATGGCACATCCAGCCCATGTTGCTCGGCAAGTGCTATAGATGTGGCCGCCGCCAAAGTAATACCTTTATATGCCGGACCAAACAACACATCAAATTCGATGCCCGATTCAACAATAGCAGCCGCATAACATTGGCCCAGAGCGGCCAGGGCCTTGCCCTGGTAAAACTCTCCCGCATTGAAAAAATGTGGAGATAGGCGGCCAGACTTAAGTCTGAACTGACCAAATTTTAAAGCGCCACTGTCGAGGGCGTTATCAATAAACTGTGTTTTGTAGTTGTTCATGGTGCTTTTCCTCTATTGGGCCAGGGCCATCTGCTGAACACGCACCAAATCGGCAATGCCCTGTTTGGCTAGGCTTAGCATCTGATTTAACTCCTCTGCACTAAATGGCGCAGCCTCTGCAGTTCCCTGAACCTCGATAAAACCACCGTCGCTATTCATCACTACATTCATATCTGTCTCGGCATTGGAGTCCTCGGCATAATCCAGATCCAGCACTGCGGCTCCCTTGTAAACCCCCACAGAAACTGAGGCAATCATAGCCACCAGAGGATCTCCCGCAATAGCTTTTTTGCGCTGCAAATAGCGTATAGCGTCCACCAGTGCCACACAGGCGCCAGTGATCGAAGCAGTTCTGGTACCTCCATCTGCCTGAATAACATCGCAGTCAATATTGATGGTATGTTCACCCAGCTGTTTTAAATCGACCGCGGCGCGCAGAGAGCGGCCGATTAGGCGCTGTATTTCCTGAGTGCGTCCACTCTGCTTGCCGCGAGCCGCTTCGCGACCCATGCGACTGTTAGTCGAGCGAGGTAACATGCCGTATTCCGCAGTGACCCATCCCTGACCACTACCGCGCAGAAATCTGGGCACTCCAGTTTCAACACTGGCGGTGCAAATCACCTTGGTGTTACCAAACTCAACCAGCACAGAGCCCTCAGCATGGCAGGTGTAGTCGCGGGTGATCTTTACTTGTCGAAGCTGTTCTGGGCGTCGGCCACTGGGTCTGTTCATATTGGATTCCTGAGAATGGGGACTAAAAAATTTTGCGGGATTGTAGCAAATCTACCAACCCATTGGCCGCCTTTGTTACCATGGCGACCTAAAAATTTTTGACGGGAGAAAACTATGCCTCGCAGCATGACGGCATTTGCCAGAAATACCATAGAATTTAGCTGGGGCTCAGTGACCTGTGAACTGCGCTCGGTCAATCATCGTTTTCTGGAAACTGGCTTCCGCCTGCCCGAAACCATGCGCGAAATTGAAATGCCACTGCGAGAAATTGCGCGCAAAGCATTGACCCGCGGCAAAGTTGATTGCTCCCTGCAGGTAAGTTTCAATAACAGCGATGCCTCGGTCAATGCGGATATGGCGCTGGCCCGACGCTATATTGATATAGCTGAAGAAATCGCAGCTGAACTGCAAAATCCAGCGCCAGTGTCACCACTGGATATTATGCGCTGGCCCGGCATTCTCAAGGATAAAGAGATCGACGCCGAAAGTTTGCACAGTGCCGCCAAGCAGACATTTGTGGCCACCGTCGAGCAGCTGCTCGAGGGGCGTCAGCGGGAAGGTGATAAGTTAGCGGATATGATCGAGCTGCGTCTCAGTGGTATCGAAACTCAGATCGCCCTAGTGCGCACCGAACTGCCAGGCATTCTCGAGTACCAGCGCCAGCGGCTTCAGGAAAAACTTCAGGACTTGCAAACCCAGCTGGACGAGGATCGTCTGGAGCAAGAGATGGTGATTGTGGCTAACCGCGCCGATGTAGATGAGGAGTTGGATCGTCTGGAGGCGCATATCAGCGAGATTCGCCTGGCACTGCAAAACTCTGATTCCATTGGCCGGAGACTAGATTTTCTGATGCAGGAATTAAACCGCGAGGCCAATACCCTGGGTTCAAAATCTATTTCAACAGTTACCACACAGGCCTCAGTAGAGCTAAAGGTTCTGATTGAGCAGATGCGCGAGCAGATTCAGAATATCGAATAGACTCATGGTGCCCAATTGGATTTAGCATGATTTTAAAACTGCGTTCGGTTTATCAATGGTTGGCTGTCTGCCTGGTGCTGGGCAGCAGCCAGGTCCAAGCCTTTGGGGCCGATGGTCATCGTATTGTGGTTGCCATCGCCAAGACTCATATTAGCCCAGTGACAGCAGCGGCGATTAAAGGTATAGCTGGCGACACTGATTTGGGCCAGCTGTCCCTGTGGCCAGACAGTATTCGTCATCTGCCTGTCTGGGAGCAATCCAAATACTGGCACTATGTCAGCATAGACGACCATGAACAGTTTCATAATCTGCAGCGCAACGCTGATGGCGATGTGCTATCAGCCCTGGACCATTTCTACACCCAATTGCAGAACCCTGATCTCAGCCCGCGACAGCAGCTGGAGGCCCTGGCCTTCCTGATGCATTTGGTGGCTGATATACATCAGCCTCTGCATGTTGGTCGCCGCGATGACCGTGGCGGTAATAGCATAGGGGTAAAATGGCTCGACCAGAAAAAAACCACCAACCTACACCGGGTCTGGGACGGTTTACTGTTGGACCTAGACTCCAAATCGCCAGAAGATTACGGCCGCCAGCTAAATACAACCAGTATGCAACAGGTTGCCCAATGGCAGAGCTCAACTGTTCTGGACTGGGCCAAAGAATCTAAGGCCCTGAGAACTCAGATCTATAATTTCAGACCCGTGACTCAGAGTCGGCGCACTTTAATTACTCAAACCTACATAGAGCGCAACAGGCCAATTGTGGAATTGCGCCTGCTGATGGCGGGGGTTCGCTTGGCCGCATCTCTGAACCGGCTTTTTGATCCTAAACATCAACAGCAGAAACAATAACTAAAATTTTTATTACACTGGCGCAAGAATCTGGAATAATCCCAGTTCCAAAGCATTTTCAGGCAAGGACTCTTTTCACGTTATGGCCCAAGGCACTCTATTTATTATTTCTGCACCCTCTGGGGCGGGCAAGACCAGCTTGGTAGCAGAGATTCTTGCGCGGATGGACAATATTCAAGCCTCGGTGTCCCATACCACCAGAGCCTGCAGGCCAGGTGAAGTCGATGGGGTTAACTATCATTTTGTCAGTCAGTCTGTCTTTGCCCATATGGTGGCCGACAATGCCTTTTTTGAGCATGCAGAGGTATTTGGCAATTTTTATGGCACCTCAGAGCAGTGGGTTCGGGATACATTGAACAGGGGTACCGATGTTATTCTGGAAATTGACTGGCAGGGCGCCGCCCAGGTCCGTCAAAAATTCCCCAATAATAAAAGCATCTTTATTCTGCCCCCCAGCAAAAAGGCTCTGCGCGAGCGGCTTAATGGTCGAGGCCAGGACAAAGCCGAGGTAATCGAACAGCGTATTGCTGCAGCTACCGAGGAGATGAGCCATTATGTGGAGGCAGACTATCTGGTGGTAAATGATGATTTCACCACTGCCCGCAGAGAACTAGAGTCTATAATTACTGCCCAGCGTTGCAAAACCCCGGTTGCGCGACATGAAAAATTACTGCTAGATTTATTGTCGTAACCCCCAGCAACAGGTAAACTTGCCGACCCGCGCGGTCTGAGGCCGCGCAACTGGATAATTTTAATCATTTAATAGATTTGGCGGAGAAAATGGCTCGTATTACTGTAGAAGATTGTCTCAAACATGTAGATAACCGTTTTGAATTGGTCATGGTCGGTTCTAAACGCGCACGTCAAATTGCAACTGGTGGCCGGCCCGCTTTGGTCGAGGAAGAGAACGATAAGCCTACAGTTATTGCACTGCGCGAAATCGAGGAAGGCCTGGTAACCGCGGATATCCTGACCGAAGTAGTCCAGGATTATGAGATCGTAGATTCTGAGGAAGTTGCAGAAGCTGCAGAGACTCCTGAAGCCCCAGCAGAGCCAGCCGCCTAAGAAACTCTCGGCAGAGAGATCAGCCTTCAGAGGAGACCAGCGCGCAAGTGCTTACCGTACTCACCGACAAGCTCTCCTCTTATCTAGACCCTAAAGAAGTTAAGCAGGTCGAGCGCGCCTACAGCTTTTCTGAACAGTGCCACTCGGGCCAGATGCGCCAGAGTGGTGATCCCTACATCACCCACCCCCTAGCCGTGGCCAATATCCTTGCCGATATGCATATGGACCATGAGAGTCTAATTGCAGCCCTGTTACACGATGTGATTGAAGACACTGGGGTTACCAAAGCTCAGATCAGCCGACGTTTCGGGCGCACTGTTGCCGACCTGGTGGACGGGGTCAGTAAACTGACTGAAATCGAATTTGAGTCCAAAGCCGAGCAGCAAGCAGAGAGTTTCCAAAAAATGACCCTGGCTATGTCTCGAGATATTCGAGTGGTGCTGGTCAAGCTCGCAGATCGACTACACAATATGCGCACACTGGGTGTGCTGGCGCCGGAGAAGCGCCGACGAATCGCTCGGGAAACTCTGGATATCTATGCTCCCATTGCCCAGCGCCTGGGTATCAACGATATCCGTCTCGAATTTGAAGATCTGGGCTTTGCAGCAATGTATCCGCTGCGTCACCGCCGCCTGCGCGAAGCTATGACCGCTGCGCGCAAACACCGCAAAGAAATTGTCGCCGAAATTCATCAGTTTATTGAACTGCGCTTGGAGAGTGAATCATTCTCGGCAACTGTGAAAGGTCGCGAGAAACATCTGTGGAGTATCTACCGCAAGATGCGCGAAAAGAAAAAGTCGTTCCGGGATATTATGGACGTGTTTGCCTTCCGCCTGGTAGTCGACGATGTAGATCAGTGCTATCGAACCCTGGGCATTATGCATAATATTTTCAAACCAGTGCCCGGTGAGTTCAAAGACTATATTGCCATTCCCAAAGCCAATGGCTACCAGTCGCTGCACACCGTATTGGTGGGTATGCACGGAGTAGTGATCGAGGTGCAAATTCGCACCAAAGAAATGGACAAAATGGCTAACTATGGCATCGCCGCCCACTGGGAGTACAAATCCGGCAAGCAAAGTATTGATGGCCAACAGCGAAGGGCAACTCGCTGGGTTCAGGGGCTGCTGGAGATGCAGAAAGAGGCCGGGGATTCGCTGGAATTTCTCGAGCATGTTAAAGCCGATCTATTCCCCGATGAAATCTATGTATTTACCCCCAAGGGCACCATTGTCGAACTGCCCTCTGGGGCCACGCCCATAGACTTCGCCTACTCTGTGCACACAGGCTTGGGAGATCGCTGCATTGCCTGCCGTGTGGACGGTCAGCTGACCCCTTTGTCTGAGCATTTGAAGAGCGGCCAGAAAATCGAAATTATCAGTACAGCTGGGGCGCAGCCCAACCCCAACTGGCTTAACTTTGTGGCCACCGCGCGGGCGCGCAGCGCCATTCGTCACTTCCTTAAAAATCAGCAGCACGATGAATCAGTCAATCTAGGCAAGCGCCTGCTTGATCAGGCTCTGGCCAATCTGGGTACCAAGTATAAAGAATTGAAAAAGTCTCAGATTAAAACTCTGCTTAAAGAGACCGGGGCACCTACCTTTGAACATGTGCTGCAGCAAATTGGTCTGGGTAACAGCGTACCTTTCGCGGTAGCCAATCTGCTGGTACCACCGGCCCAGCGCAAAATTACCGACGGCAGAAAAAATTCCACATTGCCCGTGGTAATAGATGCTTCTGAGGGTCTGCTGGTGCAGTATGCCCGCTGCTGCCACCCTATTCCCGGCGATCCGATCCTGGGCCATATCACGCCAGGTAAAGGATTGGTGATTCACCTGGAGTCCTGTCGCAATCTCAAAGAGATTCGCAACAATCCGGAAAAGTGCATGCCCCTCAGCTGGTCCGCGGTAGTCAAAGGTGAATTCCCCGTAGAGATAAAGGTAGAGTTTACACCTGAGCGCGGTTTTATCGCTGCAATGGCCTCGAGAATGACCGAGGAAGATGCCACCATCGAACAGATCAGCGTTACCGAGAAAGATGCCTTTACTAGCGTGGCCGATGTGGTGCTGATTGTCAGAGACCGCATCCATCTGGCAGATATTTTGCGTCGTGCCCGCAGCCTCACACCTGTGCGCCGAGTCTATCGAGTAAAGAACAAGTAACTGCGCACCCCAACTGAACCTAGCCAAGGAGTATCAGATGACCAATAAAGCCATTATTCATACAGATAACGCCCCTGCTGCTATAGGCACCTATGTGCAGGCAGTTAAGGTCAACAATACAGTTTACCTGTCGGGACAGATTCCGCTGGATCCTCAATCCATGACTCTGGTAGATGGGGATATCAGCGCACAGATTAACCAGGTATTTAAGAATCTCAATGCAGTGTGCGAGGCCTCTGGCGGCGATCTTAGCAATATTGTTAAGCTCAATATCTTTTTAACCGACCTCAGCCATTTTCCGGTGGTTAATGAAGTCATGGGCCAGTATTTTCAGGAACCCTATCCGGCCCGCGCCGCCATTGGTGTAAGAGAACTACCCAAGGGCGCCCAGGTAGAGATGGATGGGATTCTGGTTATCTAATCCGCCATTAGAGCCAGATATCCCTCCCTGTAGCTGGGATAGATAAATTGGTAGCCAGACTCTAATAGACGCCGGTTGCTGCAGCGCCGAACGGCTTTCTGCTCAACCAGCTCATCAGTTAACGAAATGCCCATCTGCTCTGCCATCCAGCTGCGCAGATCGTGCTGGGTTACCGGAGCAGAATCTGTGGCCAGATACAGACTGTCAACCGCCTCACCAGCTGCAAATCTGCTGATAATATGATTGATTACCCCGCCACAGTCATCGCTATGAATACGATTGCTCCACTGTTCAGGCTGAGCTGGACGACCCTTGCCCGCTTTTATCTGACCCAGCATTCTAGTGCGGCCGGGCCCATAGATACCAGAAAAACGCACAATGCAGTGTTTACAGGGTAATCCGGCAATCAGTTGCTCTGCCTGAAGCAGTAATTTCCCAGAAAATGACTGGGGGGCGGTAGCTGAATCCTCATTGACCCAGGCACCCTGATTATTGCCATAGACACTGGTGCTGGAGACCCAGATAACCAGTTGGGGCCTATGCTCTGTGGCAGCAATAGCCTGTGACAGAGCCTCAGCTGCCATAAGGTAGGATTCCCTGTAGGCCTGCTCAGTAAATGCGCCAGGTGTCAATGTGACCACAACCACATCAAATCCCAGATCCAAAACAGACACCAACTTAACGCTATCAGTGATATCTGCGGCAATGGGCACAATTTCCGCTGGCAGACTATTGGGATTTCGCCGTAAACCAAAGCTCTGGTGCCTGCTGCGGCTAGCTGCGCGCTGAGCTATATCGCCGCAGCCGGCAAATAATATTTTTAATTGATCTGTCATATGTGATTAATATTAGCTATTATTAAACAATTGAGTTGTCCCACAAGGTTTTGCCCAATGACACTTACCGAACTCCGCTATATTACTACTCTTGCACAGCTGCAGCATTTTGGCCAGGCGGCGGAGCGCTGCAATGTCAGTCAGCCAACGCTGAGTATAGCGGTTAAAAAACTGGAGCGTGAACTGGGCGTGGATCTTTTTGAGCGCTCCAAAAGCAGTGTGCGCCCCACCCCTATTGGCGAACAGGTTATCACTCAATCTCAGCGAGTGCTTGAAGAGGCGGCCGCCATCAGGGACATCGCCACCTCAGGCAAAGATCAACTCAACAGCCCACTGCATGTGGGGGCTATTTTTACCATTGGTCCCTATCTGTTTCCCCATTTTATTCCGCCTCTGCAAAAACAGGCTCCGCAGATGCCTCTGGTTATAGAAGAGGGTTACACCAGCAGTCTGCGCAAACGCCTGCGCAGTGGCGAGGTAGATGTGATTATTGTTGCCCTGCCATTTAATGAGCCTGACGTGGTGGTACAGCCCCTCTATGAAGAGCCCTTTGTGGTGCTGATTCCCGATAATCACCGCCTGGCCGCAAAACAGCTTATTGAACACAGCGATCTGGATGGCGAAAATGTTCTAATGATGGGCGAGGGCCATTGCTTTCGAGATCAGGTCATTGAAGCTCTGCCCAATATTAATCAGAATTCCTCCAAAGCTGCACCTATTCGCACCATGACTGAGGGCAGCTCTCTTGAGACCCTTTGCTATATGGTGGCATCTGGCCTGGGCATCACTATTCTGCCTCAGTCTGCAGCTCTGGGAGCGGCCTACCGTGGCAACAGCTTAGTCAGCCGTCCCTTTGCCGGTGACGCGCCCTCGCGAACTACCGCTCTGGCCTGGCGAGCCAGTTTTCCCCGGCACAAAGCAATTGACGCCCTGCGCAATGCAATTAACGAGCGCAGCCTCCCTGGCGCAGATATTGTTAAGAGCTCAGGTTTGAGAAACCTCTAATGTCAGAGGTTGGACTGGATAGGCTGAGCGTAGAAACCCTGAATGGTGTTGGACCTGCTCTGGCCAGCAAACTGCACAAACTTGGGCTCTTCAGTCTGCAAGATCTACTATTTCATCTGCCCCTGCGCTATATAGACCGCACTCAAATCACCCCCATAGGCGGCATTCAGCCCATGACTGAAGTAGTGATTGAAGGGGAAGTTCGCGCCAGCGATGTGGTGTTTGGCCGCCGCCGCAGCCTAGTGTGCCGTGTTCAGGACCACAGCGGTGTGGTTACCCTGAGATTTTTCCACTTTAACCGCGCCCAGCAAGAACGTCTTAAACCGGGCGTCAAACTGCGCTGCTTTGGCGAGGTGCGTCGCGGCAAATCTGGTTTAGAACTCTATCATCCAGAGTACCAATATCTAGATACCGCTAACCCCGCTGGGCTGGAAGACACCTTAACGCCCATTTATCCAGCCACCGAGGGTATTACCCAGAGCCGTATTCGCGACCTCTGCGGCCAGGCACTGAGGCACCTTGATACTCATCAGATTGTCGAGTTAATCCCCGCAGATATTAATAGCGGCCTGGAGCAACAGTTATCTTATTCACTGGTAGCTGCCCTGCGCCTGTTGCACAATCCGCCCCCGGGAACCGCACTCCATCTGCTGGCCGAAGGCGAGCATCCGGCTCAGCAGCGACTGGCTGCTGAAGAGTTGATTGCCCACAACCTCGGCCTCTTGCGCCTGCGACAGAAAGTCCAGCTGCAGCAGGCGCCACTACTCAGCGAAGATAAATCTGCGCGCAATAAATTCCTTGAACAGCTGCCCTTTGAGCTGACCGCAGCGCAGCAGAGAGTCGCTGCCGAAATTAATAGAGATATCAGCACTGCGATACCTATGCTGCGGCTGGTGCAGGGTGATGTAGGTTCTGGCAAAACCGTGGTGGCCGCTCTAGCTGCGGTTCAGGCCATAGCCAATGGCAAGCAAGCTGCTCTGATGGCACCCACGGAAATCTTGGCTGACCAGCACCGCATCAACTTTGAACAATGGCTGCGCCCACTGGGTATTCGCGTCGCCTTTCTGACTGGCAAGGTTAAAGGCAAAGCTCGCGAGGTGCAGTTACAGGCGATCGCGGAGGGGCAGGCCCAGATGGTAATTGGTACCCATGCCCTGTTTCAGGAGACAGTGGCATTTAACGATCTGGGTCTGAGTATTATTGATGAGCAGCACCGCTTTGGTGTCCATCAGCGCCTGGCTCTGCGCAACAAAGGCTTTAGCCCAGAGGGTCCGGTTATCAATGGCCCCGCGCCTCATCAGCTGATTATGACTGCCACACCGATTCCCAGAACACTGGCCATGAGTGCCTATGCCGATCTCGATTGCTCTGTGATTGATGAACTGCCTCCAGGTCGCACCCCGGTTGAAACTGTGGTGCTAGCCAACCTGAGGCGCAACGATATTATTGAGCGTGTGCGGGCCGCCTGTACTCAGGGGCGGCAAGCCTACTGGGTGTGCACATTGATCGAAGAGTCTGACGTTCTCGAGGCCCAGGCAGCAGAGGTGACCGCCAGTGAACTGCAACTCATGTTGCCGGGACTGCATATTGGCCTGATTCACGGTCGACTCAAGCCCAGAGAAAAGCTGGAAATAATGGATGCCTTTAAATCCGGTGACATTAATCTGTTAGTTGCCACCACTGTGATCGAAGTAGGCGTAGATGTGCCCAATGCCAGCCTGATGATTATCGAAAATGCCGAGCGACTGGGCCTGTCTCAGCTGCATCAGCTGCGCGGCCGTGTCGGTCGGGGCTCTCAGAGTAGTCACTGTGTTTTGCTCTACAGCCCGCCTATTTCAGGTAATGGCAGCGCGCGCCTAAAAATTATGCGTGAAACTAACGATGGCTTTAAGATTGCCGAGAAAGATCTTGAACTTCGCGGCCCCGGCGAGGTGTTGGGCACCCGCCAAACCGGTGATATGCAGCTGCATATTGCCGATCTTCAGCGCGACGCCCATATGTTGCCGCAAATTAAGCATCTAGCCGAAAATCTGTTGCTCAATCATCCGAATTTGGTCGATGGATTGATTGCCCGCTGGCTCGGCCAAAGCGAACAATATGCTCAGGCCTGACAGGGTAAAAACTGTCTAAATTTTTATCTCTGAATTGTTTCATTTTTATGACAACGCCCTATACTGCCAGTTGAATAAGAGGATGGCATTATGGCTTTTAGTAACCCTATATCTAACCTATTTGGCAAGTCGCCGATCAAACCATTACAAGAGCATATGTCACTGGCTGTGAGCTGTGCCTCGCAGCTAGAGCCCTTCTTTGATGCGGTAATCACCAACAAGTGGTCCAAGGCCAGCAAAGTCTTTGACCAAATTGTTGAGAGCGAAAACCATGCAGATGAGCTTAAAAAGCAATTTCGCTTAAATATGCCAAAAAGCTTATTTATGCCTGTCTCGCGCACAGATTTACTGAATATTCTTGCCCAGCAAGATGAAATTGCCAATATGGCCAAGGACGTTTGCGGTATTGTTCTGGGTCGCGAGATGGATATACCAGCGGCACTGCAGGCCGATCTTATCGGCTTTGTAAAAAGTGCCATAGAAACCTGTGAGAAAGCGCTTAAAGCTATCAATGAGCTGGATGAATTGCTGGAAACCGGCTTTACCGGACAGGAAGTTAAGTTTGTACAAAAGTTAATACGCGAGCTGGATGCTCAGGAGCAGAAGGTCGACAAAAAAGAGCGCAAGCTCCGTCACCGCCTGTTTAAGCTGGAAGCTGATATGCCTCCAGTGAATGTAATGTTCCTGTACAGCACCATAGATAATATAGGTGCCATTGCAGATACCGCAGAGCGCGTGGGCAATAGCCTCGAACTCTTACTCGCCAAATAACTAACTTCCGGGTCTGAGATTATGGATATATTTTCCACCTACGGCACCATCCTTATTATTATGGCTGCCTCCTTTGGCTTTTTTATGGCCTGGGGTGTAGGCGCCAATGATGTAGCCAATGCAATGGGTACCTCTGTTGGCTCCAAAGCGCTAACCATTAAGCAGGCGATTCTAATCGCCATGGTGTTTGAATTTGCCGGGGCCTATCTGGCCGGCGGCGAAGTGACCTCTACCATTCGCAAAGGTATTGTAGATTCTGCAGTATTTACCGATCAGCCCGATCTACTGGTATTCGGTATGCTATCGGCCCTGCTGGCCGCTGGCACCTGGCTGGCGGTCGCCAGCTATATGGGCTGGCCGGTTTCCACAACCCACAGTATTGTTGGAGCCATTGTTGGCTTCGCCGCAGTGGGCGTGTCCTATGATGCGGTCAACTGGACCAAGGTAAGCACCATTGTCGCCAGTTGGGTGGTTTCACCTGTGATGGCGGGCACCATCTCCTTTGCTATCTTTAGAAGCGTGCAGCGGCTGATCCTAATTCAGGACAACCCCTTTGACCGAGCTAAAAAATACGCGCCCATGTATATGTTTGCCGTAGGCTTTCTGATGGCTATGGTGACCTTGCTAAAAGGATTGAAGCATGTATTTAAAGATATAGGCATCAAACTCTCCTACGGCGAAAATGTTCTTGTGGCCATAGGCTTTGGTATTTTCGTGACCATAATAGGTACCTATCTGCTCAGCAAGGTAGAGCGCGATACCAGCAAAGAGGAAGACAACCGATTTTATAATGTCGAGAAGGTATTTGCCGTACTGATGATCTTTACGGCCTGTAGCATGGCTTTTGCCCATGGCTCCAATGATGTGGCCAATGCCGTGGGTCCCCTGGCTGCAGTGGTCAATGTGGTTAATGCTGGCGGTGATATAGCCGCCAAAAGTACCATGCCTAGCTGGATTCTGCTGTTGGGTGGCGCAGGTATAGTTTTCGGCCTGGCGACCTACGGGTTTAAAGTAATGGGCACTATAGGCCGCAAAATTACCGAGCTGACACCAAGCCGCGGCTTTGCTGCAGAACTGGGTGCTGCCGCCACAGTGGTACTTGCCTCAGGTACAGGCCTACCGATTTCTACCACCCACACCTTAGTGGGCGCAGTATTGGGCGTAGGTATGGCCCGGGGCATTGGTGCAATCAACCTGAAAATGGTTGGCTCTATCTTTCTCTCATGGGTAGTGACACTTCCCGCTGGTGCGGCTCTGTCTATTCTGTTTTTCTTCTTCTTTAAAGGGGTATTTGGCGCCTAGCGACTCTGGTTACCTGGCCCTAGCCAAAAGCCCGACAGTCTATGCAGAGGTCGGGCTTTTTTGTGTTCCCAGTAAAAGTCGCAATCAGAGGTTATTGAGATTATTTAGCAAATCAAACGCTGTGTCGGCCTGCGCCGCAGGGACAAAAAGATGATCATGGTAATAGCCAGCTATCATATTTACGCTGATATCATAGACCGCCAGCTTGCCAGCAACCACAGCAGTTAAACCCACGGACTCGAGACTGGAGTGAACCTGCAGACTGATGCAGCGAAATAGCCCCGCATACTCCAGACCCATAGCATCGGCATTGGCGCGACTCACCACCAGGGTAAGCCCCTCCTGCTCCTGGAAACTGGCAATAGGTGAGGCCTCTGAATAGTCGCCATATTTGCCATCAGGCAGAGTACAAAATGCATAGGTCTCGTCTAGCATCAATGGCGACAGCGTCTGCAATATAGCTTTTAAGTCTGTTTCACCGGACATATTATTTATCTTTGGCTTTTGCGAGAAACACAAAGGGTAATGCCAAGGGGCCAAAAAATAATCCCATAAAACCCCAAAAGCGCGCATCGGCGTTACGGTTGGCTGCAACCTGATAACACAGATAAATACAGAGTATATTTAGCGCCACTAATGCATAGGCCGTGGGCATTATGTTTGCTCCTCTTATTATTGAGGCTATATTGTATTAGCCTATTACCCTGTCCAGCAATGCCTTTAGGGGCGCAGCGGCCCAGGCATATTTGCAGTACAGGGCCTTTAATGATCCGCATATTCCCGATTGGGGCGTATTTTGCTGTAATTCTTCCACCTGTGTTTTGAGTGCAAGATAGTCTTTTTCGGGAATGGCTTGATCGGCCACAAGATTCTGTAAAGCTTGATAAAACTGATCAAAGTCCGCCGCCTCAAGATTAGTAATCTGCTCCGCCCGCAAGCGGCTGCCATGTCCCTGGCTAATGTTACCAATAACGGCATTGCCCCCCGAGATATTGATATGCATGCCAGACTTGCTCATGCCTTGGCACCTTTGACAGCTGCGCCAATCTTATTCATTGCCCCCTGAACCACATTGCCCATATTGACCTTACCGCCCGAGATATTGATATTCATGCTCTGAAGTTTTTGAGCTTTAAGATCGCTGGTATCTATACCATTTTTTTCTAGCGCCACCACCATGGCGTCGAATACTGTCTCACTGATAGAGCGGACCAGAGTAGAAATATCAATATCATTGTAGGCACTGGAATAGACGGTTCTCACTCTACTCAGCAGATTGGTCTCATGCCTTAAATAGGGGGCAATCCAAAATAGCAGTGTAAACGGCGAATAAGCAATTAATTTAAATTTGGCATCGTTGTCTACATAGCCGCCTACAATCACGCGCCATTCAAAGGAGCGCATAGCGCCAAAACTGCTCTGATTAACAATCAGAGTAATAGTGGTACCGCGCTGGGTAGAGGTAGCTTCGCCTTTGAGAAAAGTTCGCTCCTCAAAAGACCGCAGTTCTTTGTCTTTATCGGTAATTACTATGGGTTCCAACGCAGCTATGGGAGTCTTGGTTTTGAGTTCTGCCTCTACTGTGGCAAACAGATCATCCTCAATTTTAATAGGGTGGTGAAAAATATGCTGAATATGAGTAGTTACCTGACCAAAGTATTTAAACGGCAGCGCCTTGTTAAAACTGTTGGCGCTAGAAATAGCTTCGTCGATATCATTGCGCAAAAGTGCTGCGGTAATAAGGCTAAACAGACTGAGAGGAATCAACCAAAACCCCAGAGTAATTACGGTTAAATACAGATGGACCAAAACAGCTGTAGCCACTGTGCGTTTTTTAACACGGTTATTTACATTGTGAGAATCTAATAAATCCATTTTTATATCTCCTTGTTTTAAACTCCTCGACTGATTTAAAACACAATCTAGTTAACGTAATTTACTTAGGGTTGTAGCTCTGTTCCTTTTTAGCTTTTTTATACTCTGGTGGCGCCGTAGTTTTTGTAGGCTCGGGAGCCACCTGAGATAACTGGGGAATCTTGTCGGACTGCAGTTTTGGAACAACCTGGGGATCTGGCGCTGCAGGCGCCATGGGCACCAATAATTGTGATTTTTTTATTTCTTCACTATTGTCCTGTGCACTGATATCAGTGCACAGAAAAATTAAACAAAAAGCCGCGGCGGCTGTGGGAACCCTATTTTTTAACGCCATTATTAAGCCTCTATTAACAGTAACAGGGCGCTGGACTAACGTTCACAACCTGCCCTGTAAAAGTATTTATAGTTTCATCAAAACAGCCTTGATTGGGATAGGATACTCTGCGTACAAACAGCACATTGTTGATCCAATTTTGGCAGAGCACTACGGGACCGTAGTACTGCGAAAGAGCACCAGAATGAGAATCTTCCGGCTCGAAATCCGAGTCATAATCTGGCCATTGGTCTTCAGGCCATTCATCTTGGTAATCGAACTGATCGGCCATTGCGCTGCTAAAAAGGTTGATAGCAGCAGTGTCAGAAATATTGGCAGAAAAAATGGCATCAATGGATACCCATTCAAAGAACTGCTTTTTTGCTGGCGTGGTAACTCTGATAAGTACATCACCAGATTTACAAATAGTGGCGTCAACTGCCACATTAAAATCATTGATCAATGGGTCCATTGGAGCCATGCCGCAGGTCATATTTTTGCGCCACATCTCATTGCGCATTTCTGCGATCTTGGAGGTACCAAAGTCTACATCGCGGGATCTGGATTCATAGAGCTCTTTAAAGGTGGGCACGGCGCCGACCAGAGCGATTACGAAGGTGGGATAAACCAATATCCACTGCCACCATTTTTTTGGCTGTGCCACCGCAGTGCTGTTACCTGAACGAGCAGGAGCAGTATCTTGTTGGCCATCTTCCATGATGAAACCTCGTCTGTGACTATGCTATTTGGACTATGCTATCTAGACTTTGCTACTTGAACTAGATTGCTTGAGCTAAATTGCTTGAGCTAAATTGCTTGAGCTAAATTGCCTAAATTGAAAGCTGTTGGACCAAAGGCCTTCCAATAAACATAGACTATTTTTAGCTATCCTACCTGACCGTTTATCAGATCACTTGGGGCATTTTCTCACTCACCTAATCGGCAATTTTACAAAAGCCCTGAGCCGGCACATCCAGCGCCCCATTGAATTTGCTGGATAGGTTTTGAAATGCAATCAGGCCAGTTAAGTCCACAAGGGCATCATCATCAAAGAACGTTTTCAGACGCAACATTAACTCTGGGCTGACCTGTTGATCTGAATAGGTAACGGCCTCTGCATATTCTAGAGCTACGCGTTCTTTATCTGTATACAGGCCAGATTCGCGCCACTGCTCAAGCTGCTCTACCTTATCCATGGAGCCGGCTCTCGCAGCCAGGGTGGCGGAGTTTATATCCACACAAAAATGGCACCAGTTAATCTGTGACACCCGCACCGTAACCAAAGAGCGAAGCACCTGGTCAATAGGGGAGTTTTTGCGATCTATGGCGCCATAGAGCAGCGCCACTGAGGCAAATAATTTTGGTACCCGACCCCAGAGTAATCCCGGATCAAGCACAGCGCCATATTTACGTCGCTGATTCCAAAAGAATGGCCTCAGCCAGAATGGATACTGCTTTAATGGTTTGACAGGAATATGCATGATCATAGCTCATGGCTGTTTGAAAAATTAATCTCAGAGATCGAGACGAGTCGCTTCTGTAGCAATATTATAGCCAGCGGCACGCACCAGCATGGCCTCTTCACTCTTGGGATCGAGCAAGGGATTGGTATGGTTCATATGAATAAACCAAACTTTCTTGCGCTGCTCAGGCCCCAGCCCGGCCAGAGCCGCCATGGTCTCAGTCACCAGAGGATGGGGAACCCTGGACATATCGCGCCCGGGTAATTCACCAGCACCAAAGAAGGTTGCATCCAGCAGAGCGTAGTCGACGGTCTTTATTACCTCGGCAATATCTCTTTCCCAGACTGACCATTTATTGATATCTGGGATAAACAGCGCTGTCTTATTTGGGCCCTGTATGGAATAGCCTACGGTTTCCGAAAACTCGTCGCGGTGAGGCACCAGAAAGGGAGTCACGCCCAGACCTGAAAGATTTTCAGTGCGGTTGTGGGCCAGTGGCCGCAAGGCAATATTGTTATATGCAACCAACTGGCTCCAGGGGCCATTGGTGCCCAGATAATCCATCATTCTCGGCATAGCAAATACGGGCACATTGCTAGCGCCCATCGACTCATGGCCAAAAAACATCAGGCCCGCATAATGTCCAATATGAGCATGGGTGAGAAAGACTCCAGAAAGCGCAAAGTCTTTGGCCTGCTGCTCAAGCTTGTACAGCTGTCGGGGCAAGTGCGGAGTCGCCTCAAACAGATAGGTTGCCTTGGCCTGAGGGTCGATCAGAGCCACAGCGGTGGCGCCCCTCTCCAGCCGCGGATCAGCCCATCCCGGCATACAGTGCTGCTGATAACAGCCCGCCTGAGGGTAGCCAGCATCCTGGGCTACTCCCAAAACGAAGAGGTAGGGGCTCTCAGTCTCAGCCACTGAGGCATTAAAGCCAGCCAACCAAGTGATTAGTACCATCAGTATTCGCAACAGCATATTATTTTTGCGCCGCCAGCATTTTGCCCATATTTTCATGGATCAGGCTCACTGCTTTCAGTGGGCGAACCATCACTTTGAAGTCAATGATCTGGCCAGATTCATCCCAGGTCATCATATCCACGCCATTGACGGTAATTCCATTAATCTCAACCTTAAACTCTAGTATGGCGTGGTTGTCGCCGGTCAGCTCACGGACATAGACAAAGGTTTCATTGAAGAACACATGAAAAGCCGCTGCCAGATACTGGGTAGTAACAGCCTTACCCACCTGAGGTGTATGCACCACCGGCGAATGAAACACACATTGATCGGCCAGCAATCCATCGAGGCCCGCCACATCTCGGGCTGCAGCAATGCGATGCCAGGTGGCAAGAGTATCAATTACCATAGCAGTCTCCTTTTATATGTTTTTGGGCCTAGGCCATTAATAAGATAAATTTAATCCACATGGCAAGCAGTGTTAGCGCTGAAGCCACAAATGCCATAAAGCGATGGATAGTGTGGTTATAGGTAATATGAATCGCAGTATGAACAAACCTCAGAGCAACAAAAACCCAAGCCATAGCAACCATAGTTGAATCCTCAATTTGCAGTGCAATCAGCAGCAGCCCCAACACATAAAACAGAATAGGTATCTCCAAAAGATTGGATAGATTGCGGGTGAGCTTCTGCACATAGTCCGGCGCCTCATAGCCCGACATCAGCTTATACAGCTTGGGATTCACCTGACGCCTGCGCACACTGATAAGCCTTGAGGCGCCCACCCCAAAGACAACCATAAAGGTGAGCATAGCAAGAACAAAAATAGGGTAGATAATGGACATGACTCAGGTCTCTTATTTTAATAATGGTATTTATACTAAGTCACAGCTGGTTGTTGTGCCAGCATTGATTGGTTGTTGCTAGCTGCATGACATAGGCGAGGAATTTGGTGGGACGCAAAAAAGGGCGCCCAAGCGCCCTTTTTAGTCTAGCTATTCTCAGTTAATTTTGGGATCCAACTCGCCGCTATCATAGCGCAGGGTCATTGCATCTAGGCCCACCGCTTTTATCTTGCTCGCGTTACCTGCTGTACCAAAGGCTTCATATCGCGCCACTGCAATATCTTTCATTGCAGTGATGGTTTCTTTTAGATAGGAGCGAGGATCAAAGGCCGCTGGATTTTCTGCCAGATAGCGCCGCACGGCTCCCGTCGAGGCCAGGCGTAAATCTGTATCTATATTGATTTTGCGCACGCCATGCTTAATGCCCTCGCAAATCTGCTCAACTGGTACGCCGTATGTCTCGGGAATTTCTCCGCCGTACTGATTAATGATCGCCAGCCATTCCTGAGGTACCGAAGACGAGCCATGCATAACCAGGTGGGTACCTGGAATACGTTGGTTAATGGCTTTAATTCTATCTATAGCCAGAATATCCCCTGTGGGTGGGCGGCTAAATTTATAGGCGCCATGGCTGGTGCCACAGGCAATAGCCAGGGCATCTACATGGGTTTTAGAGACAAAGTCTGCCGCCTCTTCTGGGTCGGTGAGCATCTGATCATGGGTTAGGATACCCTCTGCACCAACTCCATCCTCTTCGCCAGCCTGTCCAGTTTCAAGAGAACCTAGGCAACCCAGTTCACCTTCGACAGAGACACCGCAGGCGTGTGCCATCTCAACCGAGCGACGGGTAACATCAATATTGTATTCATAGCTGGAAGGGGTTTTGCCATCTTCCAGCAACGAGCCATCCATCATCACTGAGGTAAAGCCAAGCTGAATGGAGCGCTGACAAATTGCCGGGCTAGTACCGTGATCCTGATGTACACAGACAGGAATATCTGGCCATTCTTCTACTGCAGCCTGTATTAAATGACGCAAAAATGGCGCGCCGGCATATTTTCGCGCGCCGGCAGAGGCCTGAACTATCACCGGACTGTCAGTCTGTGCTGCTGCCAACATAATGGCGCGCATCTGCTCGAGGTTGTTAACGTTAAATGCGGGCACCCCGTAGTCATTCTCCGCGGCGTGGTCTAGCATCTGTCTCAATGAAATTAATGCCATGGTCTCTTCCTTCCCTTAGATCAATTTACTAGTTTTTGGCCCGCTGCTGCAATACAGCAACAGCAGGTAATTCTTTGCCCTCAACGTATTCTAAAAACGCACCGCCCCCTGTGGAAATATAGGATACCTGGTCGGTGATGTCATATTTATCCACGGCAGCAAGGGTATCTCCGCCCCCTGCAATAGAGAAGCCCGCGCTTTTTGCTATAGCTATTGAGATGGCTTTGGTCCCCTCACCAAACTGATCAAACTCAAAAACACCCAGCGGACCATTCCAGATTATGGTGCCCATAGAAGCAATTATGCCAGCAAGATTTCTAGCCGAATCTGGGCCTATATCAAAAATCATATCGTCATCCGCAACCTCTTCGGCGGCAATAATTCTGGCCTCTGCAGTCTCGGAAAATTCTTTGCCCACCACTACATCTGTGGGCAGGGGAATATTAACCCTAGCCATCAGCGCCTGCGCAGCGGGGATAAGGTCTGGCTCATAGAGTGACTTGCCAACTGGTTTGCCGGCCGCAGCTAGAAAAGTATTTGCAATGCCGCCGCCTACAATAAGCTGATCAACTTTATCGGCCAATGTTTCCAAAACCAGTAACTTGGTCGAGACCTTGGATCCCCCAACTATGGCAGCCACCGGTGCGGCCGGATTGGCTATGGCTTTTTCAAGAGCGTCTAGCTCCCGGGCCAGCAGCGGGCCAGCGCAGGCTACTGGCGCATATTTGGCTACGCCATGGGTTGAAGCCTGGGCGCGATGGGCTGTGCCAAAGGCGTCCATCACAAAAATATCACAGAGCCTGGCATAGCCTTTGGCCAGGGTATGGTCGTTTTTCTTTTCGCCGGGATTAAAGCGAACGTTTTCCAGCATCACCAGCTCGCCATTGGCCTGCTCCAGGCCATTGGTCCAGCTCTGCTCAAGGCGCACTGGCTGACCCAGCAGCTCTCCCAGATGTTTGGCCACTGGCGCCATGCTGTACTGCTGGTCATATTCACCCTCGGTGGGTCGACCCAGATGGGACATCACAATAACCTTAGCGCCAGCGGCTAGAGCAAACTCTATACCGGGAAGAGCAGCCCTTATTCTAGTGTCGCTGGTAACAACGCCCTCTCGAATTGGCACATTCAGGTCTTGGCGAATCAGTACCCGTTTGCCGGTTAAATCCAAATCGGTCATTAGCTTGAGAGTCATTACTATCCTTTTCAGTATTGGTCGTTATCGAAGGGTGAAAATCAGTTGTGCACTGGGGGCAGTTGGTACCAGTGCAGCATTGTGTCCAACATTCTATTAGCGTAACCCCATTCGTTATCGAACCAGATTAACACTTTAACTAATTTTTTCTGGCTCACTCTGGTCTGGCTGGCATCCACAATACCGCTGCGCGGATCATGGTTAAAATCGCAGGAGGCCAGGGGCTCTTCGGTATAGCCTAAAATGCCATCGAGTTCGCCAACTGCAGCGGCTGCCAGAGCGGCATTTACTGCCCTGATATCCACTTCTGAGTTGAGCATAACTGACAGGTCAATGGCGGACACATTAACTGTTGGCACCCGCATTGCCTGGGCTTGAAAGCGCCCGGTCAGTTCGGGCAGCAAACGATCTATGCCCAGTGCCAATCCTGTGTCCACGGGAATAATCGATTGCATAGCGGCGCGGGTTTTGCGCAGATCGGTGTGGTGGTAGGCGTCTATTACCGGCTGATCATTCATAGCAGAGTGAATGGTGGTGATTACACCGCCATCTATACCAAAGCTATCATTTAGCACTTTGATTACCGGTACCACGCAATTAGTCGAGCAGGACGCGGCAGAGACAATGGTCTGGTCGTCGCTTAAAAGATGTTGATTGATGCCATAGACAATGGTGGCATCTACTGTGGATTCGGCAGGTTGAGAAAATAAAACTCGCTTGGCACCGCTGGCCAGATGTAATTCCGCGGTCTGGCGGTCGCTAAAGCTACCGCTGCACTCCAGCACCAAGTCAATGTCCAGATCAGCCCATGGCAGCTGATCCAGCTGCTCATTGTGCAGTATTTGAATACTGTCGCCATTGACTGTAAGTGAATGGTCACTTCCATCAACAACCCCAGGAAATCTGCCATGAGTAGAATCATAGCGAGTTAAATGGGCAATTGTTTTGCTGTCGGCCGGTTCATTGATAGCTACCACCTGCACAGAGCTACGAGCCCCTGATTCATAGAGGGCCCGCAATACTGAACGGCCTATACGGCCATAGCCATTAATGGCTACGCGAATCATTAGCCAATTGCTTCCATAACATTGGAGATAACATTCTCAACCGTGAAACCAAACTCTTTCATCAGAGCATCTCCCGGCGCGGACTCACCAAAGCTGGTCATACCCACAACCCGGCCGTCCAGGCCTACAAACTTATACCAGTAGTCTGCATGCAGAGCTTCCACCGCAACTCTTGCCCGTATTGAGGGGGTCAGCACAGAGTCTCTGTAGGCCGCGTCCTGAGCGCTGAATATTTCAGCACAGGGCATGGACACAACGCGAACCATGATGCCTTTGTCAGCTAGCTGTTCTGAAGCCTTAACGGCCAGTTCAACTTCCGAGCCAGTGGCAATCAATATAGCCTGAGGTGCATCACGGTCTTTAAGTATATAGCCACCACGAGCAATAGCCGCTACCTGCTCAGTGGAGCGTGGCATTGGAGCCAGCCCCTGACGGCTGAATACCAGCGCCGCAGGACCATCGCGACGCTCAATGGCACTTTTCCAGCTAACCGCAGATTCCACAGTGTCGCAGGGGCGCCAGGTGTGTAGGTTGGGCGTGGAGCGCAATGCACTCAGCTGCTCGACCGGCTGGTGTGTTGGACCATCTTCGCCCAGACCAATGGAGTCGTGGGTATAGACAAAGATGCTCTGCTGCTTCATCAGTGCCGCCATACGCACAGCGTTGCGGGCGTATTCCATAAACATCAGGAAGGTCGCGCCGTAATTAATAAAGCCACCGTGCAGCGCAATACCGTTCATCATGGCGCTCATACCAAACTCACGCACGCCGTAATAGATGTAGTTGCCATTGGCGTTATCGCCAGTAATATCCTTGGAGCCTGACCAGATCGTGAGGTTAGACCCTGCCAGATCCGCAGATCCGCCCAACAATTCTGGCAGTAATGGACCATAGGCATTGAGACAGTTCTGGGAGGCTTTTCGGGAAGCCACTTTCTCCATCTTGTCCTGGCATTCTTGAATATAGGCATCAGCCTGGACGCTGAAGTCAGCTGGTAAATCACCGTTGGCACGGCGTTCAAACTCAGCAGCAAGCTCTGGATGGGCCGCGCGATAAGCTGCTAACTGCTCATTCCAGGCAGCCTGGGCAGCAGTGCCTTTCTCAACGCCGTTCCAACCAGCATAGTGATCGGCGGGAATTTCAAATGGCCCATGGGCCCAACCCAGTTGCTCACGGGTCAGTGCCACCTCGTCTACACCCAGTGCAGCGCCGTGACAGTCTTCTTTGCCCTGCTTGTTGGGTGAGCCAAAGCCAATAATAGTTTTGCAGCAAATCAAAGTGGGCTTGCCGGTCTCGGCACAAGCCTGTTCAATCGCCGCCTTGATGGCATCGCTATCATGGCCATCTACATTGGGAATTACCTGCCAGCCGTAGGACTCAAATCGAGCTGGAGTGTCATCGCTAAACCAGCCTTCAACTTCACCATCGATGGAAATGCCGTTGTCATCATAAAATGCCACCAACTTGCCGAGCTTTAATGTGCCAGCCAGGGAGCAGACTTCGTGAGAGATACCTTCCATAAGACAGCCATCACCGAGGAAGGTATAGGTATTGTGATCAACAATTTCATGGCCGGGGCGATTAAACTGGCCCGCCAGTACCTTTTCCGCCAGTGCCATTCCCACAGCGTTACTAATGCCCTGGCCCAGAGGGCCGGTAGTAGTCTCTACCCCAGGGGCATAGCCGTATTCCGGATGGCCCGGAGTCTTGGAATGCAGCTGACGGAAGTTTTTAATTTCTTCAATAGGCAAATCATAGCCACTGAGGTGTAACAGGGAGTACAGCAACATCGAGCCATGGCCATTGGACAGTACAAAGCGGTCGCGGTTGGCCCAGCTAGGGTCTGCCGGATTGTGGCTGAGATAGTCGTTCCAGAGTACTTCAGCAATATCTGCCATGCCCATGGGGGCACCTGGATGTCCACTGTTAGCCTGTTGCACAGCATCCATACTGAGGGCGCGAATAGCGTTGGCAAGGTCTCGACGTGAGGCCATGAAATATCACTCCTGAAACGGGAAATTAGAAAGACGTCATTGTCTCCCAGACCAGGTTGTCAGTAAACCAATATTCAGTATTTGCACCTCTTTTTGGGTAGCTAGAATACTAAGTATATCCATGGCTTCGGGCTATATAAAAATATTTTGATATATAAAAGCTGCTGTGCTAAAGTCCCGCCCCATGACCAACCTCAGCCAGTTTGACAGTCAGCCGCGCTCAGCGACTGACACCCATGCTATTACAGCCCTGTGTAAGGCGGCTGGGGATCCATTGCGCATGCAAATTTTAAAAGTTTTGCAGCAAAACGCCTATGGCGTTCTGGAGCTCTGCCAGGTATTTGATATTCGCCAGCCGGCTATGAGCCATCATCTCAAGATTCTGGCTAACTCCGGCCTGGTAGCAACGCGCCGTGAGGGCACAACTATCTTCTACCGCCGCAGCGAGACTCATCCAGATCCAGATTTGCAGCCTCTGCACCTGTGTCTGTTTAACAGTATCAATGAAGCGGCCCTAGATCCGGGCCTTCGCAACAGGCTTGAAAGCATTAACCATGAACGCTCCGCTGCCTCTGTGGCCTTTTTTAACCAGAATGCCGAGCGGTTTGAACAGAACCAGGATTTAATTGCCAGCTGGGCAGACTACGGCGACAGCGTCGAAAGCTTTTTGGATAGCAGCCTGACAAAAACTCAATCTGTTCTGGAAATTGGCCCCGGTTACGGGCAGTTTCTGGGCAAATTGTCCAGCCGCTTTGATCAGGTCACCGCGCTAGACAACTCTGCAGAGATGCTGGAGCGCTGCCGCAGCAGTGCCAACGCGCTGGGGCTAGACAATATTAACTTCAAACTCGGTGATACCTCGCTAGCACTCAACCAACAGATTAGCAGCGACTGCATATCTCTCAATATGGTACTGCACCATGTAGCAACACCTTCAGAAATTATCAGCGACTGTGCTCAGCTTCTTAGTTCAGGAGGGGTACTGCTAATCGCTGATCTCTGCGCCCATGATCAGGAGTGGGTTAAAAAGGCCTGCGGCGATCTTTGGCTTGGCTTTGAGCCTCAGGAATTAACTCGCTGGGCAAGTAGCGTTGAATTGACAGAGGGCAATAGCCTCTATCTGGCCCAGCGCAATGGTTTTCGTATTCAGCTTCGACAGTTTTTAAAAAGCTGACTCTTTCAACTAACTCCGCCCAGTATTGATGGCGGGCAATACTTAAAACAGGAAAGTTTAACTTATGTCTACTTACAATTTATTCACTTCTGAATCTGTGTCCGAAGGACATCCAGACAAGATGGCCGACCAGATTTCTGATGCCGTTCTGGATGCCATTATTAAAGATGACCCCAACTCCCGCGTAGCGGTAGAGACTATGGTCAAAACCGGAATGGCAATAATCGCAGGCGAGGTGCGCACCAATACCTATGTTGACCTCGAGCAAATCGTGCGCGATGTAATTACCGATATTGGTTATGACAGTTCAGATGTGGGATTTGATGGCAATAGCTGTGCTGTACTCAATGCTATTGGTAAACAGTCTGGGGATATAGCTCAGGGTGTAGACGAAGCCGAAGATAAAGATATTGGTGCTGGCGATCAGGGCCTGATGTTTGGCTATGCCAGTAACGAAACAGACGTGCTTATGCCTGCACCGATTTTCTACTCTCATCGCCTTGTTGAGCGCCAAGCCCAGCTGCGCAAAAATGGCGTGCTGCCATGGTTGCGTCCAGATGCTAAAAGCCAGGTAACACTCCGCTATGATCAGGGCAAACCTGTAGCAATTGATGCCGTAGTGCTGTCAACTCAGCATGCGCCCAATATCAGTTTGCCTGATCTGCAAGAGGCAGTGCGCGAAGAGATTATCAACCACGTACTTCCAGCCGAGTGGCTGCATGCTGATACCCAGTACCATATCAACCCAACTGGCCAATTTATTATTGGCGGGCCTATGGGAGACTGCGGCCTGACCGGACGCAAAATCATTGTAGACACCTACGGCGGCATGGCTCACCACGGTGGTGGCGCCTTCTCCGGCAAAGATCCCACCAAAGTAGATCGCTCTGCAGCTTATGCAGGACGCTATGTAGCCAAAAATATTGTTGCGGCCGGCTTAGCTGATCGCTGTGAAATTCAGGTTTCCTACGCAATTGGCGTTTCTGAGCCCACCTCGATAAGTGTTGAGACCTATGGCACAGGCAAGCTTTCTAACGAAGAGATTGTTGCTCTGGTTCGTGACAATTTTGACCTGCGCCCTAGAGGACTGATTGAGATGTTAGATCTGCGTCGACCCATCTACCAGCCCACCGCGTCCTACGGACACTTTGGCAGAGAAGAAGCAAACTTTACTTGGGAAAAAACTGACAAGGTTGAAGCGCTTAAAAAAGCTCTGTAACCACAATTAATTATTTTTTAAAGGCAAATAGAAATGACAGTAACAGCACAATCCACAAACAGTGATAAAGCATTTAGCGACTACAAGGTTGCAGATATTAGCCTTGCCGATTGGGGCAAGAAAGAAATTGCTATCGCTGAGACAGAAATGCCAGCCCTGATGGCTCTGCGTGACAAATATAGCGCAGAACAGCCTCTGGCGGACGCCCGAATTCTCGGCTGTATCCACATGACTATCCAGACGGCGGTTTTAATTGAAACTCTCGAGGCGCTCGGCGCTGAAGTACGCTGGACTTCATGTAATATCTTCTCAACTCAGGACCATGCCGCCGCCGCAATAGCTGCCAATGGCACTCCAGTTTTTGCCTGGAAAGGCGAGACAGAAGAAGAGTATGAGTGGTGCTTGGAGCAGCAGGTATTAAAAGATGGCGTGCCCTGGAATGCCAATATGATTCTCGACGACGGCGGCGATCTGACCTCCTTGCTGCATCAGAAATATCCCCAAGTTCTGGAAGCGGTGCACGGCGTTACTGAAGAGACTACCACAGGCGTTCATCGTCTTTACGAGATGCTGGAAGCAGGCGAATTGAAAGTACCTGCCATCAATGTGAATGACTCGGTAACCAAATCTAAATGTGACAATAAGTACGGCTGTCGCCACAGCCTGAATGATGCAATTAAGCGCGCTACAGACCACCTGCTGTCCGGCAAAAAAGCCGTGGTTGTTGGCTACGGCGATGTGGGCAAGGGCTCAGCCCAGTCACTTCGTCAGGAAGGCATGATTGTTAAGGTCACCGAATGTGATCCCATCTGCGCCATGCAGGCCTGTCTGGACGGCTTTGAAGTGGTTTCAACTTACAACGATGGCGATGTAGCCAAAGGTGTTAACACTGCCCTGCTCGCAAATACCGATATGCTGGTCACCACCACAGGTAACTACAATGTCTGTGACTCAGATATTTTGTCAGCACTGAAGAGCGGCTGCGTTGTGTGCAATATTGGCCACTTCGACAACGAGATCGATACTGCCTATATGCGCGGCACCTGGGAGTGGGAAGAAGTAAAACCCCAGGTACACAAAATCTATCGCAACCGTGCCGAAAATGATCATCTGCTGCTTTTGGCAGAGGGGCGCTTAGTTAACCTGGGCAATGCAACTGGTCACCCAAGCCGTATTATGGATGGCTCTTTTGCCAATCAGGTTTTGGCACAGATCGAGCTGTACGCGCAAAAGTTTGCTGCTCAAGACGATGCAACTAAAGCTGAAATGCTGCGGGTTGAAGTATTGCCCAAGCACCTGGATGAAGAAGTGGCCCGTCATATGGTCGGTGGCTTTGGTGGTGTAATTACCCAGCTGACTCAGGCCCAGGCAGATTATATTAATGTGCCTGTGGAAGGTCCGTACAAAGGCGATAGCTACAAGTATTGATCCATACTGACAGCTAGCAGGATTGTTATTCCAAGCATAGCGAAGGTCAGGGTGGCTAAGCCATTCGACCCTTCGCTGTGCTCAAGGTGACAGTTAGCTACAGTCGTGCTCAGCGCAGCAAAGGGTTCCTCTCAGATTAACAGTTAACAGGAAGTAAGTTTCATGACGAACAGTCCTCATATAAGCTTTGAATTCTTCGCAGCAAAAACTGACGAAGGGATTGCCAAGCTTAAAACCACTGCTAGAGAACTGAACAAATTTAATCCTGAATTTTATTCAGTTACCTATGGTGCCGGTGGCTCCACCAGAGACACTACTAAAAACATTGTGCTTAGCCTGCAAACCGATGGCTACAGCGCGGCGCCCCATCTGTCTTTCGGTGGCGATACCGAACAGGATGTTATTGAGCTGGTGCAGTCATACAAGGACGCGGGCATCAATAAATTGGTTGCCCTGCGCGGTGACCTGCCCTCTGGTATAGGTGGCACCAAACAGCTTGTCCATGCCAATGAATTAGTCTCGTTAATTCGTAAGCATAGCGGCGATCACTTTGAAATATATGTGGCTGCCTATCCGGAGATTCATCCCGAAGCAGAGAGTTACAGCAAAGATATCTACTGGCTCGGAGAGAAATTTAAGGCTGGCGCTAACGGCGCCATCACACAATATTTCTATAACCCTGATGCCTACTTTAGATATATAGATGAGTGCACCAAAGTGGGTATTGATCAGCCTATACTGCCGGGCATTATGCCGCTGACCAATTTCCATAATCTGATCCGCTTCTCTGATAATTGCGGAGCCGATATTCCACGCTGGCTGCGCTGGCAGCTAAAAGAGCGCACCGACAACCCGGATGATCTAGTTAAGTACGGGATTGATGTGGTGACTAGTCTATGTGAGAAATTATTGGCTGGCGGCGCACCTGGCTTGCACTTTTATACAATGAACCAGTGGGAAATTACTGATACCCTGTGTCGTAATTTGGGCCTTCCTACCAAGGCTCTCTAATTATGAGTGAGCCATGCGTATTCCGCGAATCTATACCAACGCAAATTTGACCCCTGGCACCGACATCCAACTTGATGAAGGTGCTGCCCGTCATCTTACCTCAGCACTGCGCATGACCGCCGGACAGCAGATTATACTGTTTAATGGTCAGGGCGGTGAGTACAGCGCAGAACTGGTGCAGGCAAAAAAAGGTAAGGCCAGTGCAATGGTTACTGGGTTTACCCAGATAGATCGCGAATCGCCCCTGCAAATTCATCTGGCCATCGGCATCTCCCGGGGTGAGCGCATGGACTGGATTGTGCAAAAAGCCACAGAGCTGGGCGTCAACCAAATCACCCCCCTATTTAGCGAGCGCTGCGAAGTAAAGCTGAGCGGAGAGCGCTTACATAAACGTCTGGGCCACTGGCAGCAGGTAGCCATTAGTGCCTGTGAGCAGTCCCAGCGCAACAAGGTTCCCACCATCAACCCTGCAGTCTCTCTCACAGACTGGCTGTCTCTTTGCGACTCTAAATTAAAGCTTGTGCTACATCACCGTACTGACCAGCGTCTGTCGACCATGGCCAATGGCGAGGGCAGCATAGGGCTATTAGTAGGCCCCGAAGGGGGTCTGAGCCAGGCAGAAATTGATCAGGCTTTAGGCAGTAACTTTTTAGCTCTCGCCCTAGGCCCCAGAGTATTGCGCACCGAAACCGCACCACTGGCAGCCATTAGTATTCTGCAATCGCTGTGGGGAGACATGGGTTAGCCCGGGCCGCCATGAAAAGGTTTGGTACCAACTGCAATACCCTGGGTCTGATATTACTCTGTTCGCCAGCAATCTGCTGGGCAGCGATTTTTGGCGACGGCAATCAGAGCAATGGCATTGAGGATCAACGGGTCAGCCCGCCAGCGAGACTGCTAAATGCTGTTGGCACCATTTATTGCGATGGCGGACTAAGAGGCACAGGCACTCACATCGATCTGGGAGCCGCCACCAACCACAGCCAACCTCTGTCTATTATTGTTACCGCAGCCCATGTGCTATTCGACCTGCAGTCCGGCGAGCCCTTTCAACATTGCAGCTACAGGCCGGAGAACAAGCGGCTCAAATCTGTGCCCTTTGCCGAGGTGTCGAGCCATAATTATCAGCCTCTGGGCAGGGATAAAATGCGTCAGTCAGAAACCGATATTGTGTTTGTTTCGCTGCAGCGCCCCCTGTACCAACAGCGCCTAAAACTCGGGATCTTCGAGCCCCCAGGCAGGCTCCAGTTGCTGGGCTACAACAGCAATAAAGAGCATATTAGCCTTAGCCAGAACTGCAGGAATTTCCTCTCTGCCACTTTTGTAAGTGAACACTTACTGTTACATAATTGCGACGCAAGCCGGGGCTCCTCTGGAGGGCCACTATTATTTCACTCCTCGGGGGGCAAAGCTATTGAGGTGGTTGCGATTCATGGCGGCACATTGTCTAGCCCAGCGAAAATAACTCCGCCACAGAATATTGATGGCGCCCTAGCAGACCCTGAAAAATGGATTAATCAGGCCCGTAAAATTGATTTGCTATTGCTCACTCGACTGCAGCGATTTATTGCATATCTGCGTAAGGGTTCTGTTGATTAAATTCCACGTCCCGAGCAAAGCCTGGAATACTGAGGCCCTGGTCAGAAATTTCTAGTTGCGCCTCATCGATCAGTGCTTCTCCAAACCGATAGATCACATTTAGCTGTCCAGCATCAGCGCGCTGTGCATATTCCTCGGCCGCGGCACGGGTTGTTTCCCGCTTAGCCCTGTAGTTTTCAAACTGCTCGCCATAGCGGCTAGCCAACATGGCTTCAACCTTACTGGGCGCCAATACAACAGCGGTGGCATTATTGCCCCCAAAGCCTTTGGAATTAATAAAGGCCACCTGCATTTTACGGTGGCTGGTATCCATATCAGTCAGGGAAAATCGCGCCCGCTCCTGATGAACATCTGGGGCGATTTCAGCAATGGTTTTGATACCTGGAATAATGTCATATTTAAAGGTACCCAGTGCCGACACCAGCTGATCGCCACTGGCCGTAGACAGAGAATGGCCCACAAAAGCCTTTGCCGCTGTGACTGGCCAATCGTAAATATCAAAAGCCTTGGCTACGCGATCAATTAGCTCTGACTCTGTAGTGCGATTAGCCGGGGTACTCGAGCCATGGGCATGGACAAAACTATGCTTCTGAACTGTTTCCCGGCCCACTATGGTCACAGCCGCAGATACCGCTTTAGCAAACGAAATATAGTTGCCTACACCAGGTGCGGAAATAGATTTTTTTACCCCATCAGCATTAATAAATACCTCGGGTACTGCACCGTGGATATCTGCTCCCAGCTCAATCGCTAGGGCATCATCCATGAGCACCAGATACTGAGTCGCCTCAGATAGCGTAAAACCGCAGTTGTGGCCAAAGGGGCGGCTGGCACGGCGCCAATCTGGAGTGTCAGACCCATCTAGCTTACATAGGTTTTCATCGCTTCCCAGCGCACTCATATTGGAAAAGCCTTCAGAAATCTCCGGCAGCACTGCGGCCTCCGCATTGCCTAAGATGGCAACACGGCGGCGACCACTGCGAATATCTCTAACCGCTGCCTGAAGAACATACAAGAAAGTAGCACAGGCACCTGTAATGGCTTCAGTATGGCCAACGCTGCCTAATACATAGGCATTAACAAAGTCTGCGGGCATAGAGTTCAGACCCAGAGGTACCTGTTTAGCCGTGGTGCGCACCCCTCTTAAGCGGCCCTGCAAAAGCCCGCCAAAGCCCTCCTCGGACATCTGACCCAGGGCACTGGAGGAGTAAACCCCTACCTCATCTGGCCTAACCTGCTCAGCCACCTTAGCCCAGTCTATGCCCATAGAATGGATAGCATCACTGCTGCCCAGCAAGGTCATTTGTAGGGTGCGCGGGTGGAAGCGACTGTTGTAGTGGTCCTCGGGCTTAAACCCAGTGGGCAGCTGACCAGCAGCCTTTGCGGCTAGCTCATAATGGGACTCAATCAGATAGTCACTGACCGCAGAAGCGGTAACTTCTACATTGCCATCTTCGAGATCGCAAATCTGCCAGTCATCTGGGCACTGTCTTGGCAAGTCGCGCTTGAGCATGGTGAAAATAATCTGCTCGCCATCTGCATGGTCAAAGGTAATCTTTTTATTGCCGGGCACCGCAGCCGGGTCAAAGCTTTCAATCTTGCGTACCAATGTGCCATCCAAAACCCGATCTCTAAACTGCGTCTCGACCTGCTCAGCCGTTAATCTGGTGCCGGAGTTGTCGCTGTAATCCTCAGCCTGCTGGCTGACACAGCCCATTAAACAGGCGAGCCCAACAATAGTCTTACGCTGCTCTGCTGGAGACAGTGACTCCAGTACCATCCGACGAAAAGCCTGGTGAGAAGAACTGCGGCCCGCGGCATTGTAACCACCAAAACCAACGATAACTGGCAATGATTGACTCATCTGGTATCCCTAAAATTAACCTTTATTAAGGTTTAAGTGTAGGGGCATTGCGAGCCGATTAATTACGTTTTTCAGCCAATTACATTAATTATATGGCCATTTATGGTATATTTTGGTCTATGGCATTCAACCTAACACTGCTGCTCTGTGACAACATGCTGGTATCCAGCAGCACCTTGGCTGCTGAGCTATTTAATTTTGCCCAGGCCATGGCTCGAGCTAGCAAGCATCCGGTACGGGATGTGGTAATCCGGCGAGTAACCCCAGATGGCTCGCCAGTGCTTACCTCCGCCGGCTTTGAGTTACAGCCAACCCATAGTTTAGAAGATAGCTTCACCAGCGACCTGATTCATATACCTGCACTATGGCGTAACCCCAGGCCAGCGGTAAGTCAGTACCAGGCTTATATCCCCTGGTTACAGCGGCAACACCAAAACAATATCAATATGACAGCAGTGGGCACAGGCGTCTGTTTTCTTGCCGAGGCCGGCCTGCTCGACGACAAGCCCGCGACCACCCACTGGCACTATTTTGATCAACTGCAGCGACAATACCCAAAGGTTCAGCTGGAGCGGCAGCACTTTACTACCCAGGCCGGCAATATCTACTGCGCCGCCAGCGTCAATGCCATGGCCGAACTAATTGTCTATCAGGTAGAGCGCATTTTTGGCCGGGTGATTGCGCGACAGGCCCAGCGTAATTTTTTCCATGAGATTCGCAATATCTCCGAACCCATCGGAATGACCGATCATCACCAGCATAAGCATGCAGACGAAGCCATTGCCCAGGCCCAGATTTGGATACAAGACAACCTAGGTAAGCCTCTTTCAGTTGCAGATATAGCCAAGCAGTTTGGCATGAAACAGCGCACCTTCCACCGTCGCTTTAGTCAGGCAGTAGGCACCAGGCCCAGTGACTATCTAACAGAAGTGCGGATGACCTTTGCCTGTGATCTGTTAAAAAACACAGATTTATCAGTTTTGGAAGTCGCCAACTACAGTGGCTTCAGAGAGGCCAGCTGGTTTTCGTCACGGTTTAAACAGTGGTCGGGCAATAGTCCCAAGGCCTATAGGGATACAGTAAGGGCTAAGTTGTTT
>ERZ767310.29-NODE-29-length-78828-cov-7.778604_pt1 | contig 78828 bp, 72 predicted proteins | sample MGYA00374954_ERZ767310 | MGnify/ENA primary metagenome ERZ767310 (study PRJEB28948, sample SAMN06267188) | marine metagenome | isolation source: Columbia River Estuary | place: USA:Columbia River Estuary, USA | collected 2013-07-23 ...
AATACCTGCCTGTCACGCAGGGGGTCGCGGGTTCGAGTCCCGTCCAGACCGCAAAGTTCTTTAAGCAAGACGCAAAAGTTCTTAAACGAGTTGTGTTGAGGTAATCACAAGATTACCCGTGGTTTGTGACAAAACCAGTGAGAAGCTTTCCTGTAAAACGGAGGGCTTTTTTTATGTCTTTTCGTTAACGTTTTTTAACGTGCTTTTTTAATATTCTTTTATTTTCTTTTTGCACCAACGGGTGTTTGCGGTGTCCCCAAACTTTTTCGCGAGCAGCTCGTGCACTTTCTTCTAAATTTACGATGGGTAGTGGATATAGGTCTCCAATAATAACCCCACAAAATTCCTGTTCCATGGCGCTCATTTTCCATGGTTCATGGATGTATTCTTTGGGTACATTACTGAGCTCTGGCACCCATTTTTTTATAAAAATTCCGTGTGGGTCTTGTTCAATAGAGTTTTTTACAGGGTTGTATAGTCGAATGGTATTGATGCCAGTCGTACCGGCCTGCATTTGAAATTGTGGATAATGAATTCCAGGATCGTAATCTATAAATAAGCGTGCCAAATGATATACACCATCGCGCCAATCTTGATCAAGGTTTAGCGTTAAAAACGATACTAAGAGCGCACGCATTCTGAAATTTATCCATCCTGTTTGCTCAAGTGCTCGCATACATGCATCAACTAGCGGGTACCCAGTGATTCCCATTTTCCAAGCCTTTAAATAGGTGGCGTTAGTGTTTCGTTCCAATAACTCATAACCAGCGTTGATGCATTGTGTTTCATAGCTGCATTCCATTTCAAATTTTTGAATAAAATGACAATGCCAATGTAACCTAGTTAACATCGCCGAATACACCCGCTTTCTTTTTTGAGCGTTAGGATGCATATTCACATACTGAAATACTTGCCTTATGCTTAAATTACCCCAACTCAAAAAAGGAGAAAGTCTGCTGCAACTGACTCTGCTTTCAGTGGGTTTAGATATGTGTTTTTGGTAATTGACTCCTCTATCCTCAAGAAATGAACTTAAATAGCGCCAGCCCATATTCTCACCAGCGGGCTGATATGATTTTGGATAGTGGTTTAGTTTTTTTTTAAGTTTTTCAGGTATAACAAAAGGATGCTCTATATTGATTTCTTTAGTTCTACTATAGGAGTTGTTGATTTGTGGCTTGCCCATAAAATCATTCCATAGTTTTGCCCAATTTGCTCTGTTTTTTAGTCCACGAACAACTCCGTTTTGTTGGGATTCTTGCCATAAAATATTGTATTGCTCACAAAATTTTGAAATGCTTTTATCACGCAACCAAGACCGTTCTGTACCACTTTCGTTATGGCTAAAAATAGTTTGGATATCGAATTTTGTGTATAGAAATTCAAAAATATCTAACGAATTCCCATAAAAAATAGAAACAGATGCATTTGATGATTCTAAGATTTTATTTACCGCTTTTATGGAATGGTAAATAAACTGCAGGTGACGAATACTTGTATCTGGATGCTTTAGTAATTGAATGTCATAGATATAGATTATGAGGAACGGGATTTTTGAGTTTTCTGCATTGAATAAGGGTTCGTGATCTTGTGTGCGCAAATCACGTTTCAACCAAACGATATTAATTTTAGCATTTTTCACCTCACCATTTTTTTGACGTGTAAAAATAAGTAAAGCAGTAGTTTTTAGATTAAATTTTAAGATAGATTTATAAAAAAAACGCCTCATTTCTGAGACGTTTTGTAGTTGGACCTCAACGATCGTTTTATTCTTCTTCACTTGATGCTTTGGCAATCTCATAAACATAAAACATTTGAATTTTGCCGTCTACGATAAGTGCATCATGAACTTGACCTACTTCGATTGTTTCACCTTCAACAGTCATGCTAACTTCATGTCCAGAAGTTACCCATTCGCGAAGCTTGTCTTTTTGGTTCGTAAACTTATTTGCAATGAAATAATTTGACTTCCATTTTGGATTGGCTGCTTCGAACCAAGTTGCCAAAAATTCAATGTGTGCATCTGTGCCATCAATAATTTCTCCATTAGGACCATAAGCTTTAAAATTTTCAGCATTCATTTCACGAATGGCGTCTAAATCTCTATCATTGTGGGCCTTGATGTATTTTTCCCAAAGTTCAACAGTTGACAATGCTCCGGCATACAGCGGAAGTTTAGTGCCATCATCAGCAATTTCAAATCCAATTTGACTTTGAGTAGATTCTTGTTTCTGAGTGTTAGTGCACGAAAGTGTAAGTACTGCTAACAAAGTAAGTAAAAGTTGTTTTTTCATTTTAGTGGTTAATTTAAAGTTAGAATATAAATATATGAAAAACCATAAATAAATTTCGTTTTACAACAAAAAAAAGCGACTCGTGTAAGTCGCTTTTTTTTTATTTTATTCTAATTTTTATTTTTTATTGAATTCAAAAACTTGACCACCAATATTCAATTCAAAGCCAGAGTTGTCGGAATTGAATTGCATTTCAAGCCCAGCTTCATCAGAAATAAATTTACCCCCACCATCATTGGTCAGCGCTAAGGCAGGTTGCCCTTCTGCTTTTGCTACTAATTCACCACTTTGCTCAGAAATATTAATAACCATTGGAAATGCTGCTGAAGTATAATCACCAAAATAAGGCGTTAAATCTTCTGCATTTTCTGCAGCTATTTCAGGTGTCCAGCGATTGTTACTCGAATCAACATCAGGAAGAACATAATCAGGATCCACGACTACACTTTTAAGTTCTTCTGTTGATTCATATTTGAACGTCCATTTTTTGTTGCGTTTCCATATTTCAACGGGCAGGCTATGTCTTGATTTTGTTCCACTGACGGTGGTAAATTCTAAGATCACTGGCATAGGCATTTGCTTAAGATTTTCTATGGTTACAATTGCCCCTTTTGTAGGGTCTCCGTCTTCATATTTTACTCGTTTAATCGCTTGGTCAAGTTTCCAATTGTGAATAAACCATCCACGCCAGAACCAACTCAACTCTTCCCCACTTACGTTTTCCATGGTTCTGAAGAAGTCTTCAGGGGTAGGGTGTTTATAAGCCCACCGCTTGATGTACGCGGTAAAGGCTTCATCAAAACGCTCTTTACCCAAAACATGTTCACGGAGCATGACCAATCCAGCACTTGGTTTATAGTAGGCCAAAAGGCCCAAGTTGCGTTCTTTTAAATTATCTGGGGGTGTAGCGATAGGTTCCATTCGGTCGTTGACCAACATTCCAGAAAATCGATGCATATTACGCTTGCGTTCCTTGTATTCGCCGTCATTGAAAACATCTGTACTTAGTGAGTTAATAAAGGTGTTGAACCCCTCGTCCATCCAAGCATGTAGGCGTTCGTTAGAACCAACAATCATAGGAAACCAAATGTGTCCAAACTCATGGTCGGTTACGCCCCATAATCTTTCGTTTTTACTTTTCCAGCTACAAAATACAATACCTGGATATTCCATGCCCCCTTGATTTCCTGCAACATTTATGGCTGCAGGGTAAGGGTATTCTAGCCATTTTTCGGAATAGTGTTCTATAGACGCTTTGGTATATTCCGTAGAACGTGCCCAAGAATCCATACTGTTGCTTTCTTCTGGGTATACTGAAATAGCCATGGATTTTTTTCCACTAGGTAGGTTTATACGTGCAGCATCCATTATAAAAGCTTTTGATGAGGACCATGCAACATCTCTTGAGTTTTCTATTCTAAATTTCCAAGTTAGTCGGTCTTTGTCTTTAGGTCTGGAATTTGGATCATTAATTTCATCAACTGAACGAATAAGTACAGTTTCATCGCTTTTTGCTGCTTTTTCTAAACGTTTGAGTTGAGTATCAGTGTACACGTCCTCTGGATTGAGTAACTCACCTGAACAAACGACAAGATGGTCGGCTGGTGAGTTAATATGAACATCAAATGTTCCATATTCTAAATAAAACTCTCCTGCGCCTAAATAAGGTAATGTATTCCAACCTGAAACGTCATCATAAACACACATTCTCGGGTACCATTGTGCCAGATTGAAAATGCGTCCATTTTTTGTTTCCAAAACGCCCATTCTATCTGATCCATAATCTGGTGATGTAAAAGAAAAATCAATATTTAGGTATATTTTACCCCCATTTGCAGCCAATGGTTTTGGCAATAAGATTTTCATTCGAGTGTCATAAATATCATATTTAACATTGACTTGACGACGGGCGTCTTTTCGTCTTTTTCTGTCATTGTCATAAAACACGCTAACTTTACCAATGTCATATCCGCCATCAAATTCCTGACCTTTGGCACCATTTCGACTTCCGCTTAGTGGGATTATGGCATTTCCTCTTGAGTCTTTTTTAAATAAGTTTTGATCAACCTGGACCCACAAAAAATCCAACTCGTCCGGACTGTTATTGGTGTAGGTAATAACCTCAGATCCAGTAAAATACTTGGTGTCTTCATTCAGACGAATGTCAATTTTATAATCGGCACTGTTCTGCCAATAAGCATGTCCTGGCTTGCCGCTAGCTGATCTAGTTGCTGTTCCGTTTTTGGAGTAAAATCCGTGTCCGAATGCTAGGTTGTAGTCATAAACTGACGCTTCGTCTTGGGCAGTTAGCGGAGTAGAGAACAGCATGATGCTGCAAATTAGTAGATAAAAATAATTGTTCATAAAAATGGTTATTAAAGTAATAATGATAGCAAATTAGCTTAATTAATTGATGTACTTATGAAATTTTTTGTTAAATAATCTAGCCGTTGAAAAAAACTGTTTTGTGATCCCAAAGAATTGAAATATACAAGCCAAAGTATATGATAGCGACCAAAAACTTAATAAAAGTTGAGGTTAAAAACCCCAAGAACGATCCAAATGCTGCACGCATAGCTGTTTTTGTGTCTGATTTATTAAGTAATTCTCCGATTAGTGCGCCAACAAAGGGGCCAATTATAATACCTCCTGGGATGGGTGAAAATAACCCAATAAAAAGGCCCATCATTGTTCCAATCATGCCTGATTTAGAACCGCCAAACTTTTTTGTACCCATGGCAGGGATAAAGTAGTCGAGTACCCATATGGTAATAGCAATAATTAGGGTGATGATTAAAAACTTCTTACTCAACTCAATGAGGGGTGAAAAGTAAAGCAAAAGAAATCCAAACCAACTCGTAATTGGGCCAGGAAGTACCGGTAAAAAGCTACCAATAATACCCAAAAGCATGAGTAATAAAGCTATGAGAATTAGTAAAATATCCATAAAATACTTTTTATAAATAGACGAATTAACGTCTTTTTTGTTACACAAAATTAACACATTATTAAGTTTAATTTTATTTTAAAAAATAATCAAATTCATATTTTTGTATTAAAATTTTAAAATGAACGCCCTTTCTGATCTCATCGCGCTGATTACACTCAACAAAATCAATGAAAATACATTTATAGGCAGCAATTATAGAGCTCCATGGGGCCGTGTTTTTGGCGGACAAGTTTTAGCCCAATCGCTTCACGCAGCTTACCAAACTGTACCCAACGACCGTTTTGTACATTCCATGCACGCTTACTTTATTTTGGGTGGTGATCTCGATATTCCCATAAAATATGAGGTAGATGTAATAAGAGATGGTGGTAGCTTTACCACTCGCAGAGTAGTGGCTTTTCAAAATGAAAAAGCGATTTTCAATATGTCGGCATCGTTTCAAAAGGTCCAAGATGGTGTTCATCATCAAATTGCAATGCCGAATGTTCTTCCTCCTCAAAATCTTATTAAAAGCGAAGAACAGATTGAGAAGTTTAAAACTATTTTACCAACCACATATAAACGCTACAAAGCATCTTTACCTAAAATATTCCAGTTTAAACCAGTGGATGATATGCTATCTAAGTTGGTAAAGAATAGCCCGCCATTTGATAATATTTGGTTTAAAACGCTAGAGAAAATAGGAGAAAATAAACCTTTGCAGCACCAGCTTTTGGCTTATGCATCAGATTACAATATTCTGCGTCCTGCCTCTATGCCACACCGTGAGGTACTCAACACAAAGGAGGTTTTTTATACAAGTTTAGATCATGCCATATGGTTTCACAGAGATTTTGACTTGAGTCAATGGCTTTTGTATTCTATTGATAGCCCCAGCGCCTCAAATTCTAGGGGGTTTTCAAGGGGTAGTATTTTTGATCAAAATGGATCACTAGTTGCTTCCGTAGCTCAAGAAGGTTTGATGCGTGTTATCGGTGAGCGCAAAAAGGATATAGACTAATATTCCCATGTTTTCTAGAGCTGCATCCGCTCTTTAAATTCTTCAACATTGACTGAAGGATCTGCTACAATTTTCAGGGCTTTATTTACAACAGATTCGGTATCTGTAGTATAGCCTAGACCAATAGAAATTTTAGTCAATAGCCGCACTTCATCTTCATCCTTGATATGGTCTGCATAAACAATTCGCGCGAGGTCAAATAGACGTTCCAGACGTTGATCTAATGACGCTGGTGGGTTAATGGGGTGAGCGTTGTAGTTTTTTATTATTTCCGGATAAACAGCGCTGGAAATTTCTAATTTTTGAGCCAAGCGGTCCATAAACTCTTTTTCTTCGTCCGTAATGATTCCGTCACCCATTGCAATTCTTATGATAGATGCAAAATGGTCTTGATTGCGTTTTTTAAAGCCACTGCTAAATAATTCTGAAAAATTCATATTTAATTTTTTGTAGAACACAAACGTACATATTTTTTCAATATTTAACACAATATTTTGAGTTTTCAAGTTGAATCATCCCTTGTGCTCAGTCTAAATATTTTATATTTGCGCAAATTATTTTTAATTGAGTAAACAACAGCTTTCTCAAAAATTTGCACAGTCTTTGGTCCTTCAAAAACTGAGCGAGCGTATGTCTGTTGGTCAACAAAAAACTCAGCTTAAAGGCATTGTTGGCTCTGCGCTATCATTTAATTTAGCTGCTTCTTTTCAACAGCATCAAAAGCCATTCTTAGTGGTTTTTGAGTCTAAAGAAAAAGCGGCATTTCACCTAAATGATCTTGAGTTGATTTTGCCTGCAGATGATGTACTCTTTTATCCTGGAAGTTATCGTAGGCCTTATGAAATTGATGAGACAGACAATGCAAATGTTTTGCTTCGTGCTGAGGTCCTCAATAGAATAAACAGCAGAAAAAAACCGGTTTTACTGGTAACCTACCACGAGGCTCTTTTTGAAAAAGTACTGTCCAAAAAAGAATTGAATAGAAATACTTTTAAAATTAAATCAGGTGATGAGTTGAGTATTGAATTCATTAATACTATTTTGTTTGAGTACCACTTTAAGCGGGTTGATTTTGTAACTGAACCCGGGGAATTTTCTGTGCGCGGTGGAATTGTTGACGTGTTTTCATTTGCACACGATACCCCCTACCGAATTGAGTTTTTTGGCGATGATGTTGATAGTATACGAACATTTGATATTGCATCACAACTTTCATTAAATACGCATACATCACTTCAAATTATTCCCAATATAGAGCACAAGCATCAAGACGAAAATCGGATTGGCTTTTTGGATTATATTTCAAAGGATACCATATTGTTTACTTCAGCTTTGCCCGAACTTCTAGTCGTAATGGACCAACTGTTTGATAAAGCGACTTCAGCTTTTGAAAAGAAAGATTCTAGTGTAGCGTTTAGTCACCCTTCTGATTTATTTTGTTCCTCAGTTGATTTTGAAGCTAAGTTGTCCGATTTTTCTGTTGTCGAGTTTGGTTCCGACGTTCTTTTTTCGGTTTCTCCGGATTCATTAATACATTTCAATTGTAGCCCTCAGCCTTCGTTTAATAAACAGTTCAATATGTTGATTCAAGATTTGAATCAGCAGCATAACGAAGGATACAACACTATAATATGTTGTGCAAATTCCCAGCAAGCTCAGCGTTTTCATGACATATTTGAAGACCAAGAATCTGTTGTTCATTACAACACTATAGTTCTTTCGTTGTATCAAGGCTTTATCGATCATGATAACAAAATTGTGTGTTACACCGATCATCAAATCTTTGAGCGCTATCATAAATTTCAATTAAAAAACGGATTTTCCAAAAAACAAGCCATCACTTTACGTGATTTAAACAGCCTGGAGGTGGGCGATTATGTTACCCACATTGATCATGGAATTGGGAAATTTGGTGGACTCAAAAAAATTGATGTTAATGGAAAGCTTCAGGAAGCAATAAAGTTGTATTATGGCGAACGAGATGTATTGTATTTGAGTATCCATTCGTTGCACAAAATCACCAAATTTAATGGTAAAGATGGAAAGCCCCCCAAGATTTATAAACTTGGCAGTAAGGCCTGGAAAGTACTCAAACAAAAAACAAAATCACGAGTTAAAGACATTGCGTTCAACCTGATTCAGCTGTATGCTAAGCGCAAACTCCAAAAAGGGTTCCAATACCGTTCTGATTCTGCTATGCAGCTGGAGCTGGAGTCGTCCTTTGTATATGAAGATACCCCTGATCAAATAACGGCTACGGCCGACATCAAAAGAGACATGGAAAGCGAAAGGCCAATGGATCGCTTGGTTTGTGGGGATGTTGGTTTTGGTAAGACTGAAGTGGCTATTCGTGCTGCATTTAAAGCTGTGGATAACGGAAAGCAAGTGGCAGTTTTGGTCCCAACGACAATTTTAGCATTTCAGCATGCCAAAACTTTTAAAAAACGTTTTAAAGAATTTCCTGTTACAGTAGATTATTTAAATCGATTCAAGACTACCAAACAAAAACGTGAAACATTGACACAATTGGCTGATGGCACTTTAGATATTGTGATAGGAACCCATCAATTGGTAAATAAAGCAGTACAATTTAAAGATTTAGGACTTTTGATTGTGGATGAAGAACAAAAATTTGGTGTTGCAGTAAAAGAAAAATTAAAAACATTGAAGGAGAATGTTGATGTCCTTACCTTGACAGCGACCCCCATTCCCAGAACCCTTCAATTTAGCTTGATGGCTGCACGCGATTTATCAGTCATCACAACTCCACCCCCAAATCGTTTTCCAATTGAGAGTCAGGTTATTCGCTTAAATGAGGCCATAATTCGAGATGCTATTAGTTATGAAATTCAACGTGCTGGACAAGTATTTTTTATTCATAACAGAATAGAAAATATTAAAGAGGTAGCGGGGATGCTTCAACGACTAGTTCCTGATGCAAAAATCGCTGTTGGACATGGGCAACTAGACGGTAAAAAACTAGAACAACTCATGCTTGATTTTATGGATGGTGCTTTTGATGTTTTGGTCAGTACGACCATAGTAGAAAGTGGACTAGATGTTCCTAATGCCAATACCATTTTCATCAATAATGCTAATAATTTTGGCCTTAGTGATTTGCACCAAATGCGTGGTCGTGTGGGACGTAGTAATAAAAAAGCATTTTGTTATTTCATCACTCCGGATTACCATGCCATGACTAACGATGCGCGTAAGCGTATTAGTGCTTTAGAACAATATACGGCCTTAGGGAGCGGATTTAATATTGCGATGAAAGATCTTGAAATTCGTGGAGCAGGAGACTTATTGGGTGGAGAACAAAGTGGCTTTATTAACGACATTGGCTTTGAGACGTATCAGAAAATTTTAAATGAGGCCATTGATGAGCTAAAGGAAAACGAATTTGAGCACCTATTCAAGACCGATCAACTTACCAAATCGTATGTCAAAGAATTGACTATAGACACAGATTTCTCGCTATTGTTTCCAGATGATTATGTGAATAATGTTACTGAACGTTTGAGGTTATATACAACTCTAAATAATTTAAAAACCGATAAGCAATTGACTGCATTTGAGCGGGAAGTTATAGACCGATTTGGGCCTTTACCAACAGCAGTAATTGATCTTTTTGACAGCGTAAAAATGAAATGGATTGGAATGCAATTTGGGTTGGAAAAGATTTTGATGAAACAACACAAAATGGTAGGCTACTTTGTTCCTGATCAAAGCAGTGGATTTTTTGATTCTGTACAATTTTCGAAAATTCTGAACTATGTTCAAAATAATTCCAAATCCTGCACTTTGAAAGAGAAACAAACTCGTGGTGGTTTACGCCTTTTGCTTACATTTAGCAATGTCAAGTCCGTTCAACAAGGGTTGACTTATTTGCGCAGTATCGCGAGTTGATCGTTGAATATTTTATCTAAAAGTGATAAAAAGCATTCTCAATATGTTCAACTTCAAATCCTTCCTTTGTTTTCACTATACTGATGGTGTCAAAGCGCACTTCTACCTCTAAATTATTCTGTCTAATGTAGTAGTCAAGTGCTTCAACTATTCTTTGTTGTTGTTTATATTTTAAAAATGATGCTGGTGCTCCAAAAAACGAGCTTGATCTTGTTTTTATTTCAACAGCAATAACTAAGTTATTTTGACGTACAATAAGATCTATTTCAGCTTTTCGGTAGCGAAAGTTTTTTTCAAGAATACAGTATTTTTTTTGATTAAATGTGCTGCGGCTATGGCTTCGCCCTTTTGGCCGAGTTGATAGGATGGGGTCATGAGTGGTTGTGTTATTCAAAAGCGATTTCTGTTTTATTTGGGGTAACATTTAAGGCGATTTTTCGTCCAAAAATTAGTGCGCGATTATCGAGTTCGTGTCCAGCAGGAATCCCAAAGGCAATGGGGAATTTATATTGTTTTAAAGCATCAATAATAAGTTGTTCTACACTACTGCCCCAAGCCATTGGATTAGCTTTTATTTTGCTTAAATCTCCTACAATAACCCCAGAGCATTCTTCGAAATAACCAGCGCGTTTCAAGCTTTGGAGCATACGGTCTATATGGTACTTATACTCTCCGGTTTCTTCAATAAACAAGATTGTTCCTTTGGTGTTTAGCTGTGTAGTACTTCCCAATTGTGCTGACAAAAGCGTTAGGTTTCCGCCTGTTAAGACACCATTAGCTTTACCGATTCGGTTGTTGCTATTGACCGCAATAGTATATTTTGACAAATCTCCAAAAAGACTTGCTTTTAAAGACTCAAGGGATGGCGTTATGGACTCGTAATCTTCTTCTGCATTGACAGGCATCATTCCATGAATGCTTTCATAGCCAAGTCCATATAGTTTATTGTGTATGGCTGTAATATCTGAATAACCAATGATCCATTTTGGAGCTTTTTTAAAGCGATCAAAATTCAAATCATCAATGATACGGGTAGTTCCATACCCTCCTCTTGCACACCAGATCGCCTTGATTTCGGCGCTATCCAAAGCCCATTGAAAGTCGCTTAATCGTTCACTGTCTTTTCCTGCAAAATGATTATTCTGGACAAATAAATGTTGCCCTAGAATGGGCACCAATCCCCATTCTTTAAGCAATGATTCAGCTTTTTCAATAGCTTTATGGCGACCTTGTAGGGTACCTGCTGGAGCCACTATGGCAACCCGATCTCCTTTTTTTAAATAGTCAGGTTTAATGAAGTTGATGTTTGGAGTTGATGATTGATTTTGAGTTGTCATAGTCGGAGTTTTACTGTATGTACAGCTGGTCAAAAGCACGAACCATATTAGTGTTTTAAAAGACATTTTTAAGGGCTTTTCGTAAAGATATAAAAATCTCTATTGTTCCGTTTTAGATTGCTGCTTTATTTGTGTACTTTTGTCTTTACAATCTGAAAAAATGTCTAAACGTTTTACCCTAACCGCAGCCTTACCGTACACCAACGGCCCTATCCATATAGGCCACTTAGCCGGCGTTTATGTGCCAGCAGACATCTATGCCCGCTATTTGCGTTTACAAGGGCACGATGTTGCCTTTATTTGTGGTAGTGATGAACATGGTGTACCGATAACCATAAAAGCTAAAAAGGAAGGGATCAGTCCACAAGATGTGGTGGACCGATACCATAAAATCATAGAAAATTCGTTCAAAGAATTTGGGATTTCTTTTGACAATTACTCTCGTACATCATCTAAAATTCACCACGAAACAGCCTCGGATTTTTTTAAAACCTTACATGATAAAGGCGCATTTTTAGAAGAAACAACAGATCAACTCTACGACGCAGAAGCGCAACAATTTCTGGCCGATCGATTTGTTTTAGGGACTTGTCCAAAATGTGGTTTTACAGAAAGCTATGGGGATCAATGTGAAGCTTGTGGGACAAGTCATAACGCAACAGATTTGATTGAACCTAAGTCAGCTATTTCGGGAAATGTTCCTGTATTAAAGTCTACTAAACATTGGTATCTGCCTCTTGATCAACACCAAGAGTTTTTACAATCGTGGATAGGTACCGAACATAAACATGATTGGAAATCCAATGTATATGGACAATGTATGTCTTGGATCAATGATGGTCTGCGTCCTCGTGCGGTTACACGTGATTTGGATTGGGGGATTCCTGTACCGGTTGAGGGTGCTGATGGAAAAGTATTGTATGTATGGTTTGATGCGCCAATTGGATATATTTCTTCTACCAAAGAATGGGCTCGTGCAAATGGAAAAGATTGGGAACCTTATTGGAAAGACGAGGAAACTACTTTGTTGCATTTTATTGGAAAAGATAATATTGTTTTTCATTGTATCATTTTTCCGGCAATGCTCAAAGCAGAAGGAAGTTATATTTTGCCCAAGAATGTGCCTGCAAATGAGTTTTTAAATTTAGAGGGTCAAAAATTGTCAACCTCAAAAAATTGGGCTGTTTGGTTGCCTGACTACCTTAAGGCATTTCCCGATCAGCAGGATGTTTTGCGTTATGTGCTTACAGCAACAGCGCCTGAAACAAAAGACAACGATTTTACATGGAAAGATTTTCAAGCACGAAACAATAATGAATTAGTAGCTGTATACGGAAACTTTATCAATAGAGTTTTGGTGTTAACACACAAGTATTACAGCGGTAAAGTTCCTCAATTAAAAGAGCTTACTGTTGCAGACAAGGGCGTACTAGGCGAACTTTCAACAACGCCAAAAGAAATTCAACAATCTCTTGAGCGCTTTCGCTTTCGCGAGGCGAGTCAAATCTTGATGAACTTAGCGCGCAGTGGGAATAAGTATTTGGCTGATGAAGAACCTTGGAAAGTCATAAAAACCAATCCTGAGCGTGTTCAAACTATAATGTATACTGCGCTTCAAATTGCTTCAGGTCTTTCAGTTTTATCTGAGCCGTTTTTGCCTCACACCGCAGAAAAACTCCAGAAAATGTTACGATTGGATCCAATTCCTAGTTGGCAAGATGTTAGACAAGGCCACACTTTATTGGCATCAGGTCATTGTATTGGAAAGCCGTCTTTGTTGTTTACTAAAATAGAAGATCCTGAAATTGAGGAACAACTCGATTTGCTCAAAGCAAGCAAGAAATCCAATGCTGTAAAAAATACAACAGCAGTTCAAAAAACAAGCATTCCTTTTGGAGACTTTTCGAAAATGGATCTAAGGGTAGGGACCATCCTAACAGCAAAGAAAATGCCGAAAACCAAAAAGCTTTTGGTTCTTGAAGTTGACACAGGAACCGAAGTTCGAACTATAGTATCGGGAATAGCTGAGGCCTATGCTCCAGAAGCTGTTGTTGGTAAAAAAGTCACCGTACTTTGTAATTTGAAGCCACGCGATTTACGTGGCGTTGAAAGTCAAGGAATGATTTTGATGGCTAAATCAGATGATGGACAACTTGTTTTTATTCAACCAGATATCACTCATCACACTGTAAGTGGAGTCAGCATTTGTTGAGCCATAATTTTCCATCTGAATTAACTTAATTTACCGCTTTCATTTATTTATATACGTGTCTAATTGAGTAGTATTTTCATTGTTTTTTGAATTAGCTATAACCACTTTGCTTAGTCTAAGTTATTGAAATTGACGTTTTTGTGCTTTTTTTGTTCATTTTGATTGTATTAAACAACACTAAAACGTTAAAAAACTAGATTTAGTTTTACCACTTATGACGTAAATCTACCCATTTATTACGTCAATTAGCCGTTTGTTACATGACAGTTTTTTTTTAAACACTTGTGCTCGTACTTTGCCCTAAGACTGGCTGCACTATGTAGTTTTAATAAAATTTGAATTCATTTTTCACATGAAACAACCCCTAAATTATAATGAACATGAAAAAACTTATACTATTAACATTAACATTTTGTTATTCAATAAATAGTTTTTCGCAAGTAGGTATTGGAACAGCAGAGCCGAACGCGTCTTCACAATTAGAAGTAAAAGCCGATGATAAGGGTGTTTTACTTCCTCAAGTAGCATTACAAAGCACAACGGATAACAACACCATTTCTAATGGTAATATCGTTAGTCTTTTGGTTTACAATACAAATAATTCAGATGATTTAAAAGCCGGGTATTATTTTTGGGATGGTTCTAAATGGATGTCTTTGGGAAGTCAAAGTTCTGTAAGTATTGACGGAGGAACAGGTGCACCAGACGACGACAACCCCGCTAATCCTCAAGGTGGAGATATTTATGTTGATGAAACTAGTGGTGATATTTACACCTATAGTGGTGATCAGTGGACCAATAAGAGTGAAGTTGTTAGTGAAGAAGAAGATAATGTTATACAAGAAGATGAGAATGGCTTAGCCTTTTTAAATAAAAGTGAATTTATCATTGTGAAAAAATAATACTTAAGTTTTTGTAATTATTTGAATTAGTCAGTAAATAAAATTTATAAGAGTCTTTTGTGTTATGGATGCCACCCAAGAAATTGGGTGGTTTTTTTTTGTCTAAAAATAGGCTAACTATATTCCTTAAGCTATAAAATTTTTGTTTGGTACTCATACAGCAATAGGATATTAAGGATTATAATAGTCTTAATTATTAATTTCATTGAAAAAATCAACTTTAATTTTAAGACCCCATAATATTTAGGGGTATAAATTAATTATTTAGCAAAAATTAAATAAATACCATTATTTTTTAGGGGTGTATATTTCAAAAAGTATATTTTTGAAAAAAATTAACCAAATTAGCTATAGTTTATAGTTCTAATTACAACAATTAAAAATTTTATTATGTTACACTCATTATTTACACACATCCCGATGGTTATTCAGGACACTGCAGCCATTGAAGGCGACATGGGGATGTTATGGATGCTATTATCTGGTATATTGGTATTCTTTATGCAGGCAGGTTTTACACTAGTAGAATCTGGAATGACACGTTCGAAAAATGCGGTTAATATCGCAATGAAAAATTTACTCGATATTTGTGTTGGCTCGCTTACTTATTGGTTTGTTGGTTACTCATTAATGTATGGTGATTCATCAAACGGTTGGTTCTTCTGGAGCGGAATTCTACAAGGAGATGGTGCAGATCTTTTCTTCCAGACAATGTTTGCAGCAACAGCTGCTACAATCGTCTCTGGTGCTATTGCCGGTCGAACAAAGTATTCTACCTATGCTATCTTTACTGTGGTTATGACCGCTTTTGTTTATCCAATTGCAGGAGGCTGGGAATGGAACGGTGGATGGTTGAATACAGCATTTGAGGCAGAGTTTATTGACTTTGCAGGGTCTTCTATTGTCCACGGTGTTGGTGGTTTCGCTGCTCTTGTTGCCGCATTCATGGTAGGTCCGCGAATTGGAAAATTCGTAGATGGTAAGGTAGTCCCAATTCCAGGGCACAATCAAATTCTAACTACTCTTGGGGTATTTATCCTTTGGTTGGGTTGGTTTGGATTTAATGGTGGTTCTCAGCTAGCTTGGGGCGGTGATGATGCAATAGGCGCTTCAGCTGTAGTCGTTGTGACAAATTTAGCAGCCGCAGCCGGTGCTCTTGGAGCTCTTATCACTACTTGGATATGGTACGGAAAGCCAAATTTAGCACAAACGCTAAATGGTGCCTTAGCAGGATTGGTTAGTATTACTGCTGGATGTGGTAACATGACAGAAGGCGGTGCAGTTCTTGCAGGACTTATTGGAGGTGTCATAGTGGTATTCTCTATAGAATTTATCGAGAAAAAACTAAAAATTGATGACGCTATTGGTGCGGCATCTGTTCATGGTGTAGCAGGATTCTGGGGAACAATAGTTATAGGTCTTTGGGGTGTAAGTGGAGAAGAAGCTATAGGTTTGTTTAACGGCGGTGGTTCTGCTCAATTTGTTGCACAATTAGTTGGTGCCTTATCCTACATGTTATGGGCTGTTGTGTTGTCTTTTGTTGTTTTTGGAATTCTAAAAGCTACTATAGGACTGCGTGTAACTGAAGAAGAAGAGATTGCAGGACTGGATGTTTCTGAGCATGGTTCAATTGCATATCCAGGTAAGAGGACTAGAGAGTAATTGTTTTTTTCTACTGAAAACAATAATTTAGTTTTGAATTAGTAGATCAAATGTAGAAACCTTAGACTTTTCTAAGGTTTCTTCATTTTTTTATATTTATTTTTTTTATCCCCATAAAATATAGGGTGTTAATTAAATATTTAATAAATATTTAATTTTAATACCCTTTTTTTGTAGGGTTTATTTACTTTTTAAATACTTTTGAGCATTCAAAACTAAATATACAATTATGAAAAAAGTAGAAGCTATCATTAGAAAATCTAAGTTTTCTTCTGTAAAAAAAGCCCTTCACGATGTCGGCGTTAATTTCTTTTCTTATTGGGATGTTACAGGGCTAGGAAATGAGAAAGAGGGTCATGTTTATCGAGGAGTCGCATACAGTACAAGTGATATTCAACGACGTTTCTTATCCATTGTCGTTAATGATGATTTTTTGGATGTAACGATCAACGCTATTTTAGAATCCGGTGCTACGGGTGATGTAGGGGATGGGAAAATATTTGTAAGTGATATTGCTCAAGCATACCGAATCCGTACCGGTGAAAAAGGCGGAGAAACTTTGAACTAAACTAACCACAACAACTTTAAGAAATAAATTATGGAATTGACAACAAATAATGTATGGATGATGATCTGTACAGCCCTTGTTTTTTTTATGCATACAGGTTTTGCCTTTTTAGAAATTGGTCTAACTCGCAAAAAAAATGCAATCAATATATTATTCAAAAATATTTTTATTATAACTTCTGGCCTTTTGCTTTACGGAATTGTTGGCTTCAATTTAATGTATCCTGGTTTTGCTGAAGGTGCTTTAGGCGTTTTTGGATTTGCTGGTTTTGGATTGGAAGCACCACTTGTAAATGGAGCCTTGGATATGGCTTACAACGAAGGCTACACTTATTGGACAGACTTTTTATTCCAAGGCATGTTTGCTGCCACGGCCGCAACGATTGTTTCTGGGGCTGTAGCTGAGCGTATGAAAATTGGATCATTTATGATTTTTACAGTTATTTATGTTGGGTTTGTTTATCCAATTTTAGGTTCCTGGAAATGGGGTGGTGGATTTTTAGACCAGCTTGACACTCCATTTTATGACTTTGCAGGCTCAACATTGGTACACTCCGTTGGTGGTTGGGCAGCTCTTGTTGCTGTAATCTTACTAGGAGCACGTATTGGAAAAATCAAAGACGGGAAAGTGCAAGCTATCCCTGGGCATAATATCCCCTTAGCAACAGCAGGTGTTTTGATTCTTTGGTTGGGATGGTTTGGTTTTAATGGAGGTTCAGTTCTTTCTGCCGATCCAGAGTTAACCTCTCTTACTTTAGTAACAACTTGTATTGCTGCAGCTGCAGGTGGTGTATTTGCTGCTATTGCTTCGACAGTAGTATTTAAAAATTTAGATTTAACCATGTTTCTAAATGGAATATTAGGTGGTCTTGTTGGTATAACAGCAGGTGCTGATCAAATGAGTCCAACAGATGCAGTTTGGATTGGTGCAATAGCCGGACTGTTAATTGTTACAGCGGTATCGCTAATTGATCGACTTAGGTTAGATGACCCTGTTGGCGCAATAGCAGTTCATTTGGTATGTGGTATTTGGGGTACTTTAGCCGTTGGTATTTTCGGTGCACTCGCTTCTACTGAACAATTGGTGAGCCAGTTGGTTGGCGTTTCAGCTTATGCGCTTGCCTGTATTCTATCGTCGATTATTATAATTGGCGGATTAAAATTGACGTTAGGAATCCGTGTAAGTGAAAAAGAAGAAATTCAAGGACTTGATATTCACGAACATGGAATGAGCGCCTATTCAGAATAGTATTTTTGTTAATAAATTTGTATTTTTGGTACTTAGTCTGATTCTTAGACTAAGGACTTTTTTCAAATCCAAAACAGAACATGGCAAGTAAAATAACTTTAAAAGAATTAGCCTCAATTCTTGGTGTATCAATTTCAACCATATCAAAGGCGCTTAACGATAGCCATGAAATTAGTGATGCGACCAAAAAGCGCATTGTGGAGTTGGCAAAATTACACAACTACCGACCCAATAAAATTGCTCTGGGACTGAAATCTGGCCGAACAAACACCATTGCTGTGGTAATACCTTCTGTCCAAAATAGTTTTTTTGCCCGTGCTCTGTACGGCATTGAGAGTGTAATCTCTCAAACAAAATACAGCACAATCGTTTGTCTGACTAAAGAATCTCACGATAAAGAAGTGGATAACTTTGATATGTTGAGTAATGGTGTTGTTGATGGATTTATTGTTGCAGTTTCTGAGGAAACACAAACACTTGAAGATTTTAGTCATTTTGAAGATGCTATAAATGATGAAAAGTCATTAGTTATGTTTGATCGTGTTATCGACTCTATTCCTTGTACAAAAGTCACTACAAATGATCATACCGCAATTTCAGAAGCTACTCAAGGTTTGATTAAGTCCAATAGAAAAAATATTATTTTATTGTCAGCGATAAACAATCTCAATGTAGGAAAACAACGAACAAAAGGCTATCAAAAGGCCATGGCTGATGCTGGCTTAACGCCTATTGTTTTGACATCTGACCGGGACGGGGTTGCAAATACCCTAAAGGAATATATCAAAAACAATCCGCTCGACGCCGTCATTGCGCTAGATACAGATGCTTCCTTTGCATCTTACAAAGTCGCACGTGATCTGGATAAAAAAATCCCTCAAGATATGGCAGTTATTGGTTATGTTAGTGAACGTATGGCCCCTTATCTAGCGCCAGAATTAACAACCATTAACCAACACAGTTATACAATGGGGAAAACTGCTGCGACTTTGCTGATTGAACAACTAGAAAATAAATCTAATAATGACCATTCTGTAGTAATAGACTCTACACTTTCTCAGCGTGCATCTTCTTAAAGAATTAATTTTTTATCAGTTTATGAACTGATTTGTCTTGTCTGTTAAATAGGGTTAAAATATACAAGCCACGAGCTAGTCCATTAGTCGTAATAATAGCCTTAGCATTTCTAAAGTTTAATACACCTTTTTTTATAACCTGTCCAGTTTGATTGTGTAACTCAAAATGTGTTTCTAGTTCGGGATACTCACTTGTTACATTGATATCGTCTTGGAAGGGGTTTGGAAAAATAGCCCATTCACCTGTAGTAGGTACTGGTGTATTCAAAGCTTCATTATAACATGATGCGTCAACCTTATGAGAGTTTTTTAGTAGCTCATTGATTTTAGAATCTGTAAAACTTGAATTAGTGGAGTTATCTAAAAATGTAGCATCAATTTGAGAATCTGACGCCCCTAAAAAGTCTTGAAAAAGAGTGGCAAAAGTTGTGCGATAATCATATTGAACAGATTCAACCTGAAAATTATTATCTTCAGTAGCTTCAGTCAAATCGACATTTATTCCAGAAATTCCACTTTGAACTGCACGTCCAAAAACAAACATCGGAGCAACTTCTCCGTGGTCTGTTCCTAAACTTCCATTTTCTTTGGCTTTTCTACCAAATTCAGAAAAAGTTAGACCAACAACATCTTCCCCGATAGAATCAGCATTAATATCTAGCATGAAAGCCGACACTGCTTCAGACAATTCACTTAATAGATTGTTGTGCTTTCCTAAAATATCTCCTGATCCTTGATTTTGTGCATTATGAGTATCAAATCCACCTAAAGTAACAAGGTATACTTTAGATTGCATGTTGCCACGAATCAATCGCGCAACAGTTTTGAGTTGGTTTGCTAGATTTGAGTCTGGATAAGTTACTAAATTAGTTCCTGCACTGAACGCGTTTGAAATCGTCTCTGAGTACTGATTGGATAAAGCATCTGTATCAATTATATATTGTAACTCGGTACCATAATCAGAGTTAGGAATATTTGTTGGAGCATCACCAGCTAATCCACTTAAAACAGAATAAAAATTTTCGGCATCTTGTCCATTAATATTAATTGCTAAGCCATGCTCTACGACTCCATGGAAACCAAGATTTAGATTTGGTGAGCCTATTTGTACGCCCAAGGGGAAAGTTGTTGGAATGAATTGGTTGTAGTGTTGTTCCATAAAACGCCCAATCCACCCACTGCTGTTGCCATTGGTCCAGCCGCTACCATCATTTCCCGTAGCATAAATATCTTTTGAAGCAAAGTGACTTTTGTTTTGGTAAGGATATCCTACAGATTGAATAATACGCATTTGATCTTGTGCGAAAAGTGTTTGAAATCCAGAAAGTGCAGGGTGCAAAGCTATATCTTGATTCGTGCCTAGAATACTAGAGTCAATTGCGCTAAGTGGTAAATATTGTGATGAAGGAATGAAAATATTAGGTCTCAAGTTTTGATAATCTGTAAATACATTGATTGGAATAACAGTGTTTAGACCATCGTTACCACCTGAGAGCTCGATTAGTACAAGTTTGCGGTTTGTAAAATCACAATTGAAAACACTATTGGCCAACTTAAGAGAAGCCTGTACCTGAAATGGCATCAAGCCCACGGCTGAAGCTGTACTGGTAAGTTTTACAAATTGTCTTCTTTTCATTATCAAAATTTTACATCAATTGAAATTCAGCAGCGTTTAACATTTTTGTAAATAAAGCTTCCAAACGAATACGAACTTGAACATCATTCCCCGTTTGTAAGTATTGATACCATGCAGAATTCCAATATGATGGATTTAAGTCATTAAGTACAGACATGAAATATTGAATTCGATCATTGTCTATAGATTCGCAATAAATGAGTTCTGCCATATCATTAACTAAAGTGTAGGCGTCACTTGCTAGAGAAAAAATTCCCGAATTTTCAACAAAATCAACAGTGTCAAATTGCACCCTAATGTTTGTATTAGGGGCATTAATTTTATTTTTACCAGAAATAAAAGATTCAATAAGTTTATAACGCGCTATAACGGTGTTGGATGAAAACCAACTGCGGTCAAAGTTCGGCCCTTGATAATCTGCAGGGTATCCCGCTACAGTGTCAGGCGAAAATGGGTTAACACTAGATCCTGGAAAAAAGCTAAAGTAGCAAAAGCTATGATGAAATTTATAAAAATTGATTTGATCCGTTGTGTATGATACTGGTGAGGGGCTGTAAGATGCTTCTGGATTTGGGAGTTGGAGTTGTAAAAGATTTATCATTTCACTCAACATTTGAATCGGATTTTTAACAATGCTGCCTATAATTTGATCAGTACTATCACTATTATCTTCATCAAAAAAATGTTTTGATTTCAAGAGTGTTTTGGTGACTTCCAATACAGAAAAATTAGAGGTTATAAGTTGATTTGCTAGCGGAGTGATGATATCATCTTCTACATCTTGACTCCATTCACTTTTTACGAAAAAACGATACAGCTTTCTGCAATAGGCTTTGGCTGTTTCAGGTTGAGCAAAGACCATATCAACATAATTTTCTAATTCCATATGCACTTCACTTTCTGAACTCCCACCTGCAATAGTGGTATTGCCAAAGGCACTAGAAAAGGTTTTTGGATTGCTATCGTGCTGAAAAGTATTGACATATCCCATAGGAATTCCCGTATCGGGATCGATTGTGTCTCGTAGCGGTTTCATTTTAATCCCTGAAAAAACTTTGGCGGTTTTTTGAATATCCTCCTCAGTATAATTTGTGTAATTTCCTTCATCAATTTGTGGTCCTTTAAGAACTGTAAACAACTCTAAAAATTCTCGCGCATAATTTTCATTGGGATTATTTTTATTATTGGTGGTATTGTCCAAATAGTTTAGCATTGCATTATCGAAGGTGATTTTTTTTGCCAATGTTTTTAAATTGCCAAAGGCATAAAAGTCCAATAAACGTAAGTAATCGTAAAAAAAAGAGGACTTACCCACTCCATTGTCTTTGGAAACTGTAAAAGTGGTGTGTAGAAAAAATATCAACTTGTGCTTCAGACTATTTTGCTTTAAGCTATTATACCACCACCATCCATATACAATACCACGCTTTCGGCCTTGGCCATTAGGGAAGTCTGATGGAGCTGTATTTGGGGTGTGCAACCAAAAGTCATCAACAATTCCTGTATTATTATCTGGTTTCCAATCGTATGGATGTTCCCAAAACACATTAGGCTCTTGTGCTAATTCATCTAAAGCTTGTTCTGGTGTCAATCCAGAATAGAAGTCCAAAGTAGTTTTACTGTAGTGAAAACAACTTCGCCTTAGAAGGTGTTTGGCTTTCCGAACACCCAAAACTGCTGTTGATGGAGACAGAGATGGCATGCTCAAATTTAGTTAAAATATTTATAATCAAATCATTAAATAAAAAAACCCACACAAGGTGGGTTTGTTTGGTATGAGATTAAGGCAGCTTACAGCAGTAATAATTCATTGACAATTACTTCTGTAGTATAGCGCTTTTGTCCCTCTTTATCCTCGTAGCTTCTTGTACTGAGTTTGCCTTCAATGGCAATCTCTTTGCCCTTGGAAACATATTGCTCGATGAGCTCGGCAGTTTTGTTCCACGCAACCACATTGTGCCAGTCTGTTTTTGTTTGTTTCTGACCGTCTTTATCTTTGTAATGCTCGTTTGTAGCCAAAGAGAATTTCGCAAGTTTTTTACCACCTTCTAAAGTGATAATTTCTGGGTCGTTACCCAAGTTACCAATTAACTGTACTTTGTTTCTAAGTGTGTTCATAATTATTTTTTTAATGGTTTAACAGTTATGCAATCGAACTTTTCGACAACACAAACTTAACTCCCAAAAAACTACTTAGTCGGGTGTTTGTTGTTTACTTTCATTTGTAATCGTTTGTTGTCGTTTGTAAATGAATATTTTGTAGTTTTACAAAAAAAATACTTATGAGTTCCAAACAATGCCCAGAATGTGGAGAAAAAATAATAGGCCGCACCGACAAGAAGTTTTGCAGCGATGGCTGCCGCAATACCTACAATAACCGCATGAACAAAGACCAAAAAAATTTAATGCGAAACATCAATAACCGCTTGCGAAAAAACTGGCGAATCTTGGAACAATTGAATCCTCATCAAAAAACAAAAAAAACAAGAGCTCAGCTCATCGCATTGGGTTTTGATTTCAATTATTTTACGAGTATTTATACCACCAAAACGGGGAACATCTATTATTTTGTGTATGACCAAGGATACTTACCTCTAGAAAATGATTTTTTTGCTTTAGTAAAGCGTGATTGATTTTGAAAACACATTAATACAATCTTTTTTTTGTCTTGAAAAGGATGTAATTTGAGTTTAAAATGTTCATCCCCAGCCTTTTTAACTCACTAATTTTCCCCGTTTATTACGAAATGTTACCACTTATTACGTCAAATGGCCGTTTGTTACATCGCACTTGTAAAAATCTTGAGTGCGTAGTATATTTATGAAAGTAATTTTTCACAACATTTTTTTTAAAAGTTAAATTGGTTAATTTTAAAAAAGCACCTACTGTACAGGTGCTTTTTTTTTAGAGGTTTATTTCAAAAAATAAATTACTTTTGACGCATTAAATTCAATACTTATGAAAATCAAATACTTTTTACTATTGACTGCCTTTGGCTTATCAGTTCAATTCAATCATGCACAAAACCAACAGAACTTATTGGAACACTACAAGGCGTATTATGCTCAAATGCAAAAGCAAGGCGATGTAGATGGTGTAATTAACGCGATGACGCATTTATTGGTATTGGAGCCCAATGTAGCGCGACAAGATACCTTGGCTGCGTTGTATATGAATGAAGGTAAGTATATGCAAGCCCTAAATATTTTGGGTATTCAAAAAGATGAAACAGATACTGATATGGCAGTAGAGGTAAAAGCGGTTAGTCTAAAATCGCTCAACGAGCCAGTCAGAGCTCTAGAACATTATGAGCTCCTGTTTAAAAGAAAACCAAGCGTTGGATTAGCATACGAACTAGCCGATTTAAAGATTCAAACCAATGATTTAACAGGCGCAAACCTAAATATCACTTATGGGATTGCGAATAGTTCTGCTGGGATGATGAAGCCTTATTATGAGGCACAAACGCCTTATCAAGTTCCTATAAAGGCAGGCTTTATATATTTGAAAGCGATCACTAAATTCAGAGAAAATCCTGAAGTAAATCACGCTTCAGCAATTGCCTTGTTAGATGAAGCCTTGGCTATGGCTCCAGAGTTTAATTTAGCTATTTTGGCCAAAACAGCGATAACAAATCAAAAACTAGAACAGGAAAAAAACTAGTATAAATTTGTTTAGAGAAAATGTCTAAATACTATTCAGAAATAGTTTGAGTGGCCTTTTCGTGTATTTTGTTGATTTGCCTTACAAGGTTTTGGTAAGCTACTAAAACGTTCTCACGAGCAGATGCTGTAAGCTCTTGTGTAGCCTCTGAACCATAATATTCATTGTATAGAAATACTTCTGTCTGAAGAACTTTAAATCGTGCCCAAATGGCATTAGTGTCAAAAACTTCAGGAGTGTTTAAAGTTAACTCTTCAAAGTAATTTTCGATTTCATCTTTATTGCCCTGAAATGAATTGGATTTGTTCTCTTCTAACTTTTTAAGTTCTTTTTCTAACACAAAAAAAGCAGTCCATTGATCTAGTTTGGTCAGAGCACTATCGTCAATTTCTATTGTGGATGTAGATTGTGGATTTACTTTTTTGTTCGACATAACCGTCGATGTCGCGTCACTTACTTCAATATTAGAAAGTTCGTTTTTTTTTGATTTACAGCCCAATAGAGTAGCAAGGCTCAAAAACCCAATCACAAAAAAATTATTACATTTGGTATGTTGTAAGCACATGAATTTACAATAAATTATAGTCTAACAAAGATGGCAATAAATTAGGTATTATACTAGAAATAATTTTAGGCGGTTCGACAATAAAATCAATTTATAAGCACAACAAATCAATAGATGCGACAAAATTCTAAACATCTTATACTTGGAGCTTCTGGTCAGATTGGATCTGTGCTGACAACTGAATTACGTAAGAAATACGGGGCATCTGCTGTGATCGCTAGCGATATAAAGATACCCAAAAAGGAATCCTCACAAATGGGTTTATTTGTTCAAATAGATGCCACGAGTTATGATGCACTTCAAAACGTTGTCCAAAAGTACAATGTGTCCACTGTCTATTTGATGGCAGCAATGTTAAGTGCCAATGCCGAAAACTACCCAAGCAAGGCTTGGGACTTAAACATGTCTTCGTTATTTAATGTTCTTAATTTGGCTAAAGACGGATTCATTAAGTATGTGTTTTGGCCTTCAAGTATTGCAGTTTTTGGGCCATCTTCTCCAAAAATCAATGTGCCTCAGTCAACAATTATGGAGCCTACTACTGTCTACGGAATTTCCAAGCTTTCTGGAGAGCGTTGGTGTGCCTATTACAACAAAAAATATGGAATTGATGTGCGGAGTTTGCGTTTTCCTGGTTTAATCGGTTGGCAATCAAGTCCAGGGGGAGGAACGACGGATTATGCCGTTGATATTTTTTACAAGGCAGTAGCTCATCAGCCATTTGAATGTTTTTTAGCAGAGAATACTGCATTACCAATGATGTATATGGATGATGCCATAAGGGCTGTAATTGAACTTATGGAAACCGATTCAAAGAAAATTAAAGTTCGATCGTCCTATAATCTAGGCGCATTGAGTTTTACTCCCAAAACTTTATATGAATCTCTTTTACCATTATTTCCAAATTTTGAAATAAAGTACACTCCTGACTTCCGTCAAGAAATTGCTGAAAGCTGGCCAGAGAGCATAGATGATAGTAGTGCGAGGAACGACTGGGATTGGCAGCCTCAATTCGACTTGAAACGAATGGTGGATGATATGTGCTATAATCTTAGGAACAAATAGATTTCAAGACTCCTATTCATTTGATTTGCTAAAAAATCAAAAAAACCCTACTCTTAAAGTAGGGTTTTTGTGGTACCTCCAGGAATCGAACCAGGGACACACGGATTTTCAGTCCGTTGCTCTACCAACTGAGCTAAGGTACCCCGCATATAGCGATTGCAAATATAATGCAATTTTAATATTCCCAAAGTAAAATTTTAAAAAAATGGTTTTGTAAATTTACAGTCTAAAAATTGTTATGAATTTAATAATTGACATCGGAAATACAAGTGCAAAACTTGCTATTTTTGAACAAAATAAACTCAAGATTTTGGAGCGATCAAGCGCTTCAAAATTGCTTTTCTCTGCAAAAAAATTACTAAACAATAACAGCGAAATAAGCAAAATCCTAGTTGCTTCCGTAGCAACTATTCCTGACGGCCTCATTGCCAATTTGTCGACACAATGCGAGGTCATGGTCCTGGATCGCCACTTCATAATGCCATTTGAAAATTTATACAAAACTCCAGAATCCTTGGGGATTGATCGACTAGCTCTTGTTGCTGCAGCAATAGATCAATATCCAAAAACCAACACCCTGATAATAGATGCTGGAACTTGTATCACCTATGATTTTGTTAACGCTAAAGCTCAATATTTGGGAGGTGCTATTGCTCCGGGGCTTAATATGCGCTACACAGCTCTTCACGAACATACAGCAAATCTGCCAATATTAAACCCCTCTTCTGTTGAACACTTTATTGGTACCAGTACAGCATCTTCCATCCACAGTGGTGTGGTACATGGAACAATCCAAGAAATAAATGGGGTAATTTCATCATATTCATCAAATTATCCAGAATTAACAGTTATTTTAACAGGTGGAGATGCTAATTTCTTGTGTAAACAATTTAAAATTAGCATATTTGCGAACTCGAATTTTCTATTAGAAGGGCTTAATTTTTTACTAGAATATAAATCAAACTAATGTTTAAAAAGTTTATAATTTGTGCAATTGTTGCGTGTTCTGCATTTTCTCAAGCACAACAAGGTACTAGTTCTCCCTACTCATTTTATGGTATCGGTAGCCTAAAGTTCAAGGGCACTGTTGAAAACCAATCGATGGGAGGCTTAAGTGTTTATACAGACAGTATTCACATCAATCTAAGAAACCCGGCCTCTTTTGCAGGTAAAAATTTATCGTTCTACAACAACGAAGCACGTCCCGTTAAGTATGCCATTGGAACAAGTTTTTCGTCAACAAAACTCAAAACAAATACGGCTACAGACAAAGCCGAAAACTCATCAGTGGACTACTTAGCTCTAGTGCTGCCCATGGGTAAGTTTGGGTTTGGTTTTGGCCTGATTCCTTTTTCATCCGTTGGTTATAAACTTCAATCCAGAAATACTGACAATCAAATTCAATATCGTTATCGAGGTGAAGGTGGTGTCAATGAGGTTTTTTTTGGAGTTGGTTATCAATTGCACGATAACCTAAAAATTGGTGTAGATGCACATTATAATTTTGGGAGCATCAGCAATACAAACATTGCTTTTGGTTACAACGACCAAGGTCAATTACTACAATACCAAAGCCGCGAAGTAAATCGCTCGAATATAGGAGGTTTTTCATTTAATTTTGGACTAGCTTTTGCCAAAACGATTTCTAATAACTTAGAGTTGATGGCAACAGCCACGTATACCCCTCTAGCCAACCTAAGCTCTGAAAACACAAGGCAATTTGCTACTATTTCAATTGACTCAACTGACAAAGAATTTGTGGTTACATCTTCTGAAGTCGACTTAGCAGCACTTAATTTAGCAAATACTAATTTAACCCTTCCGTCCAAAACATCCTTCGGAATTGGTATTGGACGTCCAAGGAAATGGTTTGCAGGAATAGATTATACCCTTCTTAATACTTCAGAGTTCTCCAGTAATTTTATATCTATTGATAATGCTTCTTTTGAAGATGCGTCATCAATTTCAATTGGTGGTTTTTTTATTCCTAAATACGATTCTTTTAGCAGCTACTTTAAGCGTGTAGTTTACAGAGCTGGATTGCGCTTAGAACAAACTGGTCTAGTGGTTAATAATGAATCTATTGACGAACTTGGCATATCTTTTGGAGTAGGTGTACCAGTGGGGCGCTTATTTTCAAATGCAAATATTGGGTTTGAAATTGGTCAGCGTGGAACCACATCATCAAATTTGGTGCAAGAAAACTTTTTTAATGTTAGTTTAAGTCTTTCGCTCAATGACCGATGGTTTGAAAAAAGAAAATTTAATTAAAAATATAATAACATACATAACAAATCTTAAGATGAAATTTAAACTTACACTTTTTTTGGCGTTTTTAAATTTGGCCTTTTCGCCTGTTCTTGCTCAAAATGAGCAAGATTTACAATCCTTATCTATTTTTAGTGAATATGTAAAGGCAAAAAACTATGATTCTGCATATGTACCATGGATGGAGCTTCGTCAGAGAAACCCACGTTTCAACAAAGCCATTTTTGTTTACGGGGAACGCATTTTGAAATATAAAATAAAAAATACTACTGCTGCCGAAAAGACTGCCTTTATCAATGATATGATTAAACTCTGGGAGGAACGCGCAACCTTTTTTCCTTCTGTAACTCCTAAGGGGACATACATGGCAAAAGCATGTCAATTACAATACGATAATCGGAAGGAGTTAGGACTTACTAAAGATGAGTTGTTTGCAGCTTTTAATCAAGCTTACAAAGCAGATGCAAAAACATTTACAAACCCAAAAAGTTTATATACCTATTTTTCTTTAGTTGTAGATATGTATGATGCCAAAAATATACCGGCACAGGAGCTGTTTAACATGTACGATGAAATTAGTGAAAAGGTTGAAAATGAGGTTAAAAATTACACGAATAAGCGTAACGCATTTTTAGATGAAGACGGTGAATCCAAGGACCTTTCTAGATCTGAAGCTTCTAAGTTAAAATCTTATAACAGTTACCTAAAGGCATACAATCAAATTTCATCGAGTATAGATACCAAACTTGGAACACGTGCAAATTGTGAAAATCTAATTCCATTGTACACAAGAGATTTTGAAATCTTCAAAAATGATGGTTTATGGTTGCAGCGCGCCATGAACAGAATTTATGCAAAAGGGTGTAATGATGATCCTTTGTTTGTACGCATTGTAGAACAAAAAAATGCTCTTGAGCCAAATGCCGATACTGCGTTTTATCTAGGGATTTTAAAAGAAAAAGCTGGGCAGTCTGCAGAGGCTTTGAATTACTACAACCAGGCGGTAACCCTCGAAACGGATGAATTTGCCAAATCTAAAATATTGTTCAAGATTGCCACAAATTTCAAGAAAAAAGGTCAGTACAGTCAAGCTAGAAGCTATTACATGAAATCCCTCAAATTCAACCCGAGTTTAGGAAAAGCATATTTAGCAGTCTCCTCCATGTATGCCAAAAGTGCAAACAATTGTGGAACCGATAATTTTTCTAAACGTGCTGTATATTGGTTAGCTGCAAATGTAGCTGCCAAAGCTGCTCGAGTAGATCCAAACATGAAGAAAAATGCAGCTAAGTCTATTGCTAACTACAAGGCCAAGGCCCCACAAAAGAGCGAAATATTCTCATCGGGGCGAGCGGGTCAAGTGATTAATATTGGCTGTTGGATTCAACGCAATGTTACAGTACCAAGTTTGTAATTTGAATTTCTTTAAAAACATAATCAAAAGCACTGTGATCCTAGTACTGGGAGTGGTGCTTTTTTCATGTGAAAAACGTTTAAATAAAATTCAAAATAAATCTAAAGTTTCTTATTTGCCCGTTTCTATTGCGGAAAACATCAATACCAGGCATACCGATTCGGGTCGACTGACTTCCATATTAGAAAGTCCAAAAATGATTAATTTTTCAAACAGAAAATTCCCGTACTATCAATTTCCAGATGGGATTGATCTTACACTTTTAGATGACTCAAATCAAGAGAGTGTAGTTATAGCCAATAGTGCAGTCATTTACAATAATACAGATTTAATCGATCTGAGAGGAAATGTGGTGCTAACAACAGCAACCAATGATACGCTATTTACGGACCAGCTCTATTACGACCAAAAAAAGGAATGGTTATTTACTGATTTTCCAGTCAAATTTAGGACAAAAGACTACCTCACTAACGGCAATGGCTTTGATGCCAATCAAGATTTCACAAATGCACAAGTATTAGAAGTAACTGGCCGCATCTACATTGAGGAATAATATGTATATTTACCTTTAGTATGTACTATAAAATTTAATATATCCAATGAAACTTATATCCTATTTCAAATATTTTTACATCATTTTTGCTGTTCTATTTGCTTATGATGCGGTTTCAAAATGGAGTACAAATAGAAATGGTGCATACATGTCTTTATTTTTCGTGGCTTTTGCCATCTTTATTTTCTTTTTCAGAAACAAGTACCAAAAACGCTTTAAAGATCGAGGTAAGTTATAAGCATGTCCTTAGATACCCTAATTATTGTATTGAGCTTGATTTTTTCAGCCTTTTTTTCAGGAATGGAAATCGCGTTTGTTTCTTCCAATAAAATACATATTGAAATTGAGAAAAAGCAAAGAGGTTTTCTTTCACTTTTGTTAACCAAAATTACTGCAAAACCTTCCAAATTTATTGCTACAATGCTCATTGGAAATAATATCGCTTTGGTAGTTTATGGCTTGTATATGGGGGATGTTTTGGTGGCTTGGTTTTCTCAGCATTTACCTACAGACTCTACGCTTGTTTACTATCTGTTTAATGAGCTTAGTTTGCTGACTCAAACCATCATATCTACCTTGGTAATTTTGATTTCGGCTGAGTTTTTACCTAAAGTTTTTTTTCAAATCTATGCCAATTCACTATTGAAATTGTTGGCGCTTCCTGCTTTCGTGTTTTATATCTTATTTTCTCTATTTTCAGATTTCGTTATTTGGATATCCGACTTTGTATTAAAGACATTTTTCAAAACTAAAGGGGATGATGTGCAGTTGGCATTCACTAAAGTTGATCTCGGCAATTACATAAGCGAGCAAATGCAATCTGTTGAGGCCGATGATGAGGTTGATAGTGAAATCATCATTTTTCAAAATGCATTAGAATTTTCAGAAGTCAAAGCCCGTGAAGCAATGGTGCCACGGACTGAGCTTACAGCAATTGAAATCCATGATACAATTGAAAATTTAAGCAAGTTGTTTACCCAAACAGGTCATTCAAAAATTGTTGTGTACAAGAGCACAATTGATGATATCTTAGGATATGTACACGCTTTCGATTTATTCAAAAATCCAAAAACCATCAAATCGATGCTAATGCCCATAGAATTTGTTCCAGAAACTATGTTAGCTAAAGATATTTTAAATGTTTTGACTAAAAAACACAAAAGCTTAGCTGTAGTTTTAGATGAATATGGAGGAACCTCTGGAATTCTTACGGTTGAAGATATTGTCGAGGAATTATTCGGTGAAATCGAGGACGAGCATGATTCGGTAGCTCTAATTGAAGAACAAATGGATCAGCTTAATTTTTTATTTTCTGCACGCTTGGAAGTAGATTACTTGAACGAAACCTATAAATTGCAGCTTCCAGAGCATGAAAATTACGAAACTTTAGGCGGTCTAATTGTTCACCATACTCAGGAAATTCCAGAACAAAATCAGCAAATAAGTATTGATCGTTTCCTTTTTACAATTCAAGAGGTTTCCAATACAAAAATTGAATTAATTGCTCTTAAAATAGAGCCTCAAGATTGAGATAATTTCAACACCTTTAATTAAAACCATTTCCTTTTTATTATTTCAAATTAAATTGGTATTTTCGTCCACTATATTTTTACAAAATCTAAGAATAAAATACCATGGCAGTATTAAATAAAATAAGACAACGATCTATTTTTCTTATCATTATCATTGCACTCGCATTGTTCTCATTTATTATTGGGGATATTTATCAAAATCTTGGTTCATCTTCTGCGAACGATTCGGCAATTGCTGTTGTCAACGGTGAAGATATTGAACGCGATGATTTTATGGCGAAAGTTGAAAATGCACAAAGACAATCTGGAGGTTCAATGACCAACACCCAAGCGATGAATCGTGTTTGGGAAAGTGAACTCCGTGCAAAAGTAATGCAGTCGCAATACGATGCTGTTGGAATATCTGTTGAGCGGGATCATATGCGAGACTTATTAAAACAAAATCTTACTTCTTTTGAAGAATTTAATAACGAAGCAGGGTTTTTTGATGAAGACAAACTGAACGAATTTATTGCTAACCTCAAGGCAATATCCCCTGAAACTACAACATTAGGTGGGACGCCAATCAACTACCAATCATGGACAACTTTTGAACAAAATGTTGCTGTTTCTGGAGTGCAACAAACGTATTTTAACTTGGTGAAAGCAGGAATTATTGGAACATTGACAGAAGGCGAATTGGATTACCAATTAGAAAACAACAAAGTAGATCTTAAGTATGTGCAAATCCCGTATTCAGCTGTGCCTGATAGCTTAATTGAGGTTAAAAAATCTGAAATAAAGGCGTACATGAAGCGCTTTCCTAAAAAATATGAAGTTGAAGATTCAAGAGATTTAATATACGTTGAATTCAAAGAGGAGGCTTCTCTTGCTGATGAGCAGGCTATCCAAGATAACTTAAACACTTTAATTGATGATCGGAAGGAATATAACGAAGCAGCGAAAGCTAATGAAACTGTAGTTGGATTCAAAAACACAAAAGACCATGCGGCTTTTGTGAACGCAAATTCGGCGCAAAAATTCAATGATACCTACGTTTTCAGATCTTCTTTTTCATCTGAAATAGCAGACAAAATTACTGAGCTAAACGTGGGGGATATACATGGCCCTTACAAAGAAGGCAACTTTTTTAAATTGACTAAAATGGTTGCAAAAAAAGACATTGCTGATTCTACTAAAGTAAGACATATTTTGATCCCCTTTGTAGGCGGTGCTCGTGCCGATGTGACCGTGACCAAAACTGATGCCCAAGCCAAAGCCACGGCAGATAGTATTTATAAAGTATTAAGAAGAAGTCGTTCCAAATTCAAGTCTTTATTGTCTTTGTCTTCAGACAAAGTAAGCAATGAAAAAGAAGGGGTTATCGAATTTGCGTACACCGACGGATTTGCTCCCGAATTTAAGGCCTATTCTTTTGAAAATCCAAAAGGAAGTCTTGGGGTCGTACGAACCGACTTTGGGTATCACGTTATCGAAGTTTTGGATCAAGGCCAAAAACAAGATGCATTTAAAGTAGCGACTATAGCTCAAGAAATTGAACCATCAGTTGAAACTATAGACGAGGTCTTTAAAAACAAATCTAAATTTGAAATCGCAGTGGCTGATGCTGATTTTAAATCAATAGCCGAGGAAAACAAATACAACGTTCGTACAGTAAATAGTGTTAAGGAGTTAGAAGAAAACATACCTGGTATTGGCGCACAACGCGCTATTGTACGCTGGGCTTTTGAAGATGGTGTTCAAGAAGGAGATTTTAAAAGTTTCAGTACTACCGCTGGAGGTTTTGTAGTCGTTAAGCTTACAGGTGTAAATGAAGCAGGACTCATGTCTGTTCAAGATGGATCGGTTACTGCACTTCCAGAGGTTAGAAAAGAGAAGAAAGCGGCATACATCATAGATCGAATTACTGCATCAACTCTAGAAGATATCGCTGCTGCAGAAGGACAAACAGTAAAAACTGCAGTTGCAGTAAACATGAAAAACCCAACCCTTTCTGGTGCAGGTCGTGAGCCATTAGTCATTGGAACAGCATTTGGATTAAAAGAAGGTGAAACTTCTGAATTGATAGAAGGGAATGCCGGGGTTTATGTAGTTCAAGTCAAAAAAAGGACAGATGCTACAGCACTGACCAGCTATCAAGCTGCAGCCAACAGAGTTGGACAAGCCAAAGAAAGTGCTGTAAACACACAGTTGTATAACGCTTTAAAAGATGCCGCAGAGATAGAAGACAACAGAGCTGTATTTTACTAGAAATACATTTATTTAGAATTTTAATGGGGCTGATTTTTCAGCCCCTTTTTTTATGCGTTTTTTTAAATGTATTTTAAAGGCTCTAAAACTCAAACAGCTGTACTAGAGGAACATCTAAAGCCGTTGCTATAGCTTTTGCTTTGGCAATGGTAATATTACGTTTGCCGCGTTCTATGTTGGTATAGTTGTTTTTATGAATCCCACAGCGGTCTGCGACATGGTATTGCTTGAGGCCCTTGGTCTTGCGGATGTTACATAAATTAAGCCCAAAGGCCTTCAAAAAATCTTCATTAGATTGAGTGTGCATTTGTGGAGTTTAAAAACAGGTGTAAGTTTGAATAGATGTAAAATGAGCTTATGTAAATTTACAATATATTGTAATATGTTACAAAAAACTACAAAAGTATCTCCCCGAAGGCTAAAATAGTATTGTAGCCCTTATCCTTAAAATATTGTGTATTCCTTCTTGTTGCCAAAAAGAAATCACCACCCCAAGCCCCTAAGCTTTTTATCGCTCCGGGGTAGTCTGCAAAATGTGTGGTTTTTAATGGGGGGTGTTGGATAAGTGCGCCCACTAAGTTTTCATGTTTGCTTATGAGTACTTCAAATTCTTCTAAAGTAGTAGCCACCAAAAGTGCTTCTGTAATGGCATTCAATGCAGAAAAATCGAGTGTTTGTGTTGTTTTTAGGGTGTTGTAGCGGGCGATGGCCTCACGGCTGTTTTGTTTTTGGTTGCGGTGTACAAAAAACAATTGATCTTTAAACGGCGGATCAAAATCCACAATTTTTATAAGCGGTGTACTGTTTTGGCGTTGGTATACGATCGGTTGGGCGTTTTGCGCACAAGCAATATCATAGCCACTACCACCAAAGGTGTTTTCGAGCAATGTAAAAGCATCTACATTGGCCCATTGCGCTAAATTGTTAACTAGGGTAGAGGAGGAGCCCAAACCCCAGTTTTGAGGGAATTCTAAATGGCTAGAGAATTCTAGACCAGTAGATGCAAATACTTTTGGATTCAATTCAAAAAGAGCACGAAAAATTTGAGCAAGTCGAAGAGCAGTTTCAGTATTTGTACTCGGATTAAAATTATTTATAGTCAAATTTGTTTCAAACCAAAGCTTATTTTTGTGGTCAAAACTTTTCCATCGTATTTCTGCTTGTTCAATCGTTTTTACTTCTAAAGATTGTCCAAGTTTAGTGGGTAATGCTAGGGCTTTTGCACCGTTTAATACTGCATATTCGGCGCTCAGTAAAAGTTTTCCATGACTATAAAATTTATGCATTAGTCTCGGAGTTTATTTAAGGCTTCTGCCACTGCACGGTGCGAAACTCCGTTGGTTTTAAAATGAAAAATCAAAGTTTCTTTTTCAGTATCTGTTGCGCCTATTTGATTTAAAATATTCATTAAATGCATTTTCATGTGTCCTTTTTGGATTCCCGTTGTAGTGAGTGAGCGCAAGGCAGCAAAATTCTGTGCTAGTCCCGCTACAGCCACTATTTCCATAAGCTTGGTTGCTGAGGGAGTTCCTAGCAGCTCCAACGCTAATTTGACCATTGGATGTAATCCTGTTAACCCGCCTACAGTACCCAATGCCAAAGGTAAATCCATCCAAAATCTAAAAACACCATTTTCTAAACTGGCATGAGATAAACTGGTGTATTGTCCGTCTTTAGCAGCGTAAGCATGAACACCAGCTTCAACCGCTCTAAAATCATTTCCTGTGGCGATGACGACTGCATCTACACCATTCATGATGCCTTTGTTGTGGGTTACAGCACGATAGGGCTCTACTTCTGCAATACGTACTGCTTGAATAAATTTTTCGGCAAATTCTTGCCCTTTAAAGTGGCCTTCTAAAGTAAGTTCGTCTAACGAACAAGATACCTCGGCACGGACCACACAATTGGGGACATAATTGGATAAAATACTCATAACTACCTTGGGTGTGTACCCGTGGAGTTCTGGACTATTTTGACTTAGCGTTTCAAAAGTAGTGGCGATTTGTTCCAAACACGAATTGATAAAATTGGCACCCATGGCGTCTTTGGTTTCAAACGTTGCTTCCAATTGAAAATAGTGCGCCATTTTAGGCGTACAATCGATGAGATTTAAATCTAAAAGACCACCACCACGTTTTTCCATATTTTGAGTAAGTGGTTTGATGGCCTGCAAAAGTTGAGCTTTGATTTTTTCAAAATATGATCTGAGCCCATTACGGTCTCCTTTATAAATAAAATGAACATGGCCTATTTTTGTAGTAGCCAGAATTTTTGTCTTAAATCCACCACGAGATAACCAAAATTTAGCGGCATTACTGGCCGCCGCTACTACCGAACTTTCCTCAATGGTCATGGGTAAAGTGTAGAGTTTTTCGTTAATTAAAAAATTAGGGGCAATGCCAAATGGCATATAAAAGTTTGTAATGGTATTTTCAATGAATTCGTCGTGCAACTGTTGCAGCTCAGAGTCGGAATTCCAATAAGATTCCAAGGTGACTTTGGCATGTATATTTCCTCCAAAATAATTGGTAATCAACCAGTTTATTTTTTCGGTTTTAGAGAGTTTTGAAAATCCAGAAACTTGCTGTGGCATAGTTGTGTATTGGTAAACAAAGATACTATTCTATATATTATCTGAAAAGCGAATTGTTAAATTGAATATTAATCCGCTCAGAAAAGAGGAATTATGAATTATTTTTAGTAAAATTGGTAACATTTTATAAAATATATGTATGCTCCGCAAAAAATTGCACATCATTCTAATTGTTATCGCTTCCTGTTTTTGTTATTCACAAGAACAAAACATAACACTTGAAGAGATTTGGAATGGTGCCTTCACAACTCAACGAATGGAAGTTCTAAATTCTATGAGTAATGGACAGCAGTACTCTGTTTTAAATTTTAATCGTGCTACACGATCAACATCTGTTGATGTCTATGATTATCAAACACAATCTAAGACATCCACTTTGGTAGATTCAAAAGACTTTGATGACATACAATACTTTACTAATTATGACTTTAGTCTTGATGAAACAAAACTAATTCTAGCAACAGAAATAGAAGCTGTATATAGACGTTCTACTTTAGGTATTTTTTTTGTTTATGATACTAAAACTAAAACGCGTACAAAGATTTCTGATTATAAAATACAAGAGCCTACTTTTTCACCAGATGGGTTGAAAGTGGCTTATGGTTATCGGAACAATATTTACATAAAAAACCTCGAAACTCAACAGACCAAGCAAATTACTTTCGATGGTGAAAAAAATAAAATTATTAATGGCATTACAGACTGGGTTTATGAAGAAGAATTTGCCTTTGTTCGGGCTTTTGAATGGAACACTGAGGGCACTAAAATTGCGTATTTAAAATTTGACGAAACAGAAGTCCCAGAATTTTCAATGGATGTGTACGGACAAGACTTATATCAAACCCAACAAGTTTTTAAGTATCCAAAGGCAGGTGAAAAAAATGCGGATGTATCTTTACATGTTTATGATTTGTCTTCTTCAAAATCCAATGAAGTTGAGGTCGAAAAGACATATGATGATTTTTATATTCCGCGCATCAAATGGACAAATGATGCGAATGTCTTGAGTGCTCAGTTTATCAATCGCCATCAAAATGAACTTGATTTATGGGTAATCGATACAACTAAGGGCACAACTAATATTCTGCTCTCAGAAAAAGATGATGCCTATGTGGATATAACAGATAATCTCACATTTTTAACAAATAACAGCTTTATTTGGACAAGTGAGCAAGATGGATACAACCATATCTATCACTATAGTAAAAAAGGCAAACTCATCAATCAAGTGACTACTGGAGATTGGGAGGTCACGGCATATTATGGTTATGACAAACAGTCGAAAAAAATATTTTACCAATCGGTAGAAAATGGTTCCATAAATAGAGATGTCTACAGCATTGACCTTAATGGAAAAAACAAACGCCGTCTCTCCAAAAATGAAGGAACCAATTCAGCGGCTTTTAGTGCAGATTTCACCTATTACATCAACACCTTTTCGAGCGCGACCATACCGCCAGAGTACTCTCTGAATGACGCGACTGACGGTACAAGCTTGAGGCGTATCAAAAGCAATGACAAACTCCTTGAAAAATTAGCTAATTACAGTTTATCAAAAAAAGAATTTAGCAGTATTGAAATCAATGGGAATAATCTCAATATGTGGATGCTTAAGCCTGTTGATTTTGATACAAACAAGCAATACCCTATGCTTATGTTTCAATATTCTGGGCCTGGCTCACAAGAAGTTGCCAACAGCTGGAACAGCGCCAATGATTATTGGTTTCAAATGCTGGCTCAACAAGGATATTTTGTCGTGTGTGTTGATGGTAGAGGAACAGGATTCAAAGGCGCAGATTTTAAGAAAGTTACGTATATGAATTTGGTGAAATATGAAACTGAAGACCAAATTGCCGCCGCTAAAAAATTAGCAGAATTACCCTACATTGACCAAGAACGTATTGGAATTTGGGGCTGGAGTTTTGGTGGGCATATGAGCACCAATTGCTTATTGAAAGGCAGCGAGATCTTTAAAATGGCTATAGCTGTAGCACCAGTTACGAATTGGCGATTTTACGACACTATTTACACCGAACGCTATATGCGTACCCCTCAAGAAAACTCAGCAGGTTACGATGACAACTCCCCGTTTTATTACCCCGAAAAGCTTAAAGGCGATTATTTACTGATTCATGGATCGGGTGATGATAATGTGCATTTACAACACACCATGCGTATGGTTGAGGCACTCATTCAGGCCGACAAACAATTTGAGTGGGGCATTTACCCCGATAAAAACCATGGTATTTATGGGGGTAATACACGACTTCATCTCTATAAAAAAATGACCAACTTCATAGAACGAAGCTTAGGCGAAAATTAAGAATTAAACAAACAAAAAAACTAACCAATAAATAAAAATCAATATGTCAACAACAGATCTTCAACATCACAAAAAAATATTTGGACATCCTGCAGGATTATATGTTCTGTTCTTCGTAGAAATGTGGGAGCGTTTTTCTTATTATGGTATGCGTGCAATCCTAACTTTATTTCTAGCTGCCCCCGTCATTTTAAATGATCCTCAGTCTGGTTACGGTTGGTCTAATGCAGAAACTTTATCGTTTTACGGTACATACACTATGCTTGTGTATCTCATGTCTATTCCTGGAGGTTGGGTTGCTGACAAATATATTGGTCAGAAAAAGGCAGTTATGATTGGTGGATTATTACTTTGCTTAGGCCATGGAACTTTAGCTATTGATGCTCAGTGGGCTTTTTTCTCAGGTTTGTTTCTGATTGTAGTTGGAGTAGGGTTTTTAAAGCCTAATATCTCTACAATGGTAGGAGGGCTTTATAAAAAAGGAGACGCTAAACGTGATGTTGGGTTTTATATTTTTTATATGGGAATCAATATTGGTGCTTTCCTAGGTGCTCTTCTTGTTGGTATAGTTGCTGCCAAGTATGGTTGGCATTATGGCTTTGGCTTAGCAGGTATAGGAATGGCTTTAGGGCAATTGGTTTATTTCTACGGATTAAAGTACTTAGAAGGAGTAGGTGATTTCATTGGAGCAAAAAATTCTCCGAATAAAGAACTTATGAAAACTCCGCTGACCAAGGTAGAAAGAGATCGAATGCTTGTTATGTTTTTATCTTTTTTAATTATCATTGTTTTTTGGGGTGCTTTTGAGCAAGCAGGAGGGTTAATGAGTTTGTATACCGAGCAAAAAACAGATAGAACAATTTCTTTTTCGTTGCCCTATATAAACAATGAAATACCAGCGGCAGTTTTCCAGTCAATAAATGCTTTTTTCATTATTATATTTGCTACAATAGTCGCAAACTTTTGGTATAAATGGGCTAAAAAAGGTAAGGAGTCTTCTTCATTGTTTAAAATGGCAATTGGGTTAATAATTATGGCTTTTGGTTTCTTTTTTATGACAAAGGCATCTACTGAAGTTATAATTCAAGGAGATGAAGTTGTACAGAAATCAGCTATGATTTGGTTAGTTTTAGCTTATTTATTTCATACATTAGGTGAGCTTTGTGCTTCTCCCGTAGCGTTATCCTTTATAACAAAATTAGCACCTGCCAAATACGCCGCATTTATGATGGGCGCTTATTTTGCTGCTACTGGTTTGGGAAATAAAGTAGCTGGTTTTGTTGGTGAACTTTCTGAGGGTGCTGGAGAATTCCAAGTCTTCACTGGAATTGCAATTTTCGGAATTGCTTTTGGTTTACTTATTTTAGCAATCCTCAAACCCCTTAAGCGACTTACACATGGTGCTGAAGAAATTACATTAGAATCATAATTACAAAAACTAACCAAGATGAGCACAGCAATTGATCAAATATTTAAAGATAAAGTTTTAGGCCATCCAGCAGGGTTATTTGTGCTGTTTTTTACAGAAATGTGGGAGCGTTTTTCTTATTATGGAATGCGGGCACTACTAGTCATGTTTTTCACGGCTTCACTTATGGATGAAGGTTGGGGATGGCCACGAGAATATGCCTATGCTATTTTTGGAACCTACACCTCTCTCGTATATCTTTCTACACTTTTGGGGGGCTATTTTGCCGATAAAATCATTGGATATCGTTATGCTGTAGCCGTTGGGGCTTTGCTTATGACTTTGGGACATGGTGCAATGGCTTTGGAAACGCCATTTTTTATTTACACGGGGCTAACACTTTTGGTTTTTGGAAGTGGTTTTTTTAAACCCAATATGACTTCCATCATCTCTGAAATGTACAAAGGGAAAGATGAAAAGAAAGATGGTGCTTACACTATTTTCTATATGGGTGTAAATGCAGGGGCTTTCTTAGGGATTTTGTTGTGTGGTTATTTAGGTGAAAAAGTAGGTTGGCGCTGGGGCTTTGGCCTAGCAGGTATTTTTATGTTCTTTGGATTATTACAATTCTGGTTTGCACAAAATATTTTTGGTGATATTGGTAAAAAGCCAGTTAAAACGAATGATGCTGCCAAAGAAGTTTCTGCAAACGAACCAAAATTCAATCCTTTTACTCATTTTCAGTTGGCCATTATAGGAGTCGCATCGCTTCTTGGACTTTCTTGGATTCTAAATGATCCTGTTTCAAAAATATCAGAAGGAGCATACAATCTGTTCAATTTTAAAATGTTTGGCACTGAGGGTTCCAATGTTGTTATTTTGACTGCACTGCTTTTGTTTGTAGTATTGCTTATCATCCGTATTCCTCGTTACGATAGAATTACAAGAGATAGAATGTTGGCCGTTATGTTTTTTGCTTTTATTACGATTTTCTTCTGGGCTATTTTCGAACAAGCACCGAGTAGTCTAACCATATTTGCCAGAGATTACACCCAACGTATTTTGGAAGGCAATGCTGCTGATATCTTTAAAGTTGTCAATTCCCTTATGACCATTATTCCACTTGGAATCATTACTTGGGTATTGATTTTACTGTTCAGAAAAACATTTGCTAAATATGCATTATCAAACATTATTTTAGCTTTAAGTTTTCTCATCATTTGGGGCATTTCAATTTGGATGCTCAATGCAGAATTTCAAGAAGAAATTGCTGAAGTCCCAGCATCTTGGTTTGGTGTTTTGAATTCACTCTTCATTATTGCTTTTGCGCCCTTGTTTTCTAAGTGGTGGGAAAGCAAATACAATCCAAATGCTAATATGAAATACGCCATTGGTATGGTTCTTTTAGGGGTCGGTATGGCATGCGTCGCCATAGGCGCATCCGATATACCAGTCGGTGCTGCTACAGCATCAGTAAGTATGGTATGGCTTATTTTGGTCTACTTTTTTCATACGATGGGCGAATTATGTGTTTCTCCTGTGGCTTTATCTTATGTAAGTAAGTTGGTGCCAGGACGTATGATTGCTATGATGTTTGGAATTTGGTATCTTGCGGTTGCTATTGGTATGAAACTTGCAGGTGTTTTTGGAGAGGCCTCGGAGGGTATTGCAAATGAATATGGTTTGAGTTATTTCTTTTGGATTTTAACTGCTGTTGCTGTAGGACTAGGCGTTCTTTCGGCAGTACTTTATCCTGTCATCAAAAAACTCATGCATGGGGTGAGATAGTATAAAAAAATGATCTGCATAAATGCTGAAATAATAGAGGACTTGTGTCAAATTGATGACGAGCTAAAAGCCATTTACCACAATAAAGATTCTGTATGTATTTGGGTATTTAAAACAAGAAAGGACAGAAATGCTTTTGTTGAAGAAACTGTTGGGATGAACAAAAACCAGCGTACAAATCATTACAACGCAAACTATGTATAAGTTAAAATACATCTTAATATTATTTTTATTTTCTGTGTTTGTTAATGCACAAGAAATCAATTGGTTGACCATGAATGAAGCCTTAGCTAAACAAAAAGAACAACCCAAAAAAATAATGATTGACATGTACACTGTATGGTGTGGGCCATGCAAAATGTTGGACCGCAATACATTTTCCAATAAAAAACTTGCCGAATATGTGAATGCCAATTACTATGCTGTAAAATTCAATGCTGAAGGCGATGAAGGTGTAGATTTTAATGGACAGACATTTTCTAATCCCAATTACGACCCCGCCAAAGCCAAGCGTCGTAACAGTCAACACCAAATGGCTCAATATTTCGGTACACGGTCATATCCAACCATTTTATTTTTGGGAGAAAACGCTGAGTTTTTAGCACCCATTCCTGGATATAGAACTGCACCACAACTCGAGCTTTACCTTAAACTTTTTGGTGAAGACCTCTACAAAACGATCAATAGTCAAGAAGCGTTCAATGCTTACGCCAAATCGTTCAAATCAAGTTTTTAGCCTTATTTTTTTATTGAATAGATAAAAGCACCCTGTTCATAAGTATTGTGAAAGCGAACACTATTTTTCCTGCAGGTTTTTTGCCATCGGGTAACAGAACTTTTGTAATTACTGCCATCAGCAATTATCAATTTTGGATTAAGGGTTTTGATAAGCTGCTCAAGATGAATTTTTGGGCTATTGCGCAACAACACCCAATCAAACCTTTCGGTTTTAAAATCAAATATTCCAATTTCATCTACGATAAGTAAATGACGACCGCCAATACTGTAGAAACGTTTCATATGTTTATTTGAATTTTTGCGAATGCCTTCTTTTGCTATATAATCTTTTATGAATTCAGATGGAATATCTTTTCCATTTGCTTCTTGGATTTCTAAAGTGGTTCCATTTCTGATTCCAATAATCGAGTTTTTCATTTTATGAAAAACGATAAAATCTTGAGTTGAATTTGTATTATATAAGAAAGCGACATAGAGTTGAAGACCCAACACAGCAATACATAAGTAAAGGACTTTTACAGCTGTTTTTCGATTCAAGTAACTAATCAACAGCGTGATAATCAGGTATGATAAAACCATTTGAATTTCATCATAACTAATGTTCTTAAAAATAAAAATATCAAAATTTGAGATCCATTTAGTTATTTTATTCATCAGTTCAATGAGGAATTCAAATCCATCTATGAGCTGCTTGTTGAGGATTTTAATTTCAGCGAACAACACAATGAAAAGTCCAATCCAAAGACAAAGGGTGAGAGTGGGAATGACGAGTAAATTACTTATAAAAAACAATATTGGGAATTGATTAAAATAATACAAGCTTAGCGGTAGAACGCCAATTTGTGCTGCAAAAGAAACTTTAATTAATGAAGCTATTGGATTAAGTAAAATATTTTTTGGGTTCCATATTTTATTCAAAATGGGCATTAGGATCAAAATGCCCAAAACAGCAGTGTAACTCAACTGAAAGCCAACATCAAAAACAATATTAGGATCTATAAGCAATACCACTAGAGCTGAAATGGAAAGCGTATTAATGCTATTCGTTTGACGATTCAAACCTTGCGCCAAAGCAAAAAAACTAAACATCATAACGGCACGAACTATCGAAGGGCTTAGTCCTGATATAAAGGCAAATCCCCACAGTACAATAATAACAACTAGTCTGCGTATTTTTTTGCCATTTCGAAAGTTCAACAACGGATACAGTAACACCCCCAATATACTTAACAGTATTCCGACGTGTAAGCCAGATAGTGCAAGGATGTGTATTACCCCTGAATCCCTATAATTTACTTTGATATTTTCAGGAATCTCATTCCTTTTGCCTAAATAGAATGCCTTGAGAAACCCAGCTGCCGTGGAGTTGATGTCCAGGGCGTCTATTTTTTGTTCGATATAATGTCTTGCTTTAGCCGCTCGACCTTTTATGCTTTCTTTTCCTTTAAGATGCGCAAACTTAGTTTGAGAATTTATGCTGATTTGATGAAATATCCCTTTTCGAGCCAAGTAATCTTTGTAGCTGAATGCATGTGGGTTTTTTGGCGAATTAATAAGTTTTGGTTCAATTTTAATGCGAAGGACTTCATCTACTTCTAATGGCGACATTATGGAATCATTGGGGGTTTGTATTAAAATTGTACCATTAGATTTGTTTTTATTAATCTGTAGTACTTTTGCCATGTAGCGGTAGCTATATTCAGTTGGATTCATTTCATGAGTTATCCGCAACAATAATTCATTATTATTTTTTTTTAAAAAATAACTATAGTGTTTAATATCTGTCTTTGGATTATGAAATGTGGATGTTAAAACCCCTGTGATAACAAATAATAACATCAATAGTAGTGTTGCTACATCGTATTTGTGTGCTTTTGATTTGTAATGAAAATACAGTACAGCAACAAATAAACAAAGGCCACAATATATTAAGTTGTTAAGTGTTAAAGGGTTTTGATTAGCTAGTCTAATACCAATTATAAGGCCAACAGTAAGCCTCGCAATGGGGTACTCAAAAAATTGCATTTTCTCATGTGTAGGGTTGGGGTTATTTCAAGTCTTGAAAAACAGCTTTAGCTACCTTTTGGCTTGCACCGGGGCCGCCAAGTTTTTTTTCAAGCGCATCGTACTCGTCTTTTACGTTTTGTTGAGTTTTAGGGTCTAAAATATGGTTTAGTTCTTTTGTTAAGCGTTTTGTGTTGAGGTCGTTTTGGATCAATTCGCAGACCACTTCGCGGTCCATAATAAGATTTACCAAAGAAATATAATCGAGCTTCACCACTTGTTTTCCAATCTTGTAGGACAACCAGCTAGATTTGTAGCACACCACTTGGGGCACTTTAAACAATGCGGTTTCTAGTGTTGCCGTTCCAGAAGTAACTAAAGCCGCATCGGCTACACTAAGCAAGTCGTAGGTCGCATTGCTCACAAATTTAATTTTGCTATTTTTTATAAACGTTTGGTAAAATTCTTCCGACTGGCTTGGTGCACCAGCAATCACAAATTGGTATTCTGAAAAGTCATCTATTACAGACAACATTACACGCAGCATTTTTTTAATTTCCTGTTTTCTACTGCCAGGAAGAAGTACAATTATTGGTTGGTTGCTCAAGCCGTATTTTGTGTATACTGTCTTTACATCTAATTTTGGACGATTTGCAATCGCATCAATTAGGGGATGGCCAACAAAGGTAACAGGCATTAGGTGCTTAACTTCGTAAAAATCTTTTTCAAAAGGTAAAATCACATACATTTGATCAATATCACGCTTGATTTGATGAATACGGTTTTCTTTCCAGGCCCAAATTTGAGGTGAAATGTAATAATGGGTTTTAAAATTGTTGGCTTTAGCCCATTTGGCAATACGCATATTAAACCCTGGATAGTCAATAAAAATCAGAACATCAGGTTGAAAAGCTTCAATATCTTTTTTGCAAAAGCTTATATTTTTAAAAATGGTGCGTAAGTTCATCACCACTTCCAAAAAGCCCATAAACGCCAAATCTTTGTAATGTTTAACAAGCTTAGCACCAGCATCATGCATCAAATCGCCACCCCATACACGAAATTCTCCATTGGGATCTTCTTTTTTCAAGGCTTTGATGAGGTTAGCACCATGTAAATCGCCCGACGCTTCTCCTGCTATGATATAGTACTTCATTTTTAAAACTTAATGATAAATGTGATAATGGCAATAATTATGGTAGCTACTAAGACACCAGCAGCACCGGCATCTTTTCTCTTTTTAATAAAATAAAAAAAGCACAATAGATTTAGTATAGCCCCAAGACTGATGAGTTTACCAAGAAAATTTTCCGAATGGGCAGCCTCCAAAACCTGCATGATTCCATCGTTACGTCCAGACGATTTACTCATAGCAAACCCTACAATAAAAAGGCCAAGGCTGTTGGCTAAAATTCCAGTTACAAATCCTTTTAATATCTGAGTCTTATTCATTTAGATTCCAATTATTCAATTCTTGTATGTAGTGATGCGCTGTTAAATCAAACTGAGTGGGTACGATTGAAACATAGCCTTGTTTTAAAGCCCATTCATCGGTTTCTTCTCCTTTATCTTGATTGATGAATTCCCCTGTCAGCCAATAATAATCTCTGCCCATTGGGCTTTTGCGTTTGTCAAATTTTTCAACCCAATTTGCGTTAGCTTGACGACAGATTTTTATCCCTTTAATTTTTTCTTTTTCTAAACTTGGGAAATTGACATTGAGTACTACTCCTTTTTGAAGGCCATTATTTAAAACAGTCAAGCATATTTTTTTGATATAAGTTTCTGTTGCCTCAAAATCAGCATCCCAATTGTAGTTGAGTAAAGAAAACCCTACAGCTGGAATTCCTTCCATACCCGCTTCAATCGCGGCACTCATGGTTCCTGAATAAATTACATTTATTGATGAATTGGAGCCATGGTTAATTCCTGAAACACAAAGGTCTGGTTGGCGACCTAAAAGCTCATGTACTGCTAGTTTTACACAATCAGCTGGCGTACCAGACGTGCTGTATTCTTTTTGAGGACCCTCGTCTATGTGTTCTTCTTTACAGTATAGCGTGTCATTGATGGTAATGGCATGGCCCATACCACTTTGAGGACTATCTGGGGCAACCACAACCACATCACCAATGCTATTCATTACTTTGATCAAGGTTCTTATTCCAGGTGCAGTAATTCCATCGTCATTGGTTACTAAAATAAGTGGTTTTTTTGGCATTTTTTCTTTGTTTTCCTTTACAAAAGTAAGTATTTTGTGATTGATTATTTGCTTTTGGCCGCTTTAACAAAAAATTATGTGTGCCTGAGCAATTATTTTTATATTTTTCAGCTACTTTAGGAATTAATTTTATCTACATATCTCAAGTCCATGAAACATATTAATATTTTTCTTTTGTCTGTTTTTGTCGCCTTTGCTTCATGCAGTTTCACTACTAAAACATTTGATGATCCTGACAAGGACAAGCTTCTAATGCAGCTGGTTACATATCTACTTGAGGAAGGACATTTTCAGCCAAAAGACTTTGACGACCCATTTTCTGAGGAGGTATATAGTAGATTTTTAAAAACAATTGATCCTTACAAGCATTATTTTTACAAGTCTGACGTCAAGGAATTTGAGGCCTTTAAAACACTACTTGATGATCAAATAAAAAATTATGACTTGTCGTTTTTTAATCTCGTCCACAACCGTTTAACACAAAGAATTGAAGAGTCTAAAGCTGTTTATACAGAAGTGCTGGGTCGTCCTTTCAATTATGAGTTGGATGAAGTTTATCAGTCAGATGCTGAAAACTTGGAATACGTATCATCAAAAAAGGAGATGATTAACCGTTGGCGTAAGCAAATAAAATTCAGCACTTTGACAGACTATCACGATATGTTATCTGACGCTGACAACGATAATAAGTCAAACGCAGATATTGAAGAGGAGGCGCGTAAATCTACACTAAAGAACCTACAAGAAGTGTCTGTTTATTTCGATGATATGAGGCGTGATGATTGGTTGGCTATGTATATCAATGCCATTTCAGAGTCATTTGACCCGCACACTTACTACTTTGCGCCACAATTTAAAGATCGTTTTGACGCTGAGATGTCGGGTAAATATGAAGGTATTGGCGCTCGTCTTCAAAAGAAAATGGATAAAATTAGCATTACTGAATTAATTTCTGGTGGTTCAGCCTGGCGTCAAAATAAACTGCAAGTAGGAGATGTCATATTGAAAGTTCGTCAAGAAGACGAAGATCAAGCTGTGAGTATAGTAGGGATGCGTTTGGATGATGCGGTTAAACTTATCAAAGGACCCAAAGGAACAAATGTAATTCTAACTTTGAAAAGAGTAGACGGTACTGTAGAAGATTTAAGCATTCCAAGGGATGAAATAGAGCTAGAAGAGACTTACGCTAAATCTAGTATAGTTAAAAAAAGCAAATATAAATTTGGGGTTATTAATTTACCGAAATTTTATATTGATTTTGAGGATGTTAACAGTAGAAATTCTACTACTGATGTCAAAAGAGAAATTGAACGACTTAAGGACGAGGGTATGGATGGCTTAGTGTTAGACCTCCGTAACAACGGCGGCGGTTCCCTTAAAACTGCGGTCGAAATTGGAGGCTTATTTATAAAAGAAGGACCTATAGTACAGGTGCGATCAACTGGGGAGGATCGTCAGGTTCTAAAAGACAGAGACCCTTCTGTAAGCTGGGATGGTCCTTTAGTTATTTTAGTCAATGAGTTTTCTGCTTCTGCTTCAGAAATTTTAGCAGCAGCAATGCAAGATTATAAACGTGCTATTGTCATTGGAAGCAAGCAAACCTATGGGAAGGGGACTGTTCAAAATATTATCGATCTAAACAGAATGATAAGAAACAATACTAATGGAGATATGGGAGCTTTCAAGTTTACGACTCAAAAATATTACCGAATCAATGGTGGGTCTACACAGCTTGAAGGGGTCAAAAGTGATGTTGTTGTTCCAGATCGTTATTCATATATTGATTTAGGCGAAAAAGATCAAGACAACCCATTGTCATGGGATGAAATTGAACCTGCATCATATGAACTTTGGAAAAGTTCAATTGATTATGAAACTACGGTGCAAAAAAGTAAAGAGCGTATGAACAGCAGTGCGGAAATAAAGCTTATTGATGAAAACGCTCGATGGATTAAAGACGCACGATCCAAAGACGTTTACAGTTTGAAGTACAGTGAATACGTTGCAGAACTGAAAAAAAATGAAAAAGAATCGGAGCGCTTCGATGCTCTATCTGATTACACTACAAATTTATCGTTCGAGTCTTTAGCTTACGAAAAACCAATCATGGCCAATGACTCTGTATTCAGAATCAAACGAGAGCGCTGGCATGAATCATTGAGCAAAGATATCTATATGGATGAGGCTTTAAATGTATTGACAGATTTGAATAAACTGCCAAAGCTTGACAAGCTGTCGGCAGCTAAGAATTAAGTTCACAAAATTATGCAGGGATTAACGGCATTGGCGGTCCACAAATTTAAACGAAGTTATTTGGGGGTTGGTAGTTTTTTCTTTATTGCTAGCGTAGGATTGGTTTCAATTTTTGCCTATGTGTTGTCTCCAGACCGTAGTCAGTATGCGAATCAAATGCATCTCAGTATTCATTCAAAACCCCCAGGGTTTCATGTTCAAATGTTAGTGCAGCCTAATGCGCTCAAAGCACGTCAAAATAAATTAGATCGTCTTTTTTTTGGTTCTAAATTTCCGGATGTCGAATTGCCTATTTCTTCGTATAGAATAGAATCCGATAAACTAATTTATACTCCATTTGAGGCCAAAGATTTAGAAGGTATTGAAAACGTTGTTGATTATGCAACGACGCCAAAGCCTTACATAGTAGACAAAACCTTTCATTTGGGGACGGATAATTACGGAAGAGATGTTCTTAGCCGCGTTTTGGTTGGGTCAAGAATTTCCTTTTTTATTGGATTCATAGCGGTTTTCATTTCATTAATTATCGGAATTTTTTTGGGGAGTGTTTCAGGATATTTTGGGGGTAAGATAGACGATTTTGTTATGTTTTTGATTAACGTGACTTGGTCTATACCAACACTTCTGCTGGTTATTGCCATAACATTGGCTTTAGGGAAAGGGTATTGGCAAGTTTTTATTGCTGTAGGTCTGACTATGTGGGTGGAAGTGGCTAGAGTTGTTCGTGGCGAAGTAATGAGCGTCAAAGAACAACAATATATCACAGCGGCTCGTGCCTTAGGTATGACAGATTTCAGAATAATTCTTAGGCATATTTTGCCAAACGTTATGGCTCCAGTGATAGTTATTTCTGCAGCTAATTTTGCTGCTGCAATTCTCATCGAAAGTGGATTAAGCTTTTTGGGTATTGGTGCTCAGCCTCCTATGGCAAGTTGGGGTGCTATGATTAAAAATCATTACAATGCTATTGTCTTGGGACAGCCTTACTTGGCAATAATTCCTGGGCTTTGCATTATGGCCCTTGTCATGGCATTTATGCTGATGGGTAATACGCTTCGGGAAGCGTTGGATGTTAAGGCTTCAAATTAATCATTTACGTCAGGTGGATATTTTGTTAATATCGAACTTGTGAATTTTTTGATGCGCTCTTCTTTTTTGTCTATCCTTGTACTTAAGTAGCCTTCGCCAACTCCTTGCCATACGAGTTCTTTGTTTTTTGCATCAATCAAATCTATGAAAAGTGTGCCATTGGTTGTGGTGGATACATTCACTTGATTAGCGCCCATCATCAAGGGGTTCCAGCCCCATCCCCATCCCCAACCGAACATTCCAATGTTTTGGTTGTAGACATTCACTTCTTGCTGCTCTTTGGTGAATATATTTACTAATAAGTCAGGTGTTTTTGATTTTGTAAAACCTTTGGCGAGAAGTTCTGATTCGATTGCGCGTAAGATTCTACGTTTGTCTAGATCGCTAACTTTTGCTTTATCTATACCCTCTTTAAAAAATCCAAATGTTTTGTAGGAGGAAAAGTTTACAGAACGGTCATAGTCTGCCGCAACACGAACAGAATCACAGGACGTCATAGTCAAAAGTAATATTGTAATTGTCAATATGTATTGTTTCATAATAAAAAAATTTAATTCATTAAACCTGATTCAAAAGATTCTCATCTACGCTGTTAGGGAGGGTAACTTTAAGTTTAGGCTCTTGCTCCATAGCTCTTTTTATGGCAAAAGTAGCCCCTTTATTTTGCGCCCAATTTCGTCTAGAAATACCATTATTGACATCCCAAAATAACATTGACTTTAATTTTTTTTCACTTTCTAATGTACCATCAAGAACCATACCAAAGCCCCCATTTATCACTTCACCCCAGCCAACCCCGCCACCATTGTGAATGCTGACCCAGGTGGCACCTCTAAAACTATCACCAATAACATTTTGAATAGCCATATCGGCTGTAAATTTAGATCCATCGTAAATATTGCTGGTTTCTCTGTATGGGGAGTCCGTTCCTGAAACATCATGATGATCACGACCTAAAATAATGCTGCCAATTTCTCCATTGGCAATAGCGGTATTGAATGCAGAGGCAATTTTCATTCTTCCTTCTGCATCAGCGTAGAGAATACGCGCTTGAGACCCTACAACTAATTTATTGTCTTGAGCTCCTTTGATCCACTTAATATTGTCTTTTAGTTGCTGTTGAATTTCTGCGGGTGCAGTTGCGCTCATTTCCTCTAAAACAGTACAAGCGATAATATCTGTTTTGGCAAGATCTTTTTCAGATCCACTAGCACATACCCAGCGAAATGGCCCAAACCCATAGTCAAAACACATAGGACCCATAATATCTTGGACATAGCTCGGATAAACAAAATCTTGGCCATTTTCTCTCAGGATATCTGCTCCCGCTCTTGATGCCTCGAGCAAAAAAGCATTTCCATAGTCAAAGAAATAGGTTCCTAGATCGCTGTGTTTTTTAATGATTTTTGCATGCCGTATCAAACTTTCTTGAATAAGTTCTTTGAATTTATTGGGTTGATTACGCATCATTTCATTGGCCTTTTCTATCGAGAGCCCCATGGGGTAATATCCTCCTGCCCAAGGATTGTGAAGTGAGGTTTGATCACTTCCTAGTTCAATATAAATATTAGCTTCATAAAAAGCTTCCCATACTTCAACCACATTTCCTTGATAAGCAATAGAAACCACTTCTTTTTGATTTTTGGCAAGTCGCACACGCTTTACAAGTTCGTCTACATTGTCAATAACTTCGTCGACCCAACCTTGAGCGTGTCTTGTTTGTGTGGCTTTCGGGTTAACTTCCGCGCAAACGGTAATACAACCAGCAATATTTCCGGCCTTTGGTTGTGCACCACTCATGCCTCCTAAACCTGCTGTGAGAAAAATATGTCCATTAGGTAATTTGTTTATTTTTCTAAATGCATTCAAAATAGTAATCGTGGTACCGTGTACAATTCCCTGTGGGCCGATGTACATATAGCTACCAGCCGTCATTTGTCCAAATTGAGTAACTCCTAAGGCATTAAATTTCTCCCAATCATCTGGTTTAGAGTAATTTGGAATCATCATTCCATTAGTTACCACAACTCTAGGTGCACCTTGGTGTGATGGGAAAAGTCCCATTGGGTGCCCAGAATACATGACTAGTGTTTGTTCGTTGCTCATCTCGGACAAATACTTCATGGTTAGTCGGTATTGAGCCCAATTTGAAAAAACACCTCCATTACCTCCGTATGTAATCAATTCGTCTGGGTGTTGTGCAACGGCATCGTCCAAATTATTTTGAATCATCAGCATGATGGCTGCGGCTTGTTTGCTCTTGGCAGGATATGCTTCTATTGGTCGTGCATATATTTTGTGCTCTGGACGAAAGCGATACATGTATATGCGGCCATATTCATCTAGTTCATTTTTGAATTCTTTAATAAGGTCGCAATGGAGTTTTTTGTCGAAATAGCGCAAAGCATTTCTAAGCGCTAATTTTTGTTCTTCATCATTGAGGATTGCTTTACGTTTTGGGGCATGATTACGTGTTGGATCTAGAGGTTTTGAGCTTGGCAGTTCGCTGGGGATTCCTTCTAAAATTTCATCTTCAAAAGTTTTTGTTTGTTGCTTCATGACCATTACTTTTCTGTTTTTATGGAGGTGTTAAATCCGTATGGACAATGCCTGCAATTACTTTGACAGCAATATCCACGTTTCAAATGATACTGTTCCGTAAAACAGCGGTAACCCTCTGCAGTCATATAAAAGTCACCGTCTTCTATGGGAATTTTTCTGTTCATTCTTAACAAATATAGTGTAATTTTCAATTAATGACTTCTTATTTTCATTGTCTGAAATAGAACGAGTTGCAGTTTTAAAACGCATCAAAGATTTAGTATTTTTACACTTTGAAGAACAACAATTGCATTAATGCTTGATATTCAACAGCTACAAAATATAAAATTAACTTCTCAGCTCTGGTTAAAGCCAGAATATGAAATTCATCCTGAAGTTTCTGGAAATAAGTTCAGGAAATTAAAATATAACCTAGAGGCAGTTGTTCGGGAAGGTTTTGAAGGGGTTTTAACTTTTGGAGGTGCATTTTCTAATCACATAGCAGCAACCGCTGCAGCCGGAAAGCTGCTCAATATTTCAACGGTTGGTATTATTCGCGGTGAGGAATTGGCTAAAGATATCGATTTAAATCCAACCCTTTCTTATGCTAAAGCATCTGGTATGGATTTAGAATTCATCAGTCGAGCCGCATACCGTAACAAAAATGAAGTTTCTTTTTTGAAAAGTTTAAATATTAAATACCCTAATTTCTATATTATTCCTGAAGGAGGGACTAATGCTAGGGCTGTTCGTGGCTGTTCGGAAATTTTAACAGAAAAGGATCGAGATTTTGATGTTATTTGTTGTGCTGTAGGAACAGGAGGTACCATTTCAGGCCTGATTAACTCGAGTCTTCCTCATCAAAAAATAATTGGATTTCCAGCCTTGAAAGGTGCATTTTTAAATGAAGATATTCGTAAATTTGCACAGCATTCTAACTGGGAGTTGTGTACTGATTATAGTTTTGGAGGGTATGCAAAAGTCAATCAGGAATTGATTCAATTCATTAATCAGTTTAAAAATGACTTTGGAATTCCTTTAGATCCTGTGTACACAGCCAAAATGATGTTTGGTATTGACGATTTAGTTAAAAAAGGATTTTTTTCAAGATCTACTAAGATTTTAGCCATTCATACTGGAGGCTTACAGGGAATAAGTGGAATGAACGATTATTTGAAAAAAAATAATTTAGAATTAATTACATGAGGCGAGTAATAATATTAGTTGTACTAGGAACTTTTCTATCGAGTTGTGGAGCTCGAAAGAAAACAAATCGTAATCAAGAGACCGAGGTAAATGTCAATATTCCTTCAATTGCGACTCCGGATGCGCCATCAATTATTTTAACCCCTACTTATAACTCTACAGAAGATTATATTGCATTTTTTAAGGCTGTTGCCATTCATGAAATGAAACTTTATGGTATTCCTGCTAGTATCACATTAGCTCAAGGGATTTTAGAATCTGGCTCCGGAAAAGGACGTTTGGCGCGGCAAGCTAATAATCATTTTGGAATCAAATGTCACGATTGGACAGGTCCCCGCATTTACCACGACGATGATCGAGCTCAAGAATGTTTTAGAAAATATAATGATCCAAGTCAATCGTATAGAGATCATTCCTTGTTTTTAGCAAAAAGAAAACGCTATGCCGATTTGTTTAAACACAAAATAACAGATTACAAAGCATGGGCCAGAGGCCTTAAAAAGGCGGGTTATGCGACTGATCCACAGTACCCTAAAAAACTGATTAGTCTAATAGAACGCTACAAATTGTACCGTTATGATATTTTCGACAAGAAGAAAAAAAATAAAAAGGAACGAGGCCGTTCTTTCCAAACTCACAGGGTTCAAAAAGGAGATACCTTGTACTCAATAGCTAAGCGTTACAACACGACAGTAGAGTACATAAAGTCTTCCAATAATCTTAATTCTAATGCATTAGACATCGGTCAAACCCTTGTAATTAGATCAAATTAAATCTTATGAAGTACCAACGCAGTAGTCAATTATTCAAAGAAGCCAGTGCCGTCATCCCTGGTGGTGTAAATTCTCCAGTGCGGGCATTTAAAGCAGTTGGTGGGACTCCAATTTTTGTCAAAAAAGCCGAGGGTGCTTACATATACGATGAAGATGGAAATCGCTTAATTGATTTTATTAATTCTTGGGGTCCTATGATTTTGGGTCATGCATTTAAGCCCGTTGTTAAGGCTGTGGTAGATAAAGCAAAAAAAGGAACTTCTTTTGGTATGCCTACTGAAATCGAAACCAAAATTGCCGCTTTAGCTATTTCTATGGTTCCTAATGTAGATAAAATCAGATTTGTTAACTCAGGTACTGAGGCATGTATGAGTGCAGTTCGTTTAGCAAGAGGATACACTGGAAAAGAAAAAATAATAAAATTTGCAGGCTGTTACCACGGGCATTCAGATTCCTTTTTGATTCAAGCGGGTAGTGGTGCTGTAACATTTGGTAGCCCCAATAGCCCTGGGGTTACAAAAGGGACAGCAAAAGATACTTTATTGGCTCCCTATAATAATTTGAATGCTATAAAACATATTTTTGAATCTAACCCGAACCAAATTGCTGCCATTATTGTAGAGCCAGTGGCGGGCAATATGGGTTGTATTCCACCTGCTGAAGGTTTTTTACAAGGGCTTCGCGCATTGTGTGATAAATATAAAGCAACACTCATTTTTGATGAGGTCATGACGGGTTTTCGATTGGCAAAAGGAGGTGTTCAAGAGCTTTACGGAATAAAAGCGGATCTTATTTGTTTTGGCAAAGTGATTGGTGGTGGGTTACCTGTAGGTGCATTTGCAGCTTCTGATGAAATTATGTCTTTTTTAGCTCCCGAGGGTCCTGTTTATCAAGCAGGAACACTTAGTGGAAACCCTTTGGCCATGGCTGCTGGTTATGCACTTTTGGAGGTACTGAATAAAGATGCTGATGTTTACGATCGATTGGCAGAAAAAACAGCCTATTTACACCAAGGTATATCAAAAGCTCTAAAAAGACATAAAATTACGCATACCATTAATCGTGTTGGGTCTATGATTTCTGTTCATTTTACAGAGAATACTGTGGTTGATTTTGAATCCGCAGCTCATGGAAATAATGATCAATTTAAAAAATTTTTCCACGGAATGTTAGCTGCAGGCGTGTACATTGCTCCAAGTGCTTTTGAGAGTTGGTTCATTACTGATGCATTGACTTATGATGATTTGGATTTTACTATTGCAGCAGTTGAATCTGTAGCGAGTAAGTTGTAAGCGCTTAAATAACTTCTTTTTCTAAAGCAATATAATGGGTCGTTTCTTTATTACTATACAACGGATAGATAGAAATTTCACAGTTGTAAGCTGTTTTGTTTTTTCGGTAATTTACTAGATTAGATCGGAAGGGCTCCCCTTTTTTTAAATTACGAGCAATTTCTGAAATTGCTTTTTTAAAAGTCCGCTTTCCCTGTAAAAAGCGTGGTGATTGACCCAAAGTTTCTTTTTTGGAATACCCAGTCATGGTTGTAAAACCCTCGTTTACCCAGATTATGTTTTGACTTTTATCTGTTAGAACGATAGCTTCAAAATCATTTGATTTAAAAATCGAGTTTAGGTTATTTTCCCAGTCGTGGCGTTTGGCATACGCCTTGATTTTTCTTATGTCCATTGCTCTTTTTGCCTTATTCAACTGTATGAAGTAACGTTCGCTAAATACATCCCAGCTAATTAATGGTAAGGTTTTTAACTGGTTGTCTAAAACTGAGTTTTTATTGGATAGTTCAGTGTTGTTTTCATTTCCTGAAAGATATAAATCCAGGCACATCATTTTGTTGAGGTTTTGTTTCATGATTTTAGGTTAAGTATTTAAAAAAATCACATTGCTGAAAATAAATATCAGAAACGTTTTTGTAATTTAATAAACTGTATTTTTTGGTATGGAAGATTAGATTTGGGGTCTATTCTCATTCAAATATATAAAAAAAAGCGGTTGCTTGCTGCAACCGCTTTGTAAATTATGACACAATCTAAGTTTATATCTTTGCAGACTTGACTGTTTTGATGATTCGTGCTGCAATTTTGTATGGATCTCCATTAGAAGCAGGACGTCTGTCTTCTAACCATCCTTTCCATCCCTTTTCTACAGTGATGATTGGAATTCTTATTGAAGCACCACGGTCTGAAATCCCGTAAGAGAAATCATTGATTGAAGCCGTTTCATGTAATCCAGTCAAACGTTGGTCGTTAAATTCTCCATAAACAGCAATATGTTCCTTAACAACAGGTCTGAATGACTCACAAATTTTCTCATAAACTTCTTGAGATCCACATGTTCTTAAGGTTGTGTTTGAGAAGTTAGCGTGCATTCCAGAACCATTCCAGTCCATATCTTTACCTAAAGGTTTTGGATGGTAGTCGATGTAGTATCCGTATTTCTCAGTAAGACGATCGAGAAGGTAGCGTGCTACCCAAATCTCATCACCTGCTTTTTGCGCCCCTTTGGCAAACAATTGGAATTCCCATTGTCCTGAAGCAACTTCTTGATTGATACCTTCAAAATTCAATCCAGCATCGATACATAGATTTGCATGCTCTTCAACAAGATCTCTGCCGTGAGTGTTTTTTCCGCCCACAGAGCAGTAATACATTCCTTGAGGTGCAGGATAACCACCTACAGGGAAACCTAGAGGAAGTTGTGTTTTGGTATCCATTATGAAATATTCTTGTTCAAATCCAAACCAGAAATCATCATCTTCATCATCAATTGTCGCTCTTCCATTTGATTCATGTGGCGTACCATCTGCGTTTAGCACTTCAGTCATGACCAAATAACCATCTCTTCTGGCTGGATCTGGATAGATAGCTACAGGTTTAAGTAAACAGTCAGAAGAACCACCTTCTGCTTGTCTCGTCGATGATCCATCAAAAGACCAAATAGGGCAATCTTCTAATTTCCCACTAAAATTCTCTTCAACTTTGGTTTTGCTTCTCATGTTCTGAGTTGGGAAGTACCCATCTAACCAAATGTATTCTAATTTTGATTTTGACATAATTGTACGTTTAATTTTAATTAAAAAAATTCTTTCACAAATATATTAATTAGCTATTTTGGTCATGTAAAATAAGGGTTCAATTTATTAACATATATGTTTTTTTTATGTATACCCTATTTTTTTTGGGGTATATCCAAAAAATCAATAATTTTTAGTTCTTTTATTGTTTAAATTGTTAATAAAAATTCGAATCTTAAGCTTTTTTTTATGCCAATACAGTTAATTTTGTGTAGAATTTAAATCCTTTTATTATGTCAACCCTACGATTTCATGCATTGAAAACCTCAATGAATAGAGCTACTGTTTCTGTTCAAGAGAATCCCAAACGATCCGAAGTTTTTGGATCCAATGTCTTTGGTATAACAGCTATGCGCAGTTCATTGCCTAAAGCTACATTTAAGAATTTATCTACAGCAATAGAAAAAAATCAAACCATAAGTCGTGATATTGCCGATCAGATCGCTTCAGCTATGAAAGAATGGGCCATGACCAAAGGAGTTACTCATTACACTCATTGGTTTCAACCGCTTACTGGAGCAACTGCTGAAAAACATGATGCTTTTTTTGAAACCATCGGTCCTGGCGATTCGATAGAACAATTTGAAGGAAATCAGTTGGTTCAACAAGAACCCGACGCCTCTTCATTTCCTAATGGTGGAATTAGAAATACTTTTGAGGCTCGTGGATATACAGCATGGGATCCCACCTCTCCAGCGTTTATTTTTGGTACAACCTTATGCATTCCAACAGTCTTTGTAGCCTACACTGGAGAGGCACTGGATTTTAAAACCCCACTTTTACGGGCTCTTCACGCTGTAGATGATGCCGCTACCACAGTAGCACGTTATTTTGATAAAAATGTAAAAAAAGTATCTGCCTCCTTAGGTTGGGAACAGGAATATTTTTTAATTGATAAATCTTTAGCTGCTGCACGGCCTGATTTGGAATTAACTGGGCGGACCTTACTCGGCCATTCTTCGGCGAAAGGTCAGCAGCTTGATGATCATTACTTTGGGACCATACCCAACCGCGCTCTTAACTTTATGAGAGACCTAGAAAAAGAGTCCATTCTTTTGGGTATCCCTGTAAAAACACGCCATAATGAAGTTGCGCCAAATCAGTTCGAACTAGCACCTATCTATGAAGAAGCTAATCTCGCTGTCGATCACAATTCGCTAGTTATGGACCTTATGAAAAAATTGGCCGACCGTCATCATTTTAAAGTTTTGTTTCACGAAAAACCCTTTGCCGGTGTCAATGGTTCTGGAAAGCATAACAATTGGAGTTTAAGTACGGACACAGGTATAAACCTTTTAGCGCCAGGTAAAACTCCAATGAGTAATTTACAATTTTTAACATTTTTCATTAATACAATCAAAGCCGTATGTGATAATGAAGAACTGTTACGTGCTTCAATAGCTTCTGCAAGTAATGACCACAGGTTGGGCGCTAATGAAGCCCCACCTGCTATTATGTCTGTGTTTATTGGGGCGCAGCTAACAAAAGTATTAGGTGAATTAGAAGGAGTGACGAAAGGAAAATTATCCCCAAAAGAAAAAACAGATTTAAAACTTAATGTTGTTGGTAAAATTCCAGAAATACTTTTGGACAATACCGATAGAAACCGAACTTCTCCATTTGCTTTTACTGGCAATAAGTTTGAATTTCGCGCTGTTGGCTCAACAGCCAATTGTGCCAACCCTATGACGGTACTTAATACTATAGTCGCGAAGCAGCTTATCGACTTTAAGGCTGAAGCTGATGTTTTGATTGACAAAAAAGGACTTAAAAAAGATGAAGCTATTTTTAATGTATTGCGCGAATACATCAAAACTTCTAAAGCTATTTTATTTGAGGGTAATGGTTATGGGGATGAATGGCAAAAAGAAGCAAAAAAACGCGGTTTAAGTAATAATAAAAACACTCCGCAAGCTTTGAAAATTAAGATCGCGCCAAAGACTGTCGCATTGTATGAAAGTCTAGGCGTTATGAACAAAACTGAAATAGAGGCCCGTTACGAAATTGAAGTTGAAGATTATATTAATAGAATTCAAATTGAAGGTAGAGTGCTTGGTGATGTGGCTCGTAATCATATTATTCCAACTGCTGTAAAATATCAAAATATACTCATCAGTAATGTTCGAGGATTAAAGGATATTTATGGAAAAGACTTTAAAAAGTACGCCAGTGAACAATTGATTTTAATTAAAGACATATCGACTTATATTGAATCAATAAATTCTGAAGTGACGGCCATGATCAATGAAAGAAAGAAAGCCAATGTTGTTACAGATTCTATTAAAAAAGCTGAAATGTATTGCACAAAAGTAAAACCACTTTTTGATGATATTCGTTACAGCTGTGATAAACTAGAATTGCTAATTGATGATGAGCTTTGGCCATTACCAAAATACAGAGAATTATTATTTACTAGGTAGTGCGTAAAATTTTTTAGACGATTTTATGTCAAAACATTAAATACTGTATTACATTTGCAATTCATAAAAATCTATGGGAAAAGAGGTTAGTCAACGTTATGCGCAACGCGGTGTTTCAGCATCGAAAACAGATGTTCACAATGCTATAAAAAACATTGACAAGGGTCTATTTCCTAAAGCATTTTGCAAAATTGTTCCAGACCACCTAACTCATGATGAAGAGTATTGCTTGGTTATGCACGCCGATGGAGCTGGTACGAAAAGTTCTCTAGCTTATGCTTATTGGAAAGAAACCGGCGATCTATCTGTTTGGAAAGGAATCGCTCAAGATGCCCTAATCATGAATATTGATGATTTGCTTTGTGTTGGTGCAACGGATGATATTATGTTGTCATCAACAATTGGGCGCAATAAAAACTTAATTCCTGGTGAAGTAATCTCCGCAATTATAAACGGCACTGAAGAGTTGATTTCTGACTTAAAAAGCCATGGTGTCACAATACATTCAACGGGTGGTGAAACAGCTGATGTTGGAGATTTGGTACGTACTATAATTGTAGATTCTACTGTTACAGCTCGGATGAAGCGTAGCGCTGTAATCGATAATGCTAATATTCGTCCCGGAGATGTTATTGTTGGTTTGGCTTCATTTGGGAAAGCTTCTTACGAAAACCACTACAATGGCGGTATGGGTAGTAATGGTTTGACCTCTGCCAGACATGATGTTTTTCACAAGGATATTGCTCAAAAATACCCCGAGACTTTTGATGCCGCAGTGCCCAAAGATTTAGTTTACTCTGGACAAGTTCAACTAACTGATTCTGTTGAAAATTCACCTATCGACGCTGGGAAATTAGTACTTTCTCCGACACGAACATATGCTCCAATCATCAAATCTATTTTAGATAATTGCGCATTAGAGTCCATTCATGGTATGGTTCATTGTAGCGGAGGTGCTCAAACAAAAATACTTCATTTTATTGATGAACTACACGTTGTAAAAGACAATATGTTTCCAATTCCTCCTTTATTTAAATTGATTCAGGAGCAATCCAAAACAGATTGGAAAGAAATGTATCAAGTGTTTAACTGTGGTCATAGAATGGAGCTGTATGTGCAGCCAGAAATTGTAGAGCACATTATAGAAATCGCCTCAAAATTCAATGTTGATGCCCAAATTATAGGTCGTGTTGAAGCTTCAAAAACCAAAAAATTAACTATTAAAAGTGATTTCGGTACGTTTGAATATTAGATTTTAAGGCTCATTTCGCCTTAAAGTAGTATTTTTGTTTCAATATTTATATTCCATGTTAGAAAGAATTCAAATCATAAGACAACGCTTCGACGAGGTGAGCGATCTTATTATTCAACCAGATATTATTTCCGATCAAAAGCGTTATGTTCAAATTAATAAGGAATATAAAGACCTAAAGAAAATTCTAGAGCGTGGAGAAATCTATGAAGAGCTTACGTCAAACATCAATGAAGCTCAGGAAATCATAGCTGATGGTGGTGATTCTGAAATGGTGGAAATGGCAAAAATGCAACTCGAAGAGGCTAAAGAAAAATTACCCGAAATTGAAGATGAAATTCGGTTTCTTTTAATCCCTAAAGATCCTGAAGATGCCAAAAATGTTGTTGTAGAGGTACGTGCTGGTACTGGAGGAGATGAAGCCAGTATTTTTGCTGGAGACCTGCACAGAATGTATACAAAATATTGCGAGTCTAAAGGCTGGAAAGTTGATGTGGTTGACTTTAATGAAGGGACTTCTGGAGGTTATAAAGAAATCATATTTGAAGTTTCAGGAGCCGATGTTTACGGAACTATGAAATTCGAGGCAGGAGTACACAGAGTTCAACGGGTTCCTCAGACCGAAACACAAGGACGTGTGCATACAAGTGCTGCATCGGTAATTGTTTTGCCCGAGGCCGAAGAGTTTGATGTCGAATTGGATATGGCAGAAGTGCGTATAGAGCGCACAACTTCAACTGGACCCGGTGGTCAATCAGTCAATACAACTTATTCTGCCATTAAGCTACATCACGAGCCTACAGGAATGATTGTCAGTTGCCAGGACCAAAAATCATCGCATAAAAATTTAGAAAAAGCCCTCAAAGTTTTGCGTTCCAGACTGTATGAGATGGAATTGGCTAAAAAACAAGCTGCTGATTCTGAGAAGCGAAAAAGTATGGTATCCTCTGGAGACCGTAGCGCAAAAATAAGAACTTATAATTATCCTCAAGGTCGGGTCACAGATCATAGAATTGGATTGACCTTGTATGATCTCTCTAATATTATCAATGGCGATGTGCAAAAAATTATAGATGAGCTAATGCTGGCAGAAAACACTGAGAAACTTAAGGCTGATTCAGATTTAATATAATTCTAATGAATACCAACAAACTAATTTCAGAAATTAAAAGAAAACGTTCTTTTTTATGTATTGGGTTAGATGTTGACAAGTCTAAAATCCCAACACACCTTTTAGGTTTTTCATCACCAATTTTTGAATTTAATAAAGCCATTATTCAAGCTACGCAGCACCTTTGTGTAGCGTACAAGCCAAATATTGCGTTCTATGAAGCCTATGGAGAAGAAGGATGGGAAGCTTTGAGTTTGACCATTGATTATTTAAACACTGATTACCCTGAAATTTTCACAATAGCCGATGCAAAGCGCGGAGACATTGGAAATACAAGCCATATGTATGCTAAAGCATTTTTTGAAGATTTAGGATTCGATAGTGTTACAGCAGCGCCTTACATGGGTAAGGATTCAATAGAACCTTTCTTGAAATTTGAAGATAAACATACTATTCTGTTGGCATTGACTTCAAATTCTGGCGCGCATGATTTCCAAACTCTAAATATAGATGCTAAGCCATTATATCAGTCGGTTATAGAAACTTCCAGAACATGGGTAAATGCCAAAAACTTGATGTACGTTGTTGGTGCTACAAAGGCAGAATATTTTAAATCCATACGGAAAATTGTTCCCGACAGCTTTTTGTTGGTGCCTGGCGTTGGTGCCCAAGGAGGAAGTTTAGAAGAAGTGTGTAAATTTGGACTCACTTCTGATATTGGCTTGCTAGTAAATTCGTCTAGAGGGATTATTTATGCTTCCAATGGATTGGATTTTGCTGAGCAAGCCGCGCAAAATGCTAAAAAATTACAACAAAAAATGAATGCCATTCTATCTCATATATAATGAGTTGCTTATAAGCTTAGTACCCATTGTTTTTGAAGTTTTTTAAACTTCTTTATTTCTTTTTTTAAAATTAAAATAAAATCTCTGCCATCGCTATTGCATTTGGATAAGCGTTTGCAGCTTTGAGTCATTCGATAAGTCAGCCACTCCAACGTATGCGCGTGAACGTATTTTTGTGAGGTTTTAGTTGTTTGTTGTGCTTTTAAAACCTCTGATGATAATGACACAGATTGTTGAATGATATCACCAGAAAAATAAATATTCGGATTTTCTGTTCCATCATCTGAAAGCACTGACAAATCAGCATTTAGATAATCGGAAATCTTCTTTGAAAGATAGCTGATCTCTAAAGCCTTTTTGTAGAAGGCTGAATTGAAGTTTAAATACGTTCTATTATTCATCTTTAAAAGATTGGCCTACTGTAAAATTAAATTTTTTTTCAGGTTCTTTTATTTAAATATTATTGTTTTAATAAAATAATTATTTAATTTTTTATTATTTTTAACTAAATATATTTAAAAATGAAATTAGATTCCATTCATTCTAGAATTTTAAACTTACTTCAGAAAAATGCACGTATTTCTAATACTGAAATAGCAAAACAAGTCGGAATTTCATCTCCAGCTGTAGCTGAACGTATTAAAAAGATGGAAGACTTAGGAGTTATTTCTAAATACATGGCACAAGTAAATTACAGTGCTTTAGGATATGGACTCCGCGCACTTATTACAGTTCGTGCTTTTATGGGGCGACTGAAACCTTTTCTACATCAAGTTAAGTCCTATAAAGAAGTGATTAACTGCTATAGGATTACAGGAAATGAAAATATTGTTATGGAAGTTGTTTTTGAGAACCAACAGCATTTAGAAATATTCATTGATGAGCTTATAACTTATGGCGAAACAAAAACACAAATTATCCTCTCCAATGTTGTTGCACATCATCCAATTGATAAAATTTAATTTATGTCAGCGTTTATAAAATTCAGTTCTTTTTTTATTTGTGTGCTCTTGGTGGCTCTGTCTTGTACCCAGAAAAAAATTCCTGTACAGTACAATTCTGAATTTCAAAAGAAAATGAACGAGCAGTTTAAGGATGCTTCAAGGTCTCCATTGAAGCCCAAAGATTTGAAAGAGTTCACCTCCCTTTCTTTTTTTCCTATCGACTCTATTTTTGTGGTTAAAGCTAAACTAACACCAACTCCCGACTCTGATTATTTTGACATGAAAACCACCACAGCTTTAGTGACCAAGGAGCGTATTTGCGGTGTATTGTCTTTCAAATTATTAAACCAGTATGTAGAGCTAAATGTTTATCAAGGAATCGACTCGACAGCATCAAAACCGGATTATCTTTTCCTTCCCTTTTTGGACGATACCAATGGTAATACTACCTACGGAGGTGGACGATACATGGACTTAACGATTCCTAAAGGCGATAGTTTATGGCTCGATTTCAATACAGCTTACAACCCTTATTGTGTGTATAATGAGCTGTACTCTTGCCCGATTGTTCCTCGACAAAATTATATTCCTATTGAAGTTAGAGCAGGCTTGAAGAGCTTCAAGTAATATCAAATATTTTTGGATATAAATAATCCTAAAATTACTGCAAATACGCCCAAAAAAAGAGATCCCATAGTGTAAACCAAAAATTGAGTATAATCTCCTGTTTTTAAGAAATTTTGATTTTCTAAAGCAAATGCTGAAAAAGTGGTAAAACCTCCACAAAACCCAGTTACTAACAGCAGTGTTTGGGGTTCAGAAAGGCCGCCATTTTTAAGCCCTAAACCCAAAAAAACACCAATAAGTATACTACCAATGATGTTGACTATTAGCGTTGCTGTTGGGAATGTACCCAATGGACTTTGAAATATCTTTCCAATAAGATAACGTAACATACTTCCAACACCACCACCCAAAAATACCAGCAAAGCGTATTTCATATTATTTTTGTTTTAATTTTTTTTGAAAGGATAAGAATATGTTCCTAAAGCTCCCACAAAACTAAATTATAAATTTCTTTGTTATGCCACATCAACAAATTAATTTTTTATTTTTTTAAAAAAACCTATATTCGTGCACATTCATAATTCAAACAAAATCTTAATACATTACTTATGAAACCTATTTATAAATTTATATTCATTTTTTTTGCATGTGCTCAATTGTTTTTTTCATGCAATACAGAAAGTACGTTGTCATCTTCAGATGATTTGTACATCGAGGTTGATGTCGAAAATTTTCCTTACATGGTCGAGCAATTTGCTGATCTTAAAATATTACGCTATCAATTGCCAGGTTGGGAAAGCCTATCTTTAGACGAGCAGAAATTAGTTTACTACTTAACGCAAGCGGGTCTTTCTGGAAGAGATATTATGTGGGATCAAAACTACAGACACAACCTAACAATCCGCCAAGCATTAGAAACAATTTACACCACTTTTGATGGTGATAAGACTACTGAAAATTGGAGAGCTTTTGAAATCTATCTCAAACGAGTTTGGTTTAGTAATGGGATTCACCATCATTACAGCAATGCAAAATTAAAACCTGAATTTTCAGAAGACTATCTAAAATCTTTACTCGACGCAACAACAGCATCGTTAGAGGGAGAGGCGTTTGATGTAATTTTTAATGAAAAAGATGCTAAAAAAGTCAATCAGGCAAAGGACGTAGATAATGTTTTGGCATCAGCAGTTAATTTTTATGGGCCAGACATTACCAACAATGATGTAGAAACATTTTATGCAGCTAAAGTCTCACCCAATCCCAATAAACCCCTTTCTTTTGGTTTGAATTCACAATTGGTCAAAGAGAATGGAGTTGTCAAAGAACGCGTTTATAAATCTGGGGGGCTTTATGGAACGGCGATTGATGAAATTGTAAAATGGTTGGAGTTAGCAGAAGGGGTGGCCGAAAACAAAGCACAAGGCGATGCTCTAGCACTGCTCATCTCATATTACAAAACTGGAGATTTACAGACCTGGGACGATTATAATGTGGCATGGACTGCTGCTACTGAGGGTAATATTGATTACATCAACAGTTTTATTGAAGTTTATAACGATCCGTTGGGGTATAGAGGATCTTACGAAACAATTGTTCAAATAAAAGATTTCGATATGTCTGCTAAAATGGCTGTGCTCTCTGAAAATGCGCAGTGGTTTGAAGACAATTCACCACTAATGCCTGAGCACAAAAAGAAAAATGTGGTTGGTGTAAGTTATAAAACTGTAAACGTTGCAGGTGAAGCAGGAGACGCATCGCCATCAACACCAATAGGCGTTAATTTACCAAATGCAAACTGGATTCGTGCAGAAGTTGGAAGTAAGTCTGTTTCTTTGGGTAACATAACCAATGCTTACAATAACTCAGGAAGCTCAGGGCGATTGAAAGAGTTTGTTCACGACGATGAAGAATATGAACTTGAGAAAAAACATGGTCAGCTAGCCGATAAACTTCATACCGCACTTCACGAAGTTGTTGGGCATGCTTCTGGGCAATTGAATCCAGGTGTCGGCGAAACAAAAGAAACACTAAAAAATTACGCATCAACACTAGAAGAAGGACGTGCCGATTTGGTAGGCTTGTACTACCTCTATGATTCAAAATTGCAAGAATTGGGCTTAGTCGAAGATTGGAAAGCTGTTGGTAGGGCTGCTTTTGACGGTTATATTAGAAATGGCCTAATGACTCAGCTTATTAGATTGGATCTTGGGGATGATGTTGAAGAAGCACATATGCGCAACCGACAATGGGTAAGTGCTTGGGCTTTTGAAAAAGGACAAAAAGACAATGTTATTGAAAAAGTAACAAGAGATGGTAAAACCTATTTTAATATCAACGATTACGATAAACTTCATGAGCTTTTTGGACAACTATTAAGAGAAACACAGCGCATCAAATCTGAGGGCGATTTTGAGGCTGTTCAAGCGCTTGTTGAAGGATATGGAGTAAAGGTTGATCAAGAAATTCACGCTGAGGTATTGGAGAGAAACAAACAATTTAAGTCTGCGCCTTATGGCGGCTTTATCAACCCTGTTCTGGAGCCTGTAACAGATGAAAATGGTGCCATTACAGCAATCAAAGTAAACTACGTAAAAGATTTCGCTAGTCAAATGCTTTACTATGTGGAACATTATAACTTTCTACCTAATGTAAATTAAGTAATTGTTTAAAATTTATTACAAAGAGCCACTTATTGAATATAGTAGGTGGTTTTTTAGTAACCTAAAAGAAATTTAATAGCTGCAATGCCTAAAATAAATGCAATAAAAAGTATAAGAATCCAAAGACTTCCTTTGTAGTATTTTTGATTTTGTGCTGCGTCTTTTTTGTAAGCTATAAAAATGACAATTGCGAAAACAATTGCGAAAACAATTCCAAAAAGAAGTTGTCCTTGACTGAACATATTTGTGTATTTTTATAGATGAATTCTTATTCAAAATTACAAAAAAATAAATAGATGAAAAATAAAATACAAGCTGTCCAACGTTTTCACGAAGCTTTTAAAATTGGCTATAGAACAGCTCCTAAAGCAGATTTAGGTGCTGCAAAAAATCAGCTGCGCTTTGATTTGATGAAAGAAGAAAATGAAGAGTATTTTGAAGCGGCACAGAATAATGATCTCGTGGAGGTTGCCGATGCTCTTGGCGATATGCTTTATATTCTTTGTGGTACTATTATAGAGCATGGATTACAACATAAAATAGAAGCTGTTTTTGAAGAAATTCAGCGCAGTAATATGAGTAAACTTGGAGAAGATGGCCAACCCATATATAGAGCAGATGGAAAAGTTCTAAAAGGCCCAAATTATTTTAAGCCTAACATAGCATCTATTCTCAAATAGTCAAACGACCTTATTAAACTTTAAATCGCCAACCAAATGGATCGTCAGCAGTGTTGGTTTGGATGGATGTTACTTTTTCCTTTAATAAACTGGCATAAGATTTTTCTAGTTCTGGAAGATCATAATCTTGATCTCTAAAACCAAATGACGATATTGGAGAAATGACAGCTGCAGTTCCTGCGCCAAACATTTCTTTTAAACTTCCATTATTTGATGCATCAATAACTTCAGAAACGGTAAACTTCCGTACCTCTACGGCAATCCCCTCTGATTTTGCAATATCAATAATACTTTTCCGCGTTACACCATCTAAAATACGGTCACTGGTTGGACCAGTAATTAGTGTATCGTCAATTCGTATAAAGATGTTCATGGCCCCGGCCTCTTCAATGTATTCATGGGTATTGTCGTCAGTCCAAATTACCTGGTTGTATCCTCTTTCAATAGCCAGTTGTGTAGGGTAGAATTGACCGGCATAGTTACCACCTGCTTTTGCATAACCAACGCCGCCGTTGGCAGATCTTGAGTATTTTTCTTCAATAAGAACACTAACTTTTCCGGAAAAATATGGCCCAGAGGGTGCCGTAGCAATCAAGAAGCGGTATCCGTCCGCAGGTGAAGCATGAAAACCTTCGCCAGTTGCAAAAATAATTGGCCTGATATATAATGAACTTCCTGCAGTTGTAGGAATCCAATCATTATCCACTTTTAGTAATGCTTTAAGTCCTTCAAAAAACACTTCTTTGGGAAGCTCAGGAATAGCCAAACGTTTGGCCGATTTGTTTAAACGGTTAAAATTTTCTTCAGGACGAAAAAGCCATGTATTGGCATCACTATCTTTGTATGCTTTCATACCTTCAAATATGGACTGTCCGTAATGAAAAATTTTGGCTGATGGCATAAGTGACATTGGCTGAAACGGAATAATTTCAGCTTGTCCCCAAGCCCCATTTTTGTAGTCGCACACAAGCATATGATCGGAAAAAACACTGCCAAAACCTAAATTTTCAAAATCAATTTCATTTAGTTTTGAGTGTTTTACTTTAGTCGTCTTTATTGAGCTCATTTTATTTTTTCTAAATCTAATTTAATACAAAATTACTAAAATTACTGCTGAACAAACACAACATTCCTAAAAGTTATTATCTTTAGATCTTTAACAAACAGACGAGCAATGAAAAAAAGCCTAATCATCATTTCTGCCTTTATTTTTATTTTTTCTTGTAAAGAAAAACAAAACAATCGCGTTCCGGTTAAATTACAATCCAACACCTATAATTTATTCGGCCATGGATTTGAAACAGATTCAATTTTATCGATAGCACAGCTCTCTGAAAAAGCCATAAATTTAGGGGACACCCTTCAATTGACTCTTAAAGGAAACATCAAAGATGTATGTTCAAAAAAAGGATGTTGGATGACTTTATCTATGCCAAATGAAACTGACATGATGGTTCGTTTCAAAGATTATGTTTTTTTTGTGCCTTTAGATGCCAGTGGTGAAGTTATTGTCAATGGAAAAGCATTTTTTTCAGAAACCTCGATTGAAGATTTACGCCACTATGCAGAAGATGCTGGGGCCTCTGCTGAAGATATTGCTGCCATAGTATCTCCAAAAGTTTCTTATAACTTTGAAGCAGACGGAGTTTTAATTAGTCAATAATAGCAATGAAGCGTTCCATTATTACCACGGCAGATGGCTCCAAAACTATTCAAATTGAAGAGTGGAGTGAACAGTATCACTCTGTACACGGTGCGCTTCAAGAAGCCAAGCATGTATACATCAAAATGGGTTTACATCAGTTTTTGAAAGATAACCCAAATCATAAACAATTATCAGTTTTGGAACTTGGATTTGGTACAGGTCTTAATGCTATGCTTACGGCTATTGATGAAATGACTCAACATACATTAATTAGCTATCACGGAATTGAGGCCTACCCAATTTCACTTAAGGAATTAGAGGCACTCGACTATAATGCTTTATTTGATTCAACGATCACATTTAACCAACTTCATGAAATCCCTTGGAATCAAATTCATAAAATTTCACCTAATTTTCAACTTAATAAGCGCAAGGAGTTTTTTTCTGAGCTGAGTGAATCCAAGCTCTTTGATGTTGTTTATTTTGACGCATTTGGTCCACGTGTTCAACCTGATCTTTGGACGACGGATATGTTCGAACGCGTGTACAAAGCAATGCGTCCTAATGGAATTTTAGTTACTTATTCGGCAAAGGGTAGTGTGCGCCGTTCCATGCAAGAAGTAGGATTTGTGGTTGAGCGACTTCCTGGACCACCGGGGAAAAGAGAAATGCTAAGGGCTTCAAGGCCAGCCTAAGCTTATTAGGTCTTGATTTTTTAACCAAATAAGCATAAATAATTGTTAAAGCACATTTTTTAACACAACTCTGGCGTAGTAATCAATAATTTAGCTCGATGGCTGAAACTATTTTGATAACAGGAGCAACAGGTTTGGTGGGTAAAGCACTCACCAAGGTCTTGTTAGTTCAAGGATATGAAATAAATGTTCTGACTACTCAAAAGCGATTGTTGGGTTCAAAAAATAACATCCATTACTTTTTTTGGAATCCACAATCTAATGAAATTGATTCAAAATGTTTTAATAGGGTAAGTACTGTAATTAATCTTGCCGGTAGTCCAATTGCTCAGCGCTGGACTAAATCAACAAAATCTTCGATATTAAATAGTAGGGTACAATCATTAAACACCTTAGCTAATGCTATTAGAGAACATAAAATTAATATTAAACAACTTATTTCTGCCAGTGCCATAGGAATTTACCCAGATTCAAAAACACATTATTACGAAGAAAAAAACATCAATTCGGAAGGGTCTTCATTCCTAAGTTACGTTGTTCAGCAGTGGGAGGCTGCAACGCATCAATTTCAATCAATGGGCATCAAAACTACTTTGTTGCGTATCGGAATAGTACTGGATAACAATGGAGGCGCTCTTCCAAAAATAGCAACACCCATTCAAAAATATTATGGTGCAGTTCTCGCATCAGGAGAACAATGGCAGTCATGGATTCATATAGAAGATTTAGTGCGTCTTTTTATCCATAGTCTTGAATCGAGATTAGAGGGTGTTTACAATGCTGTAGCACCAAATCCTGTTCAGCAAGTTGAATTGACTAAAGCAATTGCACATGTTTTAAAGAAACCACTATTCCTTCCTAATATTCCAGAATTTATGCTCAAACTAATATTTGGAAGTATGAGTTCTGTGGTGCTTGAGAGCCAACGTGTTTGTTCAAAAAAGATACAATCAACAGGGTTCAAGTTTACCTATCACGAATTGTCAGCAGCTGTAGATAACCTTTTGGCTTAAGATATTAGACCTGCTTAAGATAACTTTTTTAAATTTTTTTTGTGACATTATGACATTATATGCAGAATGGCAGTACTTTTGCCATCATTAAACCAAATAAATTAACTTGTTTTAAAATGACCAAAAAGGCAACAAAGCAAAAGGCAAAAGAAAAGGATCAAAAAGGGCCGGAAGTAGAAATTTCTGTTGAAGATCAGCTCAAAGAAGAATTAGCTCAAGAAAAAGATAAGTTTTTACGTCTATTCGCTGAATTTGAAAATTATAAGCGTCGTACCTCTAAAGAACGTGTAGAGTTGTTTTCTACTGCTAGTCAAGACGTTATTCAGGCACTATTGCCTGTTTTGGATGATTTTGATCGTGCCATGTTAGAAATTTCGAAGCATAAAGAATCAGAATTATCTAAAGGAGTAGAATTGATTCAGAATAAATTAAACAACACATTACAACAAAAGGGACTCAGCATCATAGCAGTTCAAAAGGGTGATGATTTTAACGCCGATGATCATGAAGCCGTCACTCAAATTCCTGCACCAACTGAGGACTTAAAAGGAAAGGTAATAGACATCATTGAACAGGGGTATAAATTAGGGGAAAAGGTGATTCGTTTCCCAAAAGTAGTCATTGGACAATAAAAAATTCCATTAATTCATGGCAAAACAGGATTATTACGAAGTATTAGGGGTGGGCAAAAATGCCTCTGCGGCAGAGATTAAAAAGGCCTACAGAAAAATGGCTATTAAATACCACCCTGATAAAAATCCAGACGATAAGTCTGCTGAGGAAAAGTTTAAAGTTGCTGCTGAGGCCTATGAGGTTTTGAGTAATGCTGACAAAAAGGCGCGTTACGATCAATTTGGGCATCAAGCTTTTGAAGGAGCAGGTGGTTTTGGAGGTGGCTCCATGAATATGGATGACATTTTTAGTCAGTTTGGCGATATTTTCGGAAGCGCCTTCGGTGGTGGTGGCGGATTTGGTGGATTTGGCGGACAACGCCAAAGAACTGTACGAGGAAGTAACTTAAGAATTCGAGTTAAACTTAGTCTTGAGGAAATTGCTAATGGTGTAGAGAAAAAGATTAAAGTTAAGCGCAAAAAACATGCTAAAGGGGTAACTTACAAAACCTGTGGTACGTGTAATGGTACTGGGCAAGTGATGCGCGTGACAAATACTATTCTTGGTCGTATGCAAACCGCCTCACCGTGTAATGCTTGTGGCGGTTCAGGTCAGATTATTGACCATCGTCCCGCCAATGCTGATGCTAATGGTTTTGTCGTTGAAGAGGAAACGGTCTCTATAAAAATTCCAGCTGGTGTTGAAGACGGTATGCAACTCAAAGTTTCTGGAAAAGGAAATGCTGCACCTGGAAATGGAATTTCTGGAGATTTACTTGTTGCAATTAGTGAAGAAACACACCCTAAATTGCAAAGAGAGGGCGATAATTTACATTACGATTTATATGTTAGTTTACCAGACGCTATTTTGGGCTCCTCAGTGGAAATCGATACAGTGACTGGAAAAGTCAGGCTAAAGATTGAAGCGGGCGTGCAGTCCGGAAAAATACTTCGTTTGCGCGGAAAAGGTATTCCTAACATCAATGGTTACAACAAAGGAGATTTGTTAGTCCACATCAACGTCTGGACTCCAAAAACGCTGAACAAAGAGCAAAAATCATTTTTTGAAAAAATGCGCGAAAATGAACATTTTGTACCCAAGCCGGAGCAGTCAGATAAATCCTTCTTTGAAAAAGTAAAGGATATGTTTTCATGATGCAGGATTGATTTTCTGTAGCTCAAGTGTAATTTCTCATATTTTTTTTAGATTTACAGCGTAACAAAAAGGTTTTTAACACGTCTTACAATAAATCTCAACCAATATGAATAATATTCTTGAAGCAAAAAATATTTCCAAAAAATTCGGGGAATTTCAAGCTCTTTCCGATGTGTCTATTCAGATAAAAAAGCACAGTATTTTCGGTCTCTTAGGGCCCAATGGTGCTGGAAAAACCACCCTTTTACGTATAATTAATCAAATCACTATGCCAGATAATGGCCAAGTGATTTTGGATGGTAAACCATTAAGTCCAGACGACATAAGATACATTGGTTATTTGCCAGAGGAACGAGGGCTTTATAAGTCGATGAAAGTAGGTGAACAGGCATTATATTTAGCTCAACTTAAGGGGCTTTCCTATGGTGAAGCAAAAAAACGCCTTAACTACTGGTTTGATAAATTTGAAATTGGGGATTGGTGGGGCAAAAAAGTTCAGGAACTTTCTAAAGGAATGGCACAAAAAATTCAATTTATAGTAACTGTTTTACATCAACCAAAGTTGCTTATTTTTGATGAGCCATTTTCAGGTTTTGATCCAATTAATGCTAATCTTATAAAAGATCAAATACTCCAACTTAGAGCTGAAGGCGCAACAGTTATTTTTTCGACGCACCGAATGGAATCTGTTGAAGAGCTTTGCGATCACATTGCTTTGATCCATCAGTCGAAAAAAATACTTGATGGTAATCTTAACGACATCAAACGCAATCATAAAACCAATACCTTTGAAGTGGGCTTGTCATCAACAAACTCAGCTCATTTAAAAAGACAAATTTCAAGTCGTTTTGATGTGAGTATAGCTGACTTCAAATCTCTTGAAGATGATTTAAAATTAAATATTCAGTTAGGCGCTGGCGACACGCCAAATGATCTACTCGCATTTTTAAACACCAATGCTCAAATCAATCATTTTGTAGAAGTGATTCCTACTGCAAATGATATTTTTATTCAAACTGTAAAAAACAATTAGTATGAACCACTTACCTTTAATTATCAAGCGAGAATATTTGGCTAAAGTGAAGAACAAGTCGTTCATTCTCATGACGTTTTTAAGTCCTTTATTCATTGTAGCGCTTCTTTCTTTAATTGCTTACCTTACAAGTGTAAATAACGAAAAAGTTCGTACAATTTCTGTATTGGATGAATCGGGTATCTTGAGCGAAGCATTTATTTCGAGTGATCAAATTTTATACGAATCGCTCAACGGTATGGATTTGGAAGATGCAAAAACTACGTCCAATAGCAATAAGGCTTATGGCCTTTTACACGTTCCAGATTTAGCTTTAGAGGATGTTTCAGAAAAAATTAAATTTTATTCGAAAGAATCACCTTCTTTATCATTAATCTCAAGCTTAGAATCTAAAATTGAAAAACGAATTGGTGAACTCAAATTAAAGAAAATGGGAGTTGATTTGAGTAAAATCTCCGCCTCCAAGACTTATGTCAATATTAATCAAGAGGATTTTGAAGGTGTTAAGACATCGAAGGCTGGTAGTTTTTTAAAGTTAATATTTGGAGCTGCTGCTGGTTATTTGCTTTTTATGTTTATCATAATTTACGGAAATTTAATAATGCGCAGTGTTATTGAAGAGAAGTCAAGCCGCATTATAGAGGTTATAATTTCCTCCGTTAAACCCATACAGTTGATGCTGGGTAAGATTTTTGGAACTTCATTGGCTGGTATTACTCAATTTGCTATTTGGGTCATTTTGATCGCTATTTTATCTTTCGCTGCTTCTAATTTTTTTGGTATTGATTTATCTGCAAATCCCCAACAAGAAATGATGACTGCTGCAGTTTCCGATGTTAATGCAAACTCTGAGCTTCAAGCTCTAATCGCAGAACTTCATTCTTTACCCTTGATTAATTTGATTGTTGCATTTGTATTATTTTTTGTTGGAGGCTATTTGCTGTACAGTTCCCTATATGCAGCAATTGGCGCAGCAGTAGACAATGAAACAGATACACAGCAGTTTTTAATGCCGGTTGTGATTCTTTTGGTTGTTGGTTTTTATGTTGGCTTTTTCACGGCCCTAGAAGACCCGCACGGTACTATTTCGGTTGTTTTTTCATATATCCCATTTACATCTCCAATTGTGATGCTTATCCGAATTCCTTTTGGTGTTCCAATTTGGGAGCAAATTTTGTCCTTATCCGTTCTTATTTTTTCATTTTTAGTAACTGTATGGATTGCTGCGAAGATTTATCGTGTTGGTATTTTGATGCATGGAAAAAAACCCAGTTATAAAGATCTCATTAAATGGTTAAAATATTAATTTTTACCTTTGACTAAGCACACAATTAAATTATGTCTAAAATATTAATCATTGAGGATGAAGAAGCGATCCGCCGTGTACTCGTCAAAATTTTGACAGAGGAAAGTAAAGACTACCAAGTATTTGAGGCTGAGGATGGACTCGCGGGAACTGAGGCTATAAAAAAATCAGACTTTGATTTAATTTTATGTGATATCAAAATGCCAAAAATGGATGGTGTTGAGGTACTCGAAGCGGCAAAGAAAATCAAACCTGAAATACCTATCGTTATGATATCTGGTCACGGTGATTTAGACACTGCTGTAAATACGATGCGCTTGGGCGCATATGATTACATTTCTAAACCACCGGATTTAAATCGGCTTTTAAACACGATAAGAAATGCTCTCGACCGTAAAGAATTGGTTGTAGAGAATAAGCGTTTGAAGCGAAAAATAAGTCAGAACTATGAAATGGTTGGAGATAGTGTTGCCATTAGTAAGATAAAATCTATAATTGAAAAGGTAGCCCCTACAGAAGCGCGTGTCCTCATTACTGGCCCCAATGGGACTGGTAAAGAACTTGTGGCTCATTGGCTACACCAAAAGAGTGAACGTTCTAACGGGCCTATGGTAGAAGTCAATTGTGCTGCTATTCCAAGCGAACTTATTGAAAGTGAGCTTTTTGGTCATATCAAAGGCGCTTTTACGGGCGCCCAAAAGGACAGAGCTGGGAAATTTGAAGCGGCAAATAAAGGCACTTTATTTTTGGATGAAATAGGTGACATGAGTTTGTCTGCTCAAGCTAAAGTTTTACGCGCACTTCAAGAAAACAAAATACAGCGCGTTGGAAATGATAAAGATATCAATGTCAATGTTCGTGTTGTTGCAGCAACCAACAAAGACCTAAAAAAAGAAATCTCAGAAGGGCGTTTCAGGGAAGATTTGTACCACCGTCTAGCAGTAATTCTAATTAATGTACCATCTCTTAACGATAGGCGTGATGATATTCCCCTTTTGGTAGATTTTTTTAGTGCAAAGATTGCTTCTGAACAAGGCACCATAAAAAAACATTTTTCTGTTGCTGCACTAAAACTTTTGAAAGGGTACAATTGGACTGGAAATATTCGAGAGTTACGCAATGTAGTTGAACGTCTTATCATTCTGGGATCAAATGAAATATCAGAGAATGATGTTCGTACTTTTGCAAGCAAACTTTAATTTAAATCAACCTTATTTCCTTTTATGAAAAATAAGATAATATTAGTTTTCGTTTTATTGAGTATTATTGGCACCGCTCAAGACGATGCTGCTCAACTTCAAAGCATATACAGCACATCACTGACCAATGGTAAAAGCTATGAATGGCTAAGGTACTTGTCTAACGAAATCGGTGGACGGCTCTCCGGATCATTAAATGCTGAGTTAGCTGTAGAATACACCAAGGAAGAGTTGGAAAAATTGGGATTAGATAAAGTCTGGTTACAACCTGTCCTGGTACCGAAATGGGTGCGTGGAAATCCTGAATTTGCCTATATAGAAACTGCGCCAGGAAAAACAATTCCTGTTAATCTCTGTGCCTTAGGGGGTTCTGTTTCCACGCCACCGCAAGGACTAAAAGCCGAGCTTATAGAAGTTCAAGGAATAGCAGATTTAAACAGATTGAAACGTACCGATGTGGAGGGCAAAATTGTGTTTTTCAATAGGCCTATGCAAGCCGATTTGATTTCAACATTTGAGGCCTATGGAGGTTGTGTTGACCAGCGCTATGACGGCGCTAAAGAAGCTGCCAAATTAGGCGCTGTTGGGACTATTGTACGGTCTATGAACCTGCGTTTGGATGATTTACCACATACTGGAGCAATGTCCTATGGCAATACCCCTGTTAATGAACGTATTCCTTCGGCTGCCATCGGTACTAACGATGCAGAGCGTCTAAGTGGTATTTTAAAAATTGACCCAAAAGTTAAGTTTTATTTCAAACAAAATTGCAAGCAACTTAAAGATGTTCAATCGTACAATGTCATAGGGCAAATAACAGGAAGTCAATACCCCAACGAAATTATAGTTGTAGGAGGACATTTGGATTCATGGGATTTAGGTGATGGTTCTCATGACGATGGAGCAGGTTGCGTACAATCTATGGATGTTTTACGCCTTTTAAAAGAAACTGGTGTACGCCCAAAAAGAACCATTCGAGTAGTTCTTTTTATGAATGAGGAAAACGGCTTACGTGGGGGTCGAAAATATGCTGAGATTGCTAAGAGAAAGGGTGAAAAGCACATTTTTGCTTTAGAAAGTGATTCTGGGGGATTTACACCTAGAGGATTTTCTTTTGATGGTCCTGACTATAAAATCAATCAAATTCTAAATTGGAAACCCCTTTTTGAACCTTATCTTGTTCACTATTTCAAAAAAGGAGGAAGTGGTGCTGATATTGGTCCACTAAAAAATGACGAACTTGTTTTGGCTGGGTTACGCCCAGATTCTCAGCGTTATTTTGACCATCATCATGCTGCCAACGACACTTTTGATGCCGTGAACAAACGTGAATTAGAATTGGGCGCAGCAACAATGACATCGCTTATTTATCTTATTGATAAATATGGGTTTACTGCTATTCAACAACAAAAAAGAATCCGAGATTAGCTTTTCGACTAATTTACATTTACAGGTTTTTCACTGTAGTTCTAATGGCCACCAGATTCGTCAAAAGTTTTTCTAAATGATTCAAATCCAACATATTTGCACCATCACTTTTGGCATTAGCGGGATCAAAA
>ERZ767310.34-NODE-34-length-75871-cov-9.992864_pt1 | contig 75871 bp, 78 predicted proteins | sample MGYA00374954_ERZ767310 | MGnify/ENA primary metagenome ERZ767310 (study PRJEB28948, sample SAMN06267188) | marine metagenome | isolation source: Columbia River Estuary | place: USA:Columbia River Estuary, USA | collected 2013-07-23 ...
CCCACTTGGGCTCGAACCAAGGACCCTCTGATTATGAGTCAGATGCTCTAACCAACTGAGCTATGGGACCAAAGTGGCTGCAATATTACAACCATTTTTAAAATTATGAAAAGAAATTTATTCTTTATTATCCATATCTTGACACAGTTCTATAAGTACTCCACCAGATGATTTTGGGTGTAAAAATGCAATTAACTTACCATCAGCACCAGGCTTAGCTTTGTGGTGAATCAGCTCAAATCCTTCTGTTTTCAATCGCTCGATTTCAGCGCCAATATCATCTACTGCAAAAGCAATATGATGTACGCCCTCTCCTCTTTTTTCAATAAATTTTGCAATTGGGCTATCTGGGCTGGTCGCCTCCAGCAATTCAATCTTATTCCCGTCGACTTTAAAAAAGGAGGTATTGACACCCTCGGATTTTACACACTCAATTTTGTAGTGCTCAACCCCCAGCAATTTTGCATAAAGCCGATTAGATTTACTAAGATCTTTTACGGCAATACCGATGTGTTCAATTTTTTTCATCTTTACAAATTTAAAGCAAAAAACAAGGCTTTTGAAAAATTACAGAAGAATTGTAGTATTTTTGCCCTATGGAAAGTCAAAGACAAAAGAAAATAGCCTCGGTTTTACAACGGGATTTAGTTGAAGTCCTTCAAGGCGCCGCCAGAGAAGGGGGCATGCAAGGGGTTATTATTTCGGTAACTCAAGTCAAAGTCACTGTAGACTTGTCTATTGCTAAGGTATACTTAAGTATTTTTCCGATCAAGCAGGCCAAAGTACTGATTGAAGGTATTTCTTCAAATGCACCCATCATCAAACACGAATTGGCACAACGCACCAAACATCAACTTCGTCGGATGCCTGAATTATTGTTTTTTATCGACGATTCTTTGGAATACATTGATCAAATCGATCGATCTCTAAAAGGGACAGAAAACCCTATTCTTAATGATGACCTTCTACAAAAAAGAAAAAAAGCATAGTTGAATTTTTCGCTCTACATAGCCAAGCGATATTTGTTTACAAAAAGTAAAAACAAAGCGATTAATTACATTACTCTGGTTGCTGGATTGGGCATAATTTTAGGAACCGCAGCACTATTCATAGTCCTTTCGGGCTTCGATGGCCTCAAGGCATTTAGCTTAGAGTTTACATCTTTTACAGACCCTGATTTTAAGGTTTTGCCAAGCCAATCTAAAAACATTAGTTTGTCTTCAACACAGCGCAAGATGCTCAGCGAAATAGAAGGGATTGCCTCATTTTCTACAGTTGTTGAAGAAAAAGTTCTATTGAGCTGTGAGGGCAAGTATTTAGCCATCGATTTAAAAGGCGTAGACAAATACTACCCTAAGAAAACCATAGACTCTATTTTGACTTACGGCGATTGGATTTCACAAGACCTTCAACAGATCGTTGCAGGCTGGGGTGTCAGCAACACTCTAGGGTTTGGTGTATACGACCTTACTAAAATTATACGCATCTACGCACCCAAACCAGGCACCGGACAAATTACGTCTGTGAAAGGGGCATTTAAAAGTATGAAAGTGGCTAATGTTGGGCTTTTTCAAATCAATGAGTCAATTAACAGTTCTCGAGTCTATACTTCACTTCAAAATGCTCAATATTTGCTTGGTCTTAAGCCACACAAAATAAGTGCGATCGAAATAATAAGCCTACCAGGTGTAGATGAAACCAAAATAAGATTAGCTCTTTCAAAGATTTTTGATGATGAAATTGTCATAAAAAGTAGAGTACAGCTCAATGCCGCTTTATACAAAATGCTCAACGCCGAACACCTTGCGGTTTATCTTATTTTTACGTTAATATTAATTATAGCGTTATTTAACATTGTTGGATCAATCATCATGATGATTCTGCATAAAAAAGACGATTTAAAGACTTTATATAGCATCGGTACCACCAAACAAGAAATTCAAAATATTTTTTTTATGCAGGGGGTTATAATGACTATTATTGGGGGATTGATCGGCCTTTTTTTAGGCGCTGTAGTTGTCGGTCTTCAGCTGTGTTTTGATTTGCTTATGATTACACCAAGCTTGGCTTACCCCGTTGTGCTAAAGGGGAGTAATTTTGCAATCGCTTTTTCAACAATTCTTATCTTAGGGCTTATTGCTTCAAGATTAGCATCTTGGAACTTAAAGAAACTTCAGTTTACAGATCAAGCAAATTGATGGGCAGCAAATTTGGTTTCGACTTCATCAAAGGCTTTAAATACATCTTGGCTGTGGTCGCTCGTCACCATCTTTGTTCTGTACGGTTTAAAATTAGGGATTCCTTTAAAATAGTTGGTATAATGCCTTCTTGTTTCGAGCACACCCAAAACTTCCCCTTTCCAATCAATAGCCATTTTCAAATGCCGTCTTGCGGCCTCGACGCGTTCGGACATACTTATAGGTTCTAGATGCGTTCCCGTCTCAAAGTAATGTTTAACCTGCTTAAAAAACCAAGGGTTTCCAATACAAGCTCGACCAATCATGGCACCGTCTAAACCATAAGAATCGCGCATTTCCATGGCCCGTTCTGGAGAGTTGACATCTCCATTTCCAAAAATGGGGATATGCATTCTAGGATTGTTTTTTACCGCAGCAATAGGAACCCAATCCGCATTACCTTTGTACATTTGAGCTCGAGTTCTTCCGTGAATAGACAGCGCTTTTATGCCAACGTCCTGAAGTCTTTCCGCAACCTCTACAATACGAATTGAGTCGTGGTCCCAGCCCAAGCGGGTTTTAACGGTCACAGGTAAATGGGTGCGCTTAACCATTTCGGCAGTTAGCTTTTCCATTAAGCAGATATCTTTTAATATTCCTGCCCCGGCTCCTTTACTGACCACTTTTTTAACAGGGCAGCCAAAGTTGATGTCAATTATATCTGGATATGATTTCTCTACAATTTCAACCGCGCGAAGCATGCTGTCTAGATTGGCCCCAAAAATTTGGATACCTACAGGGCGTTCTTTTTCATAAATATCGAGTTTCATTGTGCTTTTGGCAGCGTCTCGAATCAGACCTTCACTAGATATGAATTCGGTGTAGACCACATCGGCACCTTGTTCTTTGCATAGCGCCCGAAAAGGCGGATCACTAACATCTTCCATCGGCGCCAACAGCAATGGGAATTCAGGCAATTCTATAGCTCCAATTTTTACCATAATCATTTATAAAAATTCATTTCATCTAAATATACCCAAACAGATTCTGGCAATAATGGTCTTATATTCTTAGCTGATTTTATGGATTTTCTTATGAATGATGAAGAAATCTCAATGATGGGCGCGTCTACTTTTATTATGGTTCCTTTTGAATCAACAGCAGCATACGAATGTTCTATTTTTCGAGGATAGACATAAATAGGATAACGGTCTAAGAGAACCTCAGCATTTTTCCATTTAGGTAAAGACGCTAAATTATCCTCTCCCATGATGAGCGCAAACTCATGCTTGGGGTATTTTTCTTCTAAATAAGCAAGGCTGTGCACTGTATAGTTTGGTTGAGGGAGTTGAAATTCAATATCGCTGGGCTTTATTTTTGGATACTCTTTAGTGGCTAAATATACCATTTCTAGGCGTTGGTGATTGTCTAAAACACTCTGTTTGGTTTTAAAGGGGTTTTGCGGAGTGACTACACACCAAACCTCTTCCAAATCGGAATGTTCTGCAAAGTGGTTGGCAATGATAAGGTGCCCCACATGAATTGGGTTGAACGTACCAAAATAGAGACCTACTTTCATTTTCTAAGATTCGATAAATTTTAAAACCGTTGAATACGCTTCTTTTTTAGCGTTATCTAGAACTTCATTTTCAATGATGCAATCAAAAAGAGGAGCGGTAGCAAGCTCTGCAGAAGCTTTTGAAATCCGCATATTGATTTTGTCTTCAGATTCTGTTTGACGTTTTTTCAATCTTATTTTGAGCTCATCTATGCTTGGGGGTTTTACAAATACCGCAAGTGTTTTTTCTGGGAATTTCTTTTTGATGCGCAATCCGCCAGAAACATCAATATCAAAAATAACATGTTTGCCCATGGCCCAGATTCGCTCAACTTCTTTTTTTAGTGTGCCATAAAAATTGTCACGATAAACTTCTTCCCACTCCAAAAAGTCGCTTCTTTTGATGTGTTTTTTAAAGTTCTCAGTGGATAAAAAATAGTAGTCTTTCCCCTCAATTTCATCTCCTCTCTTTTCCCGCGAAGTTGCCGAAATAGAAAAGGCGAGGTTTAACGCTTCTTGTTTCAAGAGGTGTTTGACAATAGTAGTTTTGCCAGAGCCTGAAGGAGCTGAAAACACAATGAGTTTACCGTTGAACATATTTATAGTACGTTGAGCAATTGTTCTTTTATTTTTTCAAGTTCGTCTTTCATTTGTACGACGAGTTTTTGCATAGGAGCAAAGTTGGCTTTAGAGCCAATAGTATTGATTTCTCTACCAATTTCTTGACTGATAAATCCTAGCTTTTTCCCATTAGAATCATCAGAGTTTAATGTTTTATTAAAATAATCTAAATGGTTTTTTAAACGGATTTTTTCTTCTGTTATATCTAGTTTTTCTATGTAATAAATAAGTTCTTGCTCAAATCGATTTTGATCAACCTTTTCTTTTAAGTCTGCGACTCCTTTGTTGAGGCGATCGCGCACATGTTCTATACGCTCAGGGTCGATATCAATGATGGATTTTAAAAGAGCATCAATATTAGATATTCGTTTGAGAAAGTCGGTTTTAAGCACAGCCCCTTCATCTTTTCGGTATTCTTCAACACGGTCCAAAACGACACTTAATTCGCTAGATATAAGCTTCCATTCTTTCGGGTCAATATCTTCTCGCTCTGTGGTTAAAGCGTCGGGCATTTTAACGGCCATTTTTAATAACTCTAAAGGCGCTGCAGATGATATACCTTGAAGTTGACCCATATAACTTTTTACTACTTCAGCATTAATTTTTGCAGGAGCCTCTCCTTTATTAAATTCAACATAAAGGCTAAAATCAACTTTACCACGTCCCAATTGCAGCCCAATAAGTTTACGAAGTTCTAATTCTTTTGCGCGATACATGGAGGGCATGCGCATATTCAAATCCAATGATTTACTGTTGAGCGATTTCAATTCTAATCGAATGGTCTTTGTGGGCAGTTCTAGTACAGATTTACCATATCCAGTCATCGAGTGTATCATGCCTTGTTGTTAAATTTATGGCTCAAAGATACAGAAAAGCGCGCACTATTTAAATGGGCTGTGTTGTTTGAAGCTTTTGATTTGAATTCTTCTGAAAAAGGGCTGAATCAATCTATTAATGAATTTGTTTTTATGCTTTATGTAACAACTTAACTCCAAGGGCTCTGCACCAATAGTTGTTTTTATTTCAGACGCAGTTCGCCCCAAGTTGATGCTTTCTACGTTTTTCTCTAGTCCAAGGCGGATATAATCGTTAAGGATCCTCGGATAAATTGCGTAGGTTTTGTTTAAATCATATTCTAATCCGATAAAATGCGCATCAAGATCTTTTTTGTTTACTAAAGCGGATAGGAAACCAACGATTTTATCGTTCAAAAAATAGCCCTGAACAATAAAATCATCTTTGTAAGTGTTTTTTAGCTTTATATAAGTATTTAGGTCTAAAACTTGTGCGTTGAAGTTCGCGTTATCAATGGTATTTTGATACAAATTTTGAAGTTCATCTTTGTAAATTTCTATGTCATTTTGAGAAAAAACACGCAGTTCTAAGCGCTCGCTTTTTGCGTCTGCTTTATTGGCTTTTACTCTATATTTAGATTTTAGTGCCGCCTTGTATTCATCAAAAGTTGTCCAATCTTGCTTTAGTGTAATTATCATATTTGGCTCTACTTTTATATTGGTGAAGCCAAAATGTTCAAATGACGAGGTGTATTCCAAGGCTGAGGTTTGAAAATCTTTGATAAAAATAGCATGCAGCGGCCGAACTGATTTGGCAATTTCGTCTAAAGCTGTTCCAATTTCAGCAGCTATTAATTTTCGATCGCAACTTGGAGCAAAACTAATGCCGTGTTCACCACTTAAAAACACATTCCCGCAGAACATGATTTTTATATGGTCTTTGCAGAAAAATAGATTTAATATTTGTCTAAAGCGCTCAGAGACTTTAATGTTTTTCAGAATTACGTCAACGCTCAAATCAACGATTTGTACTAAGGCGAGTGCCTGAGGGTTATTGTTTTTTGAGATACAGACATAACGCACATCAACAGCTGTATTTGAAGTCTCAAATCCATAAAGCAAGTGGCGTGAAAAATATACACTAGCATTGGGATTGATTTTCTCTAAAAAGCTATCGTCTAGCTGGTCTATGGATGTAAAAAAGGAGGTCTTCAAAAAGATTATTTTTTGGTTACTAAATATACACCAATAAAAATTAATAGAGCGGCCAACCCTTTTACTGTATCTATTTGATCGCTACCCATAAATACAGCGAATAAGCCGGCAAAGATAGGTTGGAGGTATAAGAACGTGCTCACAGTTGTGGCCTTTAAATTTCGCAAGGCCATTGGATTTAACAAATAAGTACCAAAGGTTGCGAAGACAATTACAAATCCAATTGAAAACCAAATGTAGGCCGGAAAACTTCCCCACTCTACAACACTTAATTCGCTGTATCCGAAAGGAAAAACCATAATGGAACCAAATAAAAACAGCCATTTTATAAAGTCGTAAGGGTGGTATTTTGCAGTCAGTTTTTTTATTAAAATTAAATAATAGCTATATGAAGCTGCATTTATGAAAATTAAGAAATTCCCCAATAAAATATCTTCACCAAACTCAGATGACTGCCCGTACAAGCTCAGCACCAAAGCTCCAGAGAGGCCCAACATAACCCCAAGTACCTTTAACCCTGTAATGCGCTCTTTTAATATGATAGCGGATAATATCAAAACAATAATAGGAACAGTAATCATGATTACAGACCCATTGATGGGCGTGGTGTACTGAAGGCCCTTGAAAAAAGCCAACATATTTAAAGCCACACCAAAAAAGGAAGCAGCAAGCAATTTTGGGAAATCACTACGCGCAATTTTTTTACTAGGAACCAAAAGGCTAAACAACCAAAATAAAATGGCGGCACAAGTGACTCTTAACAGGATAAACCCAAAAGGCATAATGTGCCCACCTACAATTACGTCGTTGGCAAAAGTAAATGTCACCCCATAAAACAATTGCACTAAAATAAGCGCAACAAGTGCATTACCTCGGCTATTCATGTGCAAGAGCTAATTTTGCGGCTGCAATAGTTTTTGGACTATTCCCTATAAAAATTTGCTGTTCTATCACCAAGATCGGGCGTTTTAAAAAAGTATAATGTTTCAGGATATAGTGCTTGTAATCACGTTCTGTAAGAGATTCATTTTTTAGGCCCATTTCTCCGTACAGTTTTGCCCGTCTACTGAATAGTGCTTCATAGCTGCCAGCAAGTGTTTTAAGATGTTCTAAATCTGATGATATAAGTGGGTTTTCTTTGATGTCATGGAGCTCAAACTTATCAGAAAGCGCCAAGGATTTTAGGATGCGTAAACATGTATTGCAACTTTTGAGGTAATAGATTTTTTTCATGCGATTGTTTCATTACTTTTACAAAGAAAATCATTTCTAAATTAACTTCTGAAGTATTTAATTTTAATTATGAATAGGAGTTTTGATATTACCCTAAAAAACAGAGCAATTTTACATCGGTTTTTAGTCGATTTTAGTTTAAGTCAGCTTAATACAGTTCCTGATGGATACCGCAATTCAATATATTGGAATATTATTCATGTGGTGGTCACTCAGCAATTACTAGTCTACAAGCTTTCTGATGTACCTATGCTCATTGGTTCGGACTTAGTAGATGCCTTTCGAAAAGGAACCAAAACAGAACGCGGCGCTACCCAACATGAGGTAGAGCACCTAAAAAAGCTATTATTTTCAACCATTGAACAAACTCAAAAGGATTACGATGCAGGACGCTTTACGTCATACAACTCCTACACGGTATCAACCAAAAGCACTCTTACTAATGTAGAAGAAGCCATTGAATTTAATAATTTTCATGAAGGCATTCATTTGGGCTATATATTAGCAATGAAAAACAGTATTATCTCATAAAATTTTCAAATTAATAAACAATGAAATTCAATACAAAAACTATTCATGGAGGTCAAGCTCCAGATAAAGCATACGGTTCTGTAATGCCGCCGATTTACCAAACATCTACCTACGCGCAAACGACCCCAGGAGGACATAAAGGGTATGAATATTCTCGTACCCACAACCCTACCCGACATGCGCTAGAACAATCTTTTGCTAGTATAGAAAACGGGGATTATGGATTAGCTTTTGGTTCAGGATTAGCAGCTATTGACGCTATAATCAAGCTTTTAAGCCCAGGTGATGAGGTGATTTCTACTAATGATCTATATGGAGGAACCTATAGGCTATTCACGAAAGTATTTGAAAAGTTTCAGATAAAATTTCATTTTGTTGGAATGGAAAACATTAGTGAAATTGAAAAAAATATTAACTCAAAAACAAAGTTGATTTGGGTAGAGACGCCTACCAACCCTATGCTTAATGTTATTGATATCAAGGCAGTTTCCTCCATAGCTAAAAAGTATAATATTCTATTGGCAGTAGACAATACTTTTGCCACACCCTATCTTCAACAGCCTTTAGATCTTGGCGCAGACATTGTCATGCACTCTGCAACAAAATACCTTGGCGGGCATAGTGATGTAGTCATGGGTGCTTTGGCTGTAAAAGATAAAAGTATAGCTGATCAATTGTATTTTATTCAAAATGCAAGTGGCGCCGTTTGTGGCCCTCAAGATAGTTTTTTAGTATTAAGAGGAATAAAAACATTGCATGTTCGTATGCAACGCCATTGTGAAAATGGACGTGCTGTAGCCATGTTTTTACAACAACATTCCAAGGTAGAAAATGTTTATTGGCCTGGTTTAGAAACCCACCCTAACCATCATATTGCAAAAGATCAAATGAATGATTTTGGCGGCATGTTATCATTCACCACTAAAGGGAATAATTATGAAGAAGCGATCAAGGTAGTGGAACGCCTTAAAGTCTTTACTCTAGCTGAGTCCTTGGGGGGTGTAGAGTCCTTGGCAGGACATCCTGCGAGCATGACACATGCTAGTATTCCGAAAGAAGAACGTGAAAAAACAGGCGTTGTCGATTCTTTAATTCGGCTGAGTGTTGGAATTGAAGATGAACAAGACCTTATCGAAGATCTCAGGCAAGCACTGCATGGAGTATAATTGATTTATTTAATTCTACTAAGTTTTAAATATTTGAATTATTCGTAATATTTGTACTCGTTTTGTAGTTAAAATTACGAATTCAAAAAAATATTAATTTATTTTTTAAGATATTATATATTTGTAGAACAATTAGTATACTTAAAACTAAATTAAATGAAACACAAAATTGAAGGATTTTTAGATTTAGTGCGTCAAAGAAATGGTCTTGAGCCAGAATTTTTGCAAGCTGTTGAAGAGGTTGCAGAAACGGTGATTCCTTACATTGTACAGCACGATATTTATCATGGGAAGAATATTCTTTTGCGCATGGTAGAACCTGAGCGTGCAGTGATGTTTAGAGTAAACTGGGTTGATGACTCAGGGGAAATCCAAGTCAATAGAGGATACCGAATTCAGATGAACTCGGCTATTGGCCCATATAAGGGAGGCTTGCGCTTTCACCCTTCGGTCAATATGAGTATTCTAAAGTTTTTGGCCTTTGAACAAGTGTTTAAAAATAGTTTGACAACCCTTCCAATGGGTGGCGGAAAAGGAGGAAGCGACTTTGATCCCAAAGGTAAAAGTGATAACGAGATTATGCGCTTTTGCCATGCTTTTATGAGCGAATTATTTCGTCATATTGGGCCAAATACGGATATACCAGCAGGGGATATTGGCGTAGGTGGACGCGAGATTGGGTTTCTGTTTGGGATGTATAAAAAATTAAAAAACGAATTCACAGGCGTGCTCACGGGCAAAGGGGTAACTTGGGGCGGCTCTCTTATCCGGCCAGAAGCAACAGGTTATGGAACTGTCTATTTTGCACAAAAAATGTTGCAAACTAAAGGCAATGATATTAAGGGTAAAACGGTCACAATATCAGGGTCTGGAAATGTAGCTCAATTTGCGGCAGAGAAAGTTCTTCAACTTGGAGGTAAAGTCATTACGCTCTCAGATTCATCGGGCTATATTGTAGATGACAACGGAATTGATGAAGAAAAGTTGGCCTACGTGATGGACCTTAAAAACAACAAACGCGGACGCATTAGCGCATATGTGGAGGCTTATCCAAGCGCCCGGTTTTTTGCCCATAAAACGCCTTGGGGTGAGCCCTGCGACATAGCACTACCTTGTGCAACACAAAACGAACTTGATGAATCCGACGCCAAAACACTTCTCGACAATGGTTGTGTTTGTGTTAGCGAGGGTGCTAATATGCCATCAACTAAGGAAGCAATAGTTCTATTCCAAAGAGCAAAAATTTTATTTGCACCAGGGAAAGCCTCAAACGCTGGCGGGGTAGCTACTTCTGGATTAGAAATGACCCAAAATTCATTGCGCTATAATTGGACAAGAAAAGAGGTAGATGACAAGCTCAAAGAAATTATGGGCAATATCCACGACAAATGTATTAAGTACGGAAAAGACGAAAAAACGGGGTATATTGATTATGTAAAAGGAGCAAATATAGCTGGCTTTGTTAAAGTTGCCGATGCTATGCTGGCCCAAGGAGTAGTCTAATTTTCTTTACTTCAAAACTAAAAAGCTTCTACATCGTAGAAGCTTTTTTTGTTTATGCATAATAATACCGTGTTTTGTCGTTAGATATAAATATATTTGATAAAATTTATATTTTTGAAACCACAAATCTTCATAATTTTAGTTTTATCTCTTGTAAAGCAATCATTTGGGCAAGTTACTAATATTGAGGCTTGGCAAGGATTTTTTTCTTACACGGATATCAAGGCTCTTGCATCTGGAGGTGATAAAATATATGCCGCCAGTGAAAATGCGGTGTTTTCTTATAATCTTCTGACTACCGAAACAGAAACCCTAACTACAATTGACGGATTATCTGGAGAATTTATCACAACTTTTCACTTTAGCAATGATTATGATGTTTTGATTATTGGATACAGAACAGGACTTATTGAGGTTTTTAATCTATCTACCAATGAGGTTTTAAAGGTTGTAGATATTTTAAATAAAACGACCATCCCGCCGGATAATAAACAGATAAATCATTTTTACGAGTCCAACAACGTTGTATATATTGCAACTAACTACGGTATTTCTATTTATGATTTAGGAGCTTTAGAGTTTGGAGACACTTTTTACATTGGCGCGAATGGTTCGCAAGTTCAGGTTAATGAAACTTTTGTTTTTAATAACGTACTCTATGCTGCCACGGATTCAGGTTTAAAAGCGGCAGATGTAGACAATCCAAATCTAGTTGATTTTCAATTTTGGGACACTTTATTTTTTGGCAACTTTTTGGCACTAAATTCTCTTGATAATAATCTTTACACCTTAAAATCAGATAATAAACTGTATCGATTGGATGGTTCTAACCTAGAACAGTCATTAATTTTTTCTGAAACTGTCGTTGATTTCAATTCTAGTGGAGATAATTTGCAAGTGATTACTAAAGACAATGTATTTAATTACCGAACGGGCTTAATTCTCGAAACTACTTATTCGGCTTCGCCGCAATATGATACTAACTTTACAACAGCTCAATTCATTGATCAAACAATGTTTATTGGCTCAGAAAATCTAGGGGTTTTGAAGTCTTCTTTAGAAATGCCTAATGCTTTTGAAGAAATTTGCCCAGACGGGCCATTGCTCAACACTCCATTTGCTTTAAAATACGCTTATGAAAATCTTTGGGTTACTTATGGAGATTATGATCAGGATTTTAACCCCAGCCCATTAAAAACACATGGATTTAGTTATTACGAAAATGAAAAATGGAACAATATCACTTACGACAGTATTCAGGAAGTAATTCAAAAACCTATATATAATTTAAATGCAATTGCTGTAAACCCCGTCAATGCCAACCAGATTTTTATAAGTTCGTTTCACAGTGGTCTCTTAGATTTTCATAAAAATGAATCCATGGAATTCTATGATGACACCAATAGCCCTTTACAATCTTTAGTACTTGCTAGTGCTCCAAATTATAAAAGTATTCGAGTTTCGGGCTTACAGTTTGATGAGCAGGGCTACCTTTGGAGCCTTACAAGCTTAGTAGATAAACCATTGAAAAAGTACAATCCTGCCACAAATCAATGGCAGACTTATAGCTTTGATGCTATCATCGAGGACCCAATTTATGATGAAAATGGATTTGGTGCTTTGGTTATTGGACCAAACGGCACTAAATGGGTTGGAAGTTACAGCAATGGAGTGATAGGCTTTAATGAAAACGGAAATTTGATTCGACAAGTCAAGGGTGAAGATACTGCAAACCTTCCCATAAACCATATTAAGGCACTAGCCTTAGACAATAACAATGTGCTTTGGATTGGAACGTACAAAGGGTTGAGGATTTTGTATAATACGGCTAATTTTTTCACAGAAGATGTTTTAAGGACAGAGCCGATTATAATTTTAGAAGAGGGAATCCCAAAAGAACTTTTGGAGCTTCAATTCATCACTGAAATCATCGTTGACGGCTCCAACAACAAATGGATTTCAACGGCAGATGCAGGTGTTTTTTATTTGAGTGCTGATGGCCAAAAAACAATTTATCATTTCACAAAAGAAAATTCTCCATTGCCCTCCAACACTGTAATAACAATGACTCAAAATGTAAATGACGGTACCATATATTTTGGGACTTCAAGAGGTTTAGTTTCTTTTAAAGCTGGGGGCTCTAGCCCTTCCGATTCTTTGGAAGATGTTTTTGCTTATCCAAATCCAGTACGTCCAGGGTTTAATTTATCAGTTGATAAAGTAAAAATTAAAAACCTAAGCGAAAATGTTAACATAAAAATAACTGATGTAACTGGAAATTTGGTAGCCGAGGCAGAATCCAACACCAATCTACGCTTCAAAGGTTATAATTTAGAAATAGACGGAGGTACAGCGTATTGGAATGGAAGAAATTTAGAAAATAATACAGTCGCTTCAGGGGTATATGTGGTATTGATATCAGACCTAGATAATTTTGAAACTAAAGTACTTAAAATCATGATTGTACGCCAATGATTATTTCGACAAAGGCCATAGTGCTTTCAAAGCTCAAATACAAAGACAACGATCTTATTGTCAAATGCTATTTGGAAGCTAAAGGCATTGTAAGTTTTGTGGTAAAAAATGCGTTTTCGTCTAAAAAAGGAAAACTCAAGCCTGCATATTTTCAACCTTTATCAATGTTGCAAGTTGAATTTGATTACAAAAACAGCAGAGATCTACATTATTTTAAAAATATTCGCTTACTACATTCATTTCAATCTCTACACACTGCAATATTAAAGTCTACCGTTGTGATATTCTTGGCTGAAATATTAAGTGCTGTTCTCAAGGAAGAGGAGGCTAACCCTTCTCTTTTTTCGTATATAGAGACAACATTTTTATGGTTTGATACGATAGACCACAGCAGTATTTTTCACCACAAGTTTCTTATGGGTTTAACAAAATACTTAGGGTTCTTTCCTGAATTGAACAAGATGAATTTGCCGTATTTTAATCTAGAAGAAGGAAAATTTCAAGCCATGGCCAATAGCCCTTATTGTATTCATGGCCAAAAATTAATTTTATTCAATGCGGTATTAGGTACGAAATTTGATGAACTAAAGAATCATCCAATGCATGCTACTGAAAAGCAAGATCTATTGAATATGATATTACTGTATTTTAAATTACATTTGCAAGGGTTCATGCCGCCAAAATCCCTATCTATTTTGAATCAGGTTTTTAATTAAAATGAAACATTTTTATAGTTATATTTTATGTGTTTTCTTGTGGAATTTATCCGCGCAGCAAGTTACAATTGTAGACGAAACCAACTTAGACCCTATTGCTGGTGTTGCGGTTTTTAATTTGGTTAAAACTAAAACTAATATTTCTAACCTTGATGGGCAAATTTCCTTAGCCCGTTTTCAGGGCTTTGAACGTATTTATTTTCAGCATATTTCTTACCACAGAGAATCCATCTTGAAATCTAAGATAGGAGACACGATTTTTCTTACCCCTAAATCTACTAATCTTAATGAAATTGTCATTTCAGCCTCAAAATTCGAACAAAGTAAAAAGGAAGTTCCTCAAAAAATTATCAGTATCGATGCACAAGAGATCGAACAAGCAACTCCTCAAACATCTGCTGACCTTTTAGCCAACAGTGCTGGTGTCTTTGTCCAGAAAAGTCAACTTGGCGGAGGCAGCCCCATGATACGGGGATTTTCAACAAATCGCGTTCTCATCACTGTAGATGGGGTACGCCTAAATAACGCTATTTTTCGAGGGGGAAATGTTCAAAACGTTATTTCGATAAATCCATTTAATATTCAAAACACTGAAGTTATTTTGGGTGCCGGATCTGTAATATATGGCAGTGATGCTATTGGAGGTGTCATGAATTTTTACACAACAACTCCAGAACTATCCCAACTTAACTCGCCTCAATTTTCAACCAAAAGTAATTTAAGGTATTCATCTGCGAATAACGAAAAAACAGCCCAAGTAGGCCTAAACATAGGCCTAAACAAATGGGGGTTTCACACAAGCATGAGTTTCTCGGATTTTGGAGATTTGAGAATGGGAAGAACAGAAATTCAACAATATTTAACGCCATTTTATGTAACTCAGCAAAATGGTCAGGATATAACAATGCCTAACCACAACCCCCGTGTACAAAAGTTCACAAATTATAATCAATTTCACGCTGCACAAAAGATATTATACAAGCCAATGAAATCATTAAATCTTGACTTTGGCCTTCACTACGCAACCACTTCAGACATCCCTAGATATGACCGTTTAGCGCTTCAAAGCACAGCCGAAAACCTCAGTTATGCCGAGTGGAGTTATGGCCCACAAAAGTGGCTGCTAGCCAATTTACAACTGACAAAGCTAAGCAGTAAATCCAACCTTTATGATAAAATAAAAACAACAATTGCTTATCAGAACTTTGGCGAAAGCCGAATAAGTCGAAAGTTTAATGATTTAAATCAAAAAAACCGAACCGAAAAGGTTCAGGCCGTTTCTCTAAATCTTGACTTAGATAAAACCATAACAGACAAAATGAATATCTCTTATGGTGCTGAATATATTTACAACAAAATCAATTCTGAAGGGCTGTCTATTAACTTAGAGAATAGTTCTGTAGAACGAATAGCTTCACGTTATCCAGATGATTCGCAGTGGAGTAGTTTAGCATCCTACCTAAGCTTAAAATACAAACCAACAAATAAATTTACATTTCAGTCTGGAATCAGATATAATGTAATTACTATCAATGCAGACTTATCTGGTAATGCGCAATTTTACGCCCTCCCTTTTGCAGATTTAAGCCTCGACACAAGTGCATTGACCGCTACTGCTGGAATCGCATGGGAACAGAGCAAGACTTTATTATGGAAGCTAAATACATCTACAGCCTTTCGCGCCCCGAACATTGACGATGTCGGAAAAGTTTTTGACTCGCAGCCTGGTGTTGTAGTTTTGCCAAATCCAAATTTGAAGCCCGAGTATGCCTATGGGGCCGAACTTGGCCTGAACATGAATTTTGATGACTCTTTACTGCTAGACATATCTTCTTATTATACTTATTTGGATAACGCCATGATTAGAGATCATTATGTTGTTAACGGCTTATCTCAACTTATGTACGACGGAGAGGTAAGCACAATACAAAGTATTCAAAACTCCTCGAAGGCTTGGATTTATGGCTTTGAATTCGGGTTAAACGCACGTTTTTCTAGAGCCTTGGAGTTGAGGTCTCAATTTAGTTTAACCAAAGGGCGGCAAAGAAACACCAACAACGCTAATGTTCCCGTACGACATGTTGCGCCTGCATTCGGCAATACTCATATTATATGGAAGCACAACAAGATAACTCTAGACGGCTATTTAAATTATAATTCAGGCCTTAGTCGGAGTGATATTTCAAGTGAACTTTCTCCTCATTTATTTGCTCTTGACTCTAATGGAAACCCTTGTGTTCCTTCTTGGTTAACGTTTAATTTTCGAACACAATATGAATTCAATGATACTATTTCATTTGTCGGTGGCATAGAAAATATATCAAATGAGGGCTATCGTCCATATGCTTCTGGAATTAGTGGGCCAGGTACAAATCTGATTTTCTCCATTACCTACAAGAACTAATGTACTCTTCAAAAAAGACATATACTGTGGAGGAAGCTTTGGCTAAACTTCAAAGCTATTGTGCTTATCAAGACCGTTGTCATAAAGAAGTTGCTCAAAAGCTCAAAGAGATGCGTGTGATTTCTCAGGCATCTGAGCAAATTATCATTGAACTGATCGAGGGGGATTTTTTAAATGAAGAGCGATTTAGTATGGCTTTTGTTCGCGGGAAATTTAAAATTAAAAAATGGGGCCGCCGTCGCCTTGCTTCTGAACTTAAGCAAAGAAACATTTCAAAATTTCTTATCCAAAAAGCCTTAGGCCAAATTTCAGAGACAGATTATAAGGCAACTTTTGAAGCGCTCGTGCACAAAAAAGCGGAGTCCATTACAGGAGGTTCCATAGCAAAAAAGCGGAAAAAGTTAGCTGATTATCTGTTGTACCGAGGCTGGGAAGCACATTTGGTTTATGATAAAATCAACCAGATTTTTTAGAGGGAAAGACCTCGGTTACAAAAAAGCTCGCAACCCAACTAAAACATTACCTTTCGGCATTGGTACGATACCCGTTTCTATATATGAGGCATTAAAGATATTATTTCCAGTCAATGTAAGTTCTAGTGTATTGATCATTAATTTCAGTTGAACATCTACTACGCTGTAGTTCTCCCCATTAGCCCTGTCTGCAAATTTATAAACGACACTTTGAGAGAAATTTTTCGAAAACTGTGTTTTAATATTTGCCGTGAGGTGTTGATTTAAAGAATTAATAACATACTTTGAGAAATTAGATTTTACAGTCCCTAAATCTTCATTCAAATAGGTGTATCCTAGGCTTAGACTCTGTGTATACTGGCCCAATTTGAAAGGAGAAGACAGCTGCGCTTCTATACCATTAGAATTTAACCTTTTCAAGTTATTAGACTGCCACTTATCGTCCTCATTTTCTTTGGTGTAATCTATTAAGTTGTCGGAATCTCTGTTGAAAAAGGCCACTGATGCGTTAAGTTTGTTGCCAAAATATTTAAGTCCAATTTCTTCTGAGATTGCGCGTTCAGGGACTAAATTTTCGTTTCCAATGTCCTGTCGTCCAACATAGTACAAATCGTTATATGTTGGAACTCTATAAGTATAACCAGCATTTGCGTAAACTCTGAAAGAATCATTAATGCGGTAGCCTAAATCAATTCCAGGGAAAGCGTTAAAATCAAATTCTGAAAAGTAGTTTACGGCGACCCCAGGAGTTACATCAAGCTTGTTGTCTAATAACGAAAAACGATGTTCTAAAAAGAAATTCCCCATCCATCGTTCACGATTACCTAACCGATTACTATTCATCTTTACTTTTGCAACATCAATGCCAAAGCCAGTTACTCCAATAGAAGAGGAGTATGAGCTATTGATTTGTATACCAACTTTATTAGAAATATGTAAATTCCTATACACCGAAGGGTTATTTCTAATATAGAGGTACATGTCTTGATTTCGTTTCCAATAGAGTTGAGGACTAATTTTCAAATCGCCTCGTTTGATTATGGTTGAAATTCCGACCAAACTGCTTTGAGTTTCTTCGTATTGTTCTTTAGCATTTATGGCATAAAACTGGTTACCACCAAACTTGCGTTCTGAAAAAGTAGCAATAACATCGATTGGGGTTGTTTTTGTGTTGAAGCTACTTTTTAAAAAGTAGTTTTGATTCTGGAAATCTGTATTGTAGCGGTATCCTTCTGAACTATTTATTGATGCATGCCCCATAACACTTGCGTTATCTAGACTTTTCCCAAGCGTTGCAGTTGCGTGTTGTTGGTTATATGAACCCAGTTGGAACCCAACATTGTTTTTTAGGTCTCCATTGGTCTTGGTGACAATATTGATGGCTCCTGTAAAAGCATTTTGCCCAAAAATTCTTGCAGCAGGACCTTTAATGATCTCGATGCGTTTAATCACTTCCAAAGGAAGTGCGATGTTTAGTGTGTGGTGTCCAGTTTGTGGGTCTTCAACCTTAATACCATCAATTAGTAAGAGCGTCTGGTCAAAACTTCCACCGCGGATATATAAATCTGCTTGCATCCCATAGATTCCCTGACGACGAATATCTATTCCTGCCTCTTGTTGTAATAGTTCTGCTAGATTAGTGGCTGGGCTACCTTCAATAACCTCTGCAGTGATGATGCTTATGGTTCGTGAGTTCTCTTTGAAAGGCAAATCTATCCTTGTTGATTCAATGGTAATTGAATCTAAAGATTGGACTTGCTGAGCAATGCCGTATTGTATTACAAGCAAACCAATAAGTGTAAATAGGTTAGTTTTCATGTTTATATTTTAAGACATTTAAAATAAGCCTCAAAGGTATATAAATCTATAAATCGAACATTATAAATCTTTAGAAATCTCACAAAAAAAAGTATTTTTATAGTAGCTGTAGGTATTGAAATAAATTACAGGATACTTTTAAAAAAAAGCATAAATACACTACCTTTAAATCATGTTTGCATTAGTTGATTGTAATAATTTTTATGCCTCTTGTGAGCGGGTTTTTAACCCTAATCTACAAGGGCTACCTGTTGCTATTTTGTCGAATAACGACGGCTGTGTTATTGCTCGTAGCGATGAAGCGAAAGCACTTGGGCTTCCTATGGGTGCCCCGGCATTCAAGTATAAGTCGTTTTTTAAGGCGAATAAGGTTCAGGTTTTTTCTTCTAATTATCCTTTATATGGCGATATGAGTAGTCGAGTCATGAAGATTTTGAGCCAATTTACCCCCGACATCGAAGTGTACAGTATAGACGAGGCATTTTTACAATTCAAGGGGTTCGATAATTATAAGCTTGATGCTTATGGGCATGAGATACGCAATCGTGTTTTGAAGTGGACGGGAATTCCGACTTGCGTTGGTATTGGCCCTACAAAAGCACTTTCAAAGGTCGCCAATAAAATTGCCCGAAAATTTCCTAAAGAAACAGGCGGAGTTTATATTATTGACACTGAAGAGAAACGCATTAAAGCACTTAAGTGGACTTCTATTGACAAAGTTTGGGGGATAGGGCGTGCACTTGAGAAACGACTTATCCAAAATCAATGCAAAACAGCCTATGATTTTGTTCAACTTCCAGACCTTTGGGTACGGAAAACATTTTCCATTACCGAATGGAAGCTCAAGAAGGATCTCGAGGGGATTTCTAAAATTGAGATGGATCAGGTCAAAAATAAACAGGCTATTGCAACAACTAGAAGTTTTGAGACAACCCTAACGGATTTAGGGGATTTGAAAGAGCGTGTTTCCACTTTTGCAAGCAGTTGTGCTGAGAAACTTCGACGACAAAATTCCAGTTGTCATATGCTTATTGTGTTTTTGCGTAGTGATCGCTTTAAAACCAATAGCCCGCAATACCGCGCGAGCAGAATGGTAAGCATTCCCTTTCCTACAGATTCTAGCTTGTTGCTTAGTACTAGCGCCATTCGAGCCATAAGCTCTATTTACAAAAAAGGCGTTCATTACAAAAAGGCAGGGGTAATACTGACAGGAATTGTTCCTACTTACAACCACCAATTACAAATGTTTTCCCATGAAGATGCACGCCACAAACCCCTAATGCATGCGATTGATTGTGTTAATAAAAAATATGGCGCTTCAAAGGTTAAATTAGCTAATCAAGATTTAACGCGAACGTGGAAAATGCGGCAAGAGCATTTATCGCCGCGTTATACTACCAATCTGAAAGATATAATTACAATCCAATGTCAAAAAAAACCAATCAAGCCCTAACTTTTTTTATTCCAAAACCCGGAGAACACAACACCGGAGTTATTTACTTTGATACCGGAATCTCTGCAGGCTTTCCTTCGCCTGCCGATGACTTTAAGCAAGAACGCTTGTCTCTAGATTCAGAGCTAATTAAAAATAAAGAGGCGACTTTTTTTGCCCGTGTAAGCGGTCAATCTATGATAGATGCGGGGTTAAATGACAATGATTTATTAGTTATAGACCGTAGTCTTACGCCGGAACACAACAGAATTGCAGTTTGTTTTTTAGATGGTGAGTTTACTGTAAAGAGATTAAAGGTTGACGGAGAAGAGGTTTGGTTACAGCCTGAAAATAAAAACTATAATCCTATCAAAATTACATCTGAGAATGATTTTGTGATTTGGGGGATTGTAACCAATGTGATTAAAAAAGTATAATTTAAATTTGTTTTCGTAAGCGCGCGACAGGAAAATCTAGCTGTTCTCTGTATTTTGCCACCGTCCGTCGTGCTATAGGATAGCCCTTTTCTTTAAGGATCTTAGCTAATTTTTCATCGGTCCAAGGCTTTTTTTTATCCTCCTCAACAATAATGGTTTTTAAAATACTTTTTATTTCTCGAGTAGACACTTCTTCTCCTTGGTCATTGGTCATTGATTCACTAAAGAACTCTTTAATGAGTTTTGTCCCATAGGGAGTGTCTACATATTTGCTGTTTGCAACTCTAGAAATAGTGGAAACATCCATTTCTACTTCGTCAGCGATATCTTTTAAAATCATGGGGCGAAGTTGTTCTTCATCACCAGATAAAAAGTAGGCTTTTTGGTAGTGCATTATTGCACTCATGGTTAGCAACAGTGTTTGTTGACGCTGTCGTATTGCGTCGATAAACCATTTGGCAGCATCGAGTTTTTGTTTAATGAATAAAACAGCCTCTTTTTGTGCTCTGGACTTTTCTTTGGAAGCCTTGTACCCAAGCAACATTTCGTTGTAGGATTTAGAAATATGTAGCTCAGGGGCATTACGTCCGTTTAAAACCAGCTCCAATTCGCCGTCAATAATTTTAATTGTAAAGTCAGGGACGACATGCTCTGTCGAGCGTAGGTTGTTGGAAAATGAACTCCCAGGTTTTGGATTGAGCCGTTCAATCTCCAATATGGCATCTTTAAGCTCAATTTCAGAGATATCAAATTTTTTGAGTAATTTCTGGTAATGCTTTTTTGTAAATTGTTCAAATGCATTTTCAATCATATTAGCTGCACGCTCTGTATCGGGTGTTTGTTCCTTTCGCTGCAATTGAATCAGTAAACATTCCTGTAAATTTCTTGCTCCTACGCCAGGCGGATCTAGTTGCTGCACAACCTTTAGCACCTTTTTAAGGGTATCAACATCTGTGAAAATATTCTGAGTGAAGGCCAAATCATCTGTTAAATCTAAAAGTGATCGGCGAATATAACCACTATCATCGATGCTTCCAATGAGAAATTTTGCTATTTCATAATCTTGGTTTTCTAAGCGAAAGGTGTTGAGTTGGTCTGTTAATAGTTGTGTGAATGATGTTCCAGAGGCATAAGGAATTGTTTTTGACTCATCATCTGCACTATGATTATTGGCCTGTAGTCTGTAGGAAGGTATTTCATCATCGCTCAGGTAGTCATCGATATTAATATCATCAGCATTTATTTTTTCATTTTCTTCATAATCTTGATCGGAATATATATCGTCAAAACCATCCTCTTCTTTCTCTTTACCGCGCTCCAAAGCAGGATTTTCTTCTAGCTCCTGTTTTAGACGTTGTTCAAATGCTTGTGTAGGTAACTGTATAAGCTTCATCAGCTGAATCTGCTGTGGAGACAGTTTTTGTGAAAGTTTATATTGTAAGTACTGCTTTAGCATTGCTTATTTGGGTTTGTATAAAATTAAAAAAAACAATTAAATGAATAGGCTCTAGTTTTAATTAATTAGTGTACTACTGCTGTCTTGGACTTAAAATTCAGCATTTTGCGGGGTTCTTGGATATGGGATAACATCTCTGATATTACTCATTCCCGTAGCAAACATAACTAGTCTTTCAAAGCCAAGTCCAAACCCAGAGTGCACTGCTGTTCCATAGGTTCTAAGGTCTAAGTACCACCATAACTCTTCTTCTGGAATATCGAGTGCAGCCATTTTTTCCTTGAGGACTTCTAAGCGCTCTTCACGCTGAGACCCGCCTACAATTTCTCCAATACCAGGAAAGAGAATATCCATAGCACGGACAGTTTTCCCGTCTTCATTTAGCCGCATATAAAACGCTTTGATATTAGCCGGGTAGTCAAATAAGATGACTGGACATTTAAAGTGCTTTTCGACTAGAAATCGTTCGTGCTCACTTTGCAAATCTACGCCCCATTCATTGATTGGGTATTTGAATTTTTTCTTTTTGTTAGGCTTGCTATTTCTTAAAATATCAATAGCCTCTGAATAACTTACTCGCTTAAAATTGTTATCCAAAACAAAATTTAATTTCTCCGTCAGGCTCATGCTGCTGCGTTCGTTTTGAGGTTTTGATTTCTCTTCCTGTTCGAGGCGTTTTTCTAGAAAGGCGAGATCATCAACATTGTTTTTTAAAACATAGGCAATTACATATTTTAGAAAATCTTCAGCAAGATCCATATTTCCTTCCAAATCCATAAAAGCAACTTCGGGCTCAATCATCCAAAATTCAGCAAGGTGTCTTGAAGTGTTAGAGTTTTCGGCTCTAAATGTTGGTCCAAAAGTATACACTTTTCCTAGCGCCATGGCGTAGGTTTCAGCCTCTAATTGCCCTGATACGGTGAGGTTTGTTTCTTTTCCGAAAAAATCCTTTGAGTAATCTACTTCTCCGCTTTTAGTAAGCGGAGGGTTTTTTGGATCTAGGGTTGTAACTCGAAACATTTCACCTGCTCCTTCGGCGTCACTTCCTGTAATGATGGGGGCATGCATGTAGTTAAATCCATTGTTGTGAAAATACTGGTGAACGGCAAATGAAAGAGACGAACGCAGGCGCATTATGGCCCCAAAAGTATTGGTTCGAGCTCTTAGATGCGCTTGTTCTCTCAAGAATTCTAATGAATGGCGCTTGGGTTGTAAAATAGTCTTAGACACGAGCTCAGGATCGGCATCTCCTAAAACTTCTAACGAAGTAACTTGAATTTCTACGTCTTGGCCTTTGCCTTGACTTTCGACTAAACTGCCTTTTATGTGCACAGCAGCACCTGTTGAAATGCGCTTCAGTAATGCCTCATCCATAGATTCAAAATCTACCACACACTGAATATTACGAAGCGTAGATCCATCATTTAATGCAATAAAGCGATTCGCTCTAAACGATTTTACCCACCCTTTAACTTCAACATCTATATGTTTTATTTCTTGCGCAAAAAGCTCTGCTATTGTACTCTTGATCATTTGTCCCTAAAATTAGGTACAAATATAAAACTTTAGAACCAAAGAAGGCTGATAATTATTTCACATCAACATCCTCAATTTCAGGGATGATGTTAAGCGCTGGTTCTTTTAAAACTTTTTTATTGGCAATACTACGCTCCAAAGATAACAGCAGTACAGGTAAAAGTAATAAATTAGCCATCATGGCGAGTAATAAAGTTCCCGAAATTAGCGCCCCTAGAGCTACTGTTCCGCCAAAATTTGAGGTAATAAATACAGAGAATCCAAAAAACAGAACAATTGATGTGTAAAACATACTTATTCCTGTTTCTCGTAGTGCGGCAAATATAGATTTCTTTATGCGCCAGTGATTAGCTATTAGTTCCTGGCGGTATTTTGCTAAAAAGTGAATGGTATCATCAACAGAAATTCCAAAAGCGATGCTAAAAACTAATATTGTTGAGGGCTTTATGGGGACGCCCAAATAGCCCATCATTCCGGCTGTAATCAAAAGCGGTAAAAGGTTCGGAATTAAGGATATGATGATCATTCGGAATGATCTAAACATGTAAGCCATGAATAAAGAAATAAGAACAATTGCTAGAGCCAATGATAGAATTAAATTCCGGATCAGAAATCGAGTGCCTTTTTGAAACAAATACGCTTTCCCTGTGAGGGTTACTTCGTACTGGTCCTCTGGAAATATTTTAGCAATTTTTTCCTTTAACTGCTCTTCTATTCGCTCCATCTTCTCTATTTCTGCATTTTTCATAAAGGTAGTTATACGCGCATATTGCCCGGTAGAGTCAACATAATTTTTGAGCAAACTTACATCATTGGTAGTGTTTTTTGCATAAGACAAAATGAAAGTATTTTCTTGTGCTGTAGGTAATTGATAGTACTTGGGATTTCCATTATAGTATGCTTGTTTGGCGTATTTTACAAGGCCAACAATGGATATTGGCTTAGAGAGCTCGGGAATATCTTCAATAAGCAATTCAAGCTCGTTCATTCGCTTTAAAGTTGACCTTTTGAGGACCCCTTTTTTTCGCTTGGTGTTGACTAGAATTTCTAAGGGCATTACACCATTAAATTCTTTTTCATAAAACTCGATATCTTTAAAGAATTCTGCGCTTTTAGGCATGTCCTCTAACAAACTGCCCGTTGTTTCTATTTGATAAATTCCAATAATACTCGTGATTAATAAGATAAGTGAAAAGGAGTAAATAGTGATGCTTTTGTGCTTTACAGTTTTTTCAATCCAGTCCCCTAATCTATTGATCCATTGCCTATTCAGATGTTCTAAATGCTTTTCCTTAGGCATAGGCATAAAGCTGTAAATAATGGGGATAATGAGCAAACATAGCACAAAAATAGCCATAATACTCAAAGAGGCTACAGTTCCAAATTCTGTGAGAAGCTTACTTTGAGTAATGACAAAAGTAGCAAAACCAGAGGCTGTAGTTGTGTTGGTCATCAGTGTTGCATTTCCGACTTTAGTAATAACACGTTGTAGAGACTTGGCTTTATTTCCGTGTTTATTAACTTCGTGTTGGTATTTGTTAATTAAGAATATACAATTGGGGATACCGATAACTATGATTAAAGGAGGGATTAGTGCTGTCAGTACAGTAATCTCGTATTCAAGGAGACCTAAAATACCAAAAGTCCACATTACCCCTATAACTACTACAAACATAGAGATGAACGTTGCGCGATACGAACGAAAAAACAAATAGAAAATAAGGGACGTGATTAGAATAGCTGCGAGTATAAAAATCTCAATTTCATCAATTATATTTTGAGAATTAAGCGTGCGGACATAGGGCATACCTGATGCTCGTACATTCATTTTTGTAGCGGCTTCGAAAGCTTTAATTTTTGGAATCAAGACCTCCGTTATAAACTCTTTTCTGGCTGAGGTGTTTACAATTGATTTTTTAAGGTATATAATTGTACGAATTGCCTTAGAGTCTTTATTGTAAAGTACCTCATCATAAAAAGGAAAATCAGAAAATAGTGAGCTTTGAAGTTGCTCAAGCTCATCATTCGAGCGGATTGAATCATTAACTATTGGCTCAAAAATAAACTGTTGTTTCTTTTGATCTTTAATTAATTTTTTTAGGTCTTGAAGCGTGATTACAGCTTCGATATTTTCATTTTTTTCAATTGATTTACTAAAGCTGTTCCATGCATTAAAATTTTGTGCGGTTAGAAGTGTACTATCTTTTACGCCAAGGACAATAATATTTCCCTCTTCGCCAAATATATCCAAAAAGGTATTGTAGTCAAGATTTACGTGGTGCTGATCAGGAAGCAAATTGGCTTCAGTGTACGAAAAGCGCATTTTATTCCATTGCGAAACCATAAGAGCAGTACCAAGCCCTATCATTATGAGGATAACGATGCGGTTACGAAGAATTAGTCGTGCTACAGCTTCCCAAAAGCCAGAAGTAAATACTTTAAACATATTTGATTTTGAAGTCCCCAAAGGTATAGAAAACCAATGGATTTCGGGGCATAATTGTGCGCTGCCTTTTCTAAAAAAAGAGTTAAATTAGTTTGGCGCTTTTTTGACAATTACACAGTCAAAATCTCCTTTTCTTTTGCAGCAAAAAGAGTATCAGCTTTCACGATATGTGTATCGGTCATCTGTTGAATATCAGCCTCTGTGTTTTTTTTAAGGTCTTCAGAGATGTCATTTAGTTTTTTAAGTTCATTATTGCCCTCTTTTCGAGCACCGCGAATAGAGATTTTTGCATCTTCAGCCTCTCCCTTTGCTTGTTTAGCAAGCTCACGTCGACGCTCTTCGGTGAGTGGTGGCACGTTGATGATGATACTTTCGCCATTATTCATGGGGTTAAATCCAAGATTGGCGACCATTATAGCATGTTCAATATCTTGTAACATTGATTTTTCCCACGGTTGAACAGTGATGGTTCTGCCATCAGGTGTATTTACATTAGCAACTTGAGCTAAAGGCGTTAGTGTCCCGTAATAATCAACGTTTACACTACCCAACATAGATGGGCTTGCTTTACCAGCACGAATATTTATAAATTGTTTTTCTAGATGCTTGAGGGCCTTTTCCATAGCTTCTTTGGTACTGTCCAATATGAATTCAATTTCTTCGTTCATTTCTTTTAAATTAACTTACTGTCGTTCCAATCTGTTCTCCTGAAACTATTTTCATTAAATTTCCTTTTTTATTCATATCAAAAACAATAATAGGCAGTTCATTTTCTTGACTTAACGTAAATGCTGTTGTGTCCATAACCTTAAGGCCCTTACTGAGCACTTCAGAAAAGCTAATACTGTCAAATTTACTGGCTGATGCATCTTTTTCGGGATCAGCGGAATAGATACCATCGACTCTAGTTCCTTTCATTATCACATCGGCCTCAATTTCAATTGCCCGTAAAACTGCTGCTGAATCTGTAGTAAAATATGGATTTCCAGTTCCTCCGCCAAAAATTACGACTCGCCCTTTTTCTAAATGGCGCATGGCCTTACGGCGTATAAATGGCTCTGCAACTTCATTAATTTTTATCGCTGATTGCAATCGGGTAGGAACCTCTTCATTTTCTAAGGCGCTTTGGAGTGCTAGTCCATTTATGACTGTTGCCAGCATTCCCATGTGATCGCCTTGAACACGATCCATTCCATTACTTGCCCCTGCAACTCCTCTAAAAATGTTTCCTCCACCAATAACAATCGCAACTTCTATCCCTTTGTTAACAATGTCTTTGATGTCTCTTGCGTACTCGGAAAGGCGATGAGGGTCAATTCCATACTGTCGATTGCCCATGAGCGCTTCGCCAGATAGTTTTAGTAATATGCGTTTGTATGTCATAATTGTTTTGATCGTTATACAAATATAAGGAATATCTTAAAAGGTTATTAGCCCTTGTATTTTTTCCGTTTTGATTTAAGTTTAAAAAAACCCTGTGTCCATTAGACACAGGGTTTTAAATTATATCAGTAATTAGTTATTGTAATTATCCTAAAGCTACCCTTTTAAATTCAGTAACTTCAACTTCACCATAAGAAGCGACATATTTTGCAACTGTGCTTTTATCATCTTTAATGAAATCTTGATCTAACAGACACTGTTCTTTATCTAGAGTTGTATTATCTGAAATAAAGCGGTCCATTTTTCCTGGCAAAATTTTATCCCAAATTTGTTCTGGTTTTCCTTCGGCTTTGAGTTGTGCTTTTGCATCTTCTTCAGCTTGAGCCAAAACTTCAGGGGTCAATTGCGCCATAGAAATGTAGCGAGGAACATTCTTTAATGTTTTACCTAGTCGTTCAAGCTCAATATTATCTTTTTCAATAACAGCAATACGCGCTTCAGTTTCAGAGGCAACAAAAGCTGGATCGAAATCTTTGTACGATAATGAAGTTGCGCCCATTGAAGCGACCTGCATCGCGAGGTCTTTCGCAAGTGTTGCAGCATTGTCCACGTTTGCCGAAAGACCAACTAGGGCTGCAATTTTATTGATGTGTACATAGGCACCTACATATGGAGCTTCCACTTTTTCAAAAGACTTTAAATCTAATTTTTCTCCAATCACACCTGTTTGCTCGACTAGTTTATCAGCTACAGACATACCGCCAAAGTCTGCTGCTAAAAACGCATCTTTAGATGTGTGGTCTAGCGCAATCTCTGCAAGTTGATTTGCTAATGCGAGGAAGTTTTCATTCTTCCCAACAAAATCAGTCTCACATCCTAATACAATGGCAACACCAAGCGTGTTTTCTTCGTTTACTTTGGCAACAGCAGCGCCTTCCGTAGAGTCACGGTCAGCTCTTTTGGCAGCGACTTTTTGCCCTTTCTTACGCAGGATATCAATTGCATTATCAAAATCTCCTTCGGCTTCAACAAGTGCTTTTTTACAATCCATCATTCCTGCACCAGTAGCTTTTCTTAATTTGTTTACTTCGGCAGCTGTAATCTTTGTCATGATTTTAAGTTTTAAAAAAAGTCGAAAAATTATTCAATAGAAGAACTTAACGACTTGGTTGTTTTGTATTTATTTAAAAAATTTTATTCCTCTTCTTGTTTGGTAGCTTCAACAGCTTCAACAGCTGGAGCAGCAACAGCTTTTGCAACAGTTTCTTTAGACTCTTTACTCTTGCCTTCTTTTTCTGCTTTTCTGTGTTCAAGCCCTTCCGCAATACCATCTGTAACAGTGGCTAGAATTTTGTTGATTGACTTTGAAGCATCATCATTTGCTGGAATAACAAAATCAACCTGTCTCGGGTCTGAGTTTGTGTCTACCATTGCAAAAATTGGAATGTTAAGTTTCTGAGCTTCTTTAATTGCGATGTGTTCTCTTTTAATGTCTACAACAAATAAAGCACCTGGTAGACGTGTCATATCAGAGATAGATCCTAAGTTCTTTTCTAACTTAGCACGTAGACGATCAACCTGAAGGCGTTCCTTTTTTGAAAGCGTATTGAATGTGCCATCTTTTTTCATGCGGTCAATTGCAGCCATTTTCTTAACGGCTTTACGGATTGTTACAAAATTTGTAAGCATCCCGCCTGGCCATCGCTCGGTGATGTAAGGCATATTGACGTTTGCTGCTTTTTCAGCGACAATATCTTTTGCTTGTTTTTTTGTAGCTACGAAAAGAATTTTTCGTCCAGAGGCCGCTATTTTAGAAAGAGCTTTTGTAGCCTCTTCTAGTTTTGCAGCTGTTTTGTAGAGGTTGATGATATGAATACCATTGCGCTCCATGTAAATAAAAGGAGCCATGTTTGGATCCCATTTTCTTGTGAGGTGTCCGAAGTGTACACCGTTGTCGAGTAAGTCTTTAACTTCTACTTGTGCCATTTTTGTGTTAGTTTACGTTCTGTTGAATTAGCAATGTACAAGTGGCTAAAACTAGGCCTTACACATTTAGATGCTAAACTAAATCCTGACAGTTGGCCTGTCATGGACAACAATAACTGGGTTATAAAATATATATTAACGCTTAGAGAATTGAAATTTCTTACGCGCTTTTTTCTGTCCAAATTTCTTACGCTCAACCATTCTAGGGTCTCTTGTAAGTAAGCCTTCTGGTTTCAAAACACTTCTGTTTTCTTCATTAAGTTCGCACATAGCACGAGATATAGCTAAACGAACAGCTTCCGCTTGTCCTGTCGAACCTCCACCATGAACATTAACTTTGACGTCAAAGTTGCCTTCGTTGTCAGTGAGTGCCAATGGCTGATTTACTTTATATTGAAGAGTTGCTGTTGGGAAATAGTCTTTAATGTCTTTACTATTTACAGTAATGTTTCCTTTTCCTTCAGAAACATAAACCCGCGCTACAGCTGTTTTTCTTCGACCAATTTTGTGAATAACTTCCATTAGTTAACTTCGTTTAAATTAATTGTTTTTGGTTGTTGCGCTTCATGTTTGTGCGCAGCGCCTACTACAACGTCCAAGTTGCGAAACAATGCCGCTCCTAATTTGTTTTTGGGCAACATTCCTTTTACTGATTTTTCAACTAAGCGTGCAGGATCTTTAGCAAACATCTCTGTTGCTGTTAAAGATCGTTGCCCACCAGGGTATCCTGTATGGCGGATGTAAGATTTGTCATTCCACTTGTTTCCTGATAAGTTGATTTTTTCAGAATTGATAACAATCACGTTATCACCACAATCAACATGAGGTGTAAAGTTTGGCTTGTGCTTTCCTCTTAAAAGAATCGCTACTTTAGAAGCCAAACGCCCAAGGGTTTGTCCTTCTGCATCTATAAGTACCCACTGCTTATCGACAGTGGCTTTGTTTGCTGAAATTGTTTTATAACTTAGGGTATCCACGTTAAAATATTTTTCAAATTATACATTCCTCCTAAAAAAAGAGTTTGCAAATCTACAATTATAAATTGTTATTAACAAAATCTTCTGCTGCTTATTTTTTACATTAATTCAAAAGAGTTTTCAGCAAAGACCACATAATTTGAATGTTAAATTTTTCAAAATTCAAGTGGATATCTTTATTGTGATTGTACATTTACACCATATTTTACGCATGAACCTGCTCTAAACTCTATGAAAAGGCTAAGATTTAAATGCTTTATACGATTTTCCTTATTCTTGCCAATCTGGATGACAGCACAAACAACAGTTCCAAACCAATATTTTACTGTAGAAATAAGCTCGGAAAAAGCGCCTAAAATTGATGGTTTACTTGACGACTCTATTTGGAGCATGGTGGATTGGGGCTCAGATTTTATTGAAGTGTTTCCTGACGAAAATACTGCGCCAAGTGAACAAACGAAATTTAAAATTTTATACGACCAAAAGTATTTATACATAGGGCTATTGGCTTTGGATACTGCACCTGAAACAATAACCAATCGCCTTTCGAGGCGTGACGGCTTTGAGGGCGATAGAATGAATGTTCTCATTGATAGTTATCATGACCTCCGTACTGCATTTCTATTTACAGTCACTGCTGCAGGTGTTCGTGGAGATGAACTTATTACCGAAAACGGGAGTGATATTGACGATAGCTGGAACCCAATTTGGACCACAAAAGCACAAATTATTTCAGAGGGGTGGTCTGCTGAAATGAAAATCCCTTTAAGTCAATTGCGTTTTGGTGATGCGGATGAACAAGTTTGGGGTCTAAATGTAGCCCGTAATTTATTTAGAGCAAATGAATTATCCGCATGGGATCGAATTCCAGTAGGCTCTGCGGGCTGGGTTAGCGAAGCAGGAGAACTTAGGGGAATCAAAAATATAAGGCCCCAAAAGCAGTTAGAAATTCAACCTTTCACTGTTGCTCAGTTAGAGTCTTACAAGACCGAAGCTGGCAACCCATATCGCGATGGGCGGGATTCTAAAATCAATGCCGGTTTGGACGCAAAGATTGGAGTAACTAATGATTTGACTTTAGATCTAACGGTCAATCCAGACTTTGGACAAGTTGAGGCAGATCCTGCTGCTATTGCTCTAGACGGCTTTGAGATTTTTAACCGTGAACAAAGACCATTTTTTGTAGAAAATAAAAACATTTTTGATTATCGTTTTGCAGGAAACCGGAACAATCTGTTTTTTTCCCGACGTATTGGGAGAAGCCCTCAAGTATATCCATCTGTAGATGATGTTGCCTACACAAATCGGCCTCAAAACACGACTATACTAGGAGCGGCCAAATTTAGCGGTAAAACAAAAAATGGATGGTCAATCGGAGTTTTAGAAAGTATGACCGCTAAAGAATATGTTGAAATCAACAATGATGGGACAGTGGAAAAAGCTGAGGCAGAGCCTTTTACAAATTATTTTGTAGGAAGAGTCCAAAAGGACATGAACGGTCGAAACACCTTTTTGGGCGGTATGTTTACGGCAACTAATCGTTCTACTTCTGAAGCAACATCCGAACTTAGGAAAGCAGCCTATTCTGGAGGTATCGATTTTAAACACCAATGGAAAAATCGGGACTACTACATACAGACTAATTTTGTACTAAGCCGTGTGGAAGGAAGCCCTGAGGCCATAAAGGCCACACAAGAAAATATCACCCACCTTTTTAATAGAGTTGATGCCTCTCATGTAGAAGTGGATCCGAATAGAACTTCACTTACAGGGACTGGTGGGCTTTTTGAAGTTGGTAGAGTTGGTGGTATAAATTGGAATTTTAAAGCGGGATTTAATTGGGCCTCCCCGGAGCTAGAACTCAATGATATTGGGTTTTTACGTCGTGCCGATCAAAAGTTTCAATTTTTTGATTTGAGTTACAACACGGCAAAACCAGTTTCTATTTTTAGAGATGTTACTTTGAGATTTAAACAATTCACTTCTCATGATTTTGAGGGAAATCACAACAGAACCCAATATGATTTTCGATCGCGGTTAGGGTTTTTGAACAATTGGAGAATGAGCATAGGGCTAACACACAAACCTAAAATTTATCAAAACACGGCCTTGAGAGGAGGGCCTAGATGGCGTTTCTCGAAAGAAAATTTTAAGTTTTTGTTCATAAATACCGACGACAGAAAGAACTTTAATGCTCGTGTTGGAGCCATTCACTCTCAAGCCGAAGAGGACAATTTTTCATTTCTCAAGTTTGAATTAGATTTAAATTATCAACCCATCAAAGCGTTGAATATTTCAATTTCACCAGAATTTGAAACACGTCCGAACAAGACGCAGTATGTAACTCAAGTAGATTACAATAATTCAAAGCGCTATATTTTAGGCACTATAGACAATCAAACACTAAGTGCTTCCTTTCGTTTAAATTATACCATCAACCCAAACTTAACTATACAATACTATGCCCAGCCATTTATTTCAAAGGGCCAGTTTAAAGACTTTAAATATGTAACTGATGCAACCGCCAACCGCCTGAACGACCGGTTCTATGCTTACAATGCCTCACAAATCGATTTAATTGATGACACTTATCAAGTTGATGACGATGCTGACGGCCTGACGGATTACAATTTTAATAACCCTGATTTTTCATTTGTTCAGTTCAATTCTAATTTGGTGTTGCGTTGGGAATATATTCCTGGCTCAGAGCTATTTTTGGTTTGGTCTCAGGGGACAAGAGCTAATATTTCAACTACAGAAGGTCTTATTGATGGATTTCAAACAGGGATTTTGGATCAACAACCGCAAAATATATTTTTGATCAAAGCAACTTACCGCTTCATCTTGTGATTACTTAATTTTTTTACCCCGGATTTCTTTCCAAAATATATTGATTTAGATGCAATTAAGGATTATCTTTGCAGCGCAAATCCCAAGCACTCTATTATATGACCCAACAAGCTGTTTCATCTCTAAATGTTGCTACACGCTTTCAGGATTTTAAGGCCGTTACTAAAATGGGCTTATCTTTAAGTGTTGTTTTCTCTTCTATTGCGGGGTATTTATTAGCTGCTGAGGAGGTACGTTTTTCAGTTTTGGGCCTACTCGCGGTTGGCGGATATTGTATGGTTGGGGCATCAAATGTTTTTAACCAGATTATTGAACGTGACCTAGACGCGCTTATGATTCGTACAGAAAATAGGCCTATACCTTCGGGGAGAATCTCTGTAACCAATGCTTTTATATTAGGCCTTGTACTTACAATTTTAGGGTTGTCGGTTTTGTACGTTATTAACCCAAGAACAGCGATGTTTGCTGCGGTCTCAATTTTTTTATATACCAGTGTGTATACTCCTCTTAAACAAAAAACTCCACTGTCGGTTTTTGCTGGCGCTATCCCCGGAGCAATTCCTTTCATGTTGGGCTGGGTTGCTTTTACAGGAAAATTTGATATTGAACCCGGGACTCTTTTTTTGATTCAATTTTTCTGGCAATTTCCTCATTTTTGGGCAATTGCATGGTTTTTAGATAGCGATTACAAGAAAGCAGGGTTCTTAATGCTCCCTACTGGAGCTAAAGATAAAGGCACTGTATTGCAGGTTATAATTTATATAGCTTGGACCGTTCTTATTTCACTAGTCCCAGCATTTGGGGTTACTGGTAATCTACAACTTTCGCTATTGGGAGCTGTACTTATTGCCGTCATTGGGCTGGGGTTTTTATATTATGGCTTCAAACTTTTTCAACAACAAACGGATCAATCCGCACGGAAATTGATGTTTGTGAGTATTTTGTACATCACAAGCTTGCAATTTATTTATGTGCTGGATAAATTTATATAGTATTATGGATTTAACTCAAGGAACACCAAAAGAAAAGAATATAAGAGCAAAAAAAATGATGCTTTGGTTTGGCATTATATCCCTAGTAATGTCATTTGGAGGACTTACAAGTGCATTTATAGTAAGCAGCACACGAGAGGATTGGCTTTCTAACTTTGATTTGCCTCAATCATTTACAGCGAGTACTGTGCTTATTGTAATGAGTAGTATTGTTTTATATTTCTCAAAAAAAGCCCTCCAAAAAAAACAAAATCAGTTAAGTCTTTCACTTCTCATAGGGGCTTTTATTTTAGGGCTTGGTTTTATTTATACCCAATTTTCTGGATTCAATGAAATTATTGCGTCTGGATTTAATTTTACAGGGCCTACAAGCAATATCACTATGTCTTATATTTACGTGATAGCTGTTGTGCATATTTTACATGTTGTTGCCGGTTTAATTTGCCTTAGCGTAGTAACGATTAACCACTTGAAAAAGAAATATTCGCCCACAAATAAATTAGGCTTTGATTTGGCCGCAACGTTTTGGCACTTTGTTGATATTTTATGGCTTTATCTCTTTTTCTTTTTATATTTCTTTAACAAAATAAATTGATTATTTTTGCACAATTCAAAAAACAATATTTCATCTATGGATTCTACAGTAGTTAGCACAGGAACAGAAGGAAAAACTTGGGGCGGGGGCAATCAGCCACTAAAATCAAGTTATGGAAAAATGATGATGTGGTTCTTCATTGTTTCGGATGCTTTAACATTTTCTGGCTTTTTGGCTGCTTATGGCTTTTCTCGATTCAAGTTTATAGACTATTGGCCAATCGCCGATGAAGTTTTTACACACGTACCTTTTTTACACGGCCAAGAACTTCCTATGATTTACGTCGCATTTATGACTTTCGTACTAATAATGTCTTCAGTGACTATGGTTCTTGCTGTAGATGCCGGCCATCAAATGAAGAAAAACAAAGTGATTTGGTATATGTTTTTTACCATCATTGGAGGAGTCATTTTTGTAGGCTCTCAAGCATGGGAATGGGCAACATTTATTCAAGGGGATTATGGTGCTGTTCAGACAAAAGGGGGTAATATTTTGCAGTTTGGTGAATACAAAACGATTGATGGTGAAGAAGTTTTTAAAAGAGTGGCTGTTGAGGAATTTACAACGGCGGCTCATTCGGAGCGCACTCAACACCAAAGTAAAAATGGAATATGGTTCGTGAGCGAAAACAGCTTACCTGCATTTACAATAAACGATGTGTACCACGGACTAGAGACACATCCAAATATTTTAGTGCGCACTCAAACCATCAACGAAGAAGGCAAAAAAACGGTTCTTTCAAGGGCTGCCTCATTAGCCCAAGTAAAAAACAACGGCAAGCGCTATGTCAAGGGTGCTAATCTTGAGGTCAACGAATATGGTGCACCATTGTTCGCAGACTTTTTCTTCTTTATCACAGGGTTTCACGGATTCCACGTTTTTTCAGGTGTTGTAATCAACATCATTATTTTCTTTAATGTTATTATCGGCACCTACGAACGCAGAAAGAACTATGAAATGGTAGAAAAAGTAGGGCTATACTGGCACTTTGTCGATTTAGTATGGGTCTTTGTATTCACTTTCTTTTACCTTGTATAATTATATAATATTTTTAAAATGGCACACGCACATAAATTAGAAATTTTCAGAGGTTTAATAAAATTTAAATCTAACACACAAAAAATATGGGGTGTTTTAATATTCCTGACTATAGTTACTGCTGTGGAAGTTGTTCTAGGGATTTATAAACCAGAAATTCTTATGTCACCATCCATGACGCCTTTTGAAGGCGGATTAGGTGCAACACTACTAAACATTTTATTTTCGGCTTTCATTTATACAAAAAGTCTAAATTTAATATTTATTGTTTTAACAATAGTCAAGGCCTATTACATCACCTGGGATTTTATGCACATGCGTGATGAGACAAAATCACTCAGAAGACTGGTAGTTTGGACTGCAGTTTTTCTCATTTTTTACCTAGTATTTATATTACTTCAAGAAGGAGGATACATCGAATCTGTTTACACTAACGGATTTGTAAAAAGAGACTTTTAAACATTAAGAATATATTATAATAAAAAAGGCGGTTACTTATGACCGTCTTTTTTATTTTTGCAGCATGATGTTTTCAAAGATTAAAAAACCCCTTGTTTTATGTGTACTGTTTTTTTTGCCAGTGCTCTTCTTGTTGTTTTTATATCCTTCAAAGCATAATTACAACGCTTTAGATATTGTTAAAACAAACATTCCGGAACTACACAATTTCAAAACAAGTGAAGGAGGGTCTATTACCCTAGAAAACCAACTTACAGTTTTAGGGTTCCTTGGCGAAGATCCAATGCAAGACGCTACGCCAGCACTAAATTTAAAAGAGTTGGTTTATGATAAATTCCGCGGGTTTAAACGCTTTCAAATCGTTGTTTTGTTACCAGAATCGGCTAAATCCCAAGCCCAAGCTTTAAAAAAAGAGTTGAACGCATTTGAACCTCTAAAGTATTGGACTTTTGCCTTCGGGTCTCCAGAAGCTTTACAAAACGCTTATACCAATTTAAAAATTTCAGCGGTTTTGAGACCAGATTTAGGATCCGATTACGTTTTCATCATTGACAAAGAGCGCCATCAACGTGGGCGCTTGGATGACAGAACAAAAACGCAAAAAGAAAAAGACGCACCAATTCAAGGACTATATTCCTATAATGTTTTAGAAGTATCTGAACTCAAAAATAAAATGAGTGATGACATGCGGATCTTGTTCACGGAATACCGCCAAAAACGAAAAGGTAAATTTGACTCTAACACACGTAGAGCTGATGATATATTAAACGATGATATATTAAACAATGAAATCAACTAATTATTCATACGTAGGCATTGCCTTTATTGTTCTTGTTTTTGGTATAATTTTTATTCCAAGAATAATAGATAGAATACAAAATAATGATGTCACTAGGGTTGAGAGCAGAAGCGATAATGTCAAGCTACAAACAAAAGATGACACTCAACTTTCATATTTGGTAATAAATGGCGAACGAAAAAAAGTGATGCCTTTTAGCTTTACCAATCAATATGGAAAAGTTATTACAAATAAAGATTTTGAGGGGAAAGTGTATTTAGTAGAATTTTTCTTTACAACATGTCCAACAATTTGTCCAAAAATGAATCAAAATTTAGTTGATATTCAAAACACTTTTCCCAAGCGCGATGATTTTGGTATTGCCTCTTTTACTATTAATCCTGATTATGATACTGTTGAGGTCATGAAAAATTATGCAGATCAATATGGAGTAAGCAATCCAAATTGGCATTTTCTAACGGGGCAACAAGAGGATATTTATAATTTAGCTAATTTAGGATTCAATCTCTATGCCGCAGAAGTTGAGGGTGCAGCTGGAGGTTTTGAACACTCAGGCAACTTTGCCTTAATTGATAGACAAGGGTATATTCGTTCCAGAACAGATGATTTTGGCAATCCTAAAATTTATTACAAAGGAGTTATCAGTCAGAAAGAGCAAATAAACGATGAAGGAGAATCGGAAGAAATTTCAGCTTTAAAAGAAGATATTTTAAAATTATTAAATCATGAATAACTCAGCAAAACCAATAGAAAAGAAATTCAAATTGTGGATTAATATTGTTTCTGTAGCCATACCGGTTGTAGTTGCATTGCTTTTTAGAATTCGAATTCCAAATGTAGAAGCACTTACATTTTTACCACCTATTTACGCATCTATAAATGGGGTTACAGCGGTATTATTACTTGCAGCACTTTGGGCCATAAAAAACAAAAAAGTGGCGTTGCACGAAAACTTAATGAAGACCGCAGTAGCCTGTTCATTGGTTTTTCTTTTGATGTATGTTGCCTATCACATGACTAGTGACCCTACACCATTTGGGGGTGAGGGGTCGATAAAATCGTTATACTATTTTATTTTAATATCTCACATTGTTCTATCTATTATTGTAATTCCTTTGGTTTTACACAGTTATGTCCGTGCCTATTTAGGAGACTTTAAAGCCCATAAAAGGATTGTAAAATATGCGTTTCCTGTATGGCTGTATGTCGCTACTACGGGCGTGATTGTTTATGTAATGATCTCACCATATTATATTTAAGTTTGAAAAAGTTTTGGGTTATCATATTGTCAGTCGGTTTTACTGCTTATTCCAGTGCACAATGTGCCATGTGTAGAGCTGTCCTTGAGAGTGAGGCAGGACAAGCCACCGCCAAAGGGGTGAATGATGGCATTGTATACCTTATGCTAATCCCTTATGTACTTATTGGGGGATTGGCATTGATCTTATACAGATTTGTAAAGAAATCTTCTAAAAATTAAAGAGTTCACGAAAGGGCACTTTAAGCACTTTTATTATTCTTTGTAAGGTGAATACTGTTACGTTCCTTTTTCCATTTTCGATGTTTGAATAACTCCCAAAGTCCATATTGCATTTTTTGGCCACTACGTACTGAGACATGTTTTTTTCTTTACGTAATTTTTTGATGCGTTGGCCTAGGGTTTTTAGTAAGAACTGTTTTGATCGCTGTGAGGTCATAAGTAGGCGTTTTATAAATGATACTCTGTTAAAGTCTGTATTTGCGGGGGCTTTGCACATAAAGACAAAATAAATATAAATAAAAATTGGGTTCGCCATCGTTCAATGGCGCATTTTTTCAGTATTAATTGTAACAAAATATATCAGAACTCGTCTTAATAATATTAAAAATGAATAATAGCACATGTTAAAAATTCAAAAGCTTCACAAATCATATCCTATTGGAGATTCTAGTCTTCATGTTTTAAAAGGTATTGATCTTTTTGTTGACAAAGGAGAAATGGTAGCTATCATGGGCTCTTCTGGTTCAGGGAAGTCAACATTATTAAACATCATTGGGATGTTAGATGAAGCCGATGAGGGAGATTATATTTTGGACGATGTTCCTATTAAAAATTTAACGGAAAAAAAAGCTGCTGTTTATAGAAATAAATTCTTGGGATTTATCTTTCAATCCTTCAATCTAATAAATTATAAAAATGCTTTAGAAAACGTTGCATTGCCCTTGTATTATCAAGGGTTGAAGCGAAAAAAGCGCCAAGAAAAAGCCAAATTTCACTTACAAAAAGTTGGTCTTTTAGATTGGGCAACTCATTTGCCTAGTGAACTTTCCGGAGGTCAAAAACAGAGAGTGGCTATTGCCAGAGCTTTAGCCTCTGAGCCTAAACTGCTTTTAGCAGATGAGCCAACAGGTGCTTTAGATACAACAACCTCCTACGATATAATGGCATTTTTACAGCAACTCAATGATGAAGGTAAAACTATCTTAATTGTTACTCATGAACGAGATATTGCCGCCATGTGTAAACGAATTGTACGTTTGAAAGACGGAGTTATTACGGAAGACAACTTAGTGAAACAGGTAAGAGCAACAGTCGATGTTTGATATAGACCTTTGGCGCGAAATATTTCAAAGTATAAATAAAAACAGAACCCGAAGTCTTCTTTCTGGCTTCACGGTGGCGTTTGCTATTTTACTTTTCACTATTCTCTTTGGGTTAGCTAATGGGCTCAACAACACCTTCTCCAAGGCATTTGTAGATGATGCCGCTAATGCATTGTATATTCGTTCTGGAAGAACAACGAAAGCCAACAAAGGCCTTCAAGCAGGCCGCCGTATACAATTTAAAAACCAAGATTATGACTATATAAAATCTGATTTTGACCCAAGTATAGAATTTATAACCTCCCGTGTTTACCGAAATGTGTTGGCTAACTATAAAAACGAAAAAAACAGCTACTCTGTTCGAGCAGTTCACCCCGACAATAAATATGTCGAAAAAACTAAAGTAACTCATGGGCGTTACATCAATCAACGCGACATGAAAATGGCCAATAAAGTTATAATCATTGGAGATTTAGTGCGCGAGGATTTGTTTTTGAGCGAAGATCCAATTGGCAAATACTTAAACTTAAGCGGTATTATGTATAAAGTCGTGGGGACCTATATTGATGACGGCGGGGATGACGAAGAACGACTAATTCATATGCCCCTTTCAACGGCCCAGCAGCTTTACGGGAATAATGATTATGTGGATCAAATAAATTTAACCTATAATCCCCAATATAATTACGATCAAGCGATTGACTTTAGTGTAGCCTTAGAAAAAAAATTAAAAGAGCGTTTTACTGTGGCTAAAAATGATCAGCGTGCTATCCGTGTTTTCAATATGGCTATGCAAAACAAAGGGATTAATCAAATGACTTCTGTATTAGGAATTTTGATTTTAATTATAGGCATGGGGACACTTATTGCAGGCGTTGTTGGGATTAGTAATATCATGATTTTTATTGTCAAAGAACGCACTAAAGAAATAGGCATTAGGAAAGCATTAGGAGCTTCACCAAAAGCAATAATTGCAATTATTTTGGTCGAATCTGTAGTAGTAACAACTATTGCAGGCTATGTTGGATTGCTGGTAGGGGTTGGGGTTTTGGAATGGGCTGGACCAAGTCTAAAAAGCTATTTTATTACCGACCCGAGCGTTAGCCGATCGCTTGTTATTGCTGCGACTATAACCCTAATTGCTGCTGGTACAATAGCAGGCTATATACCAGCCAAAAAAGCATCTAAAATAAAACCAATAGTAGCACTAAGAGACGACTAGTATTATGAAATTTTTATTTGAAAGAGATACCTGGCAAGAAGTCTACGACAGTATGAGCAAAAACAAGCTTCGTACAGGCATCACTATGGTGGGTGTTTGGTGGGGAATTTTGTTGCTGATTGCTCTTTTGGGCGCTGCAAAAGGAATGGAAAATTCCTTTAATCGTATTTTTGGCGATTTTGCAACTAACAGTGTATTTGTTTGGGGGCAAAGTACAAGTATGCCTTTTAAAGGATTTCAAGAAGGAAAAAGGGTACGCCTAAAACTATCTCACGTTGATAAAATTAAAGACAATATAGCGGGGATTGAGTTTGTAGTCCCTAGAAACAGAAATCAAGCTTTAGTTGTACGCAACTTTTTATCTGGAAATTTTAGCGTAAATGGCGATTACCCTTTGCTTGATCAAATTCAAAAAAAGAAGATGATTGAGGGGCGTTTTATCAATCAAAATGACATTAATCTCAACAAAAAAGTGGCAGTTATTTCGGAGGATATTTATAAGCAACTTTTTGAGAAGGACGAGAACCCCATAGGGGCTTATGTGCAAATGAATAGCATCAACTTTACAATTATTGGGGTTTTTCAAAATGGGAACGTTAACATGGGGCCATCAAGCGATGTGCACATCCCTTTTACAACCTTTCAACAAATCTATAATCAAGGTGATAATATAGGATGGATGGTCATAACCGGAAAACCAGAATATAACATCAAACAAATTGAAGCAGACACAAAACTTCTTTTGCGCAACTTGAACAAGATTCATCCAAGAGATAAGCGCGCGTTTGGGAGTTTCAATTTGGGGAAAGAGTTTGCGAAGGTTACAGGGTTTTTAACGGGTATGCAATTTCTAACTTGGTTTGTAGGAATAGCGACCCTAATCGCGGGTGTTTTTGCTATTGGAAACATACTACTCATTACAGTTAAAGAGCGCACCAAGGAAATAGGCGTACGCCGAGCACTGGGGGCAACACCATTCGAAATTAAACGTCAAATTGTTGTTGAAGCCGTGTTTTTGACTATAATGTCTGGGCTATTAGGAATTATTTCAGGCGGATGGATATTGATTTTTATCGATAGAGCTTGGGGACAGGGTGATGATGCTACTTTAGTAAATGCATCAGTTTCCATTTCCGTTGTATTTATAGCTCTAATTATATTAGTTATTTTAGGCACATTAATTGGTTTGATCCCTGCTTTCAAAGCCACTAGTGTAAAACCGATAGAAGCATTAAGAGAAGAATAAATAAATTAAAACAATGAATAAAACAGTAAAAATTATTTTAGGCATCGTATTGCTGCTACTTTTAGTCGTCGTACTTAAATACTTTAAGGACTCTAATACAGAGGATGTTGTAGATTATGAAACAGAACTTCCGTTTTATACGACACTCGACACCAAAATCGTGGCTACAGGTAAGTTAAACCCCGAGGAGGAAATTGAACTTAAACCTCAAATTTCTGGAATAGTAGATAAAATTCTAGTTGAAGAAGGAGATTTAGTTCAAAAAGGAGATTTGATTGCGAAGATTCGTGTTGTCCCCAATGAGCAATCCTTGGTTAGTGCACAAAGTCGTATTAAAACAGCAAAGTTTTCTTATGATAATGCAAAAACTTTATTTGACCGAAACAAAAGTCTTTATGAAAAGGGGGTGATCTCGCGCCAAGATTTTGAAAATAATGAATTGAGCCTCAACCAAGCGCAAGAAAATTACACACAAGCCCAAAACGATTACCAGATTATTCGCCAAGGCTCTATTTCCGGAGGCGGATCTGCAAATACCAATATTGTGGCACAAATCCCTGGGACTATTTTAGAAATACCAGTTCGTGAAGGCGATCAAGTTATTCAGAGTAACAACTTTAATGCAGGGACAACAATTGCGACGGTTGCAGACATGAGCAAAATGATTTTTGAAGGCAAAGTAGACGAATCAGAAGTGGGCAAGCTGGAAGAAGGCAAAGAAATAAAAGTAATTCTGGGCGCAATTAACGAAAAAGAATTTCCAGCAAAACTAACTTTTGTTGCTCCAAAAGGGGTTGAGGAAAGTGGTGCAGTTCAGTTTGTGATTAAGGCCGATGTTACTGTAGAATCCAGCAATAAGATTCGTGCAGGCTATAGCGCAAACGCAGAAATTGAGGTGGAAAGTAAAGACAGTATTTTAGTCATTAGAGAAGCCTTATTACAATTCAATAGAATTACCGAAAAGCCTTTTGTTGAACTCTTGACTAATGATGGTTCCTTTAGAACAAAAAATGTTGAAATTGGGATCTCGGACGGAATAAATATTGAAATTACAGAGGGTCTGGACGAAGCAGACAGGATCAAAATTTGGAATAAAACTTTTGAAGAATCAGATGAAGACGAATCCGAAGATGAAAATGATTAGTAATCAAATACAAAACAAAAACATGAAACAACTACTCCTATTCTTTTGTTTTTTAGGTTCGTTCATTAGCTCTGCTCAAAAACAGTGGACACTACAAGAGTGTATTACTCATGCTTTGGAGAACAATATTTCAGTTAAACAAAGTCAAAATAACTTGTTGACAAATGATCAAGATATTATTGCAGCCAAAGGAAATTTCTTACCGGCACTTGGGGCAAATACTTCTCAGCGTCTTAATTTGGGGAATGTTGAGGTTTTTGATGGAAATTTTGTAGACCGAACTTTTCATTCAACAAATTTGAGTTTAAATGTCTCACAAACGGTCTTTAATGGATTTCGCAACACTAATATTTACAAGCAGGCTCTAATTAATAAAGAAGCAAATCTTGAAGAGTTTAATAGGATCAAAGACAATGTTGCTTTAAGTGTTGTAAACTCATATTTAAACGTTTTACTAAACAAGGAAAATCTATCCATTGCGCAAGCACAGTATAATTTTTCACTAGAACAATTGGAGCGCGTCAAATCTCTTGTTCAAGCAGGGACACAGCCAGAGGCTAATATTTTTGATGCTGAGGCTACTCTTGCAAATGACGAACAAAACTTGACAGTAGCCGAAAATAGCTCTACACTTGCGCTTTTGTCATTGTCACAAACATTACAAGTTTCCTTTGATGGTTTTGATGTAGAAATCATTGATTTGGATGCCCCTTCGGAGTTGCTTATGTACAGTGATGTACGCCCAATATTGAATTATGCGTTTGAAAACAGAAGCGAAATTAGGGTCGCCAAAAAAAATATTGAATCTGCTGAGCTTGGTGTCGAAATTTCTAAAAGTGGATTTTATCCTACACTCAGTTTTAGCTATGGGCTCAACACTGGAGCAAACTTTTCTAATTTATCTTCCGACAATTCATTTTTTCAACAAATTAATGACAATAAAGGACACAGCCTGTCTTTAAATTTAAATATTCCAATTTTTTCTCGATTTCAAAACAAGACAGCTTTGTCAAAATCTTCCATACAAGTAGAGAATAGAAAATTGGCTTTAGAGCAAGCAAAATTAGACCTTGAGGTCAACATACAGCGCGCTTTTACTGATGCTAAAGCAGCGCTGAAAACATTCACCTCAGCACAAACAACAGTTGCTGCACGTCAACTTTCTTTTGACAACGCACAAGAGCGCTATAACATCGGCGTACTCAACTCTTTAGATCTGGAGCAAAACAGAACACAGTTGGTCAATGCGCAGTCTAGTTTGGTGCGTGCCAAATACGATTTCATTTTTAAAACTAAAGTTCTTGACTTTTATCTTGGGAAACCATTAAATTTGTAAATGGCCAATATTTTAAATATTGAAACGTCTACTACTAATTGTTCGGTAGCCCTTTCCGTTGATGGGAAACTAACAGTTCTTAAAGAAGACAATAGTTTAAACTATTCTCATGCAGAACGCTTGCATGTGTATATTGATTCTGTATTAAGCTCAGCTGGGGTAAAGCGGAGTGATCTTAATGCTGTTGCAGTGAGTAAAGGCCCGGGGTCTTACACCGGATTGCGTATTGGCGTTTCTGCCGCAAAAGGGCTTTGTTTTGCATTGGGAATTCCTCTAGTTTCTGTACCTACACTAGAAGTTCTCGCCCATAAAGCGGAAGCTAAATCGGGATTTATTGTGCCAATGCTAGATGCTCGAAGAATGGAAGTGTATTCTGCAGTATTTGACGAAACATATAAATCTATTGAAACCACATCAGCTAAAATTTTAGATGAAAATTCATACAGCAATTTACTACAAAAGAATACTGTTTTTTTTATTGGCAACGGAGTAGAAAAAACTAAAGTAATCATCAACCATCCTAATGCTCATTTTGATTCTCAACTTCCCTCAGCGGAACAAATGTGCCATCTTTCCTATTGTAAGTTTAAAAAACAAGAGTTCGAAGATGTAGCTTATTTTGAGCCTTTTTACCTTAAAGATTTTATCGTAATTTCTTCTTGAAAAGAATATAAATATTTATTTACGTGGATTAAGTGATTTTCGATTCATAGTTGTGGTTTTTAACAAAAATAAATTATTGAATTGATTTATAATCCTTAAAAACAAATCTATTTTTTTAAAAACATTGTACCTTTGGTTATAAACTTGTGTTCATGAAGCTATTCATCGTACCAACACCTATTGGTAATTTGGAGGACATCACATTACGTGCAATTTCTACACTAAAATCTGTGGATTTAATTTTAGCGGAGGACACCAGAACATCAGGAAAACTTTTGAAGCACTTCGAAATATCGACCCCGATGCAATCCTATCATATGCATAACGAGCATAAAATATTGGACCGTATTATTGAAAAATTAAAGTCTGGATTTGAAATTGCATTGATAAGTGATGCAGGGACACCTGCTATTTCTGACCCCGGATTTCTACTTACTCGCGCTTGTGTGGCCGAACAAATTTCCGTGGAGTGTTTGCCAGGAGCTACTGCATTTGTACCCGCGCTTGTGAACTCAGGCCTTCCAAATGATCGTTTTATCTTTGAAGGATTTTTACCCATTAAAAAAGGCCGTCAAACGCGCTTAAAACTCTTAGCAGAAGAAGAACGAACAATAGTGTTGTATGAAAGCCCACACAAACTAAACAAAACCCTAGAGCAAATTTGTTTATTTTTTGGGGAAGATCGTCAAATTTCTATTTCTCGGGAGCTTACTAAGCTTTTCGAGGAAACCCGCAGAGGAACAGCAAAAGAACTCTTAGACCATTATAGTAAGGCAGCTGTAAAGGGTGAGATTGTAATTGTTATTTCTGGGCGATAAATTTAGAGGTGTTTCCCCTTATTCCAGCCATTTTTCCCAAGGTACATCACCCCACTTTCCACAGCTCCATCTTCAATTTTTGTTCCCATTGAATCATTCCAACGGTTGAGGTAACCAAACAATGAAATAACCCCTAACATTTCTACAATCTCTCCTTCATCCCAATAGGTGTACAATCGTTTTTTAAGTGCATCATCCACAGCATTTGGAATTACAGAGGCTGCTAAACTAAAGTCCAATGCTACACGTTCGGATTCGCTAAACGAAGGGTGTGTTTTGTAGCTCCAAATATTATTTAATTGTTCTTCTTCAGCACCATAACGTTCTGCTGCTCGAATAGCATGAGCCTGACAATATCGGCATCCTGTTGCATTACTGCTCACCCATGCAATCATGCGCTTCAGCGCTGATGAAACTCGCCCTTCATTGGCCATTACGGCTTTGTTTAAATTAATAAATGCTTTACTAATTGCTGGGCGATGCTGCATAGTAAGTACCGAATTAGGACAAAATCCTAAGGTTTCATTAAAAAAATCTGCTAATGATTTAGTTTCTAAATCATGTTCTGGGTTTAACGGTGTGACTAAAGGCATACTTTAAATTTTTAATGGTATTTTTGATAGAACAAGTAACAAAAAATAATTTTATTATGGCCCACAAAACAATAACGCATTGGAAAGGCAGGATGCTTTTTGAATCTGATAATCCAAGTGGTAATACCGTGCTTATGGATACTACAGACGATGGTGTTGCTCGACAGCAGGGGCTTTCGCCCAAAGCGATGATGTTATCTTCTCTTGCAGGTTGTTCGGGAATTGATATTGTTGATATACTTAAAAAGATGAAAATCACAGACTACAGGCTGCAAATTGATGTGGTTGGTGAACTTACTGATGATCATCCCAAATACTATCATAGTGTAGATGTTGATTATTATTTTTCAGGCAGACACATTGATGAAAAAAAATGCAAACGTGCGGTTGAGTTGTCGGTAGAAAAATATTGTGGAGTGATGGAAATGTTTCGAAAGTTTGCAAATGTAAATACTAAAATTCATTTTCAAACTCAATAACCAATGCGCTGGACCCTTAAGCCCTCAGTAGATGAACACAAAGTTCAGCATTTAGTAGATGCACTAGCTGTAGATCGCTCTATCGCTCATCTTTTAGTCCAACGCGGTATAGAAACATTTGAGGAGGCCAAGGCATTTTTCCGCCCCAAAATTGAAGACTTACACCATCCTTTTTTGATGAAGGATATGGATAAAGCTGTCGAACGGATTGAACGTGCTTTGGCCACAAACGAACGCATATTGGTTTATGGAGATTACGATGTTGATGGCACTACTTCTGTAGCTTTGATGGCAACCTACCTTGAAACAAAAACGGATCAAATCGCGACCTATATACCCGATCGATTCGAAGAGGGATATGGCGTGTCCTACAAGGGTATTGATTATGCTATTGATAACGATTTTACGTTAATTGTTGCTTTGGATTGTGGAGTTAAAGCGGTTGACAAGGTACAATATGCAAAAGATAAAGGAGTAGATTTTATTATATGTGATCATCATCGCCCTGGAGATAAATTACCTCAAGCGGTTGCCGTATTAGATCCAAAAAGAGCGGATTGTACCTATCCATTTAAAGAGCTTTGTGGATGTGGTGTTGGATTTAAGTTGATTCACGCTTTGGGCCATAATCAAGGCGAGTCTCTTAAAGATTTTTTACCCTATTTAGATTTAGTAGCAACGGCAATTGGCGCCGATATTGTTCCTATAGTAGGCGAAAATCGAATATTGGCTTATCATGGGGTTCGCGTCATGAATGCCAGTCCTCGCCCAGGATTTCAGGCACTTATAAAAAATATTAAAAAAACTACGTTGACAATAGCTGATGTTGTTTTTGTTATTGCACCCCGTATCAATGCGGCAGGACGAATGAAGCATGGTAATTATGCGGTATCACTTCTGAAAGAAAGCAACATAACCCAGGCTGAGCTTGTTGCTCAAGAGATTGAGTCTTTCAACACAACCCGCAGAGCATTGGATCAAAACATCACCAAAGAGGCTCTTGCACAGATTGAGGAACTTAATGAGACCGAATGTTCATCAACTGTTGTTTACGACTCGTCTTGGAATAAAGGGGTAATCGGAATTGTGGCTTCAAGGCTTATTGAAACCTACTACCGTCCAACATTGGTATTCACAAAAAGCGGAGACTTACTTACAGCTTCTGCTCGCTCTGTTCGTGGATTTGATGTTTATGAAGCCTTGCAAAACTGCAGTAAATATATTGAGCAATTTGGCGGGCATAAGTATGCGGCAGGGCTTAGCATTAAAGAGCAAAATTTTAGAGCATTCAAACAAGCCTTCGAAAACGAAGTGGATAAAACTTTGGCAGTGCATTTAAGAACACCAGAATTGCTTATCGATGCAGAAATTCAACTGAGTGCTGTTACGCCAAAATTTTACAGAATTTTAAAACAATTTGCACCTTTTGGACCACAAAACATGGCTCCTGTTTTTATGACAAGTGACGTGGTAGATACCGGATATGCAAAATGTGTTGGAGAAGATGACAAACACCTCAAAATTAGCGTGGCTCAACACAATGGAGAGCCCATCAATGGTATTGGATTTGGGTTGGGGGATAAACTGCCTTATGTTGCAAATAAAAGCACCTTCAGTATTGCCTATGCTATAGATGAAAACCAATGGAACGGCCGTATCAGTCTGCAGTTAAAACTCAAAGATATAAAGCAATAAATATGGTAACAAAAGATCCTTACGCAGCGCTAAGATTTAAAGAGTTTAATGTTTTTCTTTTGTTGCGTTTTATGTTGGTTTTTGCCTGGTCAATGCAATTTATAGTTATTGAATGGCAGGTGTATTCGCTTACCAAGGATCCATTATCCCTAGGAATTATTGGTCTTATGGAAATTGTCCCAGCCTTAAGTATGGCATTATTTGCTGGTCATATTGTTGATCAGCGCGAAAAACGCAATTTGTTTTTGTGGTGTATTGGCCTGTTTTCTTTAATCAGTTTGGGTTTATTTTTTCTTTCTGATGCTTCTGTTTCTGTAGCATGGTCTCAACAATCTATTTTGTACTCAATTTATGCGTTTGTGTTTTTTGGGGGATTGTTACGTGCATTTTTTGGACCAACTATTTTTTCGTTAATTGCTCTTATCGTCCCAAAAAAGGTTTATCCAAATGCTGCCACATGGAGCAGCTCAACCTGGCAAATGGCGTCGATATTAGGGCCAGCTTTTGCTGGGTTCACCATCAATTGGATTGGAGTTCATTGGTCGCTTTGTATTGTCTTTGTGTTGGTCATTTGCTCTTTTTTACTCGCATTGTTGATTTCAAAAAAACCGGTTTTGAACCCCAAAATTGGGGAGCCTGTTATTCAAAGCTTGAAAGAAGGGGTACGATTTGTATTTAAAACAAAAGCGATTTTAGGGGCTTTAAGTTTGGACATGATCGCAGTGCTTTTTGGTGGCGCTGTTGCGCTTTTACCAATTTTTGCTCAAGATATTTTAAAAGTTGGCTCCGAAGGATTTGGAATTTTACGCGCTGCACCTGCTGTAGGCGCTTTTTTAACGATGCTTACAACGGCCTACATACCCATTGCCAGAAAAGCGGGGTTAAAATTACTTTTTGCTGTTTTTGGCTTTGGGGTATCTATAATTGTTTTTGGACTTTCTTCTGTGTTTTGGATTTCGGTAGTTGCCCTTTTCTTTAGTGGAGTAACCGACGGAGTGTCGATGGTTATTCGACAAACTATTTTACAGATCAAAACACCAGACCACATGCGTGGACGAGTGTCATCTGTAAACTCCATGTTTGTAGGCTCATCGAATGAATTAGGCGCTTTTGAAAGTGGGCTTACTGCAAAGTTGATGGGTACAGTCACTGCCGTTGTCTTTGGCGGAACAATGACCTTGATCACTGTTTTGACAACAGGAATTGTTTCACCAAGTTTTAGAAATTTAGACCTTGAGGGCGAGCTTGAAGCTCATGAAAATGAGGACTAAGAGCTTATTTCGTAAAGTCAATCTTGTAGGCATATTTAAGCCCTAAAAAAGATTTTTTGGTTTTCAAATCCCCAACACTATTGTTTTGTATGCCATAAAAAAGAGTAAAAGAACCAATTTTTTTAAACCTTCTGTTCAGTTTTAGTGTGTAACGCATACGCGTTTCGCTTTGCTCTATTTTTGAATTATTTGGCTGATTGAAATGCTCTGCAAATAACCTTAACGTGAGTTTAAGGGGCTTGATTTTATAACCGACTCCAAAGCGTGATCGTATGAATTCTTTGGCGATATCTCCTTCACTTTCAGAGCGTCCCAATTGATTTTTGTTTTGATACCTCAGACGAAAGAATAAGTCAACCTTTTCAATTTTGTGTCTATAGGCCGCATCAAATTGATATCTAAAAAAAGGGTCATATCCTTGTTGTCCGCCAACATCATCATTTTTAGTAATGTAACGCACTCCAGCGCCAAGCTCAAGGTTTTTAAGGATTTCGTAATTCACTTTAATCTGAGTAAAGTAATTTTTTACAGTTGAAATATCGTTGCGAAACCTTAAATGTTCTGCTACTGAAAAGGACAACTTCTTGGTGGCCTTTAAGTTTAGTTCAACAGCACTCCAGCCTTCGAGATCATTGTCGTTTTGCGCACTTATTGAGGTTGATGTAATAGCGATAAAAAGCGTTAAAGCGTTAAGCCATTTAAGTGAAATTATGTTCTTCATTTTTTGTAGCGAATTTTAATTTTTGCGGTTTGCTTTTGAAAATCTATTTGCCCTATATCGAATTTTAAAATTTCAAAGCCTAGTTTTTCTTCAAGTTCTTGTTTTAGGTGCTCGTGCTGCTCTGGTCGAATGTGCTCTAAAGAATGAATAACGATATCTTTAGATACGGTTTGGCTTTTGTTTATACTCCAATTGCGGTCTAAATAATAGGCCAATAGAAACACAGCGGTGTTTGCAGAAATGATTTCTATATAACTCATTTTTTTATTGGAAAGCGCATTGATGATAGAAATCCCAATGACAACAAACAAGTAGGTCATTTCTTTTACCTTTATGGGGTCAGTTCTGTAACGTAAAATGCCGAAGACTGCAAATAACCCTAATGCAAGCCCTAAGTCTAATTCATATTTCTTGAGTGTGAAGCATAGAAAAAACACAACTGTTCCAACCAAATAGAACGTAAAAAGATATTCTGTTTTCTGAGAGAACCTAAAATAGGAATATCTAATAACCGCTGTTAAAAAGATAAAATTAATTAAAAAACGAACGGACATTTTATAAAAGTCATCGTCAAAAACAGGGATTCCAAATAGTTCCATTTTTAAAATATTGATTAATAAAATATAATTTCAATTAGAGCGTTTTAGATCTCTAATTTTTTCAATAATAGCTCTTTACCATTAAAAACGCCGTAGGTAAAGTGTGTGATCCAATCACCAAGATTGACATATTTGGATTTGGGATTTAATTGTATTTCCAACGGTAAATGGCGGTGGCCAAAAACAAAATAATCAAAGTGCTTATCCTTTAATTTTCGCTGTGCATATTGCACCAGCCATTCGTCATCGTTTCCTAAAAACTTTGCGTCCTCATCGCCAGAAATAAGTTTATTTTTAAGCGAAAGGTATTGGGCAAAACGTACGCCAATATCGGGATGAAGCCAACGATAAAGCCAATTGAAAAATGAATTTTTAAACACTTTCTTTAATCTTTTGTACCCTTTATCATGTGGCCCAAGACCATCGCCATGGCCGATAAAGAATACCATATCGTTGATTTTAAATTCTTCTGTGTTATGATAAACTTTAATATTTAACTCTTCTTCAAAATACCCCCGCATCCAAAGGTCGTGATTCCCCACAAAAAAGTGTATTTCTATGCCTTGGTCGCTCAATTCAGCCAATTTTCCTAAAACTCTTGTAAAGCCCTTTGGGATGACGTACTTGTACTCAAACCAAAAATCAAATAAGTCCCCTAAGATAAAAAGCACATCAGCATCCTGTTTTATGTGGTCTAACCAGGAAATAAACCTTTCCTCTCTAGGTTTTGAAGCCGCTTTTGTAGGGGCACCAAAATGATGATCTGATGTGAAATATACATTCTTCCCTTTTGGAACGTTGATGGTGTTCATACGCATTATTCGTTATCGTTCGCAAACCATTCTGCAAAGCTAGTAGCTGTTTCTTGAAGTTTTAGAGCGTGTAATTTAATGTTATTGGGTAGTCGTTTTTTAATTTTTTCAGCAAAATCGATCACCATCATTTCGGTAGTTGGTTGATAATCAACTAACAGAACATTGTGTCCTTTAGACTTCAGTAGCATTGCTAATTCTAAATGAGGGGTGTCTTTATTGAAAACTGTAGCATGGTCGAAAACGTCCACAATCTCATCTTTAGCAATTTTTTTTAAATCTGAAAAATCAATCACCATGCCGCACTTTGGATTCGATTCGTCTGCTACAGGCTTTCCTATTACAGTAACATCCAACCGATAACTATGCCCGTGAATGTTTTTACATTTTCCATCGTAGCCGTGTAATGCATGCCCTGTCTCAAACGAAAACTGCTTTGTTATTCTTATTTTCTGCATAGATTGATGTTGTGATTATTTGTTAATTTTAAACAAAGTTAATGGTTTTGAATTTGGGGTAAAAATTGTTTTCTAAATTTTACAACTAATGGGGCGCCACGTGCAATCATCCATAGGGTAAACGCAAGAAGTATTCCATGAAGTTTCATGTTATTGTAGTGTCCAACAAAAAGTGCAGGAATAAACACTAAAATTGTAGACAACACTAGTACATTCCTTAATGTTTTCATTTGCCCAAGCCCTTTAAAAATACCATCGAAGACAAAAGCTAAGGCACAAAATGGCTGCATGAGAAGAACGATCCAAAAAACTTTATAAAATTCAGAGAGCACAGCCTTTTCGTTAGTAAATATTGTCCCCAAAGTGCTGTAAAAAAGGGCTCCTAGCCCCGCCATTAAGAAACCAACAATTAACGCTCTTTTTAGTAGGCGATTGCTCAGTTCTACTAGTAGTTTGATTTGGTTTGCACCGTAAAGTTTGCCGGACATTATATTTCCCGCACTGGCATAACCATCAACAGCAAAGGCCGCAAAAAACCATAAGTTTATTGCTATTGTATAGGCAGCAATGTAGTTGGTGCCGTAGGCAGTTGCGAAGCTTGCTGCAAAATATAAGGCCAAATTTAAGGCTAAAGTCCTAATGATGAGATTACCAATCATTTGTAAGAATTTTGGCAACTCTTTATTGAGCGGCAGCGCCAATTTTAAATTGATGGGTGTTTTTTTCAATAACAAAACAGTAGATAAAAGTGCCATCAGAAATTGGGAACAAGCGCTTGCGATGGCTGCACCTTTTAGATTTAGTGCTGGGACAACCCCATCTAATCCGTATACTAAAACATAATCAAGAAGAACATTCACTGCTGCCCCTATAAGGGCAATTACCATTGGGTAATATGTGTTTTGTAAGCCTCTAAAAATACCAAATATTGCAAAGGTATATAATGTAAATGGGAATCCTATAATCCGAATATTGAAGTATTCTACACTGTAGCTAAGCAAAAGATCTTTGGCATTATAAAACTTAAAAATTGCTTCAGAAAACGGCATAGTCAGCGCACAAACGCCAATGCTTAAAGTTATAATTATAGCCATAGCTTGTGCAGGGAGCTGCTTGACTTCATTCAACTTATTTGCCCCTAAATATTGAGAAATAATTGCGGATATGGCCGAACGGGATTGTCCTAAAACCCATATTAGCATGGAGAGAAAAGACGAAACAATACCAACTGCAGCTAGTGATTCTGTAGCATTGATTGAGATGTGGCCTACAATGGCTGCATCAGTTAATGATAAAATGGGCTCTGAAATTCCAGCGATGATGGCGGGAACAGCGAGTCTGTTTATTTGATTATTGCTAATGGCTGTATTCAAGGACTTGAAATTGAATTCAAAAATACAAAATCAATTTGAACGGGGTTAGTTCTTTAGTCAATTGATTAACCCATTGAGGTCGTAGTTAGAGAAAAATTCCCATACCAATTCACTGGCGCTAATCTCAGCGTTATTAAACCAGTCATGACCACCCCCATAGACTTTGTAGTGTTTTACAACGCTAGCGTTAGTCCCGCCGTCATATGTAATTTCATCAACTCTAATATTGTTGTCAGGGTCAATATCTTCTAAGCTAATAATTTGCGAGGTTAAATTACATTCGTTATTAGTTGCCCAATAAGTCAACACTTCATCTATAGGCGTATTCCAAGCTTGAACACCAGCGTAGGGTACAATTGGGTCGATTGTACCATGAATCTGTAAAACAGGCACCTCGCGCAAAGGAGTACATTGTTCATATGTTTCTGTGGTCATCGAACCAGTAACCGAGGCTACAGCGGCAAAAGTATCACTCATTTGGCAGGCCAATAAAAAACTCATAAACCCTCCGTTGGACATTCCAGTGGCATATACTCTATCGTTATTAATACTGTATTGATCGGAAATAGTATTGATCAGGTACTCCGTAAATGCAATGTCATCTGTTGTACTTCCCAGAGTCCATCCACCTACATTCCAGTGAGGGACGCCTATAAAATTGCTCCCTTGTGGATATACCACTATAAAATTGTTTTGATTTGCAATTTCATTAAAGCCAGTGTAGTTCATCGTAAGGTTGTTGTTACCCCCAAAACCATGGTATACAAACAACAGGGGGGAAGGGTGTTCTGGGGTGTAGTTTTCAGGGATATAAATAATATAATCTCTGTCCAATCCTTGGAAGCTAGTCTCATAGGTACTACTGCCATAATTAATAGCATTTGAGGTCACAAAAAGCAATTCATTACCGTAGTACTCACCTAATGAATTAGCGATAAATGTTCGCACATAGTATGTTGTATTGGGTTCTAAATTATCTAAATTGATATTAATATCGGTGCCGTAAACAGCAATTAGATTGTCTTCAATTGAAGGTAGAGATGAGGTGCTGTATACAAACCCCTGTTGGGCCCCAGGGGGTATGTTGCAGTTTTCAGCATTAAAGGATATCCTTCCCCTTAGTATAGCTGAGCTGGATGATATATTAGTAACTTCAAAAGTTTCTAGAACCGGAGAAAAAACACACGAAACAGCAGCATCATTATTAGCGCAAGAAAAAAATAAAAGAACAGGAAAAAGGTGTAAAAGTGTTTTCATGAGTTATGAATTAACCATAGATATAGAATTTTAATACAATTAACTATTGTGTATGAGCGTTGAAATTTTATGCGCTTTTTAAGCTTATAAGCTTGGGGGTATACTTTTCTTTTTTTTAAGCTCAAAATTCCGTCTGTATCCAAAATTTATTACGGCCACTGAAGTGCGTATTTTAGGGTTTAGTGGGTTGTATTCAATAGAAGCAATCCAATAACCGTTTTCTTTTTCAGCAATACTTATTTGTCCATAGATATTAAATGGGAATGGCCTAATTCCGATGACAGCTTTAGTGTTTTCGAATTTTTTACCTATACCCACTTTTCCTGTCACAAGTGTAGGAAAAGCAAATCCACCTTCGTACTCAAATATTAGATTATTTTCGTATGTGTGTGTTTTACCCCAAAGAAATGAAGCGCCAGGGAAGGGAGCCACACTTTCTATGAAAGCTACACCAAAATTCCATTCCGTAAACGACTCTTTGGTTACTGCTTTAGAAAATTGCTGTGCGGAACAAATTTTCGAGAGAAAAATTGAAAAGCATAATACGGATATGATTTTTTTCATGAGTTTAAATAGCTTAAGTTCAAATATAGTCATTAAAACCACAGGCCAAGAAAATAATGGGATTGAAAAATAAACAGAAAAGAATGAGAATGACTGTAATTTGTCTTTATGTTTTTACTAAATTTGGCCTGTTCTATAGAATTAAATTTGCAAAAATTTTTGTTCATAGAACCAAAAGAAAGGGGATGTAGCTCAGTTGGCTAGAGCGCTTGACTGGCAGTCAAGAGGTCGTCGGTTCGAATCCGATCTTCTCCACAAGTGTCACCGCTACACTACATAAGTATAATCAAAGCCCACCAACAGGTGGGTTTCTTCTTAAATAGCGCCCTTCACGTCTTTCATTTAAACATCTCAAAAAACAGTTTAAACTTACTAAAAACTGACAGACATTTGACAGACATTGGCTTTTAGTTGTTTTCTCAACACGCTTTGTTCCAAAGCAACTGCGCTAACAATTACTATACTTGGACTTAAACGATGTGAATTTATTTTGTACATTGTATAATAATTCAAAACTATGAACAAAAAGACTTACAACATCTTAACTTTTACAATTGGAGGAATTGTAGTTTTAGGCGGACGATATATTGGCTTAAGTCTTCTTGAGCGCATTGTTGCATTTATTGTTATTGGTGGTCTTTTCGAGCTTATTTACAGAAAAACTAAAAAGACAAACAAATGAAAAAACTACTCGTACGCTCCGCTTTATTAATCTTCGCTTAAAGCAGTGATAGCAAGTTTAATTCACAAACTAAATGATAAATAGTTTACAAAAAAATACATTTCTTTTTAAAGAGCACGTAAATCTGTTTAAAGCGTCAAATAATTATGATGTTTATGACCCACAAACGAATGAAATCATTTTACATTGTAGAGAGAAAAATTTAAACCCTTTTTACAAAATAATTAGACTGCTTTTATCAGACTTTAAATCTATGACCCCATTTGAAATTGAGGTTAGTGGGATCGATGGAAAAAAAGTTATGAAGGTAAAAAAAGGAATTTCATTAGTCTTATCTAAAACTGAAGTATTTGATGAAAATGATAAGCTTATTGGCGTTCTTAAACAGAGATTATTCCCATTAGGAAATAATTTTGAGATGTTTGACGATAAAGGGAATTTTGCCTCCAAATTAGACGGCAGCCTAATTGCTTGGAATTTTAAATTCTTAAAGGACAAAAACACAATTGCTACTGTCACAAAAAAATGGGCTGGGATTGGGAAAGAGCTGCTTACAAGCGCTGATAATTATGTCCTTGATATAAGTGATAGTGTTGAAAAAGCAAACCCCTTAAGGCGTCTAATTTTTGCCGCTGTCATATGTATTGATATGGTCTTAAAGGAGTAGTAGTCTAATCGGAATTTCAACTCATAATTCTACTATTTTTAAACCACGTAAATATGTTAGGGATACATTCATTATATTTGAAGTATAATTCAATTTAGCAGTTAATGAATATTTATTTAGGAGGCAGGCTTCCAGACCTTAATGATGCTGGCAGTGAAAAAAATAAAAAGAAAACTAAAATTTTTCTTATTGTTGCAGGCTTTATTATCATTTCTATGATTGTATCCTCATTAATTTTGGGAGACTAAACTATAGGCATAACTTCTCGTAGTTTAGCAATTATAATATTTCCTTATGAATAAACTTGAAAAATTTATACACTCAAAAAAATATCTCCCTTCAATATTATATTTTGGCTCTCTTGTGATAGTTCTTTTTGATATTTATTGTAATGAGTTTACTGATTTTGAATTTGTTCCACCAATTTTGGAAACTCCATTATTTTATTGGTTTCTTTTCATTACCTATTTGGCAGTAAAAAATTTAAAGAAAAATAAATCAAAGGTTTAGTAACAACTAAACCAAAGGCTTATCTTCTACTTTCAGTTCTGCTATTTCTAAACCTCTTAAACAAGTTTAACTTAAAGTTCATATATTTGAAGTATAAACCAATTTAATTAAAATGAAAAAACTACTCTTACTCTCCGCTTTTTTAATCTTCGCTTGTAGTGATGATACACAACCAGCTTATACGATGGAGGGTAAATGGGTGTTCCCCTCAGATACCCCTGGAATAGGGGAGCAAGGCATTTCAAACACAATGTACCTATTTGAAAACGGAATAAGGTATACTTATTACTGTACTTCTGAGCTTTCTGACGACTGTGAATCTCTGTATGAATCTTTTGAAGCAAACGATGAAAATCATTTACCGACCACCAATCCTTACACATTTGAAGACAATGTCCTTACTATTGATTTACATTTTGGAAGTGAATTACTTACTCCAATTATATTTGAATGTAATGGTGGAGAAGCATATTTTGAAACACCTGGATATAGTTTGGTTAGGTTAAGCTCTGGTTGTGATTAAAACACAGGCTTATCCTCTCTTCTTTTAATCTAGCTAGTTCTAGTCCTATTAAATAAGTTAAACGTAAATTTCTTATATTTAAAAAATATTTTTTAGAATGAAGAAAATCGAAATTACATTATTGGCTGTATTAGCCGTTTCACTTTTTAGTTGTGTTGGCTGGATATGCAACCTATTGGGCTGTTAAATTTATATTGTGCGAGCAATTTGGAACAAATTTCTTTATAAATGCTATGCATTAAATTTCTATGGATTGTATTTTGATTTGAAAATTAGCCAAAAAAAATACATCAGAATTCGATTCCTCTAAATTATTACAAATGAAAAAACTAATCTTACTTTCCACTTTATTCATCTTCGCTTGTCAAAAACCAATAAAAATTTCTGAAAAAGAAGTCATGGAAACATTTGAGACCTTTTTTGAGGTTTTAGATAACGACTTAGACAGTTTTGATTCTTTAGTTACAGACGACTTTTTTATATTTGAAAATAGCAGACGCTATTCAAAAGATGAATTTATTGCCTTTGTAAAAAGTTTCGACATTATAAGCAGTAAGCGAAAATTTGAAGATATTACAATTGATACTGACTATAATTCTGCTCATATTTCTCTCAAACAATTTGGTGAGTTTATTGTCAATACTCCAGAGGGTAAAACTAAACTTGAATTTGAGTGGCTTGAAAGCACTTACGCCCTTAAGGTAGATGGTAAACTGAAGTTTAAATTCTATTTTTCAGAAGCGATCAAGACCAATGCAACTAATTTAGATGCAGACCAAGCTAAACCCTAGGCATATCCTTCTTTTTTTGGATCAGCTGTTTCTGTACTTTTTCATAGGTTAAACTTCAATTTATTATATCCTGTTCATGAATTATAAATCAACAAATTTTCACTTTTCCAGTACAAATGGAAACCAAAAGTCATTGCAGAATTGAATGATTATCAATTTAAAATTGCCAAACTGGAAGGAGACTTTATTTGGCACGCTCATTCTGATACTGATGAAGCCTTTATAGTCATTAGTGGGGAATTAAGAATTGACTTTAGAGATGGAGCAGTCACTATTAGCGAGGGGGAACTTTTTGTTGTACCCAAAGGGATGGAGCATAAGCCTTATGCAAAGAATGAGGTTCATTTAATGATGATTGAGCCGGTTGGTGTAAAGAATACTGGCGATCAAATCGAAAGTGAAAACACAGCAGAAAACGACATTTGGATCTAGGTCCTTTTAAAAAGACAGCAGGGCTGGAGATGACAAATATGAATCAAATCCTAAGCTATAGTCATTATCCCTTGTTGCACTCATTGAATTTGCTCGCAGGTGTATAGTAAATTAAAATTAGGCACAACTAATTATGGGCTGTTGATTTGAGTTAGTAGAGCGCTGTTTTTCAACTCATTAGTAACTTGGGGGCTAAAGTAACTTGTATTTTAAAATGAATATTTAGTATATTTGAATTACTAATATTAACCAATTTTACATAAAAAATGAAAAAACTATTTTTAATTACAGCGGTCTTATTTTCAACTCTTTCTTTAGCTCAGGATTTAGAATGGGATTCCTCAAAATCGTTTGATGTCGTATTTGATATTGATAGTGCCTCAACTGCCGATGGAGAAGATTGGCAAATAGCAATTTCTGGTCAAGCAGGGCCTTACGGTATGGCCTATGGATCAATTACATTCTCAAATTTTTCAACCGATGAAACTCAGGGGGAGTATTTTGGGTATTTTTTCACTCAAGTTCAAGACAAGCTTTTTAGAGGCACCACCAATGGAGTTTGGAAAAAAGAAGACGGAAAATTCAAGTCAATTGCCATGGACAATGACAAGGTTGGTGGCCTGATTAATTTAGTTACTGGATCCTGGGACCTGGTAAACCGAAAAGTCAATTTCTCCGTATCGCCCGTCAAGGAATAGTTAAGGATTGGAATTTATTAGACATTAAAGCCTCCTTTTTAGGAGGCTTTTTTTATGAGCCGCAACTACAGCTAAAATTTTGAGCAATTTTTTATGAATAAAAAAATCATCCTGTACACTCCATCATTTTAATGATTGCTGTTATTAAGTTGAAAAATCCAGCTCCATTATTTTTTCTTACAACAATCCAAGTTGTTTGTAAAAGGCAAGAAAGTCCATGTAGTCTTGTTCCGCAGCAATCTTACCATCCTTCATTTGTACTAATGTTACACCAGAAACATCTACTTTTTTACCTGTAGCAGGCACACCAAAAAAGTCGCCATCGTGTGTTCCTTTAAAATTCCAATGCTTTACAATTTTATCGCCCTGCCCAAAGACATCAATAAAAGTAAATTCTGCATCCGAGAACCCTACTATATAATTGGCGTAATATTTTTTAAAATTTTCTAAGCCAACAACGTCACCATTTGAAGTGGCAACAGCAGTGACATTTACATCAAAAGCGTCTTCGTTAATTAAATCAATTTGTCGATCATTAATTATTTTGTCCCAAACCGCAGTATACAGCTTAATATCTGCATTCAGTTGTATTTCATCTGCCTCTAATTGTGCATGTTTTTCAGAAACAGTATTACAGCTTGACAAGTTCAGAATTACAAATAAAAACAGCATTCCTTGAGCTAAATTTTTAATATTTTTCATGTTTGTTTTATTTAATGGTAATAATTGAATTAAAAAATCTAATGTTTAGTTTCTGCAATTTCAATAATTAAATTTTATTTTGCAACTAATTTTTTTAATTTAGTAGAGTTAATCAAAATCAAAACAATGAATCAACTAGTTTATCTTTTTGCCTTTTTAATTTCTGCTTTTTCATTTGGCCAGTCCAAAGAACGTATTAGTCTTCATCTTTTCGATTTGCCAGCTGGTGTTACTATTGAAGAATTCAAAAAAGACTTGGGCGTTGCTAATGCCATTTATGAAAAAAACGGTTTTGGTAAAGCGCGTTACAAAGTTTATGAGGTCAAGTCAGATGATCTTGCTGAACAGCACCGCTATATGTGGCTTAGTACTTGGCAAAGTGATACAGAATATGAAAATTCCCACTCCGATGAAATCACTGATTTTTGGGATAATTATTTTACACCAAAATATAAGCAAATGTTAGACGAACACGTCTACAGAAAATTCTTTGCTGTAGAATAAAAAATGAGTTCATTTCTTAAAGCTAATCAAGCATAAGATTATTTAGTATCTTTGAAGTATCGAATCTTCTGTCATGAATAAATTATATCGATACCCCAACAAAGGCTACTTAGGAGGGGTATGTTATGGCTTTGCTGTTTATACCAAAACAGATCCTATTATATGGCGCATATTAGCCATTTTTGCAGGTTTGGGTATGGTCTATCTTGTCTTTTGGCTATTTCTAGAAAAAGGATAAGCAACTATTCTATTATCAAAGTAAATTCGTTTTCATTTGTTTTGGAACAAGTGGGTTCATGACTTTGAACCACAGAAAAGGTATGTAACTAAGTAATATTGAAGCCGGATAACCCAATGGAAGGGTTGGGCTTTCTTCATAGCTATTTAAAAGCTGATATTTTTTTGAAGATTTGTAGTGGTGATCACTGTGTCGGGTGAGTTCATACAAAACAATACGCCCTATATTGAAATTTGAATTCCAAGAATGTTGTGGCCTTACTCGTTCGTAACGTCCTGAAGGCGTTTTAAAACGTTTTAATCCATAATGCTCTATGTAATTGATGCTTTCTAGAAAAAGAAAAGAAATTACACCAATAACAACGGCAAACAACATAACCTGTACCCCAAAAAAGCTAAAAACACCCATTAGGTAGGCAGCTTGAATCAAATGGTACCAAAAGACATCATTTTTCAAAGAAAAGAATCCAGTATTTTGGCGTTTTAAAAGCTCGAGTTGAAGTTTCCAAGCACTTAAGTATTGCTTTGAAACTGAAGTCCACCAGAAAGAATATACCGTTTGGTTGTATCTGGCAGTAGCACCATCTTCAGGTGTAGCTACGTTGAGGTGATGCCCAAAATTATGCTCGATATAAAAATGCATGTACAAGCAGGGCATGTACAAACATTTACTCATAAACCGCTCAATGTAAGGCCCTCTATGTCCAAGTTCATGTGCTACGTTTATGGCATTTGTAGCCAATAAAATACCAGCCGAAAGGCTTAAGCCAATGAGTTCGTATGTAGCTAAAACCTCTGTTTGGATTTTTGTAAATACCATAAGCAAAAGTCCAAAAACAAGGGGAATATTTAGGTAAAGCATAGCATCAAAGACCCATTTCTTTTTTTTGCTCATTAGCTCTTCATTTGATAGATTCCCCTTGTTTTGTCCAGTAATGATGTCCAAAAAGGGAAGCACAACAAAGGCATAAAAAACAGCGGTATAAGATAAAACACCTCCAAATTCGAATGAGATATAAGCCGAAATTGGCACGGTATAAGCAAATAAATATTTCAAATCTTTCATGTTATAAAGTTAATAAATTTTAAATACAACAAAATTTTCAAAAGTCAGGGGTTTAATTTTTATTTTAATTTTTTTTTGCAAGTAATTTTTTTTATTTTAGTCTCCAAACCAATAAAACTTTTAATGAAAAAATTATTTATATACTCTGTTGCCCTATTGATGTGCGCATGCCAACAACCCTATGCTGAGGTTACGACTAATGATAAAAAATCAGAAAACATCAAAACTCTTTTCGAAAAAGTTGGCGAGGAAAACATCGATTACCTTAAAGAAATCTTTTCAGATAGCATGGAATTTGTAGATCCTGCTGGAAATAAATTAAATAAATCAGGATTTATTTCTGCTGTTGAAAATTTATACGATATGTTCGATGATATTTCAGTACTGGAAATGAATGGTGATGCTCTTGGATCTGAAGTTGAAACCGTAACCTATTCCAATGGTATTGTATGGACCAACATCTGGAATACATTTTCAGCAAAAGGCAAGTATACTGGTCAAAATGTATCCTTTCCGTTTCATTTGTCTTATCAATGGGCTGGTGATAAAATCATCAAAGAGGTGCAGTTTTTTGACACCTCTGTTTTTCAGAAAGAAATGAATGCGAAGGCAGCCGCAAATAATACTTCACCAAAGGTGGTAATTACCATTGATATGGCTGTAAATTCAGGGTATTCAAAAGAGGATGTAAAAGCATTTACAAAGAATCTAAATCAATTCATAAGAGACAACGAGCCAAACACATACGACTACAGTTATTTTATATCTGAAGACGGGAAAAGAGTAACTTTGATTGAAAAATTCAGATCCTCAGAGGATTTCATTTTCCATGCTGATAAATTTGAAAATGGGCCAAACATTGAAACTTTTATGAAGATGTTTACCTTCAAATCTCTAGTGGTTGCAGGCAATGTTTCTCAACAACTAAAAGAGCGCGTAAAGAATTATCCTGCAGAATTTAGAGGTAATATTGGTGGCTGGATTTACTAATAAATTTATATCATAATACCATGAGCACCATGTTTTACGGAAATTAATTTTACTTAGATTTATTTAAGTCAATGCTTAAAAACTAAAAACTTTAAACAATTTTACTATGAAAAACTTAATTATTATACTTTGTCTCTTCGTTGGGGGTTCACTTTTTGCTCAAGTTGTAAACATCACTTATGTAACAGTTCCAAGAGAGGAAGCAGATCAATTTTTGGATCTTCATGAGAAATTTTCAAATCTTTCAATTTCTGAAGAAAGAACCCTTCAAGGCGGTGGGTTATTTGCACATGCTTTTGCTGGGGATTACAGTTTTGCGATTTACGATTTTTATGCCTCTGCAGAAGATTTAGTAAAAGACGCAGATTTTGCAAATAATGCTCTTCAAGCGAATATAAAAGCATTGAATTTAGATGAAGAAGGTCAAAATCAAATGACGTCTGAATATAGAACTTACACGCGCATGTATGCCGACAACCACTCCGATCAAGTTCGGATGAGCGAAGGGTTAGAAGATTTAACATACGAAGCTCAATCATTGGATTGGTCTACAAAAAAAGTCGTTGTAGTGAGTAAATACGAAGTAAAGTGGGGTAAAAACAGAGATTTCTTTGAAGGTATTGTAAATGGAAGTTTAAAAAACTTGAAAGAAAGTGGGCATGCTGCTGCAGCTTATGCTAGTAGACATCTTTATGGCTCTGGAGCTGATTGGCACACCTATCAATTCTTTGATACTTGGTCAGATTTTGCTGCTTTTGAAGAAGCAAATATTGGAGTACAAATGGACGATGCAGGAAAAAAATTCTGGTCTGCTATTGAAGGTCATGATGATGAAATATTGGTGCTTATTGGAGGCCATGATCCTGAAACAAAGAAATTTGGCCTTGCCAAATAAGAACTCTTTAATTTTAAAAAAAGCCTCAACATTGTTGAGGCTTTTTTTATTTTTGACAAAAACGAAAACCAATGAAACTATTAAAAGATTTTAAAGATTTTGCTGTAAAAGGAAATATGATAGATATGGCTGTTGGAATCATTATTGGTGCTTCCTTCAATGCGATTGTTAATGTTTTGGTCAAAAACATTATTCTACCTCCTTTATCTTTGCTCTCTGACGGCATTAGTTTTGGAGAAAAGAAGATTGTATTAAGAGAGGCTAGTACCACTGCTGCACAAGTGTCGATTGATTACGGCTTATTGATTGAAACGGTTCTGGATTTCCTCATTGTTGGCTTTACTATTTTTATTGTTGTAAAATTTATAAATAAGCTTAAAAATCAGGCCAACGATTTAGAGGACCAATCAGTACCTACACCAGTTGATATTGAATTGCTCTCAAAAATTAAAGATTTACTAGAAGCGCAGAACGAGGCTCTGATTAAGAAATAGAGGTTTTTGCATAAAGCCTTGAAACATATTTTCCAATTACATCAAATTCCAAATTGACAATTGAGCCTTTTTTGAAGGTGTGAAAATTGGTATGCGCGTAGGTGTATGGAATTATAGCAACACTGAACCCATTGTCTTTAGAGTCAACTACAGTCAAGCTCACGCCATTTACAGTCACAGAACCTTTTTCAATAGTAACATTGCCCAAGCTTGAGTCATATTCAAAACGGAATATCCAACTCCCATTTTGTTCTTCAACCCCAACGCACTGCCCAACCTGATCCACATGCCCTTGTACCATATGTCCATCCAATCGAGCCCCAAGCTTAAGACCACGCTCCAAGTTTACTATAGCGCCTAATTTTAGGCTGTTGAGGGTGGTTTTATCTAGTGTTTCTTTTATTGCAGTAACGGTGTAGGTCGTCGGACTTAGATCAATGACTGTGAGACAAACCCCATTATGTGAAACACTTTGATCTATTTTAAGCTCTGAAGCTAACTTGCTCTTTATCGTTAAATGTAAGTTTGTATCCTCTTGTTTGAGTGCTTCAATTACCCCTAAATCTTCAATAATGCCAGTAAACATGTTTTTAATCATTAAATTTGCAATGTCAAAATTACGAACATTAGACATCATTTTTGATGAGAAAAGAGAAAAAAATAAAAATTGGGTTTACTATAGGCGATTTAAATGGCGTTGGAGGCGAGCTCATAATCAAAACATTTGAAGATAAAAGGTTACTTGATTTTTTCACTCCTGTAGTTTATGCCTCAATGAAATCAATGTCTTTTTTAAAGCAGCATTTTCAAAGTTCTATATTATTTAATGAGATTCCAAATGCCAATAAAGCTATAGATGGTAAACTCAATATTTTGAATGTTTGGGAAGAACAAGTGGCTATTGTATTTGGCAAAGAAACTGCTGAGGCAGGGCAGTATGCTCTTCGCTCTCTAAAAGCAGCTGTAGAAGACCTTAAAACAGATCAAATTCAAGTCTTGGTGACTGCGCCGATTAACAAACACAACATTCAATCTGATGCATTTCAGTTTCCAGGCCACACCGATTTTTTAAACCAAGAATTGGAAGGCAACAGCTTGATGTTTATGGTCTCCGATTCGTTGAGAGTAGGATTACTTACAGATCATGTGCCTGTAGGCGAAGTCCCAGAGCATATTGATGAAGCACTTGTTTCCAGCAAAATAGACCTCATTTATAAGTCTTTAAAGTCCGATTTTGCCATAGGAGCTCCTAAAATTGCTGTATTGGGAATCAATCCACATACTGGAGATAATGGCGTTATTGGTTCTGAAGATGACACAGTTTTACGCCCAGCTCTGAGAAAAATCAAAGAATCAGGAAAGCTTATTTATGGCCCTTATGCAGCTGATAGTTTTTTTGGGTCCAACAATTACCAAAATTTTGATGCAATTGTGGCAACCTACCACGATCAAGGACTAATTCCCTTCAAAACCTTAACATTTGGAAATGGCGTAAACTATACAGCTGGCCTCAACAAAGTTAGAACCTCACCTGACCACGGCACAGCCTACGACATAGCTGGACAAGGGATTGCCAATATTGACTCATTCAAAGAGGCAATTTTTACGGGTCTTGAAATTTTTAAAAATAGAAATATGGCTGCTGTTTTGAATGAAAACCCACTTCAAAAGCAACCCAAAAAGAGAAAATAAAAAAAGCGGAGTTGAGGCAAAACCTAAAAAAAATGTATATATTTGCACGCTCGAATATGCAGAATAATGAAGCCATTAAAAGCATTTGATGTACAATTTGTAGGACTTAAGCTTGGCGCGCATATTTTCGAGTACGATATAGAGCATACGTTCTTTGAACATTTTGAGTACGACGAGTTTAACGATGTCCAATTAAAAACAACGCTTAAGTTTCAAAAAAAGACAACTCTCCTGGAGTTAGATTTTGAAATTGATGGTACAGTAAATATAAATTGCGACCTCACAAACGAAGCCTTTGACCTGCCAATCAAATCTAATTTTAGTTTGATTGTCAAATTTGGTTCAGAATATAACGATGATAACGAAGAGATATTAATTGTTCCTCATGGAGAATTTAAAATCAACGTTGCACACTATATTTACGAACTTATTGTGTTGTCTGTTCCACAAAAACGACTTCACCCAGGCATTGAAGATGGAACACTTAACTCTGACATACTTGAAACACTAGAAGACTTAAGCCCAAAAAGCTTAGACAATAAAAATTCTGACAAAGACACTGATCCGCGTTGGGATTCATTAAAAAAATTATTAACGGATAAATAATATAAAAAATGGCACATCCTAAAAGAAAAATCTCCAAAACAAGAAGAGATAAAAGGCGTACCCATTACAAGGCATCTACGCCACAGATAGCGACATGCCCAACAACTGGTGAAGCACACTTATACCACAGAGCACATTGGCACGAGGGGAAGTTATATTATAGAGGACAAGTCCTTATCGATAACACCGCTGCTGAAGAAAATGTGGCATAAAGCACAAACGTATTCTAATAAAAAAAACGCTCATTGAGCGTTTTTTTTTAATTTAAAAATTACAATTTTTGCTTCATTTTGAACAAAAAGCAGTATTTTTGAAGCGTTTTTTAATGTTTTTGAGCACTTTTTCGTCAAAACCTATGAATTTAATAAAACACATATGAGCAAAATCTCAGCAGCAATTACAGCTGTAGGTGCCTACGTTCCTGAATTTGTACTCACCAATGCTATGTTAGAAAATATGGTAGAGACAAACGACGAGTGGATTACCACAAGAACAGGAATTAAAGAACGAAGAATACTCAAAGCTGAGGGCAAGGGGACATCTTTTTTAGCTATTAAAGCTGCTCAGAATTTGATTCAGAAAGCCAGTCTAGACCCCGCCACAATTGATTTGGTTATCGTAGCTACGGCAACACCAGACATGAAGGCGGCCTCCACGGCCTCTTATACTTCTACACAAATTGGCGCAACAAACGCTTTTTCTTATGATATGGATTCTGCATGTTCTAGTTTTCTTTTTGGAATGTCAACTGCAGCGAGTTACATAGAGTCGGGGCGCTATAAAAAAATACTCCTTATCGGAGCAGATAAAATGTCTTCAATTGTTAACTACAAAGACCGTGCGACTTGTATCATTTTTGGCGATGGTGCTGGTGCAGTTTTGTTCGAGCCAAATGAAGAAAATCTAGGTTTGCAGGACGAATATCTTAGGACAGACGGCTCAGGCCGATCCTTTCTCCAAGCCACATATGGCGGGTCTTCTCATCCAATAACTCATGATGTTTTAGACAATGGAGGACACTATGCTTTTCAAGAAGGGAGAACAGTTTTTAAAAATGCTGTTTCCAACATGGCCGGCGCAGCAGTTAAAATATTGGAACGCAATAAGCTTACGAAAGATCATGTGCAGTGGTTGGCAGCTCACCAAGCCAACAAACGCATCATCGATGCTACTGCAAACAGAATGGGATTGGAGGATGATAAAGTAATGCTCAATATTGAAAAATATGGAAACACAACCTCAGCAACACTTCCATTACTTATTAATGACTATGAAGATCAACTGAAAAAAGGGGATAACATAATATTTGCTGCTTTTGGAGGCGGATTCAGTTGGGGCGCCATTTATCTTAAATGGGCCTACACAAAAACAAAAACAAAAACTAACTAATAATAAATACTATAATTATGGATTTAAAAGAAATTCAAAATTTAATCAAATTTGTTGCTAAGTCTGGAGCAAGCGAGGTAAAGCTTGAAATGGATGATGTAAAAATCACAATCCGTACAGGCAAAGAGTCAGACACAAAACAAGTTCAGCAAGTGACTGTTCCTGTTCAAATGCCGACAGCACCAGTTGCGCAAGCACCAGTAGCTGCTCCGGCCACTGCTGAAACTCCGAAAGCTGAAACTGCTGCTGAAGATGAAAAGTACATCACTATTAAATCTCCAATCATTGGTACATTCTACAGAAGACCTTCACCAGACAAACCTATTTTCGCAGAAGTTGGTCAATCTATTGCTGAAGGCGATGTGTTATGTATCATTGAAGCGATGAAGCTCTTCAATGAAATTGAATCTGAAATATCAGGTAAAATTGTCAAAATACTTGTCGACGACGCTTCACCTGTGGAATTTGATCAGCCTTTATTTTTGGTAGACCCTTCTTAATTTGAATTCTAAAAGTAATGAGAATTTACTTTAAAAGAAGAAATTAACGTTTTAAAATCAACAAGATATGTTTAAAAAAATATTAGTCGCAAACCGAGGAGAAATTGCGCTAAGGGTCATCAGAACTTGTAAAGAAATGGGCATCCAAACTGTAGCAGTTTATTCTACAGCAGATGCAGAAAGTTTACACGTCAAATTTGCAGACGAAGCTGTTTGTATTGGTCCTGCCTTAAGTAGTGAATCATATTTAAAGGTAGCCAATATCATCGCTGCAGCAGAAATCACAAATGCAGATGCAATCCATCCTGGATATGGCTTCTTATCAGAAAATGCACGTTTTTCTAAAATATGTGAAGAACACGGTATAAAATTTATTGGTGCATCGCCCGAAATGATTGACCGCATGGGTGACAAAGCCAATGCAAAAGCCACTATGAAAGCTGCAGGTGTACCATGTGTCCCCGGAAGTGAAGGTGTAATTGAGACGTTCAGTGAATGTAAAAAAACAGCTAAGAAAACTGGCTATCCAGTGATGCTTAAAGCTTCTGCTGGAGGTGGCGGAAAAGGAATGCGAGCAGTTTGGAAAGAAGAAGATCTAAAAGATGCTTGGGATTCTGCACGACAAGAATCAAAAGCTGCTTTTGGAAATGATGACATGTATATGGAAAAACTCATTGAAGAACCAAGACATATTGAAATCCAAATTATTGGAGATTCAAACGGAAAAGCTTGTCATTTATCAGAAAGAGATTGCTCTATTCAAAGACGTCATCAGAAACTGACAGAGGAAGTTCCTTCTCCATTTATGACGGATGCTTTGAGAAAAAAAATGGGTGAGGCTGCTGTAAAAGCTGCTGAATTCATTAAGTATGAAGGTGCGGGTACAGTAGAGTTTTTGGTGGACAAACACAGAAACTTCTACTTTATGGAGATGAATACTAGAATTCAAGTAGAGCACCCTATTACTGAGCAGGTTATTGATTTTGACCTTATTAGAGAGCAAATTTTGGTTGCTTCTGGAGTAGCTATTTCAGGTAAAGATTATTTCCCCAATTTACATTCAATCGAATGCCGAATCAATGCCGAAGATCCATTTAATGACTTTAGACCCTCACCTGGAAAAATCACCACATTACATTCTCCAGGAGGCCATGGTGTTCGTCTGGATACCCACGTATATGCGGGTTATATTATCCCCCCGAATTACGATTCAATGATTGCTAAACTCATCACCACGGCTCAAACTCGTGAGGAAGCCATATTCAAAATGAAAAGAGCTTTAGACGAATTTGTGATTGAAGGCATAAAAACAACAATTCCTTTCCACAGACAACTGATGGATCATCCAGATTATATTGCGGGTAATTATACCACAAAATTCATGGAAGATTTTGTCATCGAATCACCTAACTAACTCCTTTTATAAACTCCGAATATTTTCGGAGTTTTTTTATGAAAACCACTAACTTTAGACCATGAATTTATCCTATTGGGAACAAAAAGAATGGTTAAGTAATATTGACTTTACAATTGTAGGGAGTGGTATTGTGGGTTTGTGCACAGCGGTATTTCTGAAACAGCGTTTTCCAAACTCAAAAATAGTAGTTTTGGAACGAGGAATTCTTCCTCAAGGAGCAAGTACAAAAAATGCAGGCTTCGCATGCTTCGGAAGCTTGAGTGAGCTTATTGATGATATGGAAGCACATTCGGCAGATGAAGTGCTTGAATTATTGAAGAAGCGAGTTGAAGGGCTTAAGTTGCTTAGACAATTGTTAGGGGACGATCAAATCGGGTATCAAGCATATGGAGGCTATGAATTATTTCTAAAAAAAGATTTAGAGCTTTATAATTCTTGTATTGATCAAATGAACGCTATTAATTCGATGTTGATACCTGTTTTCAAGGAGAACGTTTTTTCATTTTATACTAACAAGTTTAACTTCAATAGGGTTCTTCCAAATTATCTATATAATAAATTTGAAGGCCAAATTGATACCGGTAAAATGATGCAGTCTTTGCTTCTTAAAGCACAAAGTTTAGGGGTTTTGATTTTAAATGGAGTAAACGTCGATTCGTTTCAGGAGGCAAATAATACAGTTCACATAAAAACCAATCAATTTGAATTTGAGTCTTCTCAAATGGTGATTGCAACTAATGGATTTTCAAACAAACTACTCGAGCTAGATTTAAAGCCTGCCCGCGCACAGGTATTGGTTACAAAGCCCATTGACGCACTTCATATAAAAGGGACTTTCCACTTCGATCGAGGCTATTATTACTTTAGAAACATCAATAATAGAATTCTTTTTGGGGGTGGTCGAAATTTGGATTTTGCTAATGAGACGACAACGGCTATGGCAACAACGTCTTTAATTCAATCTGACCTGGAGACGATCTTAAAAACTATTATTTTACCAAATACAAAGATAGAAATTGAGCAGAAGTGGTCGGGCATAATGGGGATAGGACATCATAAAACACCCATCGTTCGTCAATACTCTAACCGGGTTTTTATAGGGGTGCGTATGGGTGGTATGGGCATTGCCCTTGGGGCTGCAGTTGCTAAAGCAATAGCTAATTTAGTTCCATAAGAAAAGCCGCTCTTTAAAAGCAGCTTTTCTTGTACTTTTAAAAAAAGTTAATTCACTTCAAAAGTTATTTTTAAATTGACCCTAAATTCGTCAACATCGCCGTTATTGACGGTGGCACTTTGATCTTGTACATAGACAGACCGTATGTTTTTAACAGTTTTTGAAGCGTGTTGAATTGCTTTTTTTGTGGCGTCTTCCCAACTCTTGTTGGAATTAGATAATACTTCGATAACTTTAAGAATTCCCATAATAATAGATTTTAGGTTAAGAATGATTCAGAATATAAATATAAAAAAATATTTCAGAATCTATCCGTTCAAAGCGATAACCGAACTGATTTTATCACCCATCATTTCTTTAAGAATTGCTTCAATGCCATTTTTCAACGTAAATGTCGAAGAAGGGCACCCGCTACATGCTCCTTGTAGAACCACTCGTACTGTTTTACTGTCTGCAGCATAGGAATCAAACATAATATTTCCCCCATCGCTTGCGACTGCGGGTTTTACATGCTGCTCAAGGATGTTTATTATTTCTTTGGAGATATCATCTAATTTTTCGTAGGCTTTGTCCAGTTGTTCAGTTGTTTTTTCAAGTTCTTCTGTTGCTGAGCTGAGAATCATTTGTTTTCCTTGCTCAATATAGGTTTTAATAAAAGTCCGAAGCTCAAGAGTGATGTCCTCCCATTCTATTACATCAAATTTTGTTATTGACACAAAGTTTTTTTCTAAAAAGACAGACTTTACAAATGGAAACTGAAATAAAGCGGTTGCAAATGGTGAGTGCTTTGCCTCTTCAATTGAACCAAATTCAAATGACGAATTGACTAAATTTTTATTAGCTACAAATTTCAATACCGCTGGATTTGGTGTGCTTTCAGCATAGATGGTAACTGGACTCTTTTTTGATTTTTCTTCAATTACTACAATACCATCATTGTTGAGGTAATCTTGTATTTGCGTTGCCACCTCGTTCTGTACATCACTCCAGGCTACGATGTCATAGCGTTCTATAGCAACAAAATTACCCGATATGTAAACTTTTTTGACAAAAGGCAGATAAAACAATTGTTGTGCTAAGGGGGAGTTTTTGGCTTCATCTATATTGGCATATTCAAAGCTATCGTATTGAACAAGAAATGTATTAGCTTCGAATTTTAATATTTTTGGATTGCTCGTTTCTTGAGGCGTAATGTCAATGGCATTCATGGCATTTTTTTTGCAAAGATACTAAAGAAATCTATTGTGGTACTTTAATTTAACTTATCATAACAACACAAAGTGCAGTCTTTTGGAATTCAATATTAAAAACAAATTAATATATTTGGATAATACGTAAATTATTGTGAAGGTATTTACCCCCATTTTTTTATTGACTTTAGTATGCAGTTTTTCTGTCTTAGCTCAGGAAATTAACATGCAACAAGGCACCATAAATCAATGTAGCGGGACTCTTTATGATACTGGCGGGGTTGGCGCTAATTACGCAAACAGTGAGGACATAACGCTGACTATCTGCGCCGAAAATCCTGGTGATGCAGTTCAATTAGATTTTACTTTTTTTGACACTCAAAATGGCGCTGATATTCTAACTATTTACAATGGCGCTGATATTACTTCTTCAATTTTAGGATACTTTTCTGGTACAAATACACCGGGGCAAGTTCTTGCAACAAATACTTCCGGTTGTCTAACACTAACGTTTAAAAGCGATGGGGCTATATCTGCAGGAGGTTTTGCAGCAACAATTAGTTGTGCAACCCCCTGTCAAGATATTGAGGCGATTATCGCCGCCACAGACCCACTTCCAAGTTTGGGAGGAAACCTAGTAATTAATCAAGGAGACTCGGTTGATTTTACAGCAGATGCTACCTTTTCGTTAGATGGTACCGGCGCAACGTATGATTGGGGTTTTGGAGATGGTTCAGTTGATTCTGGACAGAATGTAAGTCACAATTTCTCCACGATTGGAACATTTACGGTCACGCTTAATGTAACGGATAATAACCCAACGGGATGCTCAGATTCGACTACTATTGTGGTTCAAGTCCTTGGACCTTATTTGTTGGTTGATCAATCCACGTATACAGTTGAAGAGTTAGTTCAGGATATATTAGTCAACAGCGCTTGTGCTGAAATTTCAAATATTGAATTTTCAACAGGGACTAATTTTGGATCAACAAATGGAATTGGTTATTTTTCTGGGAATGGCGTATCATTTCCTTTTACTGAGGGAATTTTGCTAACGACAGGAGATGCTTCTGAAGCTGAAGGACCAGAAGCGACCACTCTTTCATCTGGATCATTTAATTGGCCCGGTGATACAGACTTAGAAAATGTTATTCCTGACCTTAGCCCTGGCACAAGTAATAATGCAACTTATATAAAATTTGATTTTGTTCCTTTGGCTAATTCCATCAGTTTCAATTTTGTTTTTGCCTCTGAAGAATATGGCACATATCAGTGTGAATATACAGATGCCTTTGCATTTCTCTTAACGAACAATGATACTGGTCAAACAACCAATCTAGCATTAGTTCCAGAGACTACTGATCCAATTTCTGTACTTAGTGTTCGCAATGGGGCATATAACCAAGGCTGCCAATCTTCTAATGAAGAGTTTTTCGCTGCTTATTATGGTGGTGGAGGGTTACCTGCAACTGATAGTCCGATTGATTTTATTGGCCATACCGTTAGTATGACTGCACAATCTCAAGTAACTCCCAATACAAGTTATACAATAAAGCTTGTTATAGCAGATGCAATTGATACCTCTTGGGATGCTGCTGTATTTTTGGAAGCAGGGAGTTTTGATTTAGGGGGAGATCTTGGAGACGATGTCACTATCGAAAGCGGTACAGCATTGTGCTTAGGAGATTCTCTTACTTTAGACACTCAATTTCCAGATGCTCAGCATACATGGTATCTTAACGAAGTCGAAATTGAAGGGGAAAACTTATCAACGCTTGAAGTCAGTCTTGCTGGCTCCTATTCTGTTGATATTTCTTTTGGTGCAGATTGTGTCGCCTCAGACTCAGTACTCGTTGAATATAAGCTTTCACCAAGTATTGAAGCTATTTCTGATTTGACTGCCTGCAATTCGGCAAACCCCACATTCGATCTTTCTGATAACAATACACTTATTTTAGGCACCCAAGACCCACTAGATTACAATATTACTTATCATAACACACCTGAGGATGCTCAAAATGATCTTGCGCCCATTTTAACATTCACCAATTATACGCCAATTTCTAATCTCGAATCGATATACGTCCGAATAGAAGACGCTTTGACGGGGAGCTGTTTTATAACAAGTTCATTTAATCTGATTCTTATGGATAGTCCGCCAATTTCTGATGTTGGTGATTTAGTTTTATGTGACGATGTGACCAATGATGGAATTGAAGAATTTAATCTAGAAGCACAAAATACAGATATTTTAGGCACTTTAAATTCTGACAATTATAATGTAACTTACTATACCACTTATGAAGATGCAACTTTATCTGAAAACTCTTTACCTAATATTTACAGCTCTGTATCCGATCAAGCCATATACGTAAGAATTGATACTGTGGATGATGAAAATTGTTTTAGTGTCAGTCCTGATCCTTTGTTTTATTTGATTGTAACTAATAAAGCTACTGCCGTAGCCCCACAAAATCTTTTTGAATGTGATTCTAGCGGTACAGGCGCACTGGAGGCCACATTTGATTTAGAACAACAAACAGCAACTATTTTAGGGGCTCTTCAGGATTCATCAACGTTTACAGTAACCTATCATTCTGACCCTACAGATGCAGAATCGGGGGATAGTCCTCTTGTTAGTCCATTGACTATAACTTCAACAACGATCTATGTTCGAGTTGAAGAGGATGGATTGCCTGATTGTTATGAAACTACTCAATTTGATATTACTGTGTATCCTAATCCAGAGGTTTCAGACCAGAGTGCCACTGTTTGTAGCGCATCGACTGTAGGTCTTACTTTGGCTGA
>ERZ767310.46-NODE-46-length-71610-cov-13.130711_pt1 | contig 71610 bp, 72 predicted proteins | sample MGYA00374954_ERZ767310 | MGnify/ENA primary metagenome ERZ767310 (study PRJEB28948, sample SAMN06267188) | marine metagenome | isolation source: Columbia River Estuary | place: USA:Columbia River Estuary, USA | collected 2013-07-23 ...
TAGCGCACGTGGCGGAATTGGTAGACGCGCTAGGTTGAGGGCCTAGTGAGATTAACTTCTCGTGGAGGTTCAAGTCCTCTCGTGCGCACTACAAATTTTAATTACATATAATGAATAAAAATGTTTTTATAATTGGATCTGGTTTTTCCTCATTATCTGCCTCTTGTTATTTAGCAAAGCAAGGTTACAATGTAACAGTAGTTGAAAAAAATAGCACTCTTGGTGGAAGAGCAAGACAATTTAAGAAAGAAGGGTTTACTTTTGACATGGGACCTAGTTGGTATTGGATGCCTGATGTATTTGAAAGATTTTTTAATGATTTTGATAAAAAAAGATCTGATTTTTATGATCTTTCAAAACTAGATCCTGCATATAAAGTTTTTTTTGGAAAAAATGATAGTATATCCATTGAAGATTCGTTAGATAAAATTAAAAAGGTTTTTGAAAAAGAAGAAAATGGAAGTTCGATTGAGTTAGAAAAATTTATCATTGAAGCTAAAGATAATTATGATATAGCTGTTAAAGATATGTTATATAAAATGCCAGGAATAACTCCTCTAGAGCTTATCACAAAAAAAACCGTTTTTAAAGTAAAATCCTTTATTAGTAACATAAGAAGAGAAGTTAGACAAGGATTTAAAAGTCATCGATTAAGAGCTATTCTAGAATTTCCTGTATTATTTTTAGGAGCTAAGGCATCCAATACTCCAGCTTTTTACAGTTTCATGAATTATGCTGATTTTGGTTTAGGAACCTGGCAACCAAAAAACGGGTTTTATGATGTAGTTCAATCAATGTTAGATTTAGGCAAATCCTTAGGAGTTCAATATAAGACGGAATGTAATGTTGAATCTATTTTAATAGAAAATAAAAAAGTAAAAGGATTAATAATAAATAAAGAACAACATTCTTGTGATATTATAATTTCAGGAGCTGATTATGCTCACACAGAATCATTATTAGACAAGAGATACAGACAATATTCAAAGAAATACTGGTCTAAAAAAACATGGGCGCCATCTTCGCTTTTGTTCTATGTTGGATTTGATAAAAAGATAACAGATGTTGCTCACCATAATTTGTTTTTTGATACTGATTTTGACGAACACAGTGCTGATATTTATGACGAACCAAAATGGCCTGAAAATCCACTTTTTTATGCCAATTTTACATCAAAAACCAATTTTGAAACAGCTCCTGATGGATGTGAAAATGGTTTCTTCTTAATTCCATTAGCTACAGACTTGGAGGACAACCAAGAATTTAGAGACAAATATTTTAATATTATAATAGAAAGATTAGAAAAATTAACAAATCAAAAATTAAAAAATAATATAATTTTTAAAGAAAGTTTTTGTGTTAAAGATTTTATTAAAGATTATAACTCATATGGAGGCAATGCATATGGCCTTGCCAACACAATTATGCAAACTGCTTTTTTAAGACCTAATTTAAGAAGTAATAAAGTCAAAAATTTGTACTTTAGTGGGCAATTGACTGTTCCAGGTCCTGGTGTGCCGCCTGCAATTGTTTCAGGAAAACTAGTTAGTGACCTAATTATTAAAGATGAAAAAATTATTTGATCAAGTTTCAGAAAGTTGTTCTAGAATCGTCACTGAATCATACAGTACTTCTTTTACATTAGCTACAAAGATGCTTGATAGTTCTATAAGGCAGGACATTTACAATATATATGGATTCGTTAGATTTGCTGATGAAATTGTAGACAGTTTCCACGATTTCAATAAAGAAGAACTTTTAAATCTATTTGAACTAGATCTTAAAAAATCAATAAAAGATAAAATAAGTCTTAATCCAATACTTAATTCTTTTCAAAAAACATTAAATAAATATGAAATCGACTATGAACTTGTAAATAGTTTTTTAAAAAGCATGAAATCTGATTTAAACAAAAAACAATATTTGAGTAGTGAAGAATTTGATGAATATGTATATGGCTCTGCTGATGTAGTTGGACTTATGTGTTTAAAAGTTTTTGTAAAAGGAGATCAAAAGCAATACAATGATTTAAAACCCTACGCTATGTCTCTTGGTTCAGCATTTCAAAAAGTTAATTTCTTAAGAGATTTAAAAGCTGATCATGATGGATTAAATAGAAGCTATTTCCCAAATTTAGACATTGATAAGTTTGATGAAAAATCAAAAACAATAATATTGAACGAAATTAATAACGACTTTTCTCATGCTTTGAAAGGAATTTTCTTATTACCATCTTCTGCTAGATTTGGGGTTTATACTGCATATAAGTATTATCTAAAACTTTTAAATAAACTTAAAAACACTAATCCACTGAAAATTAAATCTACAAGAATAAGAGTTCCTAACTATCAAAAAATCAATGTACTGGCAAGATCTTACGTTCGTTATAGACTAAACATATTATAAATGAGTACAGCTATTTGGATATTTACAGTAATTGCAACATTTTCTTTCATGGAATTTATCGCATGGTTTTCGCATAAATATATCATGCATGGATTTATGTGGTTTCTTCACAAAGATCATCACAAAAAAGATCATAAATCCTGGTTTGAAAGAAACGATATGTTTTTTTTACAATATGCTGCTATTAGTATGTTTTTCACAGTCTTATGGGGGGAATACAATTTTTGGCTAGGGCTACCTATTGCAATAGGAATATTTATGTATGGATTAGCTTATTTTATAGTTCATGATGTTTTTATTCATCAAAGATTTAAAATACTAAGAAACATTGATAATAAATACGCTAGAGGGTTAAGAAGAGCTCACAAAATTCATCACAAACATTTAGGAAAAAAAGATGGTGAATGTTTTGGAATGTTAATTGTGCCCAAAAAGTATTTTAAATAAGAGACATTTCAATAGCAGCAATAGCAGCTTCAGTACCCTTATTTCCATATTTCCCACCGCTTCTATCTATCGACTGTTGAAGATTATCGTCAGTAAGTACACAAAAAATTACTGGAGATTTACCATTTAAATTTAAATCCTTGATGCCAATTGATGTTGAGTTACAAATAAAGTCAAAATGTTTTGTTTCTCCTTTAATGACACTACCAATAGCAATAATAGCATTAAATGCTTTATCCTGCATCACTTTGCAACCGTAAACAAGTTCAAAACTTCCAGGTACATAAATAACTTCAATATCAATTTTATTAGCACCTTTTTGAGTAAGTAAATCCAAACAACCTTTAAGTAAATTATCAGTAATTTGTTTATTCCATTTAGAAACAACAATACCAAACTTTAAATTTTTAGCTGAGGGAACATTACCTAAATCTAATGAATTGAGACTATTGTGGGAAGATGACATTATTAATTATTTCAATGAATTTTTTTCTATCTGAATATCAATATAAAAAGATTCTTGAGACTTAGGGAAATTATCTCTAATAGAACTATAATATTTTGTGGCTAATTTATTTTTATTTAAAACTGAAGCAGTATTTCCTGCTTTTAATAAAAATTTTGGTGCTGTAAAACTATTGTCAGAAACATTGAAGGCAAGTTCATAATAATTTAATGCATCATTTAATTGATCGAGTTCAGCAAAAGAATCCCCAATACCTCCAAGAGCTAAAGCCTTTAAGACAACATCTTCACTGTCAAAATATTTTAAATATTTAATAGCATTCTCAAAATCATTTAAATTGTAATATGCCATACCTGCACTGTAATAAGAAAGTTGTGACGCATTAGTACCAGAATAATTTTCAATAATATCTAAAAAACCATACTTACCTTCCCCTCCGTTAAGTGACATTAAAAATAAAGAATCACTATTTTCATTATCCTCAAGTGCTAGGCTAAAGTAATTTTGAGCAGTAAACAATTCATTATTAGCTTCATCAGAATTTGGTTCTAAAACCAAACTTGAGTATCCTAAAAATCCTAATACCATAATCACTATAACTAACACACTTCCGATAATATGTTTTTGATATTTAGCAACAATCCTTTCAGTACTAGATGCACTTTGATCTAAAGTATCAAATACTTCAGCAGTTGTACTTTGATTAATATCAGAATTACTTGTTTTTCTTTTTAAACCTTTTTTCTTGTACGTTGCCATAATGAATTTTAATAATGGGTAAAAATAAAATTTTATTCCAATGAATTAGAGATAAAAACTAATTATTTTACATAATTTGCATTGTTTTCAGTAATTTTTCTAAAATAAGTAATGAATTCTTTATATCTAAATAAAATAAACGTAGTAAACTATAAAAATATTTTAATTGGTGAATATGAATTAGACAGAAAAATCAATTGTTTTGTAGGAAACAATGGAATTGGAAAAACTAACTTATTAGATTCGATATATCATCTTTCAGCAGGAAAAAGCTATTTCAATTCTATTAGCTCTCAAACAATTAATCACGATCAAGATTTTATGTTTATTGACGGTGATTTTATTAAAAACGATACACAAGAAAATATAATTTGTAGTCTTAAAAGAGGCAAAAAGAAAACTCTGAAAAGAAATGGAAAAATTTATAAAAAACTTTCAGAACATGTAGGCTTAATTCCTTTAGTCATGATTTCTCCATCCGACAGAGATTTAATACAAGAAGGTAGTTCACTAAGACGAAAGTTTATTGATAGTATTATTTCTCAAAACAATAATATTTATTTAAATAATATTATAAATTATCACAAGGTACTAACTCAAAGAAACGCATTGTTAAAATATTTTAACAAAAGCAATTCTTTTGATTTGGATAATATTAGCATATATAATGATCAATTATCACAATTGAGTAAGCCTATTTATGAGACAAGAAAAAAATTTTTTAAAAATTTTTCTCCTGTTTTTTTTAAGCATTATAATTCAATTAGTCAAAATAAAGAAACAATAAACATCTCTTTTCAAAGTCAACTAGAACATGAGTCTTTAGATTCATTACTAAATAATAGTATTAATAAAGATAGAATTATTCAATACACAAGTTGCGGAATTCACAAAGACGATTTAGTTATGGAAATCAATGGCTATCCAATCAAAAAATATGGAAGTCAAGGTCAACAGAAATCTTTTTTAATTGCTTTAAAACTGGCACAATTTGATTATTTAAAATCAGAATGTAATTCATCACCAATTTTATTACTAGATGATATTTTTGATAAATTAGATAATGAAAGGGTGAAACAACTAATACAATTAGTAAATAATAATTTATTTGGTCAAATTTTTATTTCAGATACTGATTTTGATAGGACAAATAGAATTATTAAAGAAATTGACTCATCTCATAAAATATTTAAATTATGAAAAGAAATTTCGAGTCAAAAAGTATAAAAAATATATTAGGAAAATTAATTGACAGCTCTTCAAATTTAAATTCTGGACTTAATAATATAAAAGTTCAAAAATTATGGAAAGAAGTTATGGGATCTAATGTTAATTCTTATACAAATGAAGTTATATTAAAAAACAAAACTCTTTATGTTAATTTAAACTCATCTGTTTTAAGACAAGAGCTTAGTTTTGGAAAACAAAAAATAGTAGACCTATTAAATAAAGAGCTTGGGAAGAAAATTATTCAGAAAATAGTTCTAAGATAAAATCTCTTCTTTCGAAAAATGAAACGCACCCTCAATTTCTGCATTTTCATTACTATCAGATCCATGAACTGCATTTTCACCCATTGAAGTTGCATATAAATTTCTAATAGTTCCCTCAGCAGCTTCAGATGGATTTGTAGATCCAATTAACTTTCTAAATTCTTCAACAGCATTATTTTTTTCTAAGATTGCAGCTACAATTGGGCCTCTGCTCATAAATGAAACTAGTTCTCCATAAAAAGGACGTTCATTATGAACTTCATAAAATTCTTCAGCTTTTTCTTTCGTAAGCTTAGTTAGCTTCATCGCTATGATTTTGAATCCAGCAGAATTGATTTTTTCTAAAATTGCTCCAATATGACCATTTTCAACAGCATCAGGTTTAATCATTGTAAAAGTTCTATTACTCATGTTTTAAAATTTTTTGCAAACCTAAGAAAAAAATGAATTCAATTGTAACGAACATAATTTGTATTTTTATGAAGTGATAAATATAACTATTGTTGGAACTGGAAATGTAGCATTTCATCTAAGTGAAATTTTTTTAGAGAAAGAAGGAATTAATTTGATGGAGATCTGTGGTAGGAAAAATAATCTTCCTTCATATTTTAACGATAAAATAAATTATTCTAATAATCTTTCTAAACTCGAAAAATCAGATTTTTACTTAATCTGTATTGATGATGATCAAATTGAAAATATTTCTAAAAATATAAAAATTGACAAAAACAGTATAATCTTACATTGTTCTGGTTCAACATCTATCAATGTATTGTCAAATAATATTTCATACGGAGTATTGTATCCATTACAAACCTTTAGTATTAATAAAAGTGTAAATTTTAATGATATTCCAATTATAGTCGAGGGTAACTCCAAAGAAAGTTTAAATAAAATAAAAAACCTAGGTTTAATGATTTCTGGAAACGTGTTACAGGCCTCTAGTAAACAAAGATTAGCCATTCACGTTTCTGCTGTTTTTACAAATAATTTTACAAATTACATGAGAATTGTAGCAGATGAAATTTTAAAATCAAATGAAATTGATACAGATATTTTAAATCCATTAACTCTAGAAACTTCAAATAAATTAAAATATTTATCTTCAAAAGATGCTCAAACTGGACCTGCATTAAGAAATGATTTAAAAACAATAAAAAAACACTTAAATTTATTAAAAGGAACAGGTCATGAAGAAATTTACAAAACAATTTCTTTAAAAATTACAAAACTAAACAATGAACTATAAAGAAAAACTCAACAAAATAAAAACATTTGTTTTTGATGTCGATGGTGTATTTACAGATGGGAAAATTATGGTTGATAGCCAGGGAAAAGAATCTAGATTATTTAACACTAAAGATGGGATAGCTGTAAAATTAGCTAATGACTTAGGTTACAATGTTGCTATCATTACAGGAGCTAATAATCAAGGAATAAAAGCTAGGTTAAATAGACTTGGTGTTAAAAATATTTTTCTAAACTCAAGTGACAAAGTAAAAGATCTTTTAAATTATTCTAAAATTAACAATATTAATCTTGAAGAAACTGTTTATATGGGTGATGATCTACCCGATACATATCCAATGGAATTAGTTTATTTAAAAACTTGTCCTTTTGATGCTGCCCCTGAGGTTAGAGAAATATCTGATTATGTTTCTATTAAAAAAGGTGGAGAAGGATGCGTGCGAGATATTATAGAACAAACTCTTAAAGTCCAAGGAAAATGGAACATTAGCAAAAAACATCAAAATATTTAATTGATGTTTTTTGAAAAATTAAAAAACTATAACGTTTTATTAGCTTCAGGTTCAAAAAGAAGACACGAACTTCTTAATCAACTAGGAGTTAAATTTAAAATTGTTAATCAAGATGTAGAAGAATCATTTTCTAACGATTTAAGATGTAGTGAAATAACAGATTATTTAGCTAAAAAAAAATCGTCCTTATTAGTTGAAAAACTAAAAAAAAATGATTTACTTATAACCTCAGACACAATAGTTTGGCATAAAAATAGATCCCTTGGTAAACCTAAAAATAGAGATGAAGCATTTGAAATGATCAAATCACTTGAAAACTCTTCTCACGAGGTAATTACTTCGATTTGTATTTCAACAATAAAATCTCAAGTGATTGTAAATGAAAAAACACTTGTTTTTTTTGACAAAATTGACAAAAATGATCTATTATACTACACAAAAACATCTGATGTATTAGATAGAGCAGGAAGCTATGGAATACAAGATTATATTGGTCATATTGGTATAAAAAAAATTAAAGGTTCATACAGCAATGTATTAGGCTTTCCTACAAATTTATTTGTAAACACAATCAATTCTATGAATTTATGAAATGGCTAAAGGCTTACACGTTAATTTTATTTATAAATTTTTTATTTATAATTTGTTTTATTATTCTAACTAATTATTATTCGATTTAATATGTCTTTAATTGACTGGTCAATACTTTTAACTACAATTTCTTTCATTGTAATATATGGTGTTTATAAAACCAGAAAATTCAACACAATTAATGATCATTTAAAGGGAGGTGGATCAGCAAATTGGCTTACTATAGGTTTGTCAGTAATGGCCACTCAAGCAAGTGCAATTACATTTTTATCTACGCCCGGTCAAGCCTATAATGATGGAATGGGATTTGTTCAGTTTTACTTTGGACTTCCATTGGCAATAATAGTTATTTGCATGGTTTTTATTCCAATATACCACAAGTTAAAAGTATACACAGCATATGAATATTTAGAAAAAAGATTTGATAGAAAAACTAGAACTCTGGCTGCGATTTTATTTTTAATTCAAAGAGGATTAGCAGCTGGAATAACAATCTTTGCACCTGCTATTATTCTTTCTACAATTTTAGGATGGGATTTGAAATTACTAAACTTAACTATTGGTCTGTTAGTGATTTTTTATACTGTAAGTGGAGGCACAAAAGCAGTTAGCATAACTCAAAAACAACAAATGTTTGTAATAATGAGTGGAATGATAATAGCCTTTGCGATTATATTAAATTCCTTTCCAGAAAATTTAAATTTTACAGAAGCTATTAAAATGGCAGGCATTGGAGGTAAAATGGAAATTATAGATTTTTCATTGGATATTGATAAAAGATATACTTTTTGGAGTGGAATAACAGGAGGCTTTTTTTTAGCACTCTCATACTTTGGAACGGATCAGAGTCAAGTTCAAAGATATTTAACAGGAAAATCTGTAAAAGAAAGTCAGCTTGGTCTAATGTTTAATGCAGTATTAAAGATTCCTATGCAATTCTTCATATTATTTATTGGAGTAATGGTATTTGTATTCTTTGAGTTTAACAATACGCCTATAAACTTCAATCCACAAGTAGAAAATTATTTAGAGCAATCTCAAAACCCAGAGTATTTAATTGAAAAAGAAAAATTCATATCTCTTAGAAAAGAAAAAAGAAGTTTACAACAAAAATATATTGATAATATTGATTTTGGAGTTACAAAAAATCTAGAAAAAGAAATCAAACAATTGCATAAAAACGAAAAGGAAATTAGAGAAAATGTAAAAGATATTACAAAAAAAATTGCTCCGCAATCAATAGAATCCAATGATTTAGATTATGTTTTTATATTCTTTATACTAAATTATTTACCAAAAGGAATTATTGGCTTATTACTTGCTGTAATTTTAAGTGCAGCAATGTCATCAACTGCATCAGAACTTAATGCACTTTCAACAACAACCGTTATTGATATATATAAAAGAAATCATATTGAAAAAAAATCTGAAAAACATTATTTAAGAGCCTCAAAATGGTTTACGGTTATGTGGGGTTTAATTGCAATAATTTTCGCTAGTTTCGGTTCCTTATTTGAAAATTTAATTCAACTAGTAAATTTAATTGGATCAATTTTTTACGGAACTATCTTAGGTATTTTTATAGTAGCTTTTTTCTTTAAAAAGATAAAAGGAAACCAAGTTTTTTATGCTGCATGTATATCTCAAATATCAATATTTATGATCTACGGGTTCATGGAAATCGGTTATTTATGGTTAAATTTTATAGGTGCATTTTTAACAATATTTATTTCAAATTTGTTAAAAAGAGATTAGTGATTTAATTATTTGATACATAACTTAAAGTTTCTTTTAATGTATTAATCGAATCTTTGATGTTTGTTTCATTTGCAAGTTTAAGACCTTTTTTTGCAATTTCAATTGATTTATCAACTGATCCAAAAGCATGGTAAATAAGAGCCTTCTGATTCAACATCCAATAAGGTAAATCTTGTCTTAAATCAGAACATTTATCAATCCATAATTTTGCTTTTTTAATATCTAAATCTTCTTCTAAATAAAAAACTGCGGCTTTGTAGTAATCTTGTGAACTAGGATTGTCATTTAAAGTATTATTAATTGACTTAACTACCTTATCCTGAGTTAAAGAATTTATATTAAATGAAACTAAAGTATTTTCCCAAAATATATCTAAAGTACAACCATTGTTATTTAAATTATTTAAAGAAATTGTGAATGTTTCAATGTAGAAAGGCAGTGAGATAGTATTAGCTGATACCTCAATTTCAACTAAATCATCATCCCAATCTCTTGGAAGACCCCAATTATCATATTTTTTATAAAATATTAAATTCCAAGAATTTAAATTTGGAATTGTATATATAGAATAAGTTCCTTTTTTAATAAGTTTATTCTGAATCTTAACATTATCCTCAAAAGTAATTTTAGTATTTTCATTAGCTCCTGTTCTCCATTTTTCACCAAATGGTATAAGTGTGCCAAAAACAATTCTTTGTCTTGCAGAAGGTCTTGAATACTCTATATTAACGTTATCTAGGCCAACTTTTTGAGAAAACTTTGACAAAGGACTTGGTTGAGGAGTTTCAATTTGTGAAAATATAAAAGATGATAAAAATATTGTTAAAATAGTAATTAATAATTTTTTGTTCATAATCTTAATTTGGAATGATCTTTGTTTATTAATAATAAATTATAAAAATTGAAGATATATCAAATTAAAACAAAACAAAAATTGCCAATTTCAGCTCAAAAAGCATGGGAGTTTTTAAGTAATCCAAACAATCTTGCCGAAATAACTCCAAAATACATGAATTTTAAAATTTTAAGTGGAGCTGATAGATCGATATTTGCGGGGCAAATTATTCAATACAAAGTTACACCAATCCTTGGAATCACATTAAAATGGGTTACCGAAATTACACATGTAAAAAAAAATGAATATTTTGTTGATGAACAAAGGTTTGGACCATATTCTTTGTGGCACCACAAGCATTTTATTAAAGAAATTGATGGAGGAATTGAAATGGAAGACATTGTTGATTACAAAATACCTTTTGGAATTTTAGGTCAAATTGCTCATCCTTTGTTTGTCAAAAATAAACTTAAACAAATTTTTAAATTCAGAGAAAAAAAACTAACTCAACTTTTTGGAAAATTATAATATCATGAAAAAAAATATTCTATTTATTGGTGGATCATCAGGAATTGGACACGAAACCATAAAACAAATACACAATCAACATAATGTTTATGTAGCTAGTAGGTCAAATGATAATTTTAAAGATCTAAATGTTAATTACATTAAATATGATGTATTAAATGAAGAATTAAACACTGAAACAATACCTGAAGAATTGCATGGCTTTGTGTATTGTCCTGGAAGTATTAACCTAAGACCGTTTAGAAGTTTAAAATTAAGCACGTTTGAAGAAGACTTAAATATAAACTTCTTATCAATGGTTAAATCCCTTCAAAAGGTGATAAATAATTTAAAAAAATCTGGAAATGCAAGTGTTGTTTTATTTAGTACTGTTGCAGTTAAAGTAGGTATGCCGTTTCATACAAGTGTTTCAGCCTCAAAGGGAGCAATTGAAGGTTTTGCTAGATCCCTAGCAGCAGAATATGCGCCATTACTAAGAGTTAATGTTATAGCTCCATCCCTTACAGATACCCCAATGGCTCAAAGATTTTTAAACAATGATTTAAAAAAAGAAAAGGTAGGAGATAAACATCCTCTTAAAAGACACGGAAATGCCAATGATATTGCTAACTCAGTTGTACACTTGTTAAGCGATAACAGCTCGTGGATTACAGGACAAACATTTGGAGTTGACGGAGGAATGTCATCAATTAATCTTTCATAATTGAAAAAAAAAATATCAATTTTTTGGTTTAGAAGAGATCTTAGATTAGATGACAACAGAGGCCTGTACAATTCATTAAAAGAAAACAATTCAGTATTACCGATTTTTATTTATGACAAAAACATCTTAGATAAATTAAATTTAAATGATCATAGAATTGAATATATAAATCATGCCGTATTAAAAATGAATGAGGTTTTATCAAAAAAAAATAAATCTATCTCATGTTTTTACGGCAAACCAGAACAAGTGTTTTTAAATCTTATAAATCAATTTGATATTAAAAAGGTCTATACAAATAGAGATTATACCCCTTATTCAAATAAAAGAGATCTTATTATTAAAGAATTGCTTGAAAATAATGGAATACAATTTTTTGATTACAAAGATCATGTGTTGTTTGAGAAAAATGAAATTGTAAAAGATGACGGTTCCCCCTATAAAGTTTATACTCCATTTTCAAAAAAATGGATTAATAAAATGTATGAACAAGGCATTCCTAAATACATGTCTGAAAATTTAATTGAAAATTTAATAAATGAAAAAAACACATTTAACACAGAATCAATTGGATTTACAAAATCAAAAATAAATTTTTTAAAAAGTAATATTTCCAAGGAAATAGTTAATAATTACGAATTAAAAAGAAATTTCCCAAGTTCTAACGGAACTTCCAAAATTGGTGTGGAACTCAGATTTGGAACAATTAGTACTAGAAAATTAATAACAAAAGCAAATGATTCAAATAATATCACATTTTTAAAAGAATTGATTTGGAGAGAATTTTTTCAACAAATTCTACATCACTTCCCTAAAACTATAAATACAAGTTTTAAATCAAAATATGAAAGAATAGAATGGTTAAACGATGAAAATAATTTTAAAAAATGGTGTAACGGACAGACTGGATATCCATTAGTTGATGCTGGAATGAGAGAATTGAATAAAACAGGATTTATGCATAATAGAGTTAGAATGGTTGTAGGAAGTTTTTTATGCAAACATTTACTTATTGATTGGAGATGGGGTGAAGCATATTTTAGAGAAAAATTATTTGATTATGAAACAGCCAGTAATATTGGAAATTGGCAGTGGGTTGCTGGGTGTGGAGTAGACGCAGCTCCATATTTTAGAATATTTAATCCACACGAACAACTTAAAAAGTTTGATAAGCAATTTAATTATGTGAAACAATGGGTTCCTGAATTTGAAACAAATCAATATGCAAGTCCAATAGTTGATCATAAAGAAGCCAGAGAAAGATGTCTTATAACTTATAAAAAAGCTTTAAATAATTGAGTATAAATATAATTTTCCCGAACCAACTTTTTGAAAAAAGTTTAGTTTTTAACAATAACTATCCGACTTTTTTGATCGAAGAATATTTATTCTTCAATCAATATAATTTTCATAAACAAAAAATATTATTCCATAGAGATTCTATGATGAATTATTATGATTATTTGAAAAATAATGGTGTAAATGTAAAATATATTAATTCTTTTGATAAAGAATCTGACATTAGAATTTTTTTAAAAAACATTAGTTACAAGGAGATTAACATTTACAATCCAGTTGATAATTGGCTAGAAAAAAGAATACTTTCTTCGTGTTTAAAAAAGAATATTAAAATAAATATTCATGAAAATCCTCTTTTCCTAACTAAAAAAAGTGATTTGACTCCATTTTTTAGCCCTACTAAAAAAAAGCTATTTCAAACATCTTTCTACAAAAATCAGAGAATTAAATTTAATATTCTTTTAAATAATGAAAATAAACCAGAGGGAGGTAAATGGACCTATGATGATTTAAATAGAAAAAAATACCCAAAAAATAAAAAAACGCCAATTATAGATTACTCTTTTCTAAAAAGTACTAATTACAATGATTCAATAAAATACGTTTCAAAATATTTTTCTAAAAACTATGGGGAAATAAACGACTCACAGCTATATCCATCTGATTTTGAAACATCAAAGGAATGGTTTAATAATTTCTTAAAAACCAGATTCAATGAGTTTGGAATATATGAAGATGCTATTTTGATAAATGAATCTGTAATAAATCACAGTATTTTATCTCCTCTGTTAAATTCAGGCTTATTAGATCCTAAATATATTATTGAAAAATCTATAAAATTTTATGAAAAAAATAATATTCCTCTAAATTCAATCGAAGGTTTTGTTAGACAAATAATTGGTTGGAGGGAATTTATAAGAGGAGTATATGTTTGTAAAGGAACAGAAGAAAGAACAAAAAATTACTGGAATTTTAAAAGAAAAATTCCAAAGTCTTTTTACAATGGAACCACTGGAATAGATCCTATAGATGACACTATCAAAAAAGTTAATAAATCTGGATATGCTAATCATATTGAAAGACTTATGATTTTAGGTAATTTCATGGTATTGTGTGAATTTAATCCAGATGATGTATACAAATGGTTTATGGAACTTTTTATAGATTCTTACGATTGGGTAATGGTTCCCAATGTTTATGGAATGAGTCAATTTGCTGATGGAGGTCTGATGTCCACCAAACCCTATATAAGCAGTAGTAATTATATAATAAAAATGAGTGACTATAAAAAAGGTAGTTGGAGTGATATTTGGGATGGATTATTTTGGTCGTTTATGGACAAGCAGAGAGAGTTTTTTAAAAAAAATCCTAGAATGAGAATGCTTATAAGTAGTTATGATAAAATGGATTCCCTAAAAAAAGAGAAATTACTTTTAGATGCTGATAGTTTTATAAAAAATTTATATCATGATTAAATTAGATCTTGTTCAAATTGACAGAGTAATAGAAATGGCTTGGGAAGACAGAACTCCATTTGAAGCTATAACATTTCAATTTGGACTAACTGAAAAGGAGGTTATCCAAATAATGAGAAGGGAGATGAAATCAAAAAGTTTTGCGATGTGGAGAAAAAGAGTTCAGGGTAGGAAAACCAAACATGTTAAACTGAGAGATAATACTGTAGATAGATTTAAATGTACAAGACAGAGATCAACGGGAAATAAAATATCAAAGCGAGATTAAGTCCTTTGAATTTTAGCGCCAAGAGCTCTTAGTCTCTCATCAATATTTTCATAACCTCTATCGATTTGTTCAATATTGTGAATTAAGCTTTTTCCATTAGCTGAGAGCGCAGCTATTAACAATGAAATACCTGCTCTAATATCTGGAGAAACCATAGTTGTGGCTTTTAATTGTGATGTGAAATCATGTCCTATTACAGTTGCTCTATGAGGGTCGCACAAAATTATTTTGGCTCCCATATCAATTAATTTATCAACAAAAAACAGTCTGCTTTCAAACATTTTTTGATGAATTAAAACACTTCCTCTTGCTTGAGTAGCAACTACTAAAATAATACTCAATAAATCAGGTGTAAATCCAGGCCAAGGCGCATCGGACACTGTTAAAACGGAACCGTCAATATAATTTTGAATTTCATAGCCATCTTTGTGCTCGTCAATAAAAATATCATCATCTCGTTTTTCTAATTTAATACCAAGTTTTCTAAAAACATTAGGTATTTGTCCTAGATTATCCCAGCTAACATTTTTTATAGTAATCTGACTTTTAGTCATCACTGCCAAGCCTATCCAACTCCCTATTTCAATCATATCTGGTAAAACTGTATGATTACATCCATTTAAAGTTTTTACTCCATTAACTACCAATAAATTTGAACCAACACCAGAAATATCAGCCCCCATTGCTATCAGCATATTACAAAGCTGCTGTATGTAAGGTTCACAAGCTGCATTATAAATTTCAGTTTTTCCTGTAGCTAAAACTGATGCCATTAAAACATTTGCAGTTCCAGTTACGGATGCCTGATCTAATAAAATGTATGATCCTTTTAATTGTTTAGCTTCAACACCATAAAAATATTCTTCTTTATTATATCTAAACGAAGCTCCAAGTTTAATTAAACCTAGAAAATGAGTATCTAATCGTCGTCTTCCAATTTTATCACCACCAGGTTTTGGAATATATCCCTTGCCAAATCTGGTTAGTAGAGGGCCTACGATCATAATTGAGCCCCTTAAACTACTACCCTTAGTCTTAAATTCTTTTGAATTTAAATAATCAATATTTACATTATCTGCTTGAAAAGAATATTTATTTTTTTTTATTCTTGTTACTTTAACTCCCAAAGAACTTAAAAGATCAATTAACTTTAAAACATCAATAATTTCAGGAATATTATCAATTATAACTTTATCTTTTGTTAACAAACAAGCACAAATAACCTGTAAAGCTTCATTTTTTGCTCCCTGAGGAGTTACTTCACCTTTTAATTTAACACCACCATGAATTGAAAAAGTACCCATTTTAAAAACAATTAATTACTATTTCTTTTTTTAAAATTCCTATAGTGCTTCTTATTATTTTTATGAACTGGAGTCTTACCAAATTTTTTATTTGTTAGTTTGATTAGATTTTGAGAATCTGACAATGGTTTGTCGTCAACGGAATAATTTATTTTATTATTTGATAGTTCCTTTAAATGTTTAAATATAACATCGTCTTCAACAGTGTCTTTATTCCAATTTAAAAAACACTTTTTCATGTGATTAGCTATAACATAAATCAGTTCTTTTTTCATATCACCTTCTTCCCAATCAACAGCAATATCTATCATACGTTTGATATTGTTTCCATAAAAACGATATTTAGGAAAGTTTTGAGGATATTTTAATTTATCCGGTCTTTGATTAAAAACCTCCTTTAGAGGTTGAGGATATGGACAATCTATATCTAATGCAAAATCAGACATAATAAATAATTGATCCCATAATTTGTGTTGGAATTCAGGAACATCTCTTAAATGAGGATTCATATTTCCCATGACGCCAATTATAGCTTTAGCCAAATTACTTCTTTCAACTTTATTTTCACAAGCTAGTGCTTGATCAATCATCTTGTGCAAGTGTCTTCCGTACTCAGGAATTATTAGTTTCGTACGTTCTGTGTTATATTGTAAGTTATCTATCAATGTATGGGTAATTTAAAAAATGAAGTTTCACAAATTTAATAAAATTAAATCATAAAGATATTATTCCTTTAATTTTTGAAGCTAATTTATATTTTTTAATAATAAAACTTGGAGATTTCATAACTGCAGTTATGGAAAAACTTGTGAATCTATTACTTGAGGAACTTCTTGACGAAATATCTGTATTCTTAACATCACTAAAAATAGACTTTAGTTGTTCAATATTTTTAATATCAGATTTAATAATAAATTTAAACCTATATAAACTTGGCCAAGAAGAAGATTCAGATAATTGTTTTTCTAACCTTTCATAAAAATCATTATTCTCATTATTCACATGACAAATATATGTAGAAAGTACTATTAATTGTTTATTTTGCAATTCATATTATGAATAAAAAAATATTAATAACTGGAGGGCCTGGAACAGGTAAAACTGAACTTATAAATGAACTAGAAAATCAAGGATTCAATTGCGAAAAAGAAATTAGTAGAGAAATTACCGAAAGTGAGCAAAAAAAAGGGGTAGATCAGTTTTTTTTAAAAGATCCAATAGAATTTAGTAAAAGATTAATGTTTTTAAGAACAAATCAATATAATAAAATACAAAATGTTAATTATACTTTTTTTGACAGAGGAGTACATGAAATAATTGCTTATTTAAATTTTATAAAAATTAAATATGATGATTATTTTATAATATCAGCAAAAAAAATAGTTTATGACAAAATTTTCATACTACCTCCATGGGAGGATATTTATATAAATGACAATCAACGTTATGAAAGTTTTAAGGAGTGTAAAGAAATACATAATGAGATATTGAAAATCTATCGAGAATTGAAAATTGAAATAATCATGCTTGAAAAAAACAGTGTTTCACAAAGGGTAGATACTGTCTTGGAACTAATAAAAAAATAATTATGAATATTATATTTATGGGAACCCCAGAATTTGCAGTTGAATGCTTAGACGTTCTGGTAAAATCTAACCATAATATTCTTGCTGTTGTTACCTCTGAAGATAAGCCAGCCGGAAGAGGACAAAAAATAAAAATATCTGAAATAAAAAAATATTCAATAACAAAAAATATAAAAACTCTACAACCTAAAAATTTAAAAGACCCCAGTTTTCTTAATGAAATAAAATTATTAAAACCCGATATTTTTATAGTGGTAGCGTTTAGAATGCTTCCTAAAATTTTATGGGAAATTCCAAAAAAAGGAACTATAAATTTACATGCCTCATTACTACCAAACTTGAGAGGGGCTGCTCCGATACATTGGGCAATTATTAATGGGTTGCAAAAAACCGGTGTTTCTACATTTTATATAAATGAAAACATTGATTGTGGTGAAATTATAGAACAAAAAAAGGTTTCAATTTCAGAAAATGAAAATACTGGCGAATTATATAACAAATTAAAAAAAATTGGTGCTCTCACTATTCTTTCAACACTAGAAAAAATAGATGAAAAAGATTTTAAAAGTATTAAACAAAACGAAAGTAAAGAAAATTTAAAAGCTCCAAAATTGAATCGAGAAAATACTAAAATCGACTGGAATAAGCCCTCAAATGAAATTCATGATTTTATTAGAGGACTCAATCCCTTTCCTTCGGCATGGACTTCAATTACTGAAAACAAAAAAATATTAAAAATTTATAAATCAAGAAGGTATTCATCCATTATAAATGAAAAGCAAAAACCTGGTACTATTATAATGAATAAAAACATATTATTAATCTCAACAAGCTCAGGACTAATTGAGATTTTAGAGTTAAAAATGGAAGGAAAAAAAATGATGAATAATATTGAATTCAATAATGGATTTAAATCACTAAACAAGACTATTTTAAGTTGAAAAAAGGATATGTTCTTTTTGCAGAACCAACAACTCAACACGATTTAACTTTTAATCGATCAGTTGTATTGATAGCGGAACAAAATGAAACGGGAACAATTGGTTTTATTATAAACAAAAAATCCGACTACTCTACTATAGACTTAATACCAGAACTTAATATCAATTTACCTATATATAACGGAGGACCAGTAGAAAAAGAAAATCTTTATTTTATACACAAAATTCCATCTTTAATAAAAAACTCTATTAAAATTAAAGACAATCTCTATTGGGGAGGAAACTTTGATTTAGTAATAAAATTGATCAATGGTAAAAAAATAAAAAAAAATGAAATAAAATTTTTTTTAGGTTATTCTGGATGGGAAAAAGAACAACTAAATAATGAAATAGAAAATAAATATTGGATTTTAGCTAAAAAAGAGAGTGTCGAAAAATTTCCTTTTCAAGAAACAATTAGTATTTGGAAAGAAAAATTAGAAAAATTAGGAGGAAAATATTTACTCTGGTCAAATTCACCAGAAAATCCACAGCACAATTAAAAATCGGTTATTTTTTTGTTCAAGTAATTAATAAAGATTTTGGCTACGTAATTAGATAAAGACTTATTCCTATATGTAGATACAGGAATTATTCCCGATATTGAATTAGTTAACCATATTTCATTTGCTGAGAGTAATTCAAATGGAGATATTTCAGTTTCTTCTAAAGAAAATTGAGGAAATATTTTAACATATTCAATTATTTTTTTTCTCATTATACCCTTTAAACATCCAGAACTTAAATTTGGAGTTTTAATTTTATTTTCATGAACAATAAAAAGATTTCCATTTAAAAACTCAGCAACATTTTTTTTATTATTCAATAAAATACAATTATCTAGATTATTTTCATTAGCATAAATACCCGCTAGAACATTTATTAATTTATTATTAGTTTTTAAATTTGAAAGAAGATCATTCTGAATATAATAGTCCTTGAACAAATCAACTTTAAACTCAGATTCATTTACCTCAAAATTTTCACTACCAATTGCACTACAATTAATAATAAAACTAGGAGACATAGAATTTGGAGTGTAATATCCAGCACCATTTCTAAAAATAGTTAAACGAACTCTGCCAGTAAAAACAGAATCAATTTTAGAAATAGTACTTAAAATTTGTAATTTAAAAAAATTTGGAGTGTAAGTTTGGGGTATTTCAATTCTAATTATTCTCATTGAAGACATTAAACGCATGTAATGATCTTCCCAAAAAATAATATTATTATTTATAATTTTAATAGATTCAAAAACTGAATCTCCATATAAAAAACCTCTATTTAATAAATCAGATTCGGATTTATTAATAAAATTTTCGTTATAATTTATCATGAATATCTAAGATGAACCCACTAATTTTTTTAAATCAGCTATTTGACTTTCCCAAATCATTTTAGATTCTTCAACTTCGTCTACATAAGCAAAGTCAGTAACCATCAAAGAGACATCCTTAGTTATCTCATCAACAACAATTCTAATTTCAAAAAAACATTTATCTTGATCATCAGAATCATCCATCCACCTATATTTAACAAAGGAATCAGATTTAGATGAAATTAAATCGGCAACTTCTTCCGATCCGTCCCATAAAAAAGAAAAAGATTTTCCTCTAGAATTTACATCATCGGCAAACCATTCACATAACCCAGAAGCAGATGAAATATATTGGTATAACATGTGCGGGGAAGCTTGAATAGGAAACTCTATTTCAAATTTTTCTTTTAATTCCATAAATGGCAATATATAGATTAAATTAATTCTAAAAAAGAATTTTAAATATTTTTTATTCTTAGTTTGCCCCTATATAATTTGTTTATATATTTACGCGCATTTTATAATGGCGAGATAGCTCAGTTGGTTAGAGCGTCGGATTCATAACCCGGAGGTCGGGAGTTCAAATCTCCCTCTCGCTACTAAAAAATTATTCACCTAATTTACCTGCTATAAATCCTGTGGTCCAAGCAGATTGAAAATTGTATCCTCCTGTTATTCCGTCAATATCAAGTACCTCACCCGCAAAATAAAGATCATTTACAATTTTACTTTCCATAGTTTTAATATTAATATTTTCTAACGAAATTCCTCCACAAGTAACAAATTCTTCTTTAAAAGTTGTTTTCCCAGTTACAGAATAAAAATCTTTTGTTAAAAACTCAATAAAATTCCTCATATTTTTTTTACCTAGTTCTCCCCATTTTTTGTCTTTATCTAAATTAAATTTTACTAATAGAAATAGCCAAAGGCGGCCAGGTAAATTAAAAGGATTTTGTTTTGATAATAATTTATTTGAAAAAAGTATAGAATAATTTTCTAATTTTTTATACAGAACTTGTGTATTACTATCAATCAACCAATTAATCTGTAATTCAAAAGAATAGTCTTTTTCAAATAAATCTCTGGCTCCAATAGATGATGCTTTTAAAATTACTGGACCACTCATTCCCCAATGTGTTATTAATATTGGACCTGTTAATTCAATCTTAGTATCTAAAATTTTTATTCTTACATTTTTAAGAGCTATACCAGACAAACTAATAATTGATTCGTTTGGCATATTAAATGTAAAAAGAGAGGGGATTGGATTAATTATTTTATGACCGATATTTTTTAACCAATCAAATCCTTTCAATTTAGAATTTCCACCAGAAGCTATAATAACACTGTCAAATGAGTTAGAGTAACTACTATCATTAAAATTAATAATCCATTTAGATTTTACTTTTGATAAACTTTTTACAGATTTTAAAAATTTTATTAAAATATTGTGTATTTCAAATTCATTAACCAAACAATCTATTACAGATTGTGAATTATTAGAGACCGGAAAAACTCTTCCATCCGGTTCAACCTTCAACAGCACACCTCTTTTTTCAAACCAATCTCTAGTATCTTGAGTTCCAAATTGGTGAAATATATTTTTTAGTTTTTTTCCACCTCTTGGATATGCATCACACAATATTCGAACATCATTAGTTGAATTAGTGACATTACATCGACCTCCACCTGAGATCTTTACTTTCGAAAGAAATTTAGAACTTTTTTCAAATACAACTACATTGTAGTTTGAATAATGTGTTTTAACAGAAATCGCAGCAAAAAATCCTGCGGCACCACCTCCAATAACAGCAATGTTTTTCATTCAAAAAAATTTAAATTGAAAGTTAGATTAAAATAAAGATTTAACTAAAATATAATTGAATCGATTTCGCTAAAATCATGAGACGATTGAGTCCCTTCAATCATATTTTTTACAATAATTTCTTTATTATTGTGTTCATTTTCTCCAAAGACAATTGCATACGAAGCATTGTGTTTATTTGCATAAGAAAATTGCTTATTAAGCTTAACTTTATCAGGATAGATTAACACTTTTTTATTTTGATTTCTAATACTATCAATCAATGTGTAAATTTCTTTTAAGTATTTAATCCCAAAATTTATTATAATCACATCAAAACTATTTTTAAGATAATCCGGAAATAGATTTCTTTCTTCCATTAAAATAGAAATTCTATCTAACCCGAAAGATATACCAACTCCGCTAGTATTTTTCATATTAAACAGTGAAGTCAAATCATCATATCTTCCTCCTCCACCCAAAGAACCTAATTTAGAATTGGATTTTGAAGAAACTTCGATAATTGTTCCAGTGTAATAATTAAGTCCTCTTGCAAGTGTTAAATCAAATCTAATTTCATTTTTTATCGAACTATTTGAGATAAAATCAAAAATACTGTTCAAATCATTTAAACCTTTCTGTGCTAGTGGTGAATCATTGAGTATTGAAGAAATTTTGTTAAAACTCAGAGATTTGTCTTTTAATAAACTTTCAAGTTTAGAAATTGAAACGTTAGAAAACGTATCATTAATTTCCTTTATGACGCTTTCTAGCCCTATCTTATCTAACTTGTCGATTATTGAAATAAATTCATTTAAATTAATTCCTAATCCAATATGTTCTGCAATTCCTCTTAAAATAAGCCTATGATTAATTTTAAAAACTAAATCATCAAACCCTAAATCACTAAAAACCTTGTCATACAATTTAATTAACTCAATTTCTTGAACTATAGAATTGTTCCCAACAACATCAGCATCACACTGAGTGAATTCTTGAAATCTTCCGTGTTGTGGACGATCAGCTCTCCAAACAGTTTGAATTTGAAAGCGTTTAAAAGGAAAAATTAAATCATTTTGATGTTGTGCAACGAATCTGGCTAAAGGGACAGTTAAATCATATCTAAGACCTTTTTCAGAGATTGATTTAGTAAAAGAATTGAGATTATTAGATTTTAATGAGTCAACATCTGCCTTTTTTACTTTTTCACCAGAATTAAGGATCTTAAACACCAATCTATCACCCTCATTTCCATACTTTCCTAAAAGAGTACTATTTTTTTCCAAAGCTGGAGTCTCTATTTCTAAAAAACCAAAGTTTTTAAAGTTTTTTCTAAGAATATCAATAATATGATTTCTTTTAGAAAGTTCAGAGGGAAGAAAATCTCTAGTTCCTTTTGGATTAGAAGGTGAGTTGGACATTACGTATAATTAATAATAAAACAAATATCTGATTTTTTTAAGAAAATAGAATCAGATTTAAAAATATTATTAAATAAGTTTAATCAACAGCCTTAATAACTTCAAAAGATAATTCATGAATAACATTTCTGTGTAGTCTTAAAGAAGCTACATAAGTTCCAAGACGTTTAACAGAACCTCCCATAATTTTGATAATTTTTTTATCAAAATCAAATCCAAGATTAGACAATTCACTATTTAAATCAGAACTAGAAATAGATCCAAACAATTTACCCCCTGTTCCAGATTTAGCTCCAATTTTTAATTCTAACTTAGCAAGTTTTTTAACTAGCTTATTAGCTTCGTCAATGTCCTTTTTTTCTTTAAACTCTCTTTGTTTAATATTTTCAGCTAAAACCTTTTTAGAAGAAGTTGTAGCTAGTATAGCTAAACCTTGTGGAATTAAATAATTTCTTCCATAACCGTTTTTGACAGAAACTAAATCATCCTTAAAACCTAAATTAGGTACGTCATTTTTTAAAATTAATTCCATAATATTATTTTAACATGTCTGCTTGATAAGGTAAAAGTCCCAAATGTCTTGCTCTTTTAACAGCTACTGATACTTTTCTTTGGTATTTTAAAGATGTTCCTGTTAATCTTCTTGGCAAAATCTTACCTTGTTCGTTAATAAATCTTAAAAGAAAATCTGGATCTTTGTAATCAACATACTTGATACCAGATCTTTTAAACATACAATATTTTTTGCTGTTTTTAGTTGCAATATCTAAAGGAGTAAGATATCTAATTTCTCCTTGATTTGCCTTACCTGCTTGTTCTAATGTTGACATAATTAAGCTTTTTTAGTGTTACGTTCTCTTCTTTTAACAGACCAAGCATCAGCATATTTGTCTAATTTGACATTTAAATAACGCATAATTCTTTCATCTCTTTTTAACTCAGTTTCAAATGATTCAACTGTGGTGTTAGCAGCTTTAAAATCTATAAGATTGTAAAATCCACTTTGTTTGTTTTGGATAGAATAAGCTAATTTTTTTAGCCCCCAGTGCTCAACTGAGATAATTTCTGATCCTTCGCTAATTAAAAAGTTTTCAAATTTTTTCACTGTCTCCTTTACCTGATCTTCAGATAAAACGGGATTTAAAATGAAAACAGCCTCGTAATGATTCATATTTTTTATTAAAAATTGGTCGCAAAAATACATTTTTAATGTACACTAACAAAATTCTAATCGCATTTAATTGTAAGGATCAACATCTATAGAAATCTGAATGCTTCTAAATTTTGAAATGGATTCAAAACTAGAGACTATTTTTAGAATTATTTTTTTACTTTTTAATAAATTTTCATTGATTGGAATTTTAATTTGAATTACATTAATGTATCTATTTTGAATCCTTGGGATCAAAGGAAACTCAGGTCCATACACTTTATTTTCAAATCTAGTTTTAAGACTTCTGAAAAACCAAACCGCACCAGCTTTTAAAGTTTCTTTATTCTTGTTTTTTAAAATAACTTTAATAATCCTTGTGTACGGAGGATAATCAAACATGTGCCTTTCTTTCAATTGTTCATTAAACATGCCCAAATAATCATTTTTCTTGATTTTCATCATGATACTGTGCTTAGGGTTAAAAGTCTGAACTATTACCTTTCCTTGTGATTTATCTCTACCTGATCTTCCTGCAACCTGTTGAATTAACTGAAAACATTTTTCCTGAGAACGAAAATCTGGGAAATAAATTAAATTATCAGCGTTGATTACCCCAACTAATTCTACATTTTTAAAATCCAAACCTTTACTAAGCATTTGAGTACCAACAAGTATTTGAAATTTATTTTGTTCAAAATCATTAATTAATTTAAAAAATGAGTTTTTATTTTTTGTTGAATCTTGATCCATTCTTTCTACTCTGTAATCAGGAAAATACTCTCTCAACTCTTCAACTATTTTTTGAGTACCTAAACCTTTTTTAACTAATGAATTAGATGAGCATTTATTACATTTATTCTCATTACTAACACAGTAACCACAATGATGACACTTTAATTCATCTGAAACTCTGTGATAGGTTAATGCTACATCACAATTTTTACATTCAAAAACATAACCACATGATTCACATTCTTGATAAGGAGAATACCCTCTTCGATTTTGAAAAATAATAACTTGTTTTTTATTTTCGAGTGTAGATTTAATGTTTACTAATAAATTTTCAGAGAAACTTCCGATCATCTTACTTTTGACAGTAGATTCTTTTAAATCTTTTAAAAAAATTTCTGGTAACTCAATGCCTTTGTACCTTTTGTTTAATTTAATTAAACCATATTTATTTGATATGGCATTATAATATGACTCAATGCTTGGAGTTGCAGACCCTAATAATGTTTTTGCATTATAAATCATTCCTAAATATATTGCACAATCTCTGGCATTGTACCTAGGGGCTGGATTAAATTGCTTAAAGGCATTTTCATGCTCTTCATCAACTATAACAAGACTTAATTGGTTGTAAGGTAGAAAAATTGATGATCTAGCTCCTAAAATTATTTTACCAGGATTTTTTAAAACAATTTTCCATATTTCAGTTCTTTGATCTAAAGAATATTTAGAATGGTATACTAATAATTTTTCGCCAAAATATTTTTTTAATCGAACTATCAACTGAGTTGTAAGTGCAATTTCAGGAACCAAATATAATACTTGATTATTTTTTGACAGTTCTTTTTCAATCAAATTAACATATATCTCAGTTTTACCTGAAGATGTAACTCCGTGCAAAAGAGAAACATTTTTATCTATAAAACTTGATTCTATTTCAAGAAGAGCATTATTTTGATGATCACTTAATTTCTTAGGCTTAACTAATTCTTCAATTTCAAATTGAGTTCTATTAATTATTTGGGAAGATTTAATTAAAATTTTAGCTTTAATTAAATTATTAATAGTTTCTCTTGAAACACCATACTTTTTAATCAATTCATTATAAGTAAATTTTAATTTATTTTTATTTATAATCAAGTCCTTGGCTACAATAAGTTGAGATCTTTTACCAATTAATTTATTTTTTAAAGATTCCAAATCTATACTTTCATTAATAGATATGGAATTAATTAATTTAGGTTTAAAATAATCATAAACTTCTTCCTTTAATGTAATTATTGAATATGTCAGTAATTCATTTAATACTTTATTTAATTTAGATTTTTCGAATTTTAATATTAAATCCTTATAGGTCAACTTTTTACTAACCATTAATAAATTAAAAAGAAGCATTGAATCATTACTAATATTAAACTCTGAAATATCATTTTTTAATAATAATATTTCACTTTCACTTTTTAGCAATAATAACTTTGGCAAAGCTATTTTTATAACTTGACCAATTGAAGTCATATAATATTCCGAAATCCATTTAAAAAAAATTAATTGATTTGATGTGATACAAGGCTCGTCATCAATAATAAATTCAATTTCTTTAGGCTCATAAGAGATTGGAACTTGATTATGTTTATTCAAAACTACGCCTGTAATAAATTTAGATTTACCAAAAGGAACCATAACACGAAATCCAGGTTCGAGGAAATTAAACTCACTTTCATTAACAATGTAGGTAAAAGTTGATTTGATTGGTAGAGGAATAATTACTTCAATAAAATTCATCATAAACCTTTTGTAAACATTGAAAAACTAATATTAATCAATAACATATATTTACAGTTAAATATAAAATTTAAATTTATCAATTATTAAGTTTATGGAGATTAAGTTGGTAGTAGTTGGTAAAACGAAAAATAAAGAATTAATCAGTTTGATAGAAGATTATATAAAACGAATTAATTTTTTTAATAAATTTCAAATAATTGAAGTTAACTCTGTAAAAACCAGAAAAAATAACTCAGATGAAATCAAAAAAATTGAATGTGAAAATATTTTAAAAAAAATAAAAAAAAATGATCTTCTTTTTTTACTTGATGAAAAAGGAAAGAATTATAATTCAAGGGAATTTGCTGATTTTTTAAAAGTCAGATTTCAAGAAAGCAAAACTATTGTTTTTGTAATTGGTGGAGCTTTTGGATTTTCAAAGGACCTGTACACCAAATCTAAAGGACTAATTTCATTATCCAAGATGACATTCTCACATCAAATAATTAGGTTATTTTTTACAGAACAATTATACCGAGCTTTTACAATTTTAAACAATCACCCTTATCATAATGATTAAAACATGGATTTAATATTCGCAACAGGAAATAAAAACAAATTATTAGAAATAAATAAAATTATTCCAAAAAATATAAAAATCATAAGTCTAAAAGATTTAAAATTTAAAGAAGATATTCCTGAGAATGAAAATACTATCGAGGGTAATGCTATTTATAAAGCTAAATATATTTCTAAGAAATTTGGTTTAAACGTTTTTTCAGATGATACAGGACTAGAAGTAGACGCTTTGGACGGAGAACCTGGTGTTCATTCAGCCAGATATGCGGGAGAAGATTGTGATTCTACAAAAAATATAAATAAATTATTAAAAAATTTAAAAAATAAAAGCAATAGAAATGCAAGGTTTAAAACAGTAATAGCGCTAATTATTAAAAATAAAGTTTACACTTTTGAAGGGTTAGTAGAGGGTGTAATTTTAAAAAATCCAATTGGTAAAAATGGATTTGGATATGATTCCATTTTTTCACCACTAGGAACCAATAAATCTTTTGCAGAACTTTCAATAAATGAAAAAAATATAATAAGTCACAGGTCGTTAGCTATAAAAAAATTATTAAATTTTATTTCTTAAATTTTTAATAAATTTTATATAAAATGATAGTATATCTTTAATTACTTGTATTTTTGAAATTCATGAAAAATTTTTTATTTTTTACAGTTGTTTTCGGGTTTTATTCAAACATGATATTTTCTCAAAACCTTACAGCATTTGTAGAAAACTCCTCTGACAATAAACCTATTCCTAGCGTACATGTAATCAATTTAAGTCAAGTGGTTGGAGTTATTACTGATGTAAAAGGAAAGTTTGAAATACCTGCTAAATTAAATGATACACTTTATTTATCGTACTTAGGTTTTAAATCAATAAAGGTTAGAGTAACTAATGATTTATTAAAATTTGAAAACTCTAAAATTCAATTAACTGAGCTAGCTTATGCTTTAGAGGAAGTTATTGTGAAACCATATGAGTTAACAGGATACCTTGAAATAGATGCTAAAAACGTTCCAGTAAGCCAATCTTATCGTTACAGTATTCCTGGATTACCATCAAGAGGATACGAAGGAGGATCTAGGAATTCAGGTGCATTTTCGAAAGTTATTAATGCTATTTTTAATCCAGCAGATTTTCTTTATAATTTATTTGGTAAACAGCCTCGACAGTTTAAAAAACTAAAACAAATGAAAGAAGATTTCAGAATAAGAGAACTTCTTTCATCAAAATTCGATAGGGAAACATTAGTGGAGCTTCTTCAGGTTCAAAAAATTGATATTGATGAAATTTTAAGAAATTGTAATTTTTCGGATAGTTTTATTCTCACTGCAAATGATTTACAAATTCTTGATGCTATAAGTGGATGTTATGAAGAATTTAAAGTTCTCAACAGAAAATAATATTTTTTAAAAAAGCTTACATTTGTATTCGTTTTAAATGGAAAGGTCATGATGCTAAATAATCTTAACGCCGTCACTCCAATTGATGGTAGATATTATAATAAAACCAAAGACTATGGTAATTATTTTTCGGAACAAGCTCTTATAAAATATAGAGTTTTAGTAGAAATAGAATACTTTATAGCTTTGACAAAAACTAAAATCCCTGTATTTAAAAGTTTTCCTCACGAATCAATAGAGAAAATAAAAAATATATATTTAAATTTTTCATACGAAGATGCTATCTCAATTAAAGAAATTGAAAAAGAAACAAATCATGATGTTAAAGCAGTAGAATATTTTATTAAAAATAAATTTAAAGAGTTACAGTTAGATAAATTCTTAGAATACATACACTTTGGACTTACTTCACAAGATATAAATAATACTGCTGTTCCACTTTCAATCAAAGAAGCATTATCAGATATTTACATTCCTGAAATAAATAAATTGGTAGATTTATTAAGTGAGAAAGTTTTAGAATATAGCGATATATCTATGTTAGCTAGAACTCATGGTCAACCTGCCTCACCAACAAGATTAGGAAAAGAAGTTGATGTTTTCAGAGTTAGAATAATTGAACAATTGAAATGTTTACATTCAATTCCATTAGCAGCAAAATTTGGAGGAGCAACTGGAAATTTTAATGCTCATATTGTTGCATTTCCGAAAATAAACTGGAAGAAATTTGCAACTAATTTGGTTAGTAATTTAGGTCTTTATCACTCATTTCCAACCACGCAAATTGAGCATTATGATCATTTAGCGTCATTATTTGATTGCTTAAAAAGAATAAATACTATAATTATTGATTTCAATAGAGATATTTGGTCTTATATTTCAATGGACTATTTCAAACAAAAAATTAATAAAAATGAAGTTGGATCTTCTGCTATGCCTCATAAAGTAAATCCAATTGATTTTGAAAATTCAGAAGGAAATCTAGGTTTAGCAAATGCTATATTTGAACATTTATCTTCCAAACTACCTATATCTAGGCTTCAACGAGATCTAACTGATAGTACTGTTCTTAGAAATGTCGGCGTTCCTTTTGGTCATTCTTCAATAGCAATCAAATCAACAATTAAGGGAATTAACAAGTTAATTGTAAATAAAGTTAAAATCGAAAATGATTTAAATAATAACTGGGCTGTTATTGCAGAAGCGATTCAAACTATTTTAAGAAGAGAGGGTTATCCAAATCCTTATGAAACACTGAAGGAGTTAACAAGAAAAAATACAACTATAAATCAAGATACTATTCATCAATTTATTGATTCCTTAAATATAAACACTGAGATTAAAAATGAATTAAAGAGAATTTCTCCATCAAACTATACGGGATACTAAAAAAATTAATTAGTTGATCTGTCTAAAAGTTTTTGTGGTAAGTTTTTTTTAGTTTTAGCACCTAATTTTTTTAAATTTTCAACTTTACTTACTAAATTTCCTTTACCCTCAGAAAGTTTATTCATTGCATCTTGATAGCTAGATTGTGAACTATTAATATTATTTCCAACTTTAATTAAATCAGAAACAAAGCCTTCAAATTTATCATATAATAAGCCTGATTGTTTTGCGATTTCTAAAACATTTCTTTTTTGATCATCAAACTGCCAAAGCTCAGAAACAACTCTTAATGTAGATAAAAGTGTTGTGTTAGAAACTAAAACTACTCGTTTATCGTATGCATCCATAAAAATATTTTTATCCTCTTGAAGAGCTAAAAATAAAGCTGGTTCAATTGGAATATACATAAATACCTGGTCTGGAGTATTTATTCCATAAAGCTCAGTGTAATTCTTGGAACTAAGGTCTTTAAAATGCTTTCTAATACTAGTTATGTGATTTTTTAAATTTTCCTTCTGATCATCATTTTCAGAATTATAAAATAATTCATAAGCAGTAAGAGATACTTTTGAGTCAATAATTAAATGTTTATTATCAGGAAGACTAACTATAAAATCAGGTTTTTTAATATTACCCTCTTGATCTTTATAACCTCCTTGAGTACTGTAATGAATATCTTTCATTAAACCTGATTTTTCTAATAAAACTTCCAACTGAGCTTCTCCCCAATCCCCCTGTGTTTTAGAATCACCTTTCAAAGCACTCGCCAGATTATTAGCATCTTTACTTAATTGTTCATTAAGTTTATTTAAACTTTGTATTTTTTGATCTAAAACAGTATTTCTTTCAACAAAATCAATATTGTTATCCTCAATTTTTTTCTTAAATTTTTTAATTTCTTCTCCGAGTGGTTCTAGAATTGAACCAATCTGATCCTTGTTTTGTTTTTTAAATTTTTCAGAATTTTCCTCTAAAATTGAATTTGCTAGAATTTTAAATTCTTTTTTTAAATTTTCAGATTCTAATTCTTTAGACTCTTTTAAGGATCTTATTTTTTCATCTTTAACGCCTAATTGAACTCTTAGATTAGTTATTTCATTACTTAAATCAGAGTCAATTGATGCATTTGACTTTTTGTTTTTAGAAAATAGATTATAAGTAATTATTACAAGAACTGTTAATATTAATAAGTTCAAAACAATTTCCATAACAACTAATATAAATTATTATTATTTAGTTAGGTACATTTTTCTTCTAGAGTATAATTCGTAAAATTGATCATCTTTTAAATTATCAATAAACAAAATACTCTCTCCAGTGCTTTTCATTTCAGGGCCTAAACTTTTATTAACGTTTGGAAATTTATTAAAAGAAAAAACAGGTTGTTTGATAGCAAAGCCTTTTAAGTTAGGCTTATAGTCAATGTCGGAAACTTTAAGCTCACCCAACATAACTTTGGTTGCATAATTAACATACGGCTGTTTATATGCTTTTGCGATAAAAGGTACTGTTCTTGATGCTCTTGGGTTAGCTTCTATTATGTATACAACTTCATTTTTTATAGCAAACTGAATATTTATAAGACCAACTGTCTTTAACGAAATAGCTATTTTATTTGTATGATCAATTATTTGTTGCATTACTAACTTTCCTAAATTAAATGGTGGGAGAGTTGCGTTTGAATCACCAGAGTGCACTCCACAAGGTTCAATATGTTCCATAATTCCTATTATTAAAACATTTTCACCGTCACATATAGCATCTGCTTCTGCTTCAATTGCACCATCTAAATAATGATCCAATAATAATTTATTATTTGGAATCTTTTGTAATAAATCAACAACATGGGCCTCTAACTCTTTTTTATTTATTACAATTTTCATTCCTTGTCCACCAAGGACATATGAAGGTCTAACTAGAATAGGAAAATTAAGTGTATCAGATAACTTTAAAGCTTGATCTGCAGTTTCTGCAACTCCAAATTCAGGATAAGGTATATTGTTGTCTTTAAGTAAAGTTGAAAAACTTCCTCTGTCTTCAGCTAAATCTAAAGCTTGGTAAGTTGTACCCATTATTTTGACACCATATCTATCTAGCTTTTCGGCTAATTTCAATGCTGTTTGTCCTCCAAGTTGAACAATAACACCTTCTGGTTTTTCGTGTTCAATTATATCATAAATATGTTCCCAAAAAACAGGCTCAAAATAAAGTTTATCTGCTGTATCAAAATCAGTTGAAACAGTTTCCGGGTTACAGTTTATCATAATAGTTTCATATCCACATTCCGATGAGGCTAAAACTCCATGAACACAACAATAATCAAATTCAATACCTTGTCCAATTCTATTTGGACCAGAACCTAAAACAACAATCTTTTTTTTATTGGAAACTTGACTTTCATTTTGAGTGTAGACAGTTCCATCGGGAAGTTGAATTTCTTCTTCAAAGGTAGAATAGTAATAAGGAGTTTGGGCTTTAAATTCTGCAGCACAAGTATCAACAAGTTTGTAAACCCTGTTTATATTAAATTTTTTTCGTTTTTTATTAACTACACTCTCAAGACAACCAAGCATATGTGCAATTTGACGATCAGCAAAACCCTTTTGTTTAGCCTCTAACATTAAATCTTTAGATATAGTATCTATGTCGAAATCTGAAATTTCTTTTTCTAAATTAACAAGAGATTCATACTGTCTTAAATACCACAAATCAATTCTAGTAATTTCATGAATTCTGTCCAATGAAATACCCATTTTAATAGCATCATAAATAACAAAAACTCTATCCCAACTTGCATTAGTAAGCTTACTAATAACCTGTTTATAATCTGAATATCCTTTTCCGTCAGCACCTAAACCATTTCTTTTAATTTCCAAGGATTGAGTTGCTTTGTGAAGTGCTTCAATAAAAGATCTACCAATTCCCATAACTTCACCTACTGATTTCATTTGTAAACCTAAAGTTCTTTCAGAACCTTCAAATTTGTCAAAATTCCATCTAGGTATTTTGACGATCACATAGTCTAACGTTGGCTCAAATAATGCTGAAGTTGATTTTGTAATTTGATTACTTAATTCATCTAAACTATAGCCAATTGCTAACTTGCTAGCAACTTTAGCAATTGGGTAACCAGAAGCTTTTGAAGCTAATGCAGAGGATCTTGAAACTCTAGGATTAATTTCTATAGCAATTATATCTTCTTTTTCATCAGGACTTACTGCAAACTGTACATTACAACCACCTGCAAAATCGCCAATACTTCTCATCATTTTTATTGCCATATCTCTCATCCTTTGATAAGCAGAATCTGACAATGTCATAGCAGGTGCAACAGTTATAGAATCTCCAGTATGAATTCCCATGGGATCCATATTTTCAATTGTACAAATAATGACAACATTGTTATTTTTATCTCTCAATAATTCTAATTCATATTCTTTCCATCCCATTAGGGCTTTATCAATTAAAACTTCATGAATTGGAGATGCTTCAAGCCCTCTTGTAAGTAATTCATCAAAGTTTTCGGCTTTGTAGACAAGTGAAGCTCCACTCCCACCCAAAGTAAAAGAAGGACGAATAACTAAAGGAAAACCAAATTCTTGAGCTATTTCTTTTCCTTTTAGAAAAGAAGTAGCTGTTTTTGCAGGTGCAACAGGTATGTCTATCGTTTTTAATAATTGTTTAAACTTCTCTCTATCTTCAGTAATATTAATTGCATCAATATCAACACCTATAATTTCAACATTGAACTCTTCCCAAATTCCTTTCTCGTCTGCTTCAATACATAAATTAAGAGCAGTTTGACCTCCCATTGTAGGTAGAACAGCATCTATGTTATGTTTTGACAAAATTTCTTTAATAGAATTAGTGTCTAAAGGTTTTAAGTATATATGATCTGCCATAACAGGATCTGTCATGATGGTTGCAGGATTAGAATTAATCAAAATAGTTTCTATTCCATCTTCTCTTAAAGATCTTAATGCTTGAGAACCTGCATAATCAAATTCACATGCTTGACCTATAACTATTGGACCTGATCCAATTATCAATATACTTTTTAAATCTTTTCTTAATGGCATTTAGATAATATTAATTTGGTTAATGAATATATAAAAAAAAAGGTGTTACTTAAAAAGTAACACCTTGATATTTTAAAAATTTTTATTCACTTATTTTTTATGTCTTGGTTCACATGAAACAGAAATCTTATTTCGGCCTTTAGCTCGTCTACTAGCTAAAACATTTCTTCCGCTTGGTGTTGACATTCTTTCTCTAAATCCGTGTTTATTACGTCTTTTTCTTTTTGAAGGTTGAAAAGTTCTTTTCATGTGAAATAATTAACTATTTTTACTAAAATTCGAGGGCAAATATACAATAAGTTTAAACTAACTCAAATGTATTGTTTAAAAACTTTGAAGATTGAAAATTAATTAAAAAAACAGTTAATCAATGTATCCTAAAACTATAAAACTAATATTAGCACTTTTAACACTAATTTATTCGATATATCAATTTTACGAAAATAATATAGGTAATGGAATAGCCTTAATTTTTTTAGTTATAATTTTTATTTTTCTCTATTTTAAAAATGAAATTATACTAGTTATTTTTTTTAAATTAAGAAAACAAGACTTTATAGGAACTGAAAAATGGCTTAAAAAAATTAAAAATCCAGAAAGTTCTTTAACAAAAAAACAAGTAGGTTATTACAATTACTTATGGGGAATAGTTTGTTCGCAAACAAATTTAACTCAAGCTGAAAAATATTTTAAAAAAGCAATTTCAATAGGACTTTCTATGGATCATGACCTAGCAATGGCAAAATTAAGCTTGGCTGGTATATTAATTCAAAAAAGAAGAAAAAGAGAAGCTACAACTCTACTAAATGAGGCTAAAAAATTAGATAAACAAAAAATGTTATCAGATCAAATTAAGATGATGCAACAACAAATGAAAAGAATCTAGTCTAGATTTTTTAAAAAATAATCATTTAACCAATCTGCTCTTTTTAATATCATAGTGTGATCTCCCCTTTCAACTGGAATATAATTTTTTAGATTTAAAACTGGAAAAACCAAGTCATAAGTTCCATGAATATGTATTACATTTTTTAATGGAATACTCTGTTTCCAATTAACCATTTCTTTAATTGCCCACTTTAAATAGTTTTCATCTCTAACTGAAAGATATTTTCTATATAAATTAACTTTTCGTTTAATTTTTGGACCTAAAACAAAAGCCAACAAAGATTCAAAATCATTTAACCAAGTTAATGGCAGGAGCTTATAACTCTTTGTTTTTTTTGCAAATTTCATTGAATTTGATAATTCTTTATTAGTTTTTACACTTGAAATAATTATGACTTTTTTAATTTTTAAAATTTTTGATAGTTCTTGAACAATTACACCTCCAAAAGAAACTCCAATAAGTATTGCATCTTTATGCTTTATAGTTTCAGAAAGTCTGACAACATATTTGCTAAGGGATTCATTTTTTAGAGGAGGAATCCAGCTTAAATAATGTGGAATAAAATTTTTATTTAGTTTAATTCTTTCAAAAATCAATGGATTAGCACACATTCCTGGCATAAAATAAACATGAGTTTTGTTTTTCAGAGTCATTAAAATCTATTTTTATTATCTTTGTAAAACTTTACAAAACTAGCTAATAGAAATTTAATGGGAAATTTAATTATTAACGACAACTTATTTCTGCGACAATATGAAGTTGAAATTGAAGATGATTTAGCTATTATTGAATATGCTCTTCAAGACAGAAAAATATTTTTAACTAAACTTATAATACCTGCGTGTAATAAAGATGAAGATTTTGAGGAAAAATTTATCAGGCAAGTATTTGAAATTATTAAAGAAAAAAATATCAGAATAATGCCAACAGCTCCTCAGATCAGGAAATTTATTAAAAAAAACAAAGAATTTAAAGAAATGCTTCCAATTGGAGTTAGGCTTTAATTTTTATTTCTGATTTTTTTCCAATAACCAATCCATCACTACCAATATCCTCAAGTTCATAAGGAACAATTTTGTCTGCTAGATTTTTTCTCCAATTAGACTTCACTCTTACATAATTGTTTGAAAACCCATAAATAAATCCATTTCTATTTTCAGATTCAAACAAAACATCTTGTGTATTACCTAGTTGAGATTTATAGAACTTTCTTTTTAACTCAACTGAAAGAGATCTTAACAACTTACTTCGCTTTGATCTAATATTTTTAGGAATAATGTTTTTTAAATCTACAGCTTCTGTATTATCACGCTCTGAATAAGTAAAAACGTGAAGATATGATAAGTTTAAACTTTTAATAAAATTATATGTTTCTAAAAAACACTCTTCAGACTCACCTGGAAAACCAACTATAACATCTGCACCAATACAAACATTAGGTATTACTCTTTTAAGATGCTCAATTCTATTTCTGTAAAGCTTAGTCAAATATCGTCGTTTCATAAGTTTTAAGACAGAATCACTTCCACTTTGCATAGGAATATGAAAATGTGGAACAAACTTATTACTTGTTGAAACAAAATCTATTATTTCATTTGATAATAAATTAGGCTCTATTGATGATATTCTAATTCTTGAAATTCCATTTACTTTATCCAAAGCGCTGACTAAATCTAAAAATGTATTTTCATGATTTTTATTGCCAAATTCACCTTTTCCATAATCTCCAATGTTCACTCCAGTTAATACAATTTCTTTAACGCCAGAACTTGAAATTGATTTTGCCGCGTCTATAATATTATTAAGCTTGTCGCTTCTTGATATCCCTCTAGCTAAAGGAATAGTACAATATGTACATTTATAATCACATCCATCTTGAACCTTTAAAAAAGATCTTGTGCGTTCTCCAATAGAGTAACTTGATTTATAAAAATCAGTTTCATTTATTTCACATGAATGTATGGAGCCTACCTTATTTTTTTTTAAATCATTTAAATAATCTAATATTTTAAACTTTTCTTTACTTCCAAGAACTAGATCCACTCCGTTAACCTTAACTAATTCTTCAGGTTTTAATTGAGCATAACATCCGATAGCTATTAAAAATGCTTCAGGATTCAACTTTAAAGCCCTAGTCACATAGGATTTAAACTGCTTATCAGCATTTTCAGTAACAGAGCAAGTGTTTATCACATATATGTCAGAGAATTGATCAAATTTAACAACAGAATAACCAACATCTTCAAACTGTCGAGAGATGGTTGAGGTTTCAGAATAATTAAGTTTACAACCTAAAGTGGTTAATGCAACCTTATGATTTTGGATCATATTGATTTAATCTCTTAAATTAGCTTGCAAATATAGGAATCAAAATTAATGATAAACAAGTCTAATTTCTCAATATTCTTTTTAATTGTAAGTACACTAATAGCTACAGGTTGTTCTGAAAGCTTATTAATTAACGAAGACAAAGTTTTTAGATATAATGAACATTCAAATATTTCATCTTTAGACCCTATTTATTCTAGTACATTAAGAAATATTTGGCCAGTAAATCAAATCTTTAACGGATTAGTTCAATTAAATGATTCTTTAAAAATAAAACCAGATATAGCTAAAAGCTGGACAATATCAAAAAACGGGCTTGAATATAAATTTTTGATTAAAGATCAAATTTTTTATCATAAATCTAAAATTTTTGGAAAAGATTCTACAAGAACTGTTAATGCAAAAGATTTTGAATATAGTTTTAATAGGTTAAAAGATCCATATTTAGGATCTCCAGGGTCCTGGGCTATTAAAAATGTAAACAGTTTTAAAGCAGAAAATGATAGTCTTTTTGTTATAAAATTAAAAGCACCCTTTTCAGCTTTTCTAGGCTTACTTTCAATGAAATATTTTTCAGTAGTTCCTCACGAAGTTGTGGATTATTACGGAAATAAATTTGGAAAAAATCCGATTGGAACTGGGCCGTTTAAATTTAAAAGATGGGAAGAAAATATTAAACTCGTTTTAAGAAAAAACAATTTATATTTCGAAAAAGACATTAACGGAACTAATCTTCCTTATCTAGAAGCTATTTCAATAACATTTCTTCCTGATAAAAAAAGTGAATTCATGGAATTTGCACAAAATAAAATTGACTTTATTAACTCCATTGATTCTTCTTTTAAGGATCAATTAATTTCAACAGATGGAAATTTAAAAAAAGAACATTCCAAAACAATTAAACTTATTTCAGGACCATATTTAAATACTGAATATATAGGATTTTATCTTGGAGATAAAAAAAGTCAAATTCAGTCAAAAAAACTAAGATTAGCAATAAACTATGCTATTGACAGAAAAAAAATGATGAAATACCTTAGAAATAATATTGGATATGCGGCTAATAATGGATTTGTTCCTTTAGGCTTAAATTCAAAAAATATCGTGGATGGTTTTAAATACGACTTAGTAAAAGCAAAAAAATTAATTAAAGAATATAAAACAGAAAATAAAAAAGAAAAAATAGAACTTAAACTTACTAGTGATGCTAATTATTTAGATATAGTTGAATTTATTCAAAGAGAATTACAGAAGATTGACATAGACCTGTCAATCAATATTGTTCCCGCATCTACTTTAAGACAGGGTAAATCTAATGGGAAATTTGAAATGTTTAGAGCTAGTTGGATAGCTGATTATCCAGATAGCGAAAATTACTTAAGCTTGTTTTATTCAAAAAATTTAGCGCCAAACGGCCCTAATTATACTCATTTCCAAAATAATGAATATGATAAATTATTTGAAAGTACTTATAACGAACAAAATAGTACAAAAAGAAAAAAAATATACCAAATTCTAGATAGTTTAGTTTTAAAAAACTCACCAATTATACCATTATACTATGATAAGGTTATGAGATTTAGTCAGATGAATATTGAGGGATTAACAACAAATCCGGTAAATCAACTTAATTTAAAGAGGGTTTATAAAAAGTAGATTACTTTTTAAGTTTAGCATATCTATTTTTAAACTTATCAATTCTACCAGCAGTATCAATAAGTTTTGATTTACCAGTGTAAAACGGATGAGAAGTCCTAGATATCTCTAACTTTACAAGAGGATAAGTAACACCATCATGTTCAATTGAATCTTTACTTTCAACTGTTGATTTAGTAATAAAAACATCCTCATTGGACATGTCTTTAAAAGCAACTAATCTGTAATTTTCTGGGTGTATTCCTTCTTTCATTTTTATAATAATTGGATGCAAATTTAATTCTTTTTTATCAATTTGCAACTTTATATTATTTATTACTTATTAAGTATTCAAATAATAGCTATTTTTACATTAAAATTAAATCTTATGGAAGAGGTCAGTTCGAAAAATTATATGATCAATTATGGTTTAGCAACTAGTGTTGTTTTAGTTTCTTTTAGTCTTATGCTGTTTTTTTTAGAAGCCCATTACGAACAAGATACTACTCAAACAATTGTAAACACCATTATTATATTTGCGGGTATTACATTTGGATGTATAGCATTCAAAAATGCAAATAATAATAAAATAAAAGCCAGTACAGTCAGAAAAATAGGAACAGGAATATCTCTAGTAATAGCACTTGTATCCGTATTTTATTTTCTTTTTTTAACAAACATAATGGAACCAGATTATATGGATAAAGTATTAGAAATTTCATACAATCAAACAATGGCTGATTACCCTGAAGCTCTTCAAGGAATGGATCTTAACACCTTTATTGAAAATTCTAAACCATTTACTTTCTTGACGTACCCAATAATTTTGATTAGTACACTTTTGTTTGGATTTTTATACAGTGTTTTTTTAAGTCTTTTTATCAAAACAAAAAAACAACTTTAATTAGTTGAAAATGAATCTCTCAATAGTCATTCCACTTTTAAATGAGCAAAATTCTCTTGAGGAGTTAACTAACTCTATTTCAACTGTTGTAAAGTCTTTGAGATTGGAGTTTGAAATCATTTTAATTGATGATGGTAGCACTGACAACTCATGGAAAACTATATCAAAAATTTGCTCTAATAATCAAAATGTAAAGGGAATAAGATTCTTAAAGAACTTTGGCAAATCTCAAGCGCTTTCAGCAGGTTTCAAGGCATGCAAAGGGGATGTAGTTGTAACAATGGATGCCGATTTACAAGACGATCCAAATGAAATTCCAGAACTTTATAAAAAAATCAACGAAGAAAAGTTAGATTTAGTATCTGGATGGAAAAAAGTTAGATACGACTCAATAATATTCAAGAATTTTCCGTCTAAAATCTTCAATTGGGCTGCAAGAATTACATCCGGAATAAAACTTAACGATTTTAATTGTGGTATAAAAGCTTACAAAAAAGAAGTAATCAAACAGATTAAGCTAACTGGTGGTATGCACAGATATATTCCAGTACTTGCTAAAAATGCAGGATACAACAGGATCTCTGAGAAAATCGTAATTCATCACCCTAGAAAGCATGGAAAAACAAAATATGGAATTGACAGATTTATTAAAGGTTTTTTAGACTTAATAACATTATGGTTTATTCATAAATTTGGAAAAAGACCAATGCATTTCTTTGGATTGATAGGAACAATAATGTTATTAGTAGGCTTTATTTTTTCAGCATATTTAGGAATCGATAAATTATTTCTACAAACATCCGGAAGATTAATAACTGAAAGACCTGAATTTTACATAGCATTAGCAACTATGATTATGGGCTCTCAGTTTTTTTTAGCTGGATTTATTGGTGAAATCATACTTCGAAATAGAAAAATAAAAAAACAATATATAATTACTGAAAAAATAAATGGATAATAATTTAATTATTGAAGAAAATTATAATAATTGGACTCAATCTCCGTTTGACACATCTACTATTCAAGATGTTAAAAATTTAAAAATAAATAATAAACTAGAATTTAAAGAGTCATTTTATAAAAATTTATCTTTTGGAACTGGTGGAATGAGAGGAATTGTTGGTGTAGGCCCAAACCGCGTAAATCAATACACTTTCGGTAAAAATACACAGGGGATTTCAAATTTCATAAATAAAATTTCTACAAAAAGAGAATCTGTTGTTATAGCTTACGATTGTAGAAATCAAAGTAAAGAATTAGCTAATCAAGTAGCTGATGTTTTTAGTTCAAACGATATCAATGTATACTTATTTAGCTCCATTAGACCTACGCCAGAACTTTCTTACGCGTTAATAGAATTAAAATGTATTTGTGGTATTGTTTTAACAGCTTCTCATAATCCTCCTGAGTACAATGGATATAAAGTTTATTGGAAAGATGGCGGTCAAATTGTTCCTCCTATTGATAAAAAGTTGATTGACGAAATAAATTCCGTTAAAATCAATGAGATCAATTTTAAGAGAAATGATTCTCTTATTACTTTAATTGATAATGAAATTGACATAAAATTTGTTAAAAATTCAATATCAGTAGGAAAAATTGGAGATTCCAACAGAAAAGATTACAAAATTGTTTTTACTCCAATACACGGAACATCGTATAAAATTCTTCCAGAGGTATTAGAAGGAGCTGGATTTAAAGATTTACATATTGTGAAAGAACAAGCTACTCCTGATGGAAATTTTAGTACAGTGAAATCTCCTAACCCAGAAGAGCCTGAGGCTTTAAATATGGCAATAAGCATGGCTAAATCAATTAATGCAGATATTGTTATAGGAACTGATCCTGATGCTGATAGAATTGGATTAGCAGTTAAAAACAAAAAAGACGAATATATTCTTTTAAATGGCAATCAAATGATGATCATTTTGACAGAATTCATTTTAAGTAAAAGAAAAAACTTAGATAAATCATTTTTTATTGGATCAACTGTGGTTTCGACTGCAATGATAAAAAATATAGCTGAAAGTTATAATGTTGATTTCAAGGTTGGTCTAACCGGATTTAAGTGGATTGGGAAAATGATTAATGATTTTCCAAATCAAACTTATATTGCTGGAGGAGAAGAAAGTTACGGTTATATGGTTGGTGATTTTGTAAGAGATAAAGATGCTATTACCTCAGCCCTAGTTGCATGCGAACTAGGATCGGAATGTAAAGCAAAAGGTATTACGTTAGTCGATTATTTAATTAAGTGTTACATCAAATATGGGTTTTACAAAGAAAAACTTATATCTATTGAGAAAAAAGGTGCTGAAGGCCTCAAAGAAATTAGTTTAATCATGAATAAACTAAGAAATTCTAAAATTGATACTTTGGACGGAAGCAAATTAGTTTCAATAAAAGATTTTCAATCCTCCAAAGAAATAAACCAAACAAATGGTGAAATCAATAATTTAGATTTTCCTAAATCTAATGTTTTAATTTTTGAATCTAAAGATGGAACAACAGTTGCTGCTAGACCAAGTGGGACTGAACCAAAAATAAAGTTTTACTTTAGTGTAAATACCAGTCTTAAATCAAAAGAAGATTTTATTGCAGTAAATGAAATTTTAGAAAATAAAATCGATAATTTAACAAAAGAATTTAATTTTTAAAAGTGGAGTATTTCAAAAAGATATTCAAGTATTCAAAACCATACAAAAAATATATCTATTTGAATATATTTTTCAATATCCTTTATGCACTTTTTAGTGCGTTATCCTTTTTATCATTAATGCCAATGCTAGAAGTTTTATTTGGTGAAAATAAAAAAACCTACACAAAACCAGAATTTGATGGGATCTATGGTTTTGGAAATAATTTGGAAGGATGGCTAAATTATCAAGTAAGTAGTTTTTCTGGAGAGGACCCACAAAAAGCACTTATTTTCGTAATTGCAGCAATTATTATTTTGTTTTTTCTTAAAAATTTCTTCAACTACTTAGCAATGTATTTTATAACATTTTTAAGAAACGGAATTTTAACCCACTTAAGGGGAGATGTTTATAAAAAAATAGTCAGTATGCCGTTAGCTTTTTTTACAGAAAAGAAAAAAGGTGATGTAATTTCAAGAATAACATCTGATGTATTAGAAATTCAACATTCATTTTTATCGGTCCTTGAACTAATTGTAAGAGAACCCTTAACTATATTTTTTACAATTTCGGCAATGTTTTTAATAAGTTTCAAGCTTACTGCATTTGTTTTGATTTTTATTCCGCTCTCAGGATTTTTAATTTCTTTGATAGGAAGGTCATTAAAAGCGACCTCTACTCTAGTTCAGAACGAGCAAGCTGAATTTTTATCAATTACTGAGGAAACTCTGCATGGCTTGAAGATTATTAAAGGTTTTGTTTCAGAACTTTTTTTTATAAAAAAATTCAATAAATCAAATAATAAATTTTACAATTATTCCAACAAATTAATAAATAGACAAAACTTAGCAAGTCCAGTAAGTGAATTTTTGGGTATTTCTGTTATTGGTGTATTACTTTGGTATGGTGGTCAATTAGTTTTAATAGATCAAGAATTAAATCCTGCTGCATTCATAACTTATATGGGTCTAGCCTATGGTGTTTTAACTCCAGCGAAAGCAATTAGTAAAGCTTCATATTCAATTAAAAAAGGTAATGCAGCTGCTGAAAGAGTTCTTGAAATTTTAGATTCAAAATCCTCAATAAATGAAATAGCTGATCCTATATCAAAACAATCATTTGATTCAGAAATAACTTTTGAAAATGTCAGTTTTAAATATGAGAACGTAAATGTTTTAAAGAACATTAATTTTAAAATAAAAAAGGGGCAAACAATCGCTATAGTTGGACAATCTGGAAGCGGAAAATCAACTATAGCTAATTTAATTCCTAGATTTTATGATGTAAATTCTGGTAAAATATTAATTGACGGAATAAACATTAAAGATTTGTTCAAAAAAGACTTAAGAAATTTAATCGGTTTAGTATCGCAAGATTCAATTCTTTTTAACGACTCGATTTCTAATAATATTAAACTTTCTAGTTTTAATAATAACGAAGAAGATGTAAAAAAATCGGCTATAATTGCAAATGCTAATGATTTTATAGACAAACTTGAAAATAAATACGAATCAAATGTTGGAGACGGAGGTGGAAAATTATCAGGTGGACAAAAACAAAGAGTTTCAATTGCAAGAGCAGTTTTAAGAAATCCTCCCATAATGATATTAGATGAAGCTACTTCCTCATTGGACTCAGAATCAGAGAAGTTAGTTCAAGAAGCGCTAGAAAAACTAATGAAAAACAGGACATCGCTAATCATTGCTCATAGGCTATCTACTATTCAAAAAGCAGATGTTATTTTAGTTGTAAAAGATGGGGAAATTATAGAAAAAGGGAAACATACAGAATTAATTTCTAATGATGGAGTTTATTCGAAGTTGATTAAGCTTCAATCGTTTTCTTAAACTTTTCAAAAATTCTATTGTCTTATATATAAATTCAATTTAGTTGGAAAATGAATCAAAATTTATCGCCAAACTAAAAGAAAAGGGAACTCAAAACAAATATTTTGAAATTTTACTTAACAAATACAAAGAACCTATATATTGGCATATAAGAAAAATAGTTTTAGATCATGACGACGCACATGATGTTTTACAAAACACGTTTGTAAAAGTTTTTAAAGCAATTAATAATTTTAAAGAACAAAGCAAACTATATACTTGGATTTATAGAATAGCAACTAATGAATCTTTAAACTTTATAAAATCGAAAGCTAAAAAACATTTTAAAACATCTGAGGAAATTATGATTGCTCAAACCAATAAATTAAAAGAGGATCCTTATTTTGATGGAGATGAATTACAAATAAAACTTCAAGAAATTATAAATACACTTCCACAAAAACAAAAATTAGTATTTCAAATGAAATATGAACAAGAAATGAAATTTAAAGATATTTCTGACATACTTGGAACATCAGAGGGTGCATTAAAGGCTTCATATCATATAGCCGTTAAAAAAATAAAAAAAGAAATAATTAAAATTCAAACCTTTTAAGCGTTTGGTTGTCAAAGTAATAGAATGATGTCAAAAAATAATATAAATTTAAATACCAATCGATTCAAAACACCTAAAGGTTATTTTGATAATATTACAATTGATAATATTGATGAAATTGAATTAGGAGAGTTTAAAGTTCCTCAAAATTATTTTAAGACTATAAATATTGATTTAATTACTAAGACTAAATACCAGAGTAAAATAATTAATTTTAAATATAGAGAACTTGCTTTAAGCGGAATAGCTGCAGTTCTTATCGTTGGATTATTTATTAACGGATTTTTTGATAACTCAAGCTCTTTTAAAGAAGCTGAAATAATAGAATACATGAACTATGAACTAGCAGACTATTCTAGTTCTGAATATATAGAACTTTTTGATGTTAACGATTTTGAAATCAATTTTAATCAATTAAATGAGAATGATTTTGAATACTTTCTGGAAACAAGTTTTTCAGATGATCAAAGTTTAAACAATGAATAATATGAAAAATTTAAAAATTCTTTTTTTACTACTTTTTTTAACTAATTTATTAAGTGCGCAAAAAACAAAAGTAAGTTCTGAAAAAATAGATGCTTATAAAAAAATATATTTAACTGACAAGTTGAATCTTAAAACAGAAAATGAATCTAAGTTTTGGATTGCTTACAATAACTATCAAGATAGCTTAAGGATAGTTTACAGAGCCAAAAGACTCAAATACAGAAAAATTAATTTGGATAGTAGTAATCTTTCAGAAACAGAATACAAACAATTTATTGACGATTTTTTAGACTATGAGAAAAGGAAAATTGATTTAAGAGCTAAATTAATAATTGATTTAAAGGAATTCATGACCTTAAAAAAAACTGTATCGTTATTTAGAATTGAGGATGATTTTAGAAAAGAGATGATGAAAAAACTTAGAACCAAAAATAAAAAATAAACTCTATCTAATTATTACTCAGATTAGAAAGATTAAGTTTAAAACCTATATTTGCGCAAAACTGTAAAATGCGTCTTCACAAAAATTTAGTTGTTGCTGTTATTAAAGTGCTTGATGGTGTCTTTAATCAGAACTTGTATGCTGATAAAACTATTGAAAAAGTTCTTAAATATGACAAAAGATGGGGAAGTAGAGATAGAGGTTTTATCGCAGAAACAAGCTATGAAATAATAAGATGGAAAAGGCTTTATTCAGAAATTGCTGAATCAAAAACCCCTTATAAACATAAAGAACTTTGGAAAATATTCGCAGTTTGGGCTGTGCTAAAAGGAATTCAACTTCCAGGCTGGCCAGAGCTGAACGATACACCCAACAGAAGAATAAAAGGGAGGTTTGATGAATTAATAAAAATAAGAAAATTTAAAGAATCTATTCCTGATTGGATGGACAAGCTTGGAGTAGATGAACTTGGTGAAAAAAAATGGGGAAATGAATTAAATGCTTTGAATCAAAAAGCATCAGTTATAATAAGAGTTAATTCTTTAAAAACTTCAATTGACAAAGTTCAAGAAATTCTTTCTGATGAAGATATTCAAACTGAAAAAATAAAAGGATTTCCTGATGCATTAAAATTAGTCGTAAGAAAAAATTTGTTTTTAACAAATGCTTTTAAAAACGGGTTTTTTGAAATTCAAGATGCCTCATCACAACTAGTCGCACCATTTCTTCAAATTGAAGAAGGTATGAAAATTTGCGATGTATGTGCTGGAGCCGGAGGTAAGACACTTCATTTATCTGCTCTTTCTAAAAATAAAGGGCAAATAATTGCCATGGATATTTATAAGAATAAATTACATGAACTCAAAAGAAGAGCAAAAAGAAATAACGCATTCAATATTGAAACTAGAGTGATTGAAAATAATAAACCTATCAAAAGATTATATGGAAAAATTGATAGATTATTAATTGATTCCCCTTGTTCTGGTTTGGGTGTATTAAAAAGAAATCCAGGTTCTAAATGGAATCTTTCCTTAGATTTTTTAAATAAAATCAGAAATGCTCAGCAAGATATTCTACAAAAATATGCTCCAATGATTAAAAAGGATGGAAAACTGGTATATGCAACTTGCTCAATACTTCCCTCTGAAAACGAACTACAAATTGACAAGTTTTTAAAATCTGAAATAGGAAAAGATTTTAAGAAAGAAGATGAAAAAAAAATTAGTCCAAATCAAACTGGATTTGATGGATTTTATATGGTTAGATTAAGCTATAAGTAACGATGTTAATAAGTAATTCAAAATCGTTATTTAAATTTCAAATTTAAGAAGAGCTTTTTGCTTTATTTCTTATATTTTTGGTTCTGTATTTTAAATAAATTCATCAATGATCCTCTATTTTAAAGACAAATTTGAAACGATTTTCGCCGTTGATTCATCAATTGAATTAAATGAAATTGATTTAAAAAAACTAGAATGGTTGTTTGTAGCTAAACACATTAATAAATCGTCTATTAATTCAAATTTTATAGGTCCAAAAAAAACCATGATTTCTCCCTGGAGCACAAATGCGGTAGAAATTTCAGAAAACATGGCGATTTCAGGAATATTAAGAATTGAAAAATTTACTCCCAAAAAATCTGATAACGATTTTGACCCAATGCTCTCGGAAGAGTATCCAATACTTGATCAAAAATTATTTAAAACATCTGTAAGCCCAAAGCCAATTATTGAAATTGAAGATATTTCAGATTATAATTTTAAGGAAGGACTTGCTCTAAATAAAGAAGAAATAAATTATTTAAACGAGTTGTCTAATAAATTAGAAAGAAAACTAACTGATAGTGAAGTGTTCGGATTTTCTCAGGTAAATTCTGAACATTGTCGTCATAAAATTTTTAATGGAAAATTTATTATTGATGGGATTGAAAAAGACAGCTCATTATTTAAACTAATTAAAAAAACATCTAAAAAAAATCCTAATGAAATTGTTTCTGCATACAAGGATAATGTAGCTTTTGTTAAAGGACCTAAAGTGGAGCAATTTGCTCCTAAACACGGAGACAAACCTTCATATTTTGAAACATCTAAATTTAATTCGGTTATTTCTTTAAAGGCTGAAACACATAACTTTCCAACAACTGTAGAGCCATTTAACGGAGCTGCTACAGGATCAGGCGGAGAAATAAGAGATAGACTTGCAGGTGGAAAAGGATCACTTCCTCTTGCTGGAACCGCCGTTTATATGACATCTTATCCAAGATATAATAAAAATAGAAAGTGGGTAAAAGAAGAAAGATCTTGGTTATATCAAACACCATTAGATATTTTAATAAAAGCCTCAAATGGAGCATCAGATTTTGGAAATAAATTTGGTCAACCTTTAATTTCTGGATCCGTATTAACTTTTGAACATATTGAAAACGAAAAAATACTTGGTTTTGATAAAGTTATAATGCTAGCTGGAGGAATTGGTTTTGCAAAAGAAGATCAAAGCTTAAAAGATAAACCTAGTGAAGATGATGTAATTGTTGTTTTAGGCGGAGATAATTATAGAATTGGTATGGGTGGTGCAGCTGTTTCATCAACTGAAACAGGAAATTATAGTTCTGGAATTGAATTAAATGCTGTACAAAGATCTAACCCTGAAATGCAAAAAAGAGTTGCTAATGCTATAAGAGCTTTTGTTGAATCTGATAAAAACTCTATTGTTTCAATACATGATCATGGAGCTGGAGGACATTTAAATTGCTTATCTGAATTGGTTGAAGAAACTGGTGGTCTAATCGATTTGGATCAACTTCCCGTTGGAGATAAAACACTTTCAGCAAAAGAAATTATTGGAAATGAATCGCAAGAGAGAATGGGATTAATTATTCCAGATAGCAAGTATGAAAAACTTAAAACAATAGCCGATAGAGAAAAAGCTCCATGCTACAAAGTTGGTAAAATTAAAAATGATGAAAAATTTCAAATTAAGTCTAAAAAAAATAATACATCTCCAATAAATCTATCGTTATCAGACTTTTTTGGAAGTTCACCAAAAACTGTAATGAGAGACAATACTATTAACAAAGTTTATCCCGATAAATCTTACAGTACAGATCTATTTGAGAAATATTTAAAAAACGTATTAAGCTTAGAATCAGTTGCATGTAAAGACTGGCTAACAAACAAAGTTGACAGGTGTGTTACAGGTAAGGTTGCCAAACAACAATGTGTTGGCTCTTTACAACTTCCTCTCAATAATTGTGGAGTTATGGCATTAGATTATAGTGGAAGAAATGGTGTAGCAACATCAATAGGTCACGCGCCTATACCAGCATTGATTAATCCTAAAGCAGGATCAAGAATAGCAATTGGTAAAGCATTAACTAATATAATTTGGGCTCCACTAGAGAAAAATTTACAATCAGTTACTTTGTCTGCCAATTGGATGTGGCCATGTAATAATCCAGGCGAAGATGCTAGATTGTATGAAGCTGTCGAATCTTGTTCAAATTTTGCAATTGAATTAGGTATAAATATTCCTACTGGAAAAGACTCTTTATCAATGAAGCAAAAATATAAAGATAAAGAAGTGATCTCACCAGGAACTGTAATTATTTCAGCAGCTGCAAATTGTAACGATATTTTAAATATAATTGAACCAGTTTTTCAAAATAATGATCAAAATATATATTACATTAATCTAGCAAATAATAACTTCAATATTGGAGGTTCTGCATTAAGTCAAACTTTAGAGTTTGTGGGATCTTCTACAATCGACACATGTGACCCTTCATATTTTAAAAAAACATTTAATGTTTTTCAAAATCTAATAAAAGATAACTTGATTTCATCTGGTCACGATATTAGTTCAGGAGGATTAATAACCACTATACTAGAAATGTGTTTTGCTGAAAATAATTTAGGAGCAAATATTGACCTTAATAAATTTGAAGAAAAAGATTTAATAAGAGTATTATTTAGTGAAAGTTTAGGTTTAGTTTTTCAAGGTAAAACTGAAATTGAAACAATTTTAAATGAAAATAATATTCATTTTTTGAAAATTGGAAACGTAACTAATAACTCCAAATTAGAATTAAAATCTGATACAACTAGTCTAAATTTAGATGTGTATAATTACAGAGATATTTGGTTTAAAACATCATATTTATTAGATAAAAATCAAAGTGGTGAAATTAAAGCAAAAGAAAGATTTCAAAATTTTAAAACACATTCTTTGAATTTTAATTTTCCTAAAAATTTTAATGGAAAGATTAATCTTAAAAATTTAAACAAAGTAAAAGCTGCTGTTATTAGAGAAAAGGGAAGTAATTCTGAAAGAGAAATGGCATATGCAATGAGTTTAGCAGGTTTTGAAGTTAAAGATGTACATATGACTGATTTAATTTCTGGAAGAGAAAATTTAGAAGACATTAATTTTATTGTTGCAGTAGGTGGATTTTCAAACTCTGATGTACTTGGTTCTGCAAAAGGATGGGCTGGATCATTTTTATATAATGAAAAAGCAAAAAATAGTTTGATGAATTTCTACAAAAGAGAAAATACATTGTCACTTGGAGTTTGTAATGGATGTCAATTGTTTGTTGAACTTGGTTTACTTCACCCTGAACATGAAATAAAACCTAAGATGGACCATAACGACTCTAATAAGTTTGAATGTATTTTTACCTCTGTTGAAATTCAAAAAAATGACTCTGTAATGTTTAAAAGTTTATCTGGTTCAAAACTAGGTATCTGGTCAGCACACGGAGAAGGTAAATTTAAGCTCCCTTACAACGAAAATAAATATAGTATAATTGGTAAATATGGATATAGCTCCTACCCTGCTAATCCAAATGGGTCTGATTACAACACGGCAATAATTAGTAATTCTAACGGAAGACATATTGCAATGATGCCGCACCTTGAAAGGTCAACTTTTCAATGGAACTGGCCCTATTACCCAAATAATAGAAAAGATGAAGTATCACCTTGGATTTTGGCATTTGAAAACGCAAAAGATTGGTTAGATAGAAATATTTAAAAAAAATAAAAAAATACTATGCGTGCATAGTATTTTTTTATTAAATTTGGTTTAGTGGAAAAAAAAACCATCGACCATTTACTTAGATCAACTTGGCAAGCAATTGCTAGAATGTATAACGAAGAAGCATCTAAATATGATTCAACGATGGCCACTGGATTTGCTCTTCTTAGTATAGATCCAAAAAAAGGTACCCCCTCTACTTCACTTGGACCAAAAATGGGAATGGAAGCTACTAGCTTGTCAAGGACACTTAAATCACTTGAAGAAAAAAAATTAATTGAAAGGAAACCAAACCCTGATGATGGAAGAAGTGTACTCATTTATTTAACAGAAAGAGGAAAAGTTAATAGAGATGCCTCCAGAGTAGCTGTTTTAAAATTTAATCAAGTAATAAAGGATGATATTGGAGATGAATCTTTTGAAAATTTTCACAATACAATTGAAAAAATAAATAATCTTATAAAGAATAAAAAAATATTCAATTTTTAACTCAAAAAAGAACAAAAAATGAAAAGAAATATAAAGAGTGTTGCAGTAATTGGATCCGGAGTTATGGGGTCTGGAATTGCATGTCATTTTGCAAATGTTGGAATAAAAGTTTTGTTGTTAGATATAACTCCTAACAAATTAAATGAAAAAGAAGAAAAGCTTGGTCTTTCACTTGATGATAAAAAAGTTAAAAATAGAATAGTAACTGAAATGTTTCAAAGATGTATAAAATCTAAACCTGCTCCACTTTACCATAAAAATTTTGCTAAAAGAATAGAGCTAGGTAATCTTACAGATGACATACAAAAGATAAGTAAAGTTGATTGGATTATTGAAGTTGTTACCGAAAAATTAAATATTAAACAAATTGTTTTTGAACAAATTGAAAAACATAGAACGAACGGTACTCTAATTACATCTAATACATCTGGAATCCCAATAAAACAAATGAATGAGGGAAGATCTGAAGATTTTAGAAAGAACTTTGCCGTAACACATTTTTTTAACCCACCTCGATATTTAAAATTATTTGAAATCATTCCTGGTCCAGATTGTAAACCAGAAATAATTGATTTCCTAAATGATTTTGGGGAGAGATTTTTAGGAAAAGATTCAGTTTTAGCCAAAGATACACCAGGTTTTATTGGAAACAGGATTGGAACATTTGGAATGGTTAATATATTAAATAACGTTGAAAAATTAAATTTAACAATTGAAGAAATAGACAAACTAACTGGACCTATTATTGGAAGTCCAAAATCTGCTACATTTAGAACTAGTGATGTTGTTGGATTAGATACAACTGTGAATGTAGCAACAGGTATTTATGACAATTGCCCTAACGATGAATTTAGAGATACTTTTAAGCTGCCTAAATACATTTATACAATGTTAGAAAACAATTGGCTAGGTTCTAAAACAGATGGAGGATTTTACAAAAGAATTAAAGATGAAAATGGAAAATCTACTATTCTTTCATTAGACTTAAAAACTTTAGAATATTCACCTGTTAAAAAAGTTTCGTTTGAAACATTAAATAATGCTAAAAAAATTAGCAATGTAATAGACAGGTTTTCAGTACTGGTAAATGGCTCTGACAAAGCTGGAGAATTTTATAGATTTAACTTTGGAACAATGTTTTCTTACATTCAAAACAGAATACCTGAAATATCTGATGAACTTTACAGGGTAGATGATGCATTAAGAGCAGGGTTTGGATGGAAAAACGGACCATTTCAAATATGGAATTCGATAGGTATTAAAAAAGGAGTTGAAATCATGGAATCTTTAGGGCACAAGCCTGCAAAATGGATTTCTGAAATGATAAACAATAAGATTGACTGTTTTTATAAAATCGAAGACAGTAAAATAAATTATTACGATTTAAATACTAAATCTTTTATTATTAAGCCTGGTCAAGACTCTCTTATCATACTAAATAACTTAAATACAAGTTCAACAGTTTGGGAAAACAATGATTCGATAATTAAAGATATAGGAGATGGTGTTTTGAATATTGAATTTAGAACTAAAATGAATACTCTTGGACAAGGAGTACTAATGGGCCTAAATAAAGCTGTTGATTTAGCTGAAAAAAACTATAGAGGAATTGTCATAGGTAATGAAGGATCTCATTTCTCAGCTGGGGCAAATTTAGGGGCAATATTTATGGCCGCGGCTGAACAAGAATATGACGAAATTAATATGGCTATAAAATATTTCCAAGATAGCATGATGAAGTTAAGATATTCCAACATTCCTGTAATTGCAGCTCCTCATGGTCTTACTTTAGGTGGAGGATGTGAGGTAACTATGCATTGTGACAAGGCAGTAGTTTATAGTGAAAGTTATATAGGTTTAGTAGAAGTAGGAGCTGGATTAATTCCAGGAGGAGGAGGTTGTAAAGAAATGGCACTTAGAGCTTCAAAGAAATTTAGCAAAAATGATGTGGAGTTAAATGTGCTTCAAGAATACTTTCTGAATATTGGAATGGCTAAAACATCAACTTCAGCTTACGAAGCAGTTGATTTAGGATATTTAGAACCAAATAATGACACGATAATAATGAACAAAAATCATCAAATTTCAATTGCTAAAAAACATGCAATTTTAATGTCTGATTATGGATATTTACCCCCTTGCAGTGAAAAAAATATTAAAGTCTTAGGCAAACAAGCTCTAGGTATGTTTATGGTTGGAACTGATACAATGAAAGCTGGAAAATATATTTCAGAGCATGATCAAAAAATAGCTAATAAAATTGCCTATGTTATTAGTGGAGGTGATTTATCAAAAGCAACATTTGTAAACGAACAATATTTACTAGACTTAGAAAGAGAAGCTTTTCTTTCTCTTTGTTCAGAAAGAAAAACATTAGAAAGAATACAGCACATTTTAAAAACAGGTAAACCTTTAAGAAATTAAATTATGAAAGAAGCATATATAGTTAAAGCGTATAGAACTGCTGTTGGAAAGGCACCAAAGGGATTGTTTAGATTTAAAAGACCAGACGAACTTGCCTCAGAAACAATAAACCACATGATGGAGCAGATTCCTGAACTCGATAAAACTAGAATTGATGATGTAATAGTAGGAAATGCAACACCTGAAGCTGAACAAGGTTTAAATATAGGCAGAGTAATCTCTTTGATGGGATTAAAAGTTGAAGATGTTCCGGGTGTTACGGTAAATAGATACTGTGCTTCTGGTTTAGAGACTATTGCTATGGCATCTGCAAAAATTAAATCAGGAATGGCTGACTGTATAATAGCTGGAGGAGTAGAAAGCATGAGTTTTATACCAATGGGTGGGTATAAACCTGTTCCAGACTATGCTATTGCACAACAAGGTAAAGAGGATTATTACTGGGGAATGGGATTAACAGCTGAGCAAGTTGCACAACAATTTAATATTAACAGGGAAGATCAAGACGAATTTGCGTTAAATTCTCATTCAAAGGCAGTTGATGCTATTTCAAAAGGTAAGTTCAAATCTCAAATAGTTCCAATTAAAGTTGAAGAAACTTATCTTGATGAAAATGGAAAAAAAGCATTTAGAGAATATACGGTAGATACTGATGAAGGACCTAGAAAAGATACAAATCTCAAGGTTTTGAATAAACTTAGACCTGTATTCACAATGAATGGTAGCGTCACAGCTGGTAATTCATCTCAAATGAGCGATGGTGCAGCGTTTGTATTAATAATGAGTGAAAAAATGGTGAAAGAATTAAATATAGAACCAATTGCCAGACTAGTTAATTATGCTGTAGCTGGTGTTCCACCAAAAATAATGGGAATAGGTCCTGTTAAAGCTATTCCAAAAGTTTTAAAGCAAGCTGACATGAAAATTGATAATATTGATTTAATTGAACTAAATGAAGCATTTTCTTCTCAATCATTAGCAGTAATTAGAGAGTTAAATTTAAATCCTGAAATTATCAATGTTAATGGTGGAGCTATAGCACTGGGTCATCCTTTAGGATGTTCAGGAGCTAAATTATCAGTTCAGCTTTTTAATGAAATGAGAGATAGAAAATCTAAATACGGTATGGTAACAATGTGTGTTGGAACTGGTCAAGGAGCAGCAGGAATCTATGAATTTTTAAATTAAAAAATTATTATGAGTATAAATGAAAAAAATATAACAAGAGGAGGTGAATTTATAATTAAAGAAACTAATTGTGAAAATGTCTTTTCACCAGAGGATTTTTCTGAAGAACAACTGATGATGAAACAAGCCGTTTCAGATTTTATTGATAAAGAAGTTATGCCTCATCGTGAAAGATTTGAAAATAAAGATTATAAATTAACAGAAGATATAATGAAAAAAGCTGGAGATCTTGGCTTTTTAGGAGTAGCAGTTCCAGAAGAGTATGGTGGAATGGGAATGGGATTTGTTTCAACAATGCTAGTATGTGAGACTATTTCAGGAGCTGTAGGTTCTTTATCAACAGCATTTGGAGCTCATACTGGAATTGGAACAATGCCAATAGTTCTTTATGGAAATGAAGAACAAAATAAAAAGTTTGTTCCACAACTTGCCAGTGGAGAAATATTTGGATCGTATTGTTTGACTGAGCCAAGTGCAGGATCAGATGCTAATAGTGGAAAAACAAAAGCAGTTTTAAGTGAGGATGGAACTCATTATAAAATTACAGGTCAAAAAATGTGGATTTCAAATGCTGGATTTGCAAAATTGTTCATTGTTTTTGCAAGAATTGATGATGACAAGAACATAACAGGTTTTATAGTACCTAACGAATCTAACAATGGAATTACGTTGGGTGATGAGGAAAAAAAACTAGGTATACATTCATCTTCAACAAGACAAGTGTTTTTCAATGAAACAAAAGTACCAGTTGAAAATATGCTATCAGAAAGAGGAAGTGGTTTTAAAATAGCAGTAAACTCTTTAAATGTAGGAAGAATAAAATTAGCAGCAGCATGCCTAGATGCTCAAAAAAGAGTTACATCATATGCTGTGCAATATGCAAATGAGAGAATTCAATTTAAGACAAAAATTATTGATTTCGAAGCTATAAAAGAAAAAATTGCTATGATGGCAACAGATACTTACGTTGGTGAATCAGCAACATACAGGGCTGCAAAGGATATAGAAGATCGAATTAAGATTAGACACGACAGTGGTAATAGTTTTCAGGAATCGGAGCTTAAAGGAGTTGAAGAGTACGCTATAGAATGTTCACTGTTAAAAGTAGCTATAAGTGAGGATATGCAAAATATTGCCGATGAAGGTATTCAAATATTTGGTGGAATGGGTTTTTCGGCAGAAACTCCAATGGAAGGTGCATGGAGAGATTGTAGAATTGGTAGAATATACGAAGGTACTAATGAAATAAATAGAATGTTAAGCGTTGGAATGCTAATCAAAAAAGCAATGAAAGGTCATATTGATTTTATTAGTCCAGCTACTAAAGTAGCAGATGAATTAATGGGAATTCCATCTTTTGAAGTGCCTGATTTAACTGAGCTATTTTCTCAAGAAAAACTAATTATTAAAAATTTAAAAAAAGTGTTTTTAATGTTGGCTGGTGCTGGAATAAAAAAGTTTGGGGAGAAATTAGAAGAACATCAACAAATGTTGTTAGCTGTTTCTGACATACTTATAGAAGTTTACATGATAGAATCTGCACTATTAAGAACAGAAAAAAATTGTAATAAACTTGGAAAAGAAACTCAAACTAACCAAATTTCAATGACTCAGTTATATTTATATAAAGCTGTAGATATTATACAATCAAAGGGAAAAGAAGTGATTGTATCTTTTGCGGCAGGTGATGAACAAAAAGGACTTTTAATGGGACTAAAAAGATTTACAAAATATTACGAATATCCAAATATTATTAAATTAAAGAATAGTATTGCAGACAAATTAAAAGAAGAAAACAAATATTGTTTTTAATAAATTAAAAATTTTTATATTAAATTTAGGTATGAATTATTTCAAACTCATACCTATTTTTATTTTTACTTCTTTATGTTATTCGCAAAGCGAAGAAAATTACTATAATATTATAGATTCAGTTTCGGAAAATAAAATAGAGAGTAATATTAAAAAACTAGTATCATTTGGAACTAGGCATACATTAAGCGACACTACATCTGTCACAACTGGAATTGGTGCAGCAAGAAGATGGATAAAGAAATCTTTTGAAAATATTTCTTCAGATTGCAATAATTGCTTAGAGGTTTTTTATCAAAAAAATTATTTTATAAAAAATAAAAGAAGATTAATCAAAGATGTTTGGATTAATAATGTAGTTGCTATTCAAAGAGGAGTAGTAAATCCGAATAGATACATAATTATGAGTGGTGATATTGATAGTAGAGTCAGTGATCCCAATGACTATACATCACTCTCACCTGGTGCAAATGATAATGCTTCTGGAATGGCTGGGGTAATTGAAGCAGCAAGAGTATTAAGCAAATATGAATTTGATAATAGTATAATATACGTTGGATTATCTGGTGAAGAACAAGGTCTATATGGAGGTGCTGGATTAGCTAATTTTGCAAAAAAAAATAATTGGGAAATTATTGGGATTTTAAATAATGATATGATTGGAAATATAGAGGGTGTAGATGGAGTAATTGATAATTTTAGTTTTAGGATATTCTCTGAACCTACTCCAGCTAATGAATCAGAAGTTTCTTTCAGAAGGAGAAGGTTTTACGGGGGAGAAGTTGATGGGAATTCAAGGCAGCTTGCAAGATATATTCATAAAACAGTTAGAAAGTACATGCCAGAAATGAATCCTATGATGATATATAGATTGGATAGATTCGGAAGAGGAGGTCATCACAGACCATTTAATGATTTAGGATATGCTGGAGTAAGAATAATGGAGGCTCACGAAAACTACAATAGACAACATCAAGATATTAGAACTGAAAATAGTATCGAATATGGTGATGTTATTTCTGGAGTTAATTTTAAATATGCAAAAAAATTAACAGCAGTTAATGCTATAAATTTAGCGAGCTTAGGCTGGAGTCCAAAAGAACCAAAAAATGTAAAAATTGGAGGAGCAGTAAAACCTTCTACTAAGCTTAAATGGGAAAAACCAAAAAACTCAAAAATATTAGGATATAAAATATATTGGAGAGAAACTACATCACCTTACTGGGAAAATAGCAGATTTGTAGGAAATATTAATCAATTTACATTAAAAGGAATTGTTATAGACAATTACTTATTTGGAGTTTCTAGCGTTGGGAATAATAATCAAGAAAGCGTTATAGTCTTTCCAAGTGAGGTGTTTAATTAAATTCTGATACAATTTTTTTAAAACTATCTGGATCTGTATCACCTTCAGTATTAAACAAAAGAATTTTTGAATCTTGATTTAAATTAAGGTGTTTTTTTAAATCATTAGGTTGTTCGAAATCTAAAACTTTAATCAATCCACCCAATGCTGCTGCTCCAGATTCACCTGATATTATTTTCAAATCATTTCCAATGGGATTATAGAATTGTTTCATCGCTTTCTTAGTTTGTTCATCTGAGATCTTAATAACAGCATCACATCCATTCTTAATAATTTCCCAAGCATTTTTTGAGGGAATTCCACAGTTCAAACCAGCCATAATAGTGTTAAATGAAGTATTAGGAGACATCCTATTGTCATTTTTAAAAGATTCAAAAACACCACACGATTCTTCAGGTTCAACCAAAACTATTTTTGGACGATTTTCCTTATAATGATTTAAATAATACCAAATACATGAAGAAGCCCAACTACCTACACCGCATTGTAAAAAAATTATATCGAATTTAGATTTAGAATTTTTATTATTTGGAAACTCAATTTCCTTAAAATGAGTTAAATAACCAGACATTATCAGAGACGGAATTTCTTCATAATTTTCCCATGAAGCATCTTGAACTAACTGCCAGCCATTTTCATCACACTTTTTGGAGGCATAAACACAGGTTTCTTCATAATTTAGATCAAGTTGATATACAATAGCATCATACAACTGGATAGCCTTAATTCTGTTTTTTGAAGTATCTCTTGGAACAAAAACAATTGCTTTTTTACTAAATTTTTGAGCTGCCCATGCTAAACCCTTTCCATGATTACCATCTGTAGCGGTACAAAAAACTTTAATATTTGGATTGTTTTTTAAAATCTCGTGTATAGCATAAGTTGATCCTAATACTTTAAAAGAATTTAAACCAAATCTATTTGATTCATCTTTAACAAAGATATTTTTCAATCCAAGATGATCTGAAAGTGAAACTAAATTAACAAGTGGAGTTTTGTTATAATAGTTCTGATTTGTATGGAATTTAAATGAGTTACTTGATTTAAGAACTGAATTTGAAAAATTATCATTTAATGAATTTGAACAATTATTAATAATAAAATCATTCATAAAACTAATCTAAACTAAATCCGTTTTTTTTCATCCATTCGTCATTATACATTTTTCCAATATACCTACTTCCTGAATCATGTAACAAAACTACAACAACATCGTTTTTATTAAAATTATGCTTTAGCTGAAGAACTCCCTTTACAGCTGCTCCACATGAATTACCCGCAAAAATCCCTTCTTGTTTGGCTAATTTTCGAGTATAAATAGCAGCATCTTCATCAGTTACTTTTTCAAAGCCATCAATTATATCAAAATTTACATTTTTAGGAAGTATATCTTCTCCAATACCCTCTGTAATATATGGGTATATTTCATTCTGATCAAAAATTCCAGTTTCATGATATTTTTTAAATACAGATCCATAAGTGTCAATTCCCCAAATTTTAATTTTTGGATTTTTTTCTTTTAAAAATTTTGCAACCCCAGAAATAGTTCCACCAGTTCCAACTCCAACTACAAAATGTGTTATTTTACCATCAGTTTGGTTCCATATTTCAGGTCCCGTAGTCTCATAATGGGCTATTGTATTTGATGGATTGTCGTACTGGTTAACATACCAAGAATTTGGAGTTTCTTCTCCAATTCTTTTAGAAGTAGAATAATACGAATTAGGATCTTCTGGCTTTACATTTGTTGGACAAACAATAACTTTAGCACCCACTGCTCTTAAAACATCAAATTTTTCTTTAGACTGCTTATCAGTAGAAACACATATTAATTTGTAACCCTTTACTATTGCTGCCAATGCTAAACCCATTCCGGTATTTCCTGACGTTCCCTCAACAATGGTATAACCAGGTTTCAAACGACCGTCATTTTCAGCATCTTCAATCATTTTCAAAGCCATTCTATCTTTAATTGAACTACCTGGATTAAAAAACTCAACTTTTGCTAAAACTAGTGCATCAACTTCCTTAGTCAGATTATTTAATTTTATTAAAGGAGTATTACCTATAGTTTCTAGTATATTTTTATGATATTTCATATTGATTTGCAAATGTAATAATATACAAGCTTATTACGTTATTGTAATTTTCATTATTTAATTCTTATAGATTTGGTTGGAGAAATTCTAGTAATAATGTAGGATGGAATTATTAACATAAGAAAACAAAAAAACAAAACTCCAAAATTTAATATAATAAGTGACATAAAATTAAAATCAAAAGGAAACTCAGAAACATAATAAGTTTGTGGATCTAATTTTATAAATCCAGTCGCGTTCTGAAAAAAAATCAAACCTAAGCCAATAACATTTCCAATTAATAAGCCTAAACCAATTAAATATGCACCATTAATTAAAAATATAGATCTGATTGATTTATTAGATGCTCCAACTGTTTTTAAAATTCCTATAAATGTTGTTTTTTCTAAAACCGTCACTAATAAGGCTGTAATCATATTAATCCCGCCAACGAGTATCATAATTATAATAATTAATAATACATTAAAGTCAAATAAAGACATCCAATTAAAAATTTCGGGAAACCTTTCATTAATTGACATTACACTAATTTCAGCCTGGGTTTGATTATATAAATCAATAGAAACTTCATTTGTATGAGAATATTTATTCAGAAATATTTCAATACCTCCAGCATCACCGATATTCCATTTATTCATTTTTTGAATATGCCTTATATCTCCAAAAAAATATAATTGATCAAATTCAATAAGTCCAGAATTATAAATACCCACAACTTTAAAAATTCTTTCGTTTGGAATTGAAAGAGAATTTGATTTAAAAAAAGTTGCTTTAAATTTATCACCTAAATTTATTAATAGTTTATTTGATAGAATTTCTGATATTATTACTTCATTAGAAATATTAGAATTTAAAGATATAACTCTACCGCTAGTTATATATTTTGAAAAATCCTCCCAATTAAATTTTGAAGTTACTCCTTTCAAAACAACACCTTCAAAGTTATTTGATTTTATAATTAAGCCTGATTTATAAGCTACTTTTTGAAAGTATTTAATCTTATCATTACTTTGTAATAAATTATAATCAAAATCATTAACAAAAGGGTTTAATGAGGAAAAAGATGAATTATTTTCAAAATTTGATATTGATATGTGACCAAAAAATGAAGAAACTTTAGATTCTATTGTTTTTTGTAATCCAACGCTCGATGAAATTGAAATGATCATCATCACTATACCAATAACAATTGACAAAATTGATATTTTTATTATTGGAGATGAAACGGTATTTTTATATGGCTTTGATTTTACCAATCTTTTAGCCACATAAGATTCAAAACTCATGTTTATGAAATTAAATTTAGTAATATATAAAATTACCTTTTTTTTAATATTTAACATATTAAGTAACTTTTCTTTTTCTCAATCTGTTAACTACATTAGCATTGGCGCAACTGAAACTAAAAACTATGTAGAAGATTTAACTAATCTGAAAGTTGGAGTAGTTGGAAATCATACATCATTGATACTTTCCAAAAATAAAAAATACGTTCACTTAGTTGATTCATTAATTTCTCTAAAAATTGACATTAAAAAAATTTTTTCTCCTGAACATGGGTTTAGAGGAGAAGCTGATGCGGGTGAAAAAATTAATAATAATATTGATCCAAAAACAGGAATTGAAATAATTTCATTGTATGGAAAAAATAAAAAACCAACAAATAAACAACTCAAGGGAATTGATGTCCTAGTGTTTGATATTCAGGATGTAGGTGCAAGGTTTTATACTTATATATCAACTTTACACTATGTTATGGAAGCTGCAGCTGAAAATAATATTAAATTAATAGTCTTGGACAGACCTAATCCAAATGGGCATTATGTTGATGGACCAGTTAGAGAATTGAATTTAAAAAGCTTTATTGGAATGCATCCAGTCCCAATAGTTCATGGAATGACTATTGGAGAATATGCATTAATGATTAATGGTGAAGGTTGGTTAGCTAATAAAGTTAAATCTGATTTAAAAATAGTTCAAATGCAAAAATATAATCGAAATTTGATTTATGATCTTCCCATAAAGCCTTCACCTAACCTTCCAAATAAAAAATCAATTAATCTTTATCCTAGCCTTTGTTTGTTTGAAGGAACCAATGTTAGTATTGGAAGAGGAACAATTTCACAGTTTCAAGTAATCGGAAATCCAAATTGGCAGAACTATAACTTTACTTTTACTCCTATTTCAATGCCAGGCGCAAAAAATCCAAAACATCTTAATTCTAAATGTTATGGTATTGATTTAAGAAATAATCCAAGATTAAATTCAATAAACTTAACATGGATAATAAAAGCCTATCAAAACTCAGAAGATAAAATTTCTTTTTTTGGTAAAAGCTTTGACAAACTTGCAGGGACTTATGATTTAAAGAAACAAATAATCAAAGGCGAAAATGAATTACAAATTAAAAAAAGCTGGAAAAACGGATTGGAAAAATTTAATAAAATAAGAGCAAAATACTTACTATATGACTAAGGAATATTTAAATATTTATGAGTTTGTAAAGATACTTTCCATTTAGGGTTTTTCATTACATAATCTACAATAATAGGCATGATTTTTTCTCGTTTACTCCACTCAGGCTGTAGATATAGTATACAATTATTAGAAACTTTTCTAGATTCAATTTCAGCAAATTTTAAGTCGTCTAAATTATAAACTATCATTTTTAGTTCATTTGCTTTTAAATATATTTCATCAAGAGGATTTTTATTTTTTTTTGGACTTAGACAAATCCAATCCCAATTTCCAGAAAATTTATATGCACCAGAAGTTTCAATATGAGTTTTAATATTATTTTCATTTAAAAGTTTAGTTATAGGATTCATATCCCACATTAAAGGCTCACCACCTGTGATAACTACAATATCAGAACTCTTCTTGACATTTATTACAATATCCGTGATTTTGGTAGGAGGATGAATATCAGGATCCCAACTTTCTTTAACGTCACACCAATGACAACCGACATCACAACCACCTAATCTAATGAAAAAAGCAGCAGAACCTTTATGATACCCTTCTCCTTGTATAGTATAAAATGATTCCATCAAAGGAAGAAGGAGTCCCTTATCAATTAATTCTTTTTGGTTTTTAGATTTCACTTGGCAAATATATAAGATAAAATCAATTAGTATTTAAAGTAATTATTACATTTATTAAAATTATATAAAATGAATAAATATCTGATAATAACATTAACAATTCTTAGTATTGGATGTTCAAATACTGAATATAAAATTGAGAAAGGTAAAGTTGGTAAACTAAATAAAGAGATTAAAATTCAGCAACTTGATTCAATTTTCAGAAATGATTCTATTGTAAAAAGAATTGGTGAAGGAGATTACATGTTTTCTGGAGATGACAAATATTTAATTTTTGATATCAATAAAAATCACTTACTTACCATAACTCCAAGAAACCAACATGATAACGATGAAACTATTGAAACTATTGAAATAGTTAGTGATCTTTACAAAACAAATAAGGGTGTAAGTACTAAAAGTAAGTTTGAGATGATTGAAAAAAATCATAAAATAAATTCTATTCAAAATACTATTAATAATTTAATCATTTATGTTGACGATATTGATGCTTACTTTATTATTGACAAACAAAATTTACCAATTGAATTAAGACTCGGTACAGAAAAAATAATTAAAACCATTAATATTCCGCCTGATAGTAAAATAAAAAGATTTATGATCGGATGGAATTAAAAAATAAAATATGAACAAACTATCTCCTTTTCATCTGGCAATTCCTGTAAGTAATCTTGAAAAAAATAGAGCTTTTTATAAAGATATTTTAGAATGTTCAGAAGGAAGAAGCAGTGACCATTGGGTTGATTTTAACTTTTTTGGGCATCAACTTGTGATTCATTTAGATGATAATATTAATAAAGAAAATTCTAATCCTGTTGATGGAAAAAATGTACCAATTCCTCATTTTGGAGTTGTCCTAGAATGGAAAGTATTTAAAGAATTTGCTGAAAAACTTAAAAAAAGAAAGATTGAATTTATAATAGAGCCCTATGTAAGATTTAAAGGTCTGACAGGTGAACAAGCTACAATGTTCTTTAAAGATCCATCTGGAAATGCCCTAGAATTTAAATCATTTAAAGATCCTAGTCAAATATTTGCTAATTAGGTATTTTTCTAGAAAGTAAAGTGTTTTTTAACAACATTGCAATTGTCATTGGACCAACTCCACCAGGGACAGGAGTAATAAAACTAGCTTTTGATTTAACAGATTCAAAATCTACATCTCCTTTTATTACATAACCCTTTTTAGAATTTTCATCTTTAACTCTTGTTATTCCAACATCAATTATTACTACACCATCCTTAACCATATTGCTTTTGACAAATTCTGGTATTCCGAGTGCTGAAACTATAATATCTGCATTTTTAGTATAACTTTCCAAATTCAATGTTCTACTATGTACAACTGTTACAGTAGAATCTCCCGCTTTTCCTTTACTGTTCATTAATATACTAATTGGTCTTCCAACTATATGACTTCTTCCAATTACAACTGTATGTTTTCCTGATGTTTCTATTTCATATCTTCTTAGAAGTTCCATAATTCCAAAAGGTGTGGCCGGTATAAAAGTTTCCATATTTAACGCCATTTTACCAAAATTGGTAGGATGAAAACCATCAACATCTTTGTTGGGATCAATCGACATTAATATTCTCTCTTCATTAATATGATTTGGCAATGGTAATTGAACAATAAAACCATCAATTTCTTTATCATTATTTAACAAATTAATTTGATCAATAAGTTTGTCTTCACTAATTGATGAATCAAGTTTTATTAAAGTTGATTCAAAACCAACTTGCTTGCATGATCTTACTTTACTACCAACATAAGTTAAACTAGCACCATCTTCACCAACAATTACTGCTGCTAAATGTGGAGGTCTAATTCCTTTGGAAATTATAGTATCAACCTCATTTTTAATTTCCTGCTTTATTTGATTTGAAATTTCTTTTCCGTCTATTATTTTCATAAATTATTTATTTCATTCCTTGCATCATTTGCATAAGCTTATTAGAACCTCCGCCTTGCATCATTTTCATCATTTTTGACATTTGTTCAAATTGTTTTAAGAGCTTATTAAGTTCTTGAATCTCTAATCCACTTCCATTTGATATTCTTTTTTTTCTACTAACATCAATAATTTTAGGATTTGAACGTTCTTTGGGAGTCATCGAATATATTAAAGCTTCAATATGCTTAAACGAATCATTATCAATTTCAGTATTACCAATTGCTTTGCTCGCACCAGGAATCATACCTACCATATCTTTGATATCACCCATTTTTTTAATTTTTTTAATTTGAGCAAGAAAATCGTCCAAGCCAAATTGACTTTTTGCAATTTTTTTACTTAAAATCCTCGCTTCTTTTTCATCATAAACATTTTGAGCTTTTTCAACTAAAGAAACGATATCTCCCATTCCAAGTATTCTATCAGCCATTCTTTCTGGATGAAAAACGTCAATTGCATCCATTTTCTCTCCGGTTCCAATAAACTTTATTGGTTTATCAACTACTGATTTAATTGATAAGGCTGCTCCTCCTCTTGTATCTCCATCAAGCTTAGTTAATACAACACCATCAAAATTTAATATATCATTAAAAGATTTAGCAGTATTTACTGCATCTTGACCTGTCATTGAGTCTACAACAAATAAAGTTTCTTGAGGGTTGACAGCTCTATGAATGTTTTTAATTTCATTCATCATTTCATCATCAACAGCTAATCTTCCAGCAGTATCAATTACAACTAAATTTTTACCATGCTTTTTTGCATATAAAATTGAATCTGAAGCAATTTTTACTGGATTTTTTTCTAATTCGTCACTGTATACATCAACTTCAATTTGTCCACCAATAATTTTTAATTGTTCAATTGCAGCAGGTCTATAAACATCGCAAGCAACTAACAAAGGTTTTTTATTTTTTTTTGTTTTTAAAAAATTTGATAATTTTCCAGAGAAAGTAGTTTTTCCTGAACCCTGTAAACCAGACATTAATACGACCGTAAAAGAATCAGAAAGATTAATTCCTTCTGCATTTCCTCCCATTAGTTGGGTCAATTCATCCTTTACAATTTTAACCATTAATTGACCTGGATTAATTGTTGTTAAAACATTTTGTCCAAGTGCTTTATTTTTAACATTGATCGTAAATTCTTTTGCTGTTTTAAAATTCACATCAGCCTCAAGCAAAGCTCTTCTAACTTCTTTTAATGTTTCTGCAACATTAATTTCAGTAATTTTACCTTGACCTTTTAGAACTTTAAAGGCCGAATTAAGTTTATCTGTTAAATTATTAAACATTATTTTTTGTTTTAATTACATTTTGTCAGGAACACTTATTCCTAATAATTTCATAGACGATTTAATAATTAAACCAACCTTATAACTTAAGCTCAATCGAAATAATTTGACATCATTATTTTCAATTTTTAATATTGTTGTAGTTTGATAATAAGAATTAAAAGCTTTTACTAATTCGTATGTATAATTAGCAATTAATGATGGATTTAAATTATCCGCAGAAGATTTAATTAAGTCTGGATACTGAGTTAATAATTTTAATATTTGTTTCTCTTTTGAATTAATTTCTAAATTATCGTTTACAGGATTATTTATATATGTTTCTTTTTTTAATAAAGATTGAATCCTTGCATATGTATATTGAACAAAAGGTCCTGTATTTCCGTTGAAATCAATAGAGTCATTTGGATCAAATAAAATTCTTTTTTTTGGATCGACTTTAAGAATATAATATTTCAAAGCCCCAAGTCCAATCGTTTGATTTAATATGTTTTTATCATCACTACTTAAACCATCAAGCTTTCCAAGATCACTAGATAGTTTAGAGGCATTGCTAATCATTTCCGAAATCAATTCATCCGCATCAACAACTGTACCTTCACGACTTTTCATCTTTCCTGATGGTAAATCAACCATCCCATAACTTAAATGAAATAAATGATTTGACCATTCAAAACCAAGTTTTTTTAAAACCTTAAATAACACATTAAAATGATAGTCTTGTTCGTTTCCTACTGTGTATATTAATCCATTCATTTCAGGATTATCTTTATATCTTTTATAAGCTGTCCCTAAATCTTGTGTCATATAAACAGAAGTACCATCTGATCTTAGTAATAGTTTTTCATCTAATCCTTCATCAGATAAATCAATCCAAACTGAGCCATCATCTTTTTTAAAAAAAATCTGTTTATCTAGTCCATGAGTTATAATGTCTTTTCCAATTAGATAAGTATCACTTTCATAATACAAGGAGTCAAAATCAACTCCAAGATCATTATAGGTTTTATTAAACCCGTCGTAAACCCAACCATTCATTAATTTCCAAACATCTATAGTTTTTTGATCACCAGCCTCCCATTTTCTTAATAATTCTTTAGCTTCAAGAAGAATAGGAGATTTTTGTTCGGCTTCAACTTTTGACAAACCAGAACTAATTAATTCATTTACTTCGTTTTTATAAATTTTATCAAAAAGAATATAATATTTACCAACAAAAAAATCACCTTTTTCGTTCAAGTCATTTGGAGTTTTATTTTCACCAAATTTCAGCCAAGCAATAATTGATTTACATATATGAATCCCCCTGTCATTTATAATTTGAGTTTTATTTACTCTTTTACCAGAGGCTTCTAAAATTTTAGACATAGAATAACCAAGTAAAATATTTCTAATATGTCCTAAGTGCAAAGGTTTATTAGTATTGGGTGATGAATACTCAACTAAATAAAGAGAGCTGTTTTCATCAGGACTAGTAAAACCATAATTAATATCACTAAGACAATTATTTAAAAATTCTAAATAATAAAATGATGAAATAGAAAGATTTAGAAATCCTTGAATAACATTAAACCCTGTAACATATTTAGAATTATTAACTATAAAAGAGCCTAGTTCGTTTCCTAAATTAGAAGGATTTTGTTTTAAAATTTTAACTAGAGGAAAGACTACAATTGTTAAATCACCTTCAAAATCTTTTCTAGTAAGTTGGATTTCAAAATCAATAAAATCAATATCGTACTTTAATTTAAGATATTCTGAAAGTTTAGACTTTAAAATTTTATTTATATTCATCAAATAAATTTCAAGTAAATATAATTATAAAATGAATAAATTATTTTTTTGATTCGTTTATCTTTGAAATAATTAATTCGTTTAAATGTTAAGAAATATTTCTTACAATAATTCTAAAATTAAATCAGAAATCATTGACTTATTAGGTAATCCTTTTACAATATTAAAAAGGATTAAACTTGGTGGTATTGGTTCTCCAAAATATTTAATATCACAAACAGACTCTGAAATCAATAGTTTATTAATCTTAGATAATAATATTAATCATTGCAATATTGAGATAAGACCAAAGGGAATAATAATTAGTTTCAGATCATTATTAGAAACTTACGCTCTAATAGTTCCATACTATAAACTAAAATTGTTCAAAGGGAAATCTAACGAATACTCAATATATATGGACAAATACTTTATTAAAATATTGGCAAAAAAAAACAGTGAACATGAATTCATCAAAAAAATTAATAAATTAAAATTATCTAATTAAAAACTTCTGCAATCATACATCTAACACTACCTCCACCACAATTTTCTATTGTCTCGACATTAGACTGTATAATTTTTGAAAATTTTTCTATTTTTTGTATTTGAAGTTTAGAAAGCGATTTATATGCTTGACTACTCATTACTAGAAAACTAATATTTTTATATAATAATTCTATCATGTTTCCTGCAAAAGAATTTAATTGAATTTCACTTATTTCAATTATTTCTTTATTATCGTCCTTTAGGCTTTTCAGAACAATTTGTTTGTCTATTTCGGAATCAATGGAATCTAAACAAATTATTGAATAGTTGTTTGCTATACACATCATCACATTAGTATGATAAATAGGTTTTCTTTGATTATTAGTGCTTTGATAAGATTTAAAAACTATAGGCAAGTAATTAAATTCATCACAAAATTCTTCGATTAAATTCTCTGATGTTCTTTCAGACAAAGAACAGTAGGATTTTTTATTTAGCCTATCTAAAACCATACTACCAGTTCCTTCAAGAAATAAATTATGATTTTCAGCGTTACTGTAATCATTAATAAAATCAATTTTAACTCCCTTGCTTTCAATAAATTTTAAGATTTTATCATTTCGCTCAAGTCGTCTATTATTAGCATACATTGGATATATCGCAATTCTGTAATTTGAATGAAAACTTATCCAATTATTTGGAAAAACAGAATCTGGTGTATCATGAACTAAATCATCTTGAAATACATTAACTGGAATTCCATGCAATCGCAATTGGTTAACAAGATTGTCAAACTCAAGGCACGCATTTTCTAAAACTTGCGAGTCTGTTAAGTCAGTATGTTTTTGAAAATAATTATTTTTAGCTGTTTCAGGATTCATTCTGAAACTAGAAGGTCTAACCATTAAAATTGAATGAATATTATTCATCATATCTTATTAAGGGTAATGATGTGCACCTAAAGAGTCCTTCTTGTTTAGAAACTTCAGATAAATCAATTTCTTCAACGTTCAAATTTTGATATTTCAACCAATTATTTAATCTCTTAAATTTAGGTTGAGAAATAACTGTATTATCATTTATAGACAAAACATTACTAGTCATATCATACATTTCAATGTCAGAAATTTCAAAAATATTTTGTTTACCAAAAAAATCTACTAACCATAAATAATCATCTTTAAAAGTAAAAGCTTCAGGATGAATAATAGCTTTATTTTTACCAATAATTTGCAAACAACAATCTAAGTGAAGTATGTTTTTTTTTGGATTAGTTAATGATTTATTTAAATGAAAACCTTTTACTTTTTTTTCTGGAAAAAATTCAATAAAATAATCTAATGCAGCTTTATTTGTTCTAGCTGTAAATAAATCACTGTAATCATCATTATCATAATAACCAACAAAAATAGTATTGGAATGATATAGTACATCTCCTCCCTCAATATGAAGATTTTGAGGCATTGTTATAATCTTATTATGAAAATTAGATAAAATTGAGCTTAAACCACGAAATTCCTTTTCTCTTTTAGGAAGGATATTTGATTTAAAAAAAAAATTATCAATTACAAATCCTATGTCTCTGGAAAAAATTTGATTGTAATCCTTTATTAGATTTGGCCTGTAAACCTTTACATTATATTTCTCAAGTAAAACAACAAAACTCTCTAACTCTTTAACCATATCAGATTCTATTGGATATGTACCTTTTTTTAAATTTTCAATAGATTTTGGATCGTAAAGTTCTTTTAAAGATGGAATCTCTCCTAAACTATCAGCAATACCTATGACTACCGATCTTAGTTTAGAAGTTTCACCACTAACTAAAAATTCCATAATTAAATAATTATCTTGACTTTATATCGGTAAAAGATCTTAAATTTTCTCCTATATAAACTTGTCTTGGTCTTCCAATAGGTTCTTTTCTAAGTCTCATTTCTCTCCAATGAGCAACCCAGCCAGGTAATCTTCCAAGAGCGAACATAACGGTGAACATTTCGTTAGGAATATCAAGAGCTTTGTAAATAATTCCTGAATAAAAGTCAACATTTGGATAAAGTTTTCTATCTACAAAATATTGATCTTCTAGCGCTTCTTTCTCTAATCCCTTAGCAATATCAAGAATTGGATCGTCAATACCTAACTCTTTTAAAACTTCATCAGCAGCAACTTTAATAATTTTAGCTCTTGGATCAAAATTTTTATATACTCTATGTCCAAAGCCCATAAGTCTAAATGGATCAGACTTATCTTTAGCTTTAGACATATATTTTTTTGTATCTCCACCGTCTTCATTAATAGCTTGAAGCATTTCAATCACAGCTTGATTGGCTCCTCCATGTAATCTTCCCCATAAAGCAGAAATTCCAGCAGCAACAGATGCAAACAAACCAGCATAAGAAGATCCAACTATTCTGACAGTTGAAGTAGAACAATTTTGCTCATGATCAGCATGTAAAATCAATAATTTATTTAAAGCGCTAATTACAGTTTTATTTTGAACATATTCTTTATTTGGTCGTTGAAACATCA